>Ga0247765_1000221_pt1 | contig 46007 bp, 34 predicted proteins | sample UWRJL106311C6_FD_179949 | JGI IMG/M metagenome (GOLD analysis project Ga0247765, IMG submission 179949) | Plant litter microbial communities from Arlington Agricultural Research Station in Wisconsin, United States - UWRJ-L106-311C-6 | ecosystem: Environmental > Terrestrial > Plant litter >... | reverse complement strand
ATGCGGTCTTGCATGAATGATGTAACGATACAACAGCTGTCTCTATGATTGACTCAGTGAAATTGGAATAACTGTGCAGATACAGTTTACCTCTAGTTAGACGAGAAGACCCTATGCAGCTTTACTATTACTAATTATTGAGTATGATCCCGGATTTTTCTAGTGTATAAGGTAATCGATAAGATATAATTGAAACACCTTTATAATTCTGTCATATTATTAAACCTTGCTTTAGTAAGGGACAATTGCTAGGAGATAGTTTATGTGGGGCACAGACCCCATAAAGAGTAAATGGGTGTGTCTAAAATAAAAAATTAATGTTTGCGATTTTTCTTTTATAGTAATCCTATATAGAATCATTTATGTTCTATTCATAGAATGTAATACATATAACTTATATGTATATATAGTCCTTGGATACAGTGTGAAAGTTATATATGTATTTATTTGCATATTAATTTCGATGAAGTTAGGTAAGATTTTATTTATAGAGAAATTAGATGTAATAAAAAAAATATTTTGAGTATTAAACTCTAATATTTTTATAGTTATTATTTTTTAATAATAATAATGTTTATTACTTGTAAAGCTTAATGGCTTAATCTTGCCTTACTGTTTGATTAACAACAAATCTTACAGTCGCGTAAGCGGGGCATAGGATCACAAGATACAAAAAGGAAAGATCTTGGATTTTTGGAAAAGCTACGCTAGGGATGTTTGTCCTTCAATATTAAAAAAAAAATAATTGAGAAAATATTGGGTTAATTTCAAAAATTACTTTTTAGTCGGCTACTTTATAAAAATAAGGCTTGCTACGCAGCGACAAAGTAAATTTGAAGCGAAATTTATCTTAGCATTTAGTATAAAGATAAAAACGTTCAACGACTATAAGGTGAGTAATGCTAACAATAATCCTTTGTTAATGCCCAACTTTCTTTTTTTTTTTATGTATAAAAATATGTAAAATAGTGAATAAAATTATTTATGAAAAAAAATACTCTCAAATTTATAGATATATTTAGTAAATATATTAAAAATAATAGTAAAATTATACCCTCTAAGGTAAAAATATCTGATGTAGGTAATACAAAGTATTTTCCTCCTGTATCTAAAGAATGAAAAAATAGTATTTATGTTTTCAACCCTAAGAATCTAAAAAACTTTCCTATGTATGATATAAATATTAATTTTTTAATTAAAAAATTTTTCAATTTACAATTTAACTATAAATTTTTATTCAAAAAATATAAACCTTATAGACTTAGATCTTTTTCTTTGAATAAAATATATGCAAGTAAAGCCGAAATAAAGCATACTAACAATAAAGCTATTTTGACTGTGTATGTGTATAATCGAGAAAAGATATCTTTATTAAAAAAAATAAAAATATTGAAGAAAGGTTTTTATAATAAGGTTAAATTACTAATTTATAAAAATAAAGAAATATTCTTTTATAACGGAGAAGATACTAATCTTATATATAATAAAGCAATTAAAGCTTTATTATATAAAAACCTTAAACTTATCCGAAAATATAAATTGAGATTAAGTCTTAATAAATATAAATTCGAAGAAAAACTTTTATATAAATTAAAAAATTTTATTATAAAATATTATAATAAAAAAGTAGAATTTAATATTGTTAATATTAGATCTGTGGTTTTCCATACTGATTTTTTTACTAAAATATTAACATCTAAACTTTTAAATAGGAAAGCTAACATATTAGCCGCGATGGATACTATTTTAAATAAAGTGGTTTTACCCAAAGTAAATAGAATAGTAGAAAAAAGTTTAGAAAAAAAAAGTCTTAATTTACTGGAAAATAAATATAAATATCTAAATTTAAGTTTTATATTAAATAAAAATAAGAATTTATCAAAAGTATTAAACAAATTATATCATAATATAATTATGGATTATTATAACAATAATTTAAATAAAGACTTTTTCAGGATATACGAAATTATATTTAATTCTATAAACTATAAAAATATGGCGGGTGTAAGACTTGAGGCCAAAGGTAGATTGACTAAAAGATACAGAGCGGATCGTGCAGTTTTTAAAGTTAGATGAAAAGGTGGATTAAAAAATATAGATTCTTCATACAAGGGGTTATCTACACAAAATTATAGAGGACACGCAAATGCAAATATAGATTATAGCATGCTTACATCTAAAAGAAGGATTGGTGCTTTTGCAGTAAAAGGATGGGTTTCAGGTAAAAGATACTCTACTATGGCTAGAGATAGTCAAAGAGTATTAGCTAATATTCATCCTTGAGCTGTAACAGGATTTACAGATGCAGAAGGTTCATTTATAATTAATGTGGGTAAGGATCAAAAACAAAATACAGGTTGAAGATTACAATTACGTTTTCGAATAGGTTTACATAATAGAGATATGATGTTATTAGAAGAAATTCGAAACTACTTCGGTGCAGGTACAGTTTACTCTAACCATAAATATGTGGAATTATGTTTTCAATCTATGAAAGATGTAGAAGTAATTATAAATCATTTTGATAAGTATCCTTTATTAACTCAAAAATACGGAGATTACCAATTATTTAAACAAGCATATTTAATAGTTAAAAATAAAGAGCATTTAAATATGGAAGGTTTAAACCGTATAATTGCTATAAAATCTTCTCTAAATTTAGGTTTATCTCCTGAATTAAAATTAGCATTTCCCGATATTCTTCCAGAAGTAAGACCTTATAATTCTACTCCCATATCGAGTTTGATTGAAACTAATACCTTTGATCCTAATTGATTAGCCGGATTTGTATCAGGCGAGGGTTGTTTTTATATTACTATATTTAATAGCTCTACAACTAAATCAGGTGTACAAGTCCTATTAGCATTTCAATTAACACAAGATATAAGAGATGCAGATTTAATTAATAGTTTAAAATCTTATTTAGATTGCGGTAGAATTAAAACTACAAGTAGAGATAAGTCTAGTTGAATAGATTTAGTTGTTACTAAGTTCTCAGATATCGAGGGAAAAATTATACCCTTATTCGAGAAATATAATCTTTTAGGGGTAAAATCTCAAGATTTTGATCTTTGATGTACAGGTGCTAAATTATTTAAAAATAAAAAGCATTTAACACCTCAAGGTTTACAAGATATGAGAGATTTACAAACTAAGATGAGAGATTAGAAGCTAAAGGTAGATTGACTAAACGTTATAGAGCAGATAGAGCTATATTTAAAGTCAGGTGGAAAGGAGGTCTGAAAAACATTGATTCCTCTTATAAAGGATTATCCTCTGTAAATTATAGAGGGTATGCAAAACCTAATCTGGATTATTCAATACTTACATCTAAACGTCGAATTGGTGCTTTTGCTGTAAAAGGTTGGGTTTCAGGTAAAAAGTAATGTAATAGTTTTTATATTCTAAAAAATACATAAAAAAAAAAAGAAATGAAGAAATAGTCTGAACCATTTTGTGAAAGATGGAAATAAATTAATATGATAACAAGTTGAACAGGCTAATTTGCGCAAGAGTGTACATAATGAGTGCGCGGTTTGGCACCTCGATGTCGGCTTAACTTATCCTCATGGACGCAGAAACTATGTAGGGTACGACTGTTCGTCGATTAAAAAGTTACATGAGCTGGGTTAAATACGTCGTGAGACAGTATGGTTTCTATCTTCTAGAGGGAGTTAGAATAAAACAAAGATTAACCTTGTACGAAAGGAACATGGGACACTATTGTTATACCTTGGCTGTATACCAGTTTTATTAACCAATGGTTTACCTGTTGTTTATATGCCTGATATTAATTATTAATATTGAAACAATATTAATATATAGGATAATTATATTAATTATCCGGGGATGTTAACGTCACTTTACTAAATAAATAATATAAGCACGGCAGGAAAGCTAAGTTAGTCCAAGATAAGTGCTGAAAGCATATAGGCACGAAACTTACTTTGAGATATTTCTTAAATATACGTAATATAATATTACATTAATAGGCCTAGATTGTAATAATTTAGAGATTTTAAGACATTAGGTACTAATTTTATAAGCAACTATATAGTTAATATATCTTATTTATATTTTAAAAATTTATGCCTAGTTAGCATAAAAGTAATGCGATTGTTTTGTAATCAATATAAGCAAGTGCGATACTTGCACTGGGCTAGCCACTAGTTATGAATTAGCAATATGCAGCACAACACCGTGTATACATAATTATAACAGATAAAAATTCTTGTATTAATCGAAGGAGTTCGATTTCGACGCACGCTAAAAGCTAAATAAAGTAAATTATAAGGATTAGTAGTCAAGTGGTACGACATAGCTCTTTCAATGCTAGCATCGCAGGTTCGATTCCTGCCTAGTCTAGCCAGTTAAATTATATATATATATATATATATAATTATAGTAATATAGTAACTTTGACTGGTTTATGCGTAAAAAAAAAAAAAACCCCTAATTTTTTTTTCATTTATTGTATTGTATTATATATTAAGGTAATTTTGAGGCTAAGCAAGCTAAGCCATATTTGCATTTATATGTAATTATTGAGGCTATAGCTCAATTGGTAGAGCGTACTGCTCATAACAGTAATTTACTCTAATTAGTTATAGAAATGAAAAAAAAAATTATCACCTCTAATTTATTAGGCCCAGGACGAGCACTATGTGCTTGGTCGGAGGGTGAAATAAAAAAAAATTATTTATTAAATAAAGGATAATAGGTAGCTATTTTATTAGCCTTATCTAAGGTTCGACTCCTTAGTATCTTTGTGGGAAACATACTATTATTAAAAAAAGGGACAGTTAACCTTTCAACCCGAGGAATGAAAGGTATATTTAAAAATGTAGGTTTATTTTTTATAGTAATAGACCGGGCGGCAACTTTCTGGAGTCGCCTGGGCTGCTGTGCCGGTGTATCTTATGAGACTTTACGTAGAATAAGAGGTTATTCTACGACTTCTTTCAACAATTCCCTTAAACATTCTTCGAATTTAAATCAATTATCTTTTATTGAATGGTTTAGAGGATTCACAGACGCTGAAGGTTGTTTTTAATAGCTAAGGTGGGTGGTAACAGCTTTGCATTTAGATTTATAATAAAACTACATAAAGACGATTTAAATTTATTAAATTTTAAAATTTTTTTTAAATAGGTAACGTCTTGGTCGATCCTGCGGAGGGAATCAGCTTATTTTAAAGTTACATCCCCTCCTACGGAGGTGGTCAAATATATAATATATTTATTTTCTACTTATCCTTTAAATTCAAATAAACATTTAAATTTTTTAGCTTTTCGTGAGGCTTATGAACTTTATACTTTACCTCAAAATAAACCACGTGATGAAATAATTCAAGAAATTAGTATTATTAAAATACTATGAATTCTAAAAGAGTTTATTGTGAGATTAACAACGGGTCTTTATCTAATGGTATAATGAATAATCATGAAATTTGTATAACAGATAATTGATTACTAGGTTTCATTGAAGGAGATGGGAGTTTTTCTATAGTTAAAAAAGATAATATACTAACTTTCTCTATCAGCCAGAAAGGTAACTTAGTTTTAATGGAAGCTATAAAAAAGTATTTCTCCAATTTAGCTAGTTCAAATTCTTTAGAAGAATTTGATAATACTTTAAATATAGATGTTATCTATATTACTAAATCTAAAAATAGTTATTCTGAAACTGTTTATGTTTTAATTGTTAAATCTAAAGAATTTGTTAAAAGCGTGCTTATTCCTTATTTTGAGACTTTAACTTTTTATGCTGCTTACGAAGTTATGCAGAAAAAAAACACAAGTAAAACTTCAAGATAAAGAAGGATTAGTTTTTAAAACATTCGATTCAAAGAATCAATGCGCAGAATTTTTAGGTATAAGTACTCATACTGTATCTAAGAGAAAAATAACGAATTCACCAGTTATATACAAAAATCAAGAATATTTTATTATTTAGTTAATTTTAAATTATTAAATAATTAATTTTAAATTATTTAATAAGAGGCTATAGCTTAATTGGTAAAGCATACTACTCATGATAGTACTTTTGAGTGTTCAAGTCACTTTAGCCTTATAAATTAAAAATTTGCGGGTTAGTGTAATAGTTAACATTTTTAGCTCATGTCTAAAAGAAAAAGGTGCAAATCCTTTACCCGCATATATATACAAACAATTATAATTGTATTTAGTTATATAATGAATATACCTATAATATATCCGAGTGCTGGAATGGTAGATAGTGTAAGAAGATTAATTAGTCGGTTAGGCAACCAACAAATTTTAATGAAGGTTGTTAAGGGTGGGTGGGTAATGTAATGTTTGTATTATTGATTTTTTGGTTTTGTGAATTATAAATATATTAGAAATATAGTTTTTACATTACTATGTTTGATGACAAAAGTCTGGTTGCTCCCTTAAAGGGCTATTAAAAAAAAAAGTAATATATACAAGTAAAATGTCAAAGTTATTTGTATATAAAAACCTGAGTGCTGGAATGGTAGACAGTGAATACTACCCGGAGTATTTGCCTAAGCTGTACGTGGGTGGTATGAGTACTATACTTTTGCTAATATTTATTTAATAAATAAAAAACCCTAGTGCTGGAATGGTAGACAGAAACCTCTTAAGATGGTTCGATTAAATTCGTGAGTGTTCAAGTCACTCTTAGGGTAATGGCAAAAAATTATATAAACAAAAAGGCGGGGCTAGTTATGTTTTCAACCCAAGGAATGAAAGCTAGAATTCAATGTGGGAGCTTTTATAGCTGTGGGTATTTTTGTGAGTTTATTCTTAGGGGGCTTAGTTTAGGCGCCCCTTGTTGCAGTTTAGCAGGTCTTCATTCTAAGTTTTATTCGACTAATACTAATGTGATTACAACAAATTCGCTAGTAAAAATTGAACCTGTGGCTATTTATCTTAATGCTGATACTCAAAAATTAGCTATAATATACGACAATAAAAACAAAGCGGGGGTATACAGATGAATTAATACACTTAATCAAAAGACTTATGTAGGGTCATCTATTAATTTATCTTTAAGATTTAAATCTTATTTTTCTATGTCTTACCTGGAAAGGGAAATTTTAAAAAACCAGAGTCTGATTTACAGGGCTTTACTTAAGAATGGTTATTCTAATTTTAGGTTGGAGATTTTAGAGTATTGTGATCCTAATCTAGTTTTAGAGAGAGAACAATATTATTTAAATACACTTAACCTTGAATATAATATTTTAAAAACAGCAGGTTCTTTAAAAGGGTTTAAACATAGCGAGGCTAGTATTGAGCAAATAAGAAAAATAAAAAAAGAATCTAATAGAAAACAACCAGAAGAGGAAAGAATTAGACAAGTGAGTTCATTATTGAAAGGAGAGTCTACTATTGTCATTAATCGCGTTACAGGTGAAAGTACATCTTTTATCAACTCCCATGGGGAGTGGAAGCTGCAGTATTTATTGGTATAAATCAAAGTACGTTAGCTAAATATATAAGTAAACAAGACTTCTATCTAGGAAGAGGTTTTTTTGTTTATAAATCTTTTTCTAATTTGGAGGGTATTTACGCCAGTGAGGCTTATAAAAAAGCTATTACGGGTATAATTAGTAATGATGGTGAGTTGTCTGCCTTAGCTAGCGCAGGAGAAAAAAAAATATAAACACTCTGAAGCTGCAAAGGAACTGATTCGTCAAGCAAATACAGGATATAGAAGTCAACAAGCCAAATCAGTTATTTTGACAAGTATTAAGACTAAGGAGGAAACATTAGAATTCCCCTCTTTAAAAAGCGCAGGGGAGTTTTTAGGTGTTAGTGCTGATACAGTTAGAAGATCTATTCTAGGCAATAAACCTTGTAAAGAGTATAATTTAACTTGAAAATAAAATAGCGGGATAAGTAATTAACAAAATTAAGAATATTTAGGGTAAAGGTAAATGCGAGCTTTGATAAAGTGAGCACTTGGTCATGTTACCCTGGTATTCCTAAACTCGGTAAGTTCAACAGGTAGACTGTAACATTTAATATGTAACGGTTGTCAGTTCAAATCTGACCTCGAGTATGAAGGGATGGTATAGATAGATGAAATATGTGTAGCTAGGGGTAGATATTCTGAGGAAACTCGTGGGTGTTCAAGTCACCCTTCAGGTAGGATCTTAATATAAGATCACAAATCAATAAATTAATAAATAATCCCAGTTTTCTAGTGTTAAATAAAAGTATTAGAAGGTAGATTTTCGATAATCCCGTCAAGGCTGAAGGTTGACATCCTAACTCTCTTGCCGCCTGAGATCTTTATTTTTTCATCTTAGAAGCTAAGTCTACGATATAAGTATTTAATAGATATGCGATTAGGGACGTATGAATTGTACCAATCTTCCTGTTATACAAAGAGGTTAGGTCACAAGTCTAGCCGAGCATCCTTAAATAAGTTATAAAACTAATCAATGCAAAATCATGGAATTTATCTTGCAAAGAAAGGTTTCAGAACTAACCCATAATGTTCAAAGTAACTTCAATTAAGGCCCTTATACTGTAAAGTGAGTATTGTAATATAAAACCATTAATTATCCATCAAGTACTAATATGAGCGTGGTTGAGGAAGAAAATCCCTCAAGCTGCAGTACCCGCGTAGAAGGGTAAGGTTCTAAAGGTTTATACTGAAATTTTCAAGTTACCTATTATATACTTAAAATTTTATGGGACTTGCAAATATAAAATACAAACAGTTACAAAAAATTTTTTATTCAATTCGTATGTAGATACGCGCGAGCTAAGAAGGGGATGACATCCCTTCTCTGCCAATTTAGTACTCTCTCTTAGTACGTTAAGGATGTTGTACGGGTCAACCTCCCATGTAATGTTATTTAAACACTTGAACTCTTATTCATTTTCTTCTAAGGCTGACGTTCCACTATAAAAAAAAAAAAATCTCCTGATAACTCCTCTTATTGCATATTCAAACGTGGATATAGATAAATTTGCTATCTTAAAAGATAATAAGGACAAAATCGGTATATACAGATGAGTTAATCTTGATACAGGTAAGTCTTATGTAGGTTCTTCTAGAAACCTGTCAGCTAGATTTAAACAATACTTTAGCGTAAATTATCTAGAAAGAGAAATTAAGAGAAATAATAGTAAAATATACAGATCTTTATTTAAGAAAGGTTATTCTAAGTTTAGTCTAGATATTGTAGAATACTGTGAAATAGATATACTTATCGAAAGAGAGCAATATTATCTTGACACACTTAAACCAGAATATAACATTTTAAGTAAAGCGGGATCATTAGCAGGATTTAAACATAGTGTAGCTGCTAGAGAATTGATGAGTCTCAAAAAAAATGAAGAATGTATTATCAAAGGAGGCCAGATTAAAAATAGCTATAGCTATCAACCAAGGAGTATTTACTTTTGTGCATAATGTTGATACAAAGGAGATATTATCTTTTGTATCAATTAGAAAAGCTGCGGAGTTTCTCGGTATACATCCAAGCTCTATAGCAAAATCTATTCAAATGAAAGGGTTTTTCTTAAATAAAGGATATCTTGTCTATAAATCTTCTACTACTGCGGATGAAATCTTTAGTCTTGAGAGTTATAAAGAAGCTATAAATGTAAAGGATCTTATCTTAAAACCTCAACATTCTGAAGCCTCTAAGGAGTTAATACGTAAAGCTAACATAGATAAAACTCTTTCTGAAGAAACTAAACAAAAAATATCTTTAAATAGTAAGAATGCTAAACCCGTATTGGTGACTAACAATGAGACTAAGGAAACGTTAGAATTTCTATCTGCAGTATCTGCAGGGAAGTTTTTAAATGTAGATGAATCTTACGTACGTAGATGTATAAGTAGTAATAGATCTTGTAAAGGTCACACTATATCTAGAAAGTCTACAAGTTAGACTAGCTTGAGTATGGGCTATCTTTTAAGAGGTTAAGTGTAACCTTAAATGTATTGACGCTTTGTATAATAATCTCAGTTTTCCTGAGAGAAGTTTAGAAGGCAGATATGTAAGTTTTACTGACTAATAGCTGGGAACGTTCAAATCGTTCCTCAAATATTCCGGGGCGCAGGCCCCTGGTTATGTTGCTACTTGCGCTAAAATATTTTAAGCAATAGCACATAAGGGGATATCGTATAATTGGTATTACTGCAGTAATGTATACTGTATATCCAGGTTCAAGTCCTAGTTTCCCTCCCTTTGCTGGTTAGTAACCGTGAACGTTCAAGTCGTTCCTCGGATATTTAATAATTTTCCTTAAAAAGAATAAACGAAGTAGTTATATGTATATATATATAGGGGATATAGTCTAATTTGGTAAAACACTGACTTTGCACGTCGGATTTCCAGGTTCAATTCCTGGTATCTCCATAAGCCGCCTGAGAAGCTCAATTGGTAGAGCAGAGCATTGAAGCTGCTTTGGTTGTAAGTTCAAGGGGAGGTGTTGCTGACGAAGTATGATAGGGACGCGAAGTTTGCTACATCAAAGGCAAATGAAAAATAGGAGTTAAAAATGCTGTCCAGTATAGTCAATTTTAAATTAAAGTGATACTTAAGAGTAATTTAAGGGATTTTAAATTTAATAAGTGAAGTTATTAGGCAAGAGCATAATTCTGAATTATCTTCTGCAGTAGCCTTGTTACTTACATTTTAAACCCTAGGGGTTTAGGGATTTTTTAAGATCTAATAAAAAAAATAAAAAAAAAATAAATGAAAACACAAGTTATTATTAAAAAACTGGATGCGTGATTTGTTACGGGCTTCTCGGATGGAGAAGCAAGTTTTATAGTTAGTATTACTGAAAATAAAAAACTAAATATAGGTTGAAAAGTTCAACTCATGTTTAGCATAAAGTTGCATTTAAAAGATAAATTGTTATTAGAACAGATTCGTAATTTCTGAAATGGAGTCGGAAATATTGAAGTAAAGGATAATTCTTGCGTATTTGTTGTATATTCCTTGGATCAACTTCGTGATGTCATAATTCCTCATTTTGAAAAATATCCTTTATTAACTCAAAAGTTGGCGGATTTTACACCCCGTGTGTGTGTGTGTGTTAACACACACACACACACACACACACACACACATACACAGGGGATTGCTCATAAAGTTTTTTAAAGAACATCTTACTGGGCTAGAGGCTATTATTAGTAAAAAAATTGCGATGTATTTAGGCTATTTACAGGAAGAAAAATTTAAAGCTGTTTTCCCTAATATTAATAATTTAAAAACGGAAAGACCTTTAATTAATACTATGGAAATTCCATACCCGCAGTGAATGGCTAGGTTTGTTTCAGCTGAAGGTTGCTTCTTTGTTAAAATAGCTAAGTCTAATACGGCTAAGTTAGGTATTCGTACAGAATTAGTCTTTATAGTAACTCAGCATATTAGAGATAGCTTATTGCTTAATTTATTTAGAAATTATTTTGGCTGTGGTAAATGCTATATTTCTAATCGAGAATCCACCCTATTTTAGGGTGGTTTTTAGTTTTTCAGATATATTTAATAGGATAATCCCATTTTTCGGCGAACATAATATTATAGGTGAAAAAGCCAAGGATTTCGACGATTTTTGTTTAGTTGCTAATTTAATTAAAGATAAGAGTCATTTAACGTCAGAAGGTTTAGATAGAATACGAGATATTAAAGCTAACATGCGTTCTAGCTAGCTTGTACGGTATTTCATAGGGAAACCGTAAATATAGGATATTTAATTCTCCTATATTTAGTCAAAGTAGCTCAATTGGTAGAGCGAAGCATTGAAGCTGCTTAGGTTGTCAGTTCAAGTCTGGCCTTTGACAAGCAATACTTATTGGATACTCCAATATTTAGCGTCGTACTCCATGTTCCGTATAAAAATAAGACTTCTGCGTAGCAAGAATGCGAAGTTTCAGTTTTGATCCGTAGCTCATCGAGAGACTTAGGCATAAAAGTATAAATGGGTGTGCTGGAATTGGTAGACAGGTTCCGTTTAGGCCGGAATGGTTGGAAAACAACTGTGCAAGTTCAAGCCTTGTCACCCATAAATTCTAAGAATTAAAAATAAAATTTATTAAAAATAATTAGATAGGCTAATAGTACTTAGAAAGTATATATACTAATATAAGGGGTCTTAAATTTATTTGATATGTTGTAGACTAATGGGTAAGTCATAAATTTTTGGTATTTACAATTGAGTGTTCGAATCACTCCAACATAATCTTTTTTAATAAATTGGCTAACTTTATTTAAATTTAAAAATAGTTAACTTAACTATAGGATTTTTGTTGAAAAATGTTCGAATTTTTTTATTACATAACTTCGTAAGCAGCATAACTTCGTAAGCTGAAAAGGGTAATAGTATAATTAAATAAAAGATTAATTAAAAATAATAATAAGAATTCTTATTATAAGGATAATATAGCTCAATAGGTAGAGCGACTGTATGTGGCACAGTAGGTTCTCTGTTCAAATCAGAGTATTGTCCCAGCTGACTGAAAAATAACACAATTTATAATACAAGACGATTAATACTCTTTAATTTATGCGAAGCGCGAAGCGCGAAGCGCAAAATTTTGTATTTAATAGTTAAAAGGCAGTCAGCTAAGGAAGAAAGCAGGCGAGCCAGAAATAAATCAATTAAGTACGGTTACTTGGCTTACTGCTGGCCAGATTGCAAGGAAAAGAGTTTTCCTAGTTTTCCTAGTTTTCCTAGTTTTCCTAGTTTTCCTAGTTTTCCTAGTTTTCCTAGTTTTCCTACTACATGCTTGAGTAGTTTAGTGGTTAAAACCTTAATTTCATACATTAAAGACGAGAATTCGACTTTCTCCTCAGGCTGAGTGCATAATGTGCATTCTTTTTTTTTTCTGCAGTGCGCGCCCACATTATGCGCATATCTCTGGCCAGGCGTGTACCGTAGCGGAGTTGGCAGGTTTTATATTTTACATCGATATTTTAGAACTTACTCATGATAATAATCTCTATACTATCTTTATTGCTCTCAGCTTCCGTTACTTTAAGACGAGATATGTCTATTCTGTTCAATAGGGTTACAATTATAGGTTTAATATATTGTATATTATATGATACGATGTGTTTATCTTTTATAAGTAAAGGTATAGGTTTACATGGAGGTTTATTACATATAACTAATATAACACAAATATTTCATATATTTGTTTTTTTTATTAGTATATTAATATTGCAATTAACAAGTTTTTATCCTAGAAAAGTTTGAATACCAGAATATTCATCCTTAAAGGATTTAATATTTAATAAATTTTTGTACTATAGAACAAAGATTATTAATAAAATGGGAGAACATATGAAAATAATAGAATACCCTGGGCTACAATACGATAATTTGTTAAGGGGAAAATTGCCAAATTCCGGGGACATCCTAAAGCTTTTGATACCAAATCTGGATGAATTTTTCCAAGGTGGGTGTACTAATTATTCACGTATGGTAACAAGTCAAAAGATGGCGCTTCACTTCTACTGATTAAAGTGGACTAAAGGTGATATAAGGGTATTGGACTCTTATGCTATCGAGATACAAACTCGAAAAATGGACAATCGCGGATCTAAATTAAACATTAAAATGTTTATAAAAGAGCAACGAGTAGATGGTAATTACATTAACCTATATATTAGGGATTCAATGTTAAGGTGTACTCTAAAAAGGTTCGAAAGAATTTCTTATTCCAATTTCCGTTTAAATCAAATTCTAAATAAACAACTACATTCAACAGCTGTGCGCAACACGGATTCTAAAAATCTGCTTGAACCTAAATCTTCTGATAAAAACACGAATATTTTTAGTTTAAATCCTTGGTTTATAACAGGATTTACAGATGGTGATGGTTCATTTAGTGTTTCTATTGCTAAAAAAAAGTCAGGTCTAGGTTGAAAAATACAACCCACGTTCACCGTGGGATTAGATTCCAAAGATTTAGATTTATTAGTTCAAATTAAAGCTTACTTTAAAGTTGGTAAGATCTATACTAGTGCAAGAGGTATAGTTTACTATACTGTGGGTTCTACAAAAGATATAATAAAATATATCTTACCTCATTTCGACAAATACAATTTAGCGACTCTCAAATTAAAAGATTATTTAGTATTCAAGAATATTGTTCTTCTTATGGAAAAAGGGGAACATAAATCCTTATCTGGTTTATTGAAAATTTTTTCACTTAGAGCTATTCTAAATAAAGGGTTACCTAGCTTTATAAAGGCTGAATATCCTGATATTACCCCTGCTGTTGAACCTGAGTTTAAGTTATCCAATTACTTAAATCCACATTGATTATCAGGATTTATAACTGCAGAGGGGTCTTTCTTTATTTCTGTCTATTCTAACGAGAAAAGAAAAGCAGGGTATGCTGTAAGTCTTGTATTTAGTTTAAGTCAAGATCTTAGAGATTTAGAGTTACTAAATAGACTCGTTGATTACTTAGGGTGTGGTATAGTACGAGAACATCCTAATCGTAATACAGCTGAATTAATTATAACTAAGAATGGAGATATTAATTTAAAACTAATTAAATTTTTAACAAAATTTCCTCTTTCGGGTATAAAATTATTAGATTTTGAGAGATTTAAACAAGTATCTTTTTTAATCGAAAATAAAATGCACTTAACTCAAGATGGAATTGAGTTAATAAAAACGATTAAAGAGAAGATGTATACAAGGTAGTAGAATTATGTAAAATCATTGAGGTCGTATAGATTTTTACGTTATAGCTTGCTAAGTAGTAGTAAATATGTAGCTAAATTAGTAGCTTTAAATTTTCTCTCAGTTTATTTAGAATTTGGCGGGATCTGGTTATCAATGTTAATTTTATTATTTGTAATTAGTGGAGCAGTATTTTTAATGTCAACAAATGATTTAGTTTCTATTTTTCTTTCTATAGAATTACAAAGTTACGGTTTATATCTACTAAGTACTATTTATAGAAATTCTGAATTATCTACCACAGGTGGTTTAATTTACTTTTTATTAGGTGGATTAAGCTCTTGTTTTATTTTATTAGGGACAAGTTTATTATATGTAAATTCAGGTACTACAAATATGGATGGTTTGTATATACTTAATAGCATAAGTGATGTAAATGAAGGGGTTATCGGTTTAACTTCTTGATATAAATCATATTATCTAAATTTCTCATTACTTATATTTAGTGTAGGGTTTTTATTCAAAGTTAGTGCAGCTCCTTTTCATTTTTGATCACCTAAAATAGGACTTGGGAAATCCTTATCAACAAGCGTTGGGTGTAAACTGCCAAACTCCGGGGACGCCCTAAAACTTACGGTACTAAACCAGGTACGAAAGTACTTGAGTGGCTGAACTAATCACTCAGATATAGTAATAAGTCGTAAGATGATCGAAAGAGAAATGGGCTATCGCGGATCTAAGTCAGTAATACATACGACCAAGCAGTCGAGTATTATTGTAAAAGAGCAACGAGTAAATGGTAGTTGATGTGGTAAATTAATACCACATTTAAGATGTACTCTACTGGGCCTTGAAAGAGGTTATCAAGTTAAAATCCCTTCTAACCAAATTATTCAAAAACAATTTCATTCTACTACATCTAACCTAGACAATAGCAAATTACCTCTAGACCCTTGGTTTATATCAGGATTCTCTGATGCAGAGGGATGCTTTCTTGTTATAATCCGTAAATCACCAAAAAGCCTCCTAGGTTGACAAATAGAGGTTAATTTCACAATTAACCTTCATGTTAGAGACCTAGAACTTTTAAACCTTATTAAAGCCTATTTTGGAGTAGGAAGAATAGGTAAAGAAAGAAATGGTTGTTGTGATTTTACAGTAGGTTCTTTAGATCAAATAATAACAAAAGTAATACCTCATTTTGATAAATATCCTCTAAAAACTAATAAATATTCTGATTATTTATTATTTAAAAAAGTTGCCATGATAATGCAACGTAAGGAACATTTAACTGCTGAAGGTTTACAAAAAATAGTTAATATTAGAGCTTCTTTAAATAGAGGATTAACTCCTTTACTTTTAGAAACCTTCCCTAATACTGTTGCTTTAGCAAGACCATTATTACCACCGCTTAGTGTCAAATTAGACTCTCAATGGGTAGCTGGTTTTACAAGTGGTGATGGTTGTTTTAAAATTAGTATTAGAGAATCTAAATTACATAAAACAGGAAGTCGTGTAACATTACTTTTTGTAGTAACTCAACATATTAGAGATGAATTACTATTGAAAAGTTTAGTAGATTTCTTTGGGTGTGGTCAAACTTATTCTTATAAAGATTATACTGAGTTTAGATGTCAATCATTCAAAGATAATTATGAAATGATTTTACCTTTTTTCAACAAATACCCCATTATTGGCGTTAAATCTCAAGATTTTGAAGATTGAACTAAAGTAGCAAAAATGATACAAACAAAAGTTCATTTAACTAACGAAGGTTTTGATCAGATTCGTCTAATAAGAAGAGGAATGAATAAGGGTAGATATATAGAATAAAATTGTTTTTTCTTTAATTTGAACGATAAATTTAGTAATCATCATGTGGACGTTTATGATGCTATTCCTACTATAGTTACAACATTTGTAGCTATTATCGCCAAAATTTCAATTTTCATCTTTTTATTAGAATTAGTTTATCACACTAATAGTTATATCTCAGAATTTAGCTGAACATACGCTTTATTAATAAGCTCTCTTCTTTCATTAATAATAGGAACTGTTGTAGGGTTGACACAATTCAGAATTAAAAGATTACTAGCATATAGTACTATATCTCATGTAGGTTTTATACTATTAGCTTTGAGTGTTTCTAGCATAGAATCCACACAAGCTTTTATATTTTATTTAATACAATATACCATCAGTAATTTAAACGCATTTTTTATAATAATAACCATAGGGTTCTCTTTATACGGTTATATAACTAACAACAAAGAGTATAAATCATTATTAGATAAAAATAACTCCCCGATACAATTAATTAGTCAACTAAAAGGATATTTTTATATAAATCCTTTATTATCTTTAAGTTTAGCCATTACTATCTTTTCTTTTGTAGGTATACCTCCTCTGGTTGGGTTTTTTGCAAAACAAATGGTATTAAGCGCTGCATTAGATAATGGTTATATTTTCTTAACTTTAATCGCTATAATCACTAGTGTAATTGGAGCAGTTTATTACTTAAATGTAATTAAAGAGATCTTTTTCTATTCCCCTGAACATGAAGTAAATCCTATTTTAAACGAATCAAATTCTACTTTAAAAAGTCGAATTTTTAATGAAAAAAATGGTTTAATAAAATCTGTACTTCTTAAAGGTAGAAATGTATATATCTCTAGTCCTTTTTCGATTACAATTTCTATAATTACTAATGTAATATTATTATTTATGTTCATGAACAAGGAAATATTAAGTATGGGGGCCGTATTGGCTCAAACTTTATTTTCAACATAATGATAAGAAAATTCTTTCATACAAGCTCAGATTTTTCTACTATGCAAGCGCAATGCTCCGCACAAAATGGGAGTTTTGAACTTGCGACAGTTACACAAGAAAAATTTAAATTTTATCAATGATTTTCAGGATTAGTGGATGGAGAAGGTCATTTTAGTATTTTTTCCAGCTCCGCAGCAGGAGCTTCACATGGAAAAACTTATGGGTTTTCTTTCGCCATTGGTCTGCATAAAGATGATAAAGAAACTTTGGATTTTATAGTAAAGGAATTAGGTAAGGGTAAAATTAGTTTCTACGCTAATTCGGCCCGTTTAGTAATTTCTGACGCTAAGAGTATTAAATCTTTAATTGAGATTTTTACGCACTTCCCCCCATCCTTTTTATTAATAAAAAAAAAAAAGGAATGGTGTACTAAACTTCTGGATTTTTTAGCGTTTAAAAAAGCTTTCCTTCTATATACACAGAAAAAAGAAAAAACTACAGAAATCTTAGAGGAAATAAAACTTATAAAAGAGGGGATGAATTCCAAAAGAACTGATTTTGATATGTCTAGTATTTATAATAAAGATACTATCGATATCAATATTAACTGATTATTAGGGTTTATTGAAGGTGAGGGTAGTTTTTTTGCACTTAGAAGAACTCCTACCAATTTTAGTTTAGTTTTCAGTTTAACTCAGTTAAATAGTAATAAATTATTAATGGAAGCTATACAAGAGTTTTTCAATAATTTAGCTGAATCTTTACAAGCTGGTATTGAGGGGAAATCCTTTAATATAGGTTCTTGAAGAGATGGTCAAGAGGGAAGTTTCGCATATTTACATTTAGAGAATAAATCTAGCAAAAAAGATATACTAAGGCTTCATATTACTCGTGTAGAATATCTGCTTAGCATTTTTATACCCCTATTTGATTCTTTAAGTTGACATAGTAAAAAATACTTAGATTATTTAGATTGAAAAGCTCTTTTACATATAAAGGCCAAAGGTTTACATTACTTACCTGAAGGTATAGAAGTTGTAGATCTTATATTAAGACAAATGAATAATAAAAGATTGACAACTAACAGAGAATCTGAGGAAACTGTATCAGTAGATAGAAATTTATTATTAGAAAAAATTGAAAATCTTTTAGCCAAACCTTCCAACTTTGAAGTTAAAGAGGATGGAAGAATTTTTATAATTTCAGAGAATAGATATTATTCTAATAAAAATAAGCTTCAAGTTACAGTTGAAAGATTAGATGGTACAATTTTACACACTTTTGATTCAATTAAAGAATGTTTAGAAAAATTAAATATTTCTAAATCTCTTTATTATGATCGTTTAAATAAGGGTTTACCTCTTGATATTGAGGGTGAATTACTATACATTAAAAGATCTAATAAATCGGTTAAAACTGAAACTATTGTATTAGAGAGCTCAATCTTACTAGGTATTGATTTTACGGGTATTTTTAGCCGTATTTTTGGTAGTTGTTACTACTACTTCTTATTTCCGCATATTACGGAATTCAACACATACATAAAAAGAGCCAAAAACTCTTATATTAGAAAGAATAATTTATATTATTTCTTTAAAAATTGATTAAGAATGGGTACCATTAACCTCCTATTCTTACTATGCGCTAAGGAGTATTTTTCTTGTGATTTATCACTGCTATTAAATAAAAAGAGATTTGAATCAAATATATATCTAACAAGCTCTCTTAAAGGTTATTTTAGTACATACAATAGATTGTCAAGTATTCATAGTTCGATTGCTTCCATTAATCGGGTTAGGTATATGGCGACTCTTCGATTATCTTCTATTTTTTCTCAACAAACCCTAGGGTACTCAACTATTGGTCAGAATCAGACTCAGTCTATCTCACCTTGATTTATATCAGGTTATTCAGATGCAGAAGGTTGTTTCAATGTTGGTCTTCAAAAGAATCCTAATGGGAAATTCTATGTACGACCCTCGTTCCAGATACATGTACATTCGAAAGATAATTTATTATTAATGCAAATTAAAGCTTATTTTCAAAATATAGGTAATATTTATATTAGTGGTGAGAAGTCAAAATTCACGGTAAGATCTTTAGATGATATTTTAAAAATCATTACACACTTTGAGAATTACCCTTTAATAACTCAAAAAAAAGCGGATTTCATATTATTTAAGCAAATAATAGATAAAGTAGTTAAGGGGGAACATTTATCAGCCAAGGGGTTACAAGAAATTGTTAATATTCGTAGCTCGATAAATATGGGTATATCAGATTCCTTAAAGGCTATTTTCCCTAATACTATTCCTGTCATTAGACCTCTGATAAAAACTATTACTATCCCTCACCCTGAATGAATGGCAGGGTTTGTTTCAGGTGAGGGTTGCTTTTTAGTTCAAATGGCTAAATATGGTAAAGGTAAATTAGATGGGGTTTCATTAAGCTTTAAGGTATCTCAACACTTGAGAGATGAGTTACTGTTAAGGTCATTTATTTCTTTTTTTGAGTGTGGCCTATTCAATTACCACAGCGGAAAGAGTGAGTCAGGTTCAGGGGTATTTATTGTTAGAAAATTTGCGGATATCTCAGATAAGATACTTCCATTTTTTAAAAATCATGTGATAAGAGGTATTAAAAGAGAGGATTTTGAAGACTGAGCTAGAGTAGCCGAATTAATTAAATCTAAGGCTCATCTAACCGAAGACGGAGTAAAGAAGATCCGGGCGATAAAATCAGGTATGAATACACTAAGATAATTTTTATAACGACTGCTTAGGTAGAAAGCCATCTCCGCCGCAGGCTGTTGGTGGTAACTTTGTTATTTATAGCACTTAGCCGATATGTAATAGGTTGCCCGTAAAATTTGGCTCTTGTTAATAATGGCCAAATTTTAAAAAAACATTGGATAAATTGCAAGAAGATCAACACCCCGATGTTTAGTTGATAATTTGCAGCGAAGTTTATCTTAGTTTTATTATTAGAGAGATCTCTAAGAGTACTCTAATGGTATAAGATAAAAACGTTCAACGACTAATAGGTGAGTAAAACACACAATAATCCTATATAAGATCCAATCCTACTTACCAATTAATATGACATTATTGATAGTGAAGATCGTATCTGATCTCCAATAATCGTCAGCTATTTAAAACTAAGTAGGGAATAACATAGTCTGAACAATATAGTGATATATTGAAAAATTAATTATAGTTAAGGTTTCGAGGCCCCGGCCGCCCTCAGCCACCTAACGTCGCCCGAGGTTTAACTAATTAATTCTTAACACACTTGGCCATATTGGCACAAACTTTAATCATTAATTAAATGAGTGGGATGACTTTATTCATTTTATTTGTGTGCATAATTGCTTTGTTATTTTTAGCAATTAATTTGGTATTCGCACCGCATAACCCTTACCAAGAAAAAGATTCGGCATTCGAGTGTGGTTTTCATTCATTTTTACAATCTAGATCCCCGTTTAACATTGCCTTCTTTATATATGCTTTAGTTTATTTACTTTTAGATTTAGAGATATTATTAATATTCCCTTATTCCGTTAGTGCTTACACAAATGAGGTATACGGATTAGCAGGAGCATTAGTTTTTATTCTTATTATTACCGCAGGGTTTGTGTTTGAGCTAGGGAAAGGTGCTTTAAATATTAGTAGTCGTCAAACTTCAGATCTTACAGCTAAAAGAAAAAATATTAACATCACATATTTAGGAAAAGTAGGACTAAAAAACGAACCAGGTTCAGCTAAAAAAATATTATAGTACTGTTTCAATACCTACTCCTTCAGATATCTTAGCCTATGGAGAAAAAAACTATAAGGGTGATTTAAACCCTTGATTTATTACAGGTTTTGCCGATGCAGAAAGTTGCTTTCATTGCGGAATTTCAAAAGATCTTAAGAATAAATCAGGTTGACGTCCTACTGTTGGAGTTTTTCAAATTAAGCTTCATATAAGGGATTTACCTCCCCCTTATAGGGGGTGCATTAAATTATACTTTAAAAATGCTGGTAATATTACTACTACTAATACTAGTGCTAATTATCGAATATCTTCTTTAAAAGAAATAGTTGAAATTGTAATACCTCACTTTGACGCGTATCCCTTAATAACTAAGAAAAAGGCCGATTTTATTTTATATAAAAAAGGTATAGACCTAATTAGTAGCAAAAAACATTTAACACCTGAAGGTCTTCAAGAATTTATTAACATTAAAGCTTCTATAAATTTAGGTTTATCTGAAGAATTACAAAAAGCTTTTCCAAATACAGTACCTGCTATAAGACCTGAGACAGAAAATCAAATAATACCTAATGATTCTTGATTAACAGGGTTTGTTTCCGGGGAAGGTTGTTTTAAAATAAATACATTTAAATCAACTTCAAAACTAGGACATTCCATCACTTTAAGATTTCAGGTATCTCAACATATTCGTGATATTAAGCTAATAGAAAGTTTTATTTCTTATTTAGGGTGCGGTATTCTTACAAAGAGGGATGATAGCGTATTGTTTGAAGTTAGTAAATTTAATGATATTTGAGAAAAAATTATACCTTTTTTTCAAAAAACTCCTATAATGGGAGTTAAAGATCTCGAATTTAAAGAGTGACGCCTCGCGGCTGAAATAATTAAAACCAAAAAACATTTAACTCAAGAAGGGTTAGAAGAAATCTATCAAATTAAATCTGGAATGAATACAGGGAGAGAACATAATTAATTTATCGCGCCCGCAGGGCGGTCCAGCCGCGCAGCGGCGGCCGGACTTAATATATTGAATATTTTTCAACGCATGGACTATTGCAGGATTTTAGAGGTTAAAGAATATTTATGTAGTGGTTAAGATTTTATATACTAAACGAATGTAAAGGTATATTTAAAATTAACCGGGCTGGTGGTGGGAACAATAATATTCTATTATCATTTAATGATCGATATCTATATTGAGTACGCACTTCGTAGTAAAGATCGCCACGTCTAACGCACGTCAGTTGAAACCTAAAGCTAATTTTGTGCTGCGAAGCAGTGCTCCGTACAAGTTTTATTTAGTAATTAGATGAGTAGCATGACATTATTTATTTTATTTGTATGTATAATTGCTTTACTTTTTTTATTTATTAATTTAGTATTTGCTCCTCATAATCCTAAAAATTGACTATGGAAATCAATAATAACTAGGGAAAAACTATCCAACTCCAGGGAAGCCTTAAAGCTTCTGATACCAAGCAATTATTGAAAAATAATTTGTGGATGAACTAATTACTCATGTATGGTAACAAGTCAGAAGATATACGAAAGTTCAATAGGTAATCATGGATCTAAGTCAGCAATATCTGATAATATTGCTGTAAAAGAGCAACGAGTAGACGGTAGTTGGTATGGTCTAAATAGCACAAGCTTTCCATACTTAAGGTGTACTCTAGTGGGTTTCGAAAGAAACTATCGAGTCAAAATCCATTCTAACCCTATAAATTTAACAAGAAATTATTCTAAACTAGATTCTAAACTAAACCCTTGATTTATTACTGGATTTACAGACGGTGAAGGCTCATTTATATTAACTATAATAAAAGATAATAAATATAAATTAGGTTGACGTGTTGCTTGTAGATTTGTAATAAGTTTAAATAAAAAAGACTTAAAATTATTAAATAAGATTAAAGAATTTTTTGAAGTTGGTAATGTATTCCTCATGGGTAAAGATTCTGCTCAGTATCGTGTTGAATCTTTAAAAGGTTTAGCCATTATAATTAATCATTTCGATAAATATTCTTTAATAACTAAAAAACAAGTAGATTATGCTTTATTTAAATTAGCTTATGGTTTAATTAAAAATAAAAGTCATCTTACCGAAAAAGGATTATTGGAACTTATAGCTTTAAAAGCTGTATTAAATAATGGTTTAAGTGATGATTTAAGCATTGCTTTTCCTGATATAGTTCCCGCTTTAAGACCTGAAACACCATTGCCTAAAATTCTAGATCCTTCATGATTAGCAGGATTTACGGATGCAGAAGGCTGTTTTAGTGTTATAAGATTTAAATCCCCGACATCTAAACTCGGAGAAGCTGTTAAATTAAGTTTTATTTTAACTCAAAGTATTAGAGATGAATATTTAATTAAAAGCTTAATCGAATATTTAGGATGTGGTAATACAAGTCTAGATAGTAGAGGAATAATTGATTTTAAAGTTACTAATTTTTCTAGTATAAGAGATACTATTATTCCATTTTTCAAGGAATATCCTTTACAAGGTAATAAAAATTTAGATTTTTCAGATTTTAGTGAGGTGGTAACATTAATGGAAAATAAATCACATTTAACTAAAGAAGGGTTAGATAAAATTAAAATAATCCATAATAGAATGAATACGAATAGAAAATAATAGTTTAAGAATAAAATCTGAATGTTAATTTATAGGTATGAGAAATTTGATTAAAACGTATCAAGAAAAGGATTCTATGTTTGAGTGCGGGTTTCATTCTTTTCAACAATCTAGATCGCCTTTTAATATAGCATTTTTTATATATGCTTTAGTTTATTTGTTATTAGATTTAGAAATATTGTTAACTTTCCCTTTTGCGGTTAGTGAATATGTAAATAATGTTTATGGTTTAATAATAACATTAGGGTTTATAATTATTATTACTATAGGTTTTGTATTTGAACTCGGAAAGGGAGCTTTAAAAATACCTTCAAAACAATATACATATACAATAAAAACTCAACCTTTAATTCATATATCATATATAAAGGCTAAATCTGCCAAAATTACTAAACCTAATCCTTTTATAGCATCTGCTTCGCAGCCACTGCAAAGTAGTATATTCCCTTTTACTTTATCTATAAAAAATTTTAGAAAATACCTCAGTTTCACTAACATAATTATAGGATTAATTAGTTTAACTGTAATAGGTTTAGTGAAAATACTACATATTCCTACCCACATATTAGATATCTTTAATATAGAAAGTATGGAATTATTAGAATATGTTATTGCGGGGTTTTTTGGTTTAGTTTCAAGATTAACTTTAAAAGGTATGGTTGAAGGGATCCCCGTAGATAATTATGCAACTATGGGCGGTGAAAATTCTACACAGGGAGGTAATTCTTCATTAGGTTCAAAAAGGGGTGACGTTAGCGGAACTAATACCTTAAATTACGATTTACCGGAAAAGGATAAACAAGGAGGTAGTAATTCATCAGGTGGGAATAAACCTTTAGAAAGTGAAAGTTCACCAGAAGGCGCTAGCAATACACAAACACAAAGTGGAGGCGATAGTTCACCAGGAGTAGATACACAAAAACAGGGGGCAGGTCAAAGTCCCTCGACATATTCTCCAGTTGCCCAAGCTTTAGCTGAACGTTATACAAAACTATACGACAATATGGTTAAGGGTTTAATGGAAGATGTTAAAAAATTAACTCTTGAGATGGAAAAGGCTAAAGATGATCCACAAAAATTAGATGATCTGGGTAGTAGACGTGATCAGAGTCTTGAGCAGATAGAGATGGTAAGTCAAGCTTCAGCAGAAGAGATGAAAAAATACATCCATCGAGGTACTAGTAGTACTGCAACTAAAAGAGATTTAGATACACTTGATAAAGAAGAAGGAGAACCTTCAAAGAAAAAATAACTAATTTTGTGCTGCTGCTTTGCTTAGCTTTAGCTTGCTACGAAGTAAGCAGCAGAAGTTATGCACGCACGCATCATTTTAAGCTTTTTTGCTTTTATTAGATAATTTTTCGATCTTTAGATTCTAGTATATAATATATTATATATGAGGTGGTTAGCGGGAGGGAATCGAGGTGTACAGTATAATGCAAAAGAAAGTACACTGGTTATTTTTATATTCTATATACCATGAAAGGAAACTATAAGATATAGGTATTAATTCTTCAACAATATAGAAAATTATGATGTCATATTTTTATGCTTTCTTTTTTAAATCAATTTATTTTAGGGTTTGATGCTCCAAGTCCTTGAGGTATATATTTTCAAGATAGTGCTACTCCTCTTCCTAAATGATCTGGGAAATCATTAATGGGGATTAAACTGCCAAACTCCGGGGACTCCTTAAAGATTTTGATACTAAGCCAGGTACGAAAGTGCTTGAGCGGCTGAACTAATTACTCAGGTATAGTAACAAGTCAAAATATGCACGAAAGTGAAATGGGATATCGCGGATCTAAATCAATAGTAAGTGAAAATACTATTGTAAAAGAGCAACGAGTATACGGTAGTTGATGTGGTATTAATTTACCACATTTAAGATGTACTCTAATGGGTTTCGAAAGAAATTCTCAGAACAAAATCCTAACTACTCAATTAGTTAATAAAAGAAGTTATTCCACACCGGCCATCTACGATGACGATGGGGGAGCTAATAATAATCATTATTTAATAATAGATCCACATTTTTTAACAGGGTTTACAGATGCAGAAGGTTCATTTGTTTTAAGTATTACAAAAAGTAATAATGTTAAATCAGGTTGAGTAATCAAACCAAGATTTCAAATACATTTACATAAAAAAGATTTATTTGTCTTGGAGGCTATTCAAAATTTCCTTGGTGTTGGTAATACATATATTTCAAAAGCAGGTACAGTAGAATACAGAGTATTCTCTATCAAAGAGTTAAAAGTAGTTTTAGATCACTTTGATAAATTTCCTCTTATTTCACAAAAATATGGAGATTACTTATTATTTAAACAAGCTTACCAATTACTAGTTAACCGGGAACATTTAACACCCGAAGGTTTACGTAAAATTATATCAATAAAAGCCTCTATAAATAATGGCTTATCTGAACCATTAAAAGAAGCTTTTCCTGATGTTACATTTGCCATAAGATCTACAAAAGAAAACATTTCTATTTGTAATCCTCAATGACTGGCGGGATTTACTAGCGGAGAGGGTTCAATTAGAGCTAAGGTTAGAAATCCTGATGGTAACTCTAAAGCTTTTATCGAATTGATCTTCCAGATCAATCAACATATCCGGGATAAACAGCTAATAGCTTATATAGCTGAATATTTAGGATGTGGTAAAGTATATAAACACTCTGTAAACGCAGTAGTATATAGAGTATCTAAAAGATCTGACATAACTGAAATAATTATCCCTTTTTTTATTAAATATCCTATCTTAGGAATAAAAGCTTTAGATTTTAAAGACTTCTGCTCTATATCAGAATTAATTGAAAGTAAAGCTTATTACAATAAAGAAGGATTAGACCAAATTATTCATATTAAAGCTAATATGAATACAGGTAGAATTTAATATTAGCCCGCTATGTATTAGCTCTGTGAATGAAGCTGTCTATTATTAAAGAAGAATATTTTAACTAATTGAATGTTGAATTTGATTTTAATCTTGCAGATGGAAGGATTAGTAGAATTACATGGTTTTCGTGTATAAGAACCAAACTCCGGGGACACCTTAAAGTTCTAATAACTAAGCTTAATAAGGAAACTTATCAAGTGGCCCAGCTAATCACTGTGGGTATAGTAATATCATTAGAAATAGAATAATATTTTATGAAAATAGGCAATCGCGGATCTAAATCATTAGTATAAAGCTAGTGTAAAAGAGCAACGAGTAGACGGTTCTTCGATAATAATATCTATTATCGTAAGGTGTGCTCTAGTCGCCAGGAAACTGGTTTTTGAGCGAAAATTTTAACTTTTGATTATAATTATAGCTTTAACTAAAGCCATAATATTAAATTTCATAAAAACGTGGAGCTCTCAATATAAATTTATTGATCTTGATTTAATATAATAATCCGACGGAACGTCTGGATATTTAATATTATTAAATAAATATATGGAAAACCCTAATAATAAAAAATCAAAGTTGAATCCTCAGTATGTTACAGGTTTTTCAGATGGTGAAGCATGTTTCCATTTAGCTATAGGTAAAAACCCTAAATATAAAATAGGTTATTATGTAAACCCTGGATTTTCTATAGCTTTACATAAAAAAGATGAAGATTTATTAAGAAATATACAGAATTTTTTTGGAGGAATAGGTAATTTAAAAGTAAAATCTAATATTGTACAATATAGAATTTTTTCTTTAAAGGATTTAGATATTATACTAAATCATTTTGATAACTATCCACTAATTACAAAAAAACATGTAGATTATCTTATATTTAAAGAAACAATAAACCTTATAAAAAATAAAGAACATTTAACTATAGAAGGATTTAATAAAATTATAGCCTTAAAATCTTCTATGAATCTAGGTTTACCTGAAAATTTAAAAGAAGCATTCCCTGATATACAAACAAGAAAGATAATATCTAAAGATTTACCATCTTTACTAAATCCTTATTGAGTAGCAGGGTTTACAGAAGCTGAAGGTTGTTTTTGAATAAAAACTTTAAAAGATTCAAATAAAGAAGAAGTAAGATCAATAATTGGTTTTCAAATTACTCAACATAAAAGAGATCTACCTTTACTAGAAAAATTGAGAAGTTTTTTTGAGTGCGGTAGATTAGAACAATCTGGTTCAGCTTTTAATCTAGTTGTTACTAAATTATCTTTTATTAATGATAAAATAATTCCTTTTTTTAATACTTATCCCATTTTTGGATCTAAATCTAAAGATTTTAAGGATTGATGTAGAGCAGTTGAGTTAAAAAACAATAAGGCTCATTTAACATCTAATGGTTTTAAAGAAATTTTAGAGATAAAATCTAATATTAATTCTTCTAGAAATTAAATTGTCTACTGTATTTATACATCTTTATAAACCTGTAAAGTGAGTGAAAAGTAACTCAAAATTAAAGTTAATGTATTCAACCCTCAGGGTTGAATATATGCGGATAATATAATGTACTACTTGGTAATAATACTGTTTGGTGTAGGTTGAATTTTATTATCTATAGTAAAAAATTACATTAGTACAAAATCACCTATCTCACATAAATATTTAAATCACGGTATAATTAGTGTGCCTGCTCAAAAGTGTTCTAATTTTAGTAAATATAATCAGTTTTTAAATTCTTGCCAATTTGATGTATATAATTCTTGAAAAGTACGTGTTTATTCTACCTCTAGTCTAAAAGATAAAGATGAATCTAGTGATGATCAATTTATTCCAGCTGCAATCTATGAAGATGCCTCTTCTATGCAAAAGGCAATCTTAAAAGATAATGCAGGTAAAGCTGGTATTTATATGTTAACCAATAAACTCACTGGAGATATCTACGTAGGACAATCTATTGACTTACGTAAAAGATTTCTTAACTATTTTAACTTAAGTTATTTAAATAGACGTAATGAACTCATAATTTGTAGAGCTATAATAAAATATGGCTATTCAAAATTTTCGGTAACTATTTTAGAGTATTGTGATAAATGTGACTTAGATATCCGAGAGCAACATTATTTTGATACTCTTAACCCTAAATACAATATCCAGAAAATAGCTGGTGGTAGCTCTAAAGGTTTAATATTATCTGAGGAAACCAAAAATAAGATCAGTAAAGCTTTAAAAGGAATTTATGTAGGGGAAAAAGCTTACTGATATGGGCGTACTATGAGCGATGCAACCAAAGAAATTATGAGTTCAAACCGAAAGGGGGAGCTTAATCCTTTATACGGTAAATCTCATAGTGAAGAGACTAAAGAGCTAATGAGACAAAAAACGTTAGGTAGAAAACACTCCGAAGAGACTAAATTATTAATGAGTTCGAAACGTGGAAATCCTGTGAATATTTACGAAAACTGTTCATCAGAAGGGTATAAATTAATAGGTAGTTTTGTTTCCGCGAGAAGAGCTGGTAAATTTTTAGGTATTAGCGGTAGTACTATTCTAAGACATATGAAATCGGGTATGGTCTTTAAAGATAGATATAAATTTTCATCCAAATAATGATGAATAGCTTTAGAATAACTATGAGTATAATTTCACTGAATGCTGGAAACTCCTAAAGCCTTTGATACTAATAATCATATAAAAGAAAATATTAAAAGATTATGAGTGAAAACTCAAAGGATGTTACAATGGGTAATCATGCAGGAAACCAAAAGAATATTTCTTTATATTATGAGTAGGTAATCCCCAGAGACTAAACGTGAAACTACGAGTAGTTTTACTGGTATTATGTATCCAGGAAAATCTTAACTGGTAGATTATATAGTCCAATTTTATATGAAAGTATAAAAAATTTTGACACTTATAGAATTGATATGAACTATTACTCCTGCAGTAATATTAATATTAATTGCTTTCCCTTCATTTAAGTTATTATATTTAATGGATGAAGTTAGTGATCCTTCAATGTCAGTTTTAGCAGAGGGTCACCAATGATACTGAAGTTACCAATATCCTGACTTTTTAGATTCCAATGATGAATTTATAGAGTTTGATTCATATATAGTACCGGAGTCCGATTTAGAAGAAGGGGGGCTAAGAATGTTGGAAGTGGATAATAGAGTTATTCTTCCTGAATTAACACATGTTAGATTCATTATTACTGCAGGGGATGTAATACATAGTTTTGCTGTTCCCTCTTTAGGTATAAAAAATGATGCATATCCTGGGAGATTAAATCAGGTTTCTGTTTTTATTAATAGAGAGGGGGTTTTCTATGGTCTTATTGAACAATGGCCATAACTGTAGTGAACCTATGGTTAAAAATCATCAAATTGCGGGAAACTCCTAAAGGAATCTTAACCAAGTAAGTATGGTAACATAACTTATGGCACAGGTAATGACTCGTGGTATGGTAAAATAAAGATTTATTATTCAATGGACAATCCGCAGCCAAGTGCCGAATACTTAAGTACCGGTATGCAGTTCATCGACTAGACGGTGGTTGGTGTTATTATTCTTAATAATGCTTAAGGTATAGTCAGCCCCCACTTGAAAGAGTGCAGAAAAATATTAATATTAATATTTTTTGTTAAATAGATATATATATTAATTCATTATTAATATATTTAGGGATCTCTACAATAGTTTGCTAAACTTATTTTAATGTAAAAATAAATTATCAATACTTAGCCAAAAGTACGTCTTCCATGTGAAAGACTATTGTGGTATTGCATGATACAATTAGTAGAAGTGTTTCTAATAATCACTTCATATTTGATAAACGTATTGGATTAGGTTCTATAGCTGTTGCATCTTTAACTAGATGTTTTAGCTCAAGTAGATCTTATAATTCAATTAGACCTTTGGTAAATAATCCAGAGTCTTTAGCGTTAGAACATATAAATAGTGGAAAACCTACTACTTCATCAGTTATCAATAAAGTATTCTTAAATCAAAATTTATCAGTTACTGATTCAAAATTAGAAGAATTATTAAAAGTTAAAGGTATTGAAATGGACCTACCTATATCAACACCGGAAAATCATCAACTTTTAGGCCAATTAACTGGTAAATCTAAATATAAAGGTTTCTCTGGTGTATATATCTTTATACATAAAGATTCAGGGCAGAAATATGTAGGTTCATCTAATTTACTGAGACGTAGAATAGATTACTATTTCAAAGGAGATTTTTCTTTAGCTGGTAAATTCTTACCTTTACTTCAGAAAGAAGGGCTAAAGGCTTTTAAATTAATAATATTTAAATTAGATAGTAATAAATTTAGTAATCAAGACTCTTTAATATTAGAACAATATTTTTTATTAGATAAAGAATTTAACTTAAATACACTAAGAGTTGTTAATGCAGGATCATCAAAAGGTGATGCTGTTTATGTTTATGATCTAGCATGTAGTACTCTTTATTATCATGCTAAATCTAAAATAGAATTAAAAAGAATATTAAAAATACATACAGAAACTAGCAAAAAATATGTAGATTCTAAAATACCATATCTGAATAAATTCTTATTATTAAGCTATCCTATAGCTAATACTTCACTAAGCAATCTTTCCATAGAAGGTTTAGTAGATATAATGCAAAAAGAAAGACAAGATATGTATACATTAGGAACTCGTAGAAGTATTTCAGTAGAATTAGAAATTAAAGAAGGAAATACATTTGTAGATTCTTGAGGTCATACTTTAAATTTCGATTCTTTAACATCTTGTATTGAATATTTAAGAGAATTAGGTTTAACTATTAAAAGAGACACTTTAACTAAATATATAAAAGATGAAAAAGTATTTCAGAATTTCTTGTGTAAATACTCAGAGAATACTTTACCTGATAATTTTGAAGAAGTAGGATTAATTATTGATGAATATAAAAAGTTAAAAGTGAATACAGACTTAGATTCATTCAAAATTTATAAAAAAAATAAACCTATATTAGTAAAAGGGAAAATTTTTGAGAAATAATTTGAAAGTATTACTGATACAATTAAATACTTTGATACTCTAAACATCAAGCTAGATAGAAAATATTTAAACCTTCGTTTAAAAGATGGTAAAATTTATAAAGATTATTATTTTACTTATAAATAACTAGATAAATGTTCAAAACACTTTATCCTACTAATATATTATAACGCTAATAAGTTATCTAAAAATCATCCTTTACATTAAATCAACGTAGAGGCAACTTGCAATGTTCAGAAATTTGTGGGATACTTCATTCAAGTATGCCTATAGTTATCGAATCTGTTTCATTAGAAAAATTCCTTACATGACTAGAAGAACAATAGATTTATAGTCCATCCTTAATCGTTTGTACAGACTCTTTTTAGAAAATATATATAGTCAGATGTGGATAGATCCACATGGTCATATGGTGTAACCATATATCGCGTACTCTAGGGTAAGCTTTGTTTGGTTTTTGTGCTACGAAGTAAGCACATATTTTGTTTGTTTAATATAACGAATATATGTATATGCTACATATATGTAAGGGCAATAACCTTGTCCTTAAGGATTTTTTAAGATCTAATATAATAAAAATTTGATTCTAGCATTACAAACAACTCAATATTTAAATTATTATTATGTATTTCATTAAATAAATTTTATATAGTGTAGCTAGCGCAGCTAGCGCAGGGGATTAATAAAAATTTTTAATTTTTTTTTATTATCTATTTTACTGCGTAGCTACTAAATGATCAGGATTGTTTGATAAAGGAAAATACAAGACATCTTTCTTAAAACTAACTGGTTGATCTTTAAAATCCAAAATATTATCATAATTTAAATCTGATAATATTCTTTTAGGGCGAAGCGCGAAGCGCGAAGCGCGAAGCGCGAAGCGCGAAGCATTAAAAAAAAAAGGACCAAATATAATTTGAATATAAATTAAGTTATCTTCCCAATATGATATCTTTCCATTAATATACCAACTCTTTTAACTATTAATGAATATAAATCAGACAAAGATTGTTCTACATCTTTTGTATGAATAAAAAGAAACTGTTTACCAGCCATTTTATACAAATCGTCATCATGTCTAATTTTAATTAAAACGTAATAGCTTCTATCATAAAGCAACATATTTTTAATACTATCTATAAAGTATTTTTCATAAACAAAATTTGCAGTATCAAAGGTAAAAAGTATTTTGTCTCCTTTTACATTAACAATATGGTCGGGATTATTTTTTAACTTACCATAAAAAGAATGAAGGGAAGAAAAATTAACAAAAGTCTTTGAAAGATTCTTGTAATAAGTAAAGGAGAAATATCGAACTGACTTGTGATGGGCGATAATAGTGTGGAGTGGGGTATTTGTGTGTCCCGCGGTATTGTTCGCGAGAATTGTATTTGTATTTGTGTTTGTGTTTTTCTGCTGCTGCTGCGTACTGCGTACTGCGTACTGCGTACTGCGTACTGCGTACTGCGTACTGCCAGGATGTATATTATAGGGATGATACCACTAAAGCGGGGCTGCGCTTAAGCTACGTGCGGTCAGATAAAAAAAAATAAAAAATGAATATTACCTTGAGACTTTTTTTTAAAAATAATGAGTGAGATACGAGAAACGAAATTTTAGGTCAAGGGGTAATGACGATTCTAGTATCTTATAAATTTAACTTTAAAAGGTTAGTTCATTCGTCGGAATGATTGGTTAATGAGGGGGGGGGGATACAATCATCATAAAGCGCGTTAGCCTAATTGGTAAGGCATAGTGCTACGGATACTCATATTATGAGTTCGAATCTCATACGTGCTTATTTTTATATGTAAGTACATGTGCTACTCTTAAAAAAAAAATTAATATAATAATTATGTTTGTTGCTCCCTGTATTGATAATAATAGTAAAGTATTCTTTAGTATTTCTATTTATAAAGATTTATTCTAGGTATAATAAATCTAGTTAAGATTACTATATTATATGATCATTATAATTCTGTTATTCTAATAAAGGGATATTTATACATTTTGTTTAGTTTTTAGTTCTAAAAACTAAGGATAATGTTATTATAAGTTATAGTCAAAAAATAAATTTTATCTATAGTTTTCTGCTCCGCGCTCCGCGCCAAACAAAAATTTTTTTTTAATATAGTAGTATAATACTTGACTATTAATTTAAGTAAATATTTTTTTTTGTCTTTGCTTAAATTAATTCTCATTAGCTCAATCGGTAGAGCAGAATACTTCTAATATTCTGGTTTTTAGTTCGAATCTAAAATGAGAATTATTGTATAATAAAACACCTTTGTAAAGGTAAAAATAATAAAACGCAATAAACCGATAATTTCTGCATAACTTCGTAAGCTGCAATTAAGGCTAAATTCTAAATATTATATATAATTATAACCGTGCTGCTGCTTCCATACTTCTATGCTAAGCTTGCTTAGCTTGCTTAGCTTGCTTAGCTTGCTTAGCAAGCTAACCCAGTAGTATAGGAGTAGCTAGCAAGCAAGCAAGCAGGAAAAAAAAGGAAAAGGCGTACTGACAGGAGGTATAATATAGGGACGATACCACTAATAAAGCGGGGCAGGGGCTCATTCTTACGAAACTTAAGTGGAGCGTACGGTCAGATAAAATAATTTATATTTTAATAAATAAATAATGAATATTACCTTGATACTTTTTTTAATCGGAATTTTAGGTTTCGTATTAAATAGAAAAAATATTATATTAATGCTTATTTCGATAGAAATAATGCTATTATCTATAACATTCTTAATATTGTTAAGTTCACTTAATATGGACGATATAATTGGCCAAACTTATGCTATTTATATAATAGTTGTAGCAGGTGCAGAATCTGCTATAGGTTTAGGTATTCTAGTAGCTTAAGCCCCCCGCGGAGCGGCGGGGGGGCAGGCTCATAATTCTGCCAAACTCCGGGGAACTCCGATGCTCAGTATACTAAACTCCAGGGTATATCCCTATCTCATCAATTTCTTCTTTAGTACGTAAAGTTGATACATAATACTGTTTCATTTTCTTATTTTAGCTAGCCCAGGGGGCTCGCACGAAGGACCCACCTTTTTAGGGGACATGACCGCTGTATACAGCCCACGGTATAATTGGGTATTCTTTCAAGGTTTTTTTGAGAATGAATGAAAAGTTTCGGAGTGGCCAGACTAATCATCTGGGTATAGTAATAAGTACTGAGTGATGAAAAGAAAGGATAATCGCGGATCTAACCTCATTTTCTTTGATCTGGATTTATTGATTTTTCTTTAGTTTTTACAAAAGTAAATACCGAAGAGAGATATATATAAATATAGAGATTGAACGCTATATTTAGTTTCAGAAATAGCTAACAAAGGAGATGGGAAAAGAGCAACGAGTAGACGGCAGTCCCCCACTAAATCTTTAAGGGTTTATAAATAGAGGGTTAAGGTGTACTCTAGCAGCCCGGAGACGGGTGGTAGTTTTCACCCTTCTTTTTTAAGTAAATGTACAGAAGGGGTAATCATCCTCAGTAGATGGTGAGTGAAAATGTCTAAAATCCCCAGGGTTTAGATAAAGTACGAGCGTAGATCTTGCAGACTTGAAGCTTGCATCATCCTTATGAAGGGAGGAAAGTAACTTTCCCAGTGTGTTACACTTGAGATCTCTTATTAGACTTATTCCTAATCGGAGTGAGTTTGAATGGTGGAAGATTCCTTATATGAAGGAGCTTATTATCTGCAGCGTCTACCTTAGTAACTCTACCTTAAATGTATATAACCAGCTCTCCTAAGTAAGAGTCCGCAAAGTGGACTTTTATAAGGTAAAGGTTACGAAAACGTTCTATAGATTAAGTAAATTTTACTTCCAGTATTATAGAAAAAAAAATGCAGTAGTCCCTTGTAATTTTATTAGATCAATATGACCTACTCACAATTCTTCTATCGCTCTTTTAAATAACTACGCTTATAAGGATAAATTTTCTCCTTCCGCTGGCGCGAAACTATGCTATGGGGGGGGATTCGGCGTGAGATATTTATCGGATGCTAGCCATAAATTACCCAGTTTAGACCCTTGATTTATTACGGGACTTGTGGATGCTGAAGGTTGTTTTAGAATTAGTATAATTAAAGATACTCGTACTAAAACAGGTTGACAAGTAGTTTGTAATTTTCAAATCGACCTACATATAAGAGATTTAACCCTTTTACAGCAGATTCAAACTTATTTTGGGGGTTACGGAGGAATTTATACAAAAACGGGAGGAGTTGGGTATATGTACAAAATTTCTTCATTATCGCATATTACTGAGGTTATAATTCCTCATTTCGATCTTTTTCCTTTAAAGTCTGATAAATTAGCCGATTTTATGCTCTTTAAACTAATTATTGCCAAAATCCAGCTTAAGGAACATTTAACTCTGGAAGGTGTAAAAGATATTGTAGCCATTAGAGCTTCTTTAAATAAAGGGCTATCAGATGAATTAAAGGCTAGCTTTCCTAATGTAACTCCTTACCCCAGATTTGTCAGAACCTCCGATCATCTTATCCCTAATCCCAATTGAATGGCAGGATTTGTGTCAGGAGAAGGGTGTTTCTATGTAGGTGTCAAAAAATCTCCTAATTATAAAACTGGTTATCAAGTGGTATTAGAGTTTAGCGTCAGTCAACATAGTAGAGATGAACAGTTATTAATAGGTTTTATATCTTTCTTTGGTTGTGGAAAATTTAATTCTAATAACCGTTGGGTAACCTTTAGGGTCCATAAGTTTCTAGACGTTCAGTCGAAAATTATTCCTTTTTTTCAACAATATAAGATTGTTGGTTGTAAATTAGCGGATTTTCAGGACTTTATCCGAATAGCCGAGTTAGTAAAAGAGAAGGGTCACCTGAATGATAAAGGATTAGCTGAAATACAAAAGATAAAAGAAGGTATGAATAATGGTAGATATGAATAAACCTAAATTTTCCATATCTATACTAAATAGCATGATATCTTGAGACTTTAAAACTTAGAGCTCACAAGGTTTCGAGCTAAATATTGTAAACTTTAGGTCCACCCTCTGGGTAGATGTGGGTAGGACATCTTAATAAATAAATATTTACAAGGGTTAGCTTGCGCAGCAAGCTACTACTCGATTTTTTTCTATAGATTAATTCATTCTCTTAATAAAAATCCAAAATTAAATTCTTCTTGTTCACATTTTAATTTATTCCCTTTATCTAGTAACATAATTCAACGAAGGAATTATTCTACTGATAGAAAAATAACCCTAAATCCTTTATTTGTAACTGGATTCTCAGATGCTGAAAGTTCTTTTGTTGTAACTATATTAAAAAACCCTAGGTATAAAATAGGATGAAATGTACAAGCTAGATTTCAAATAAAATTACATGAAAAAGACAGAGCTTTATTATTATTAATTCAAAATTATTTTCAGGGTATAGGATACATATCCAAAATAAACAATAAGTCTACAGTTGAGTTTAGAGTCAGCGATATAACTAGTTTAAAGAATATAATCTTACCACATTTTGATAAATATCCTTTATTAACTAATAAATATCCAGACTTTTTTATATTTAAACAAATTGTATTACTAATGTCAGAGAATAAACATACTAATTTGGAAGGATTAAAAGAAATTTTAGAGCAAAGGGCATCTCTTAATTGAGGTTTACCCAAAAGTTTAAAAGAATCTTTCCCTTCAATAGTAGGAGTTAAAAGAATAATTGTTGATAACAATATGTTAAACAATATATGTTCCGAATGAATAGCAGGATTCCACTCCCCCATGGGGAGTTGAATCTAATTTTTATATAACTATCTCTGGTAATAAAGTATGATTACGTTTTTCTGTAGCTCAAGATTCAAGAGATTTATTGTTATTAAATAATCTAGTTAGAATTTTTAATTGTGGTTATGTAGCTCAATATAAAAACCGAGAAGTATGCGAGTTTATAGTAACAAAGATTGATGATATAATTGTACATATTATACCTTTTTTTGAAAAATATCAAATTAAAGGTACTAAATATAATGATTATCTTAAATTTAAAGAAGCTGCCGTTCTTATTAAAAATAAAGAACATTTAACTGAAAAGGGTTTGAATAAAATAATAGATTTAAAAAAATCTATGAATAAAAAAGATTAATTTTGCTTACATAGAGAATATACTCTTGATCAATAAAGGCAAAGTAAACCTTTGTCTAGTCTTATATAAGGCGAAACTCTCAAATTGCGGGGAAATCTTAAAACCAAGTCTACCAAGTTAATATAGCAATATAATTAATGGAACAGGTAATGACTCGTTGTAAGGTAAAAACGCCTTGGATATATAGAATATCCGCAGCCAAGTACCTGATAAAGGTATGCAGTTCATCGACTAAATGTGAGTTGGTTTTTCATTAAAATATTAATGATTAGCTTAAGATACAGTCAGGCCCGGTATGAGAATATTGGGGTTAACCGAAGAGGAAGTATAGCAATAGAATATAAATAATGTATTTAAGTTTAATAATCTTACCATTATTAGGAAGTATAGTGTCTGGCTTTTTTGGTAGAAAAGTCGGAGTGAATGGTGCACAATTAATTACATCTTCAGGTGTAATAATTACTACAATGTTATCAATATTATGTTTTATTGAAGTAGGTTTAAATAATATTCCTGTTACAATAAATTTATTTAGATGAATAGATAGTGAATGATTCAATATCATTTGAGGTTTTCAATATGATAGTTTAACAGTTAATAGTGCGGATTCATATTACATATGATGAATACTAGCTGTGTTGGTGTGAATCCAACTCTGCAAGGTAGATTTTTTATGAGCTCTGCTAGCCATAAAAACTGATTTTTTTGGTATAGAAAAACAAATGTTTAAGTTAATTAATAATAAAAGACGTACCTCTATAGCTGAGTGCTCACAATTAAGCCCTTTTATTATAAAATCCAAGACTAGTTTTTTAAATAATAGAATATTAACATCTAGAGCCTATAGTACAAAACAAGATAAATTTAATATGTTGGTAGATCCAGATCTCGACACATTAAAGGACGATAATTTTTTTAAATGATTTGTGGGATTTGCCGATGCTGAGTCCAATTTTATAATAAATGTATTATGAAAAAATGATAAAGTATCAATATCTAAATTTTCATTTATGTTCAAAATAACATTACATTGTGATGACGAATATGTATTAAGAATAATTAAAGAAAAATTAGGCGTGGGTAACCTTAGAAGATATAAAAATGAAAGTATATTTAATGTTACAGATAAAAAAGGAATAGAAAAATTAATTCAAATATTCGAGAGATATAATCTTAATACAACTAAATATTTAGATTATTTAGATTTTAAGAAAGCTTTTATTATATATAATAAAGAGCAAAATCTAAAAATAGATTTGGTTAAAGATGCTATTTTAGAATTCAAAAAAAATATGAATAAGAATAGAGTTAATTTCTTAAGACCTACTGATATAGAGATTAACAAGTATTGATTATTAGGGTTTATAGAAGGAGATGGATCCATCCCTTTTTTTTTTTTAAAAAAAGGGGATGATCCTTTAGTTCCTACCTTTTCAATAGAATTAAGTGATGATCAATTACCTGTAGTATTGAAAATAAAAGAATTTTTAGAAAATAATTTAGGATTTGATTCATATTCTATGTTTAAATTAAGTAATTCATCTATTATGTCAATAATTAAGAGTAACACTAGAGAAAAAAGTAAACCTAGTGTACTGTTAGTAATAAAAAATATTAAAGTATTACATAATTATTTAATACCTTTTTTTAATGAAATGGGGTTTTTAAGTAAAAAAGGACTGGATTTTGTTGATTTTAGAATTATTACTAATGCAATTTATAACGGTGCTCATAGGATAGATGAAATTAAAGAACTAATATTAAAATTATCTTATAATATGAACAATTATAGATTATCTACAAATAAAAACCCAGTAGATATATTAAGTAAAGAAGAAAGAGATAAATTGATATACATTAACCCTACTGTAAATTATTTATTTGACGGAAGACAAAGAGATGTTTTAACAAATAAAGTATTACACCAACAGGTTAGCTGTGTATATGAAATTTGTAAACCAAATAATGAAATTATACTAGCGAATACTTTACAAGAAGCAGGGTTAATTGTAAAAGTTTCTCCAGAGACTTTAAGTAGACGTTTAAATTCTACATGTACAACTTCAGAACAATATTTAGAAATAAAAGGTAGCTTGGGTCTAAAAATAAGAAGAATAGGTGTTTTTAATTAAATAAATATAAACATATAATATTTCGAAGGGTGGGTGAGGAGGCTATAATAAAAAAAAAATAAAGGAACTGGGTAAGATTACAATCGAACAGTTCTATACTTGCAGAAAAAATAGGTGAAAACGGTCAAAGACTTCCTAATATTAGACCGTCGGCAGTTGTAAATGTCGCTACAGACTGCTTCACCGGGGTTAGGCTGAAATGTCTGTCCTAATGTACAGTCGGACCTTATAACGAGTGTGATATCGTAAAGAGGTAGGATAATCCGTTAAGCTACACACAGTGGATAACTCGCCGCACGAGGTAAACTCTTGAATTATGAAGAAAATTATTCTTTATAATTTTTTATTAAATAAGATGTATATATATAAAAATATCTTTTTTAATTTAGTTAATTAAGGTTGATCAATGTTAATACCAGTATTGATAATTAGTTCTTTAGTTCACATATACTCAGTATCTTACATGAGTAACGATCCTCGAGGAGGCCATCTTACGGGAAAATGTGGTTATGGGGATAAATTGCCAAATTCCGGAGACACCCTAAAGTTTAAGATACCAAGCATTATATGAAAACATGTATGTGGCTGAAGTAATTACTCAGGTAAGGTAACAATGCTTAAAATTTGTGAAAACAAAACGGGTAATCGCGGATCTAAATCAATTTTAAATAATAACCAAAAATTTAGAGTTGTAAAAGAGCAACGAGTAGACGGCAATTGATTTGTTAATTCTTCTTTAATAAATTTAAGATGTACTCTAAACGGTTTCGAGAGAAACAGTGTTAAATTTCAGAGTTATAACCCTTGAAATTTTATTGTAAAAATCCCATCTAAGCAATTCGATTATAAAACTTTTTCTACCAGTACTTTTACACATATTCATCCCAGAGCTTTATCTGGTTTAATAGATGGCGAAGGTTCATTTTGTGTTATAGTAGATAAACAAAAAACCCGGAAATTAGGTTGACGCGTAGAATTGAAATTTCATTTAGGTCTACATATTAAAGATCTTAATATATTATATACTTTACAAGAAAGCCTCGGGGGAATCGGAGCTATTTACTTAAAACAAAAAAGAGACCTGGCTGATTTTACAATCTTTTCAAACAAAGATTTAAATAAACTTATTCTTTTTTTAGAAAAATATCCCATAATTACTAAAAAAGCAGCCGATTATATATTATTCAAACAAGTCTTAGAACTTGTAAATAATAAAGACCATCTAACTGTTGAAGGTTTAAATCAAATTATTAACATTAAAGCATCAATGAATTTAGGTTTATCTGATACATTGAAATCAGAGTTTGCTGGATATGTTCCAGTTATGAGACCTATAGTTAATGACCCTGAGAATCTGGAATTAGACCCTCATTGAATTTCAGGGTTTGTTAGTGCTGAAGGAAACTTTGATGTTCGTATGCCATCTACTAATAGTAAATTGGGTCGTAGAGTTCAGTTAAGATTCAGAATCTCTCAACATAGTAGAGATATCAAATTAATGGAAAAATTAGTTAAATATTTTGGTTCCGGAAATGTTTATAAATATGGAGGAAAATTTGCTGTAAGTTTAGCAATAGTTGATTTTACTCATATAACCAAAACAATAATCCCTTTTTTTGAGAAATACCCTATAATCGGTGTAAAGCATAAGGATTATCTGGATTGATGTAAAATCCATAGTTTAATGGTTAATCGTTCACATCTTACAGTTGAAGGTATAAGTTTAATTGAAAAGATAAAATTGGGTATGAATACTGGTAGAAAGGTTTAAAGAAGTTTAATTAATTTTTAACTTTTAATAATTACTTGTAAGATAAATTTTATTTTTTTTTGCATAATCCTAGATTTTTTAGCTATTTAAGTTTATTTACTTTTATGATGATAATACTTGTAACAGCCAATAATTATTTATTAATGTTTGTAGGGTGAGAAGGTTACCTTAATAGCCTTAAATGACTAAACTTATATAAATTAAGAAATAGATTTAACATATTTGCTAGAAATATAACGAATGTAAATAATAACGAGAGTACTTCTTTAATAATAGGATCTTTATTGGGTAATTCTTATTTAGAGAAGAATGAAAAAGGTGTTAAAATTATATTAATAAAATGTAGCGGAAATATAGAATATTTAATGAAATTTTATAATTATTTTAACAGTATAGGCTTTTGTAAATCAAAAAAACCTCACTTATATAAAATAATAACTAAAAAAAATAAATCATTATATTACTGAAAAGCAGAAAGTTATTATTTAACTCAACTTAAATGGATATATGAAATGTTATACCCAAAAGGTGTAAAGACTATACCTTCAAATTTAAAAGAGTATTTAACACCTTTATCACTTGCTACGTGATATTTAGACAATACAGAAAAGTTGTATATTTCAAGCAACCAAGGTTTTGATTTAAATAGTGAAAATGTATATTATATATCTAAAATTTTGAAAGATAAATATAATATAAATACATCCTATAAATTAGAAAGTAAAGGAAAAATTGCTTTTTATGTAGATAATGAAAGTTTAAATAATTTTAGTGAAATAGTAAAACCTTATATTTCCTCTTCTTTACAGCATAAATTAAATAGGTCACATAATAAATTAACTATGTGAAATAATTTTGCTATGCATAATTCCTGCGTAGCAAAGCACATCCTTAAGTAAAAGTTCTAATTTATTATTGCAAAATGGCATAAGAAATTATTCTACTATTGTTAAAAATATAAAATATTCAGCTCAATATAAAAAAAACTATATATTAACTGATATTCAAAAAGAAGCATTAATAGGTATAATATTAGGTGATGGATTCATAGAAAGAGCTAAACCTAGCCATAACGCAAGAATTAGAATAGAACAATCCTTTTTTTAAAAAAAGTGAATATTTAAAAAGTTTACACGAATTATTAGCACCTTTAACTTCTATGGAACCTACTATATTGACAAGAACAAATAAAAAAAGAGGTATTATAACTCAATCTTTGTATTTTAGAACTTTAGCTATGCCTTGTTTAAATTATTACCATGAATTATTTTACAAAGATAATGTAAAAAGAATTCCGGAAAATTTAGAAGAATTATTAACAGCTAGAGGGTTAGCTTATTGAATTTGTGATGATGGAGGTAAGTCTGTTCATAATCAAACTATCCTTCATACTAGATCCCTTTTTTAAAAAGGGATGTAGAATATATTCAAACAGTTTTAAATAAAAATTTTGAACTAAGAACTAGATTAGAAGAAAAAAAACAAGATCAATGAGTTATCTATATACCTGTTCATGCGTCGCACAAAAAAATAAAGTTAATAGATATTGTAGGCCCATATATGCATAAATCTATGATGTATAAATTATAAGTTTAGTTATAGTTAGGAATAAAACATAATTATTCCTAGCAACACCGTTGTAAACGATCAAACAAATAGAGTTAATTTAGAGATCGTCGATTATTTTATTAATCGCGACAGACTGGTCCAAAGGTGGGTGGTGATTTAACGACGGGAGGGCGAGTAGGCAATCGTTTAATCACTGCTTAATGCACAGTCGGGATTTTTATATTTAATACACTTTAAATATACCAAGGCTTTATGTGAATCCAATTAGGTTATAAAGTACAGGGAGTATACTTTAACTCTTAATAATAGTATACTTTTAAAATTCGGTAGGAGTTTGCTCATATTTATTAGTAAGTTTTTGATTTACCAGAATAGCGGCTAATCAAAGTTCTATTTCAGCCTTCTTAGCTAATAGAGTAGGGGATTGTTTCTTAACTATAGGTATGTTTGCTATATTATGATGTTTAGGTAATTTAGATTACGCTACAGTATTCTCATTAGCCCCTTATATTAATAGTAACGTAGTTATTATTACAGGTATATGTTTATTAATAGGTGCAATGGCTAAAAGTTCCCAAGTTGGTCTTCATATTTGATTACCTATGGCAATGGAAGGTCCTACTCCCGTTTCAGCATTAATACACGCAGCTACTATGGTAACCGCTGGTGTATATTTATTAATGCGTAGTTCACCCCTAATTGAGTATAGTAGTACTGTATTACTATTATGCTTATGGTTGGGAGCAATAACAACCGTTTTTAGCTCTCTCATCGGTTTATTTCAGCAAGATATTAAAAAAATAATAGCGTATTCTACTATGAGTCAACTTGGAATGATGGTTGTAGGAATCGGATTATCTTCTTATAACATAGCTCTATTCCATTTAATAAATCATGCTTTTTATAAAGCATTATTGTTTTTAGGTGCGGGTAGTGTTATTCATGCTGTAGCTGATAATCAAGACTTGCGTAAATATGGAGGATTAATAAATTATTTACCCTTAACATATTCAGTTATGCTTATAGCAAGTCTAAGTTTAGTTGCTTTCCCTTTCATGACAGGTTTTTACAGTAAAGATTTTATTCTAGAATCTGCTTATGGACAATTTAATTTTTCTGGGGCTGCCGGATATATAATAGCTACTATTGGTGCAGTATTTACAACTTTATATTCTGTTAAAGTTTTATATTTAACTTTTTTAGCTAACCCCAATGGTACTAGAGCTTATTATAGACTTGCTATTGATAACTTGTTTAGTAACCCTCAAAATTATAAACCTGCTCATGAAGGTGACTTTTTCTTAACTTCACCTTTAGTAATATTGGCTTTATTTTCTATATTCTTTGGTTTCATTACTAAAGATATCTTTATAGGTATGGGTTCTAACTTATTTGTAGATAATAGTTTATTTATTCATCCTATACATGAAATAATGATAGATACAGAATTTGGCGTACCTGTCCTATTTAAATTATTACCTTTCATATTTACAATATCTTTTAGTGTAATAGCCTTAACTTTATCTGAGTTATTGTCTGAATTAGTTCTTAATTTTAAATTATCTAGATTAGGTTATAATATTTTTGGTTTTTTTAATCAAAGATTTTTAATTGAATTTTTTTATAATAAATATATTACAAATTTAATTCTTAATTTAGGTGGACAAATTACGAAGGTTCTGGATAAAGGTAGTATAGAATTATTTGGGCCTTTTGGCTTAGAAAAAGGTTTAGTAAGATTAAGTAAAAATATATCATCTTTAAGTACAAGTCTTGTAACATCTTATGCACTCTATATTTTAATGAGTTTTGTATTATATTTATTATATTCTCAAGGACAATTTGATTTACCGTTAATTTTTGTAATCATACTCCTGTTAATAGCTGGTAATGATGAAAATAACGCAGAAACTTCGCCTATAACTTCGCCTAGAATGCGAAGCACAAATTATTATGATAATAAACTAAAAAAAAATCCTCAAATATATATTTATAATAATAAAATGATGTTTTCTACATCTACTCCTTTTTTTAGTCCTGAGAATTCCGGGGAGAATCCTGAACCAAATTCAAACCCCGATGGTAATAACCCCGATGGTAATAACCCCAATGGTAATAACCCCAATGATGAAGAGGCTGAAAAAAAAAGGATATATTTGGAAAAATTGCATGAGAGAAAACAAGCAGGAGAGGATTATAAAAGACTTAATGAGGAAGATAGCCGTGCAGAAGATGAGGCATCAGATATGGATGGGTATTACTCCGAAGGCGATGGGGAGGAGTATTATATAACCGATGAGATGAGGAAAGCTAAGCAGGCGTTAATAGATAAAACCTTAGAGTTCAAGGCAAAGGATTATGAGGTCCAAAAAGCCAAAGAAGATTATACAAATAAGACTGGAAAAAAGCTTACTGAACCGGAAAGAGATGAAGGGTGACCAGTGTGAGAAGGTCAGAAAGAAGACTGAGAGGAATATCAAAATAAGAAGAATGAGATTGAGCGTGGGCCATTGGCCGAATCTAATGATGAGGATAACGACGGTGAGGATGGTAATGATAGCGGCGGTAGTGACGGCAGTGCCGGTGGTAGTGGAGATGGTACTGGTAGTGGTAGCTCTAGTAATAATTCTTCAACTTCAAATAGAGTAATACG
>Ga0247765_1000220_pt1 | contig 46045 bp, 28 predicted proteins | sample UWRJL106311C6_FD_179949 | JGI IMG/M metagenome (GOLD analysis project Ga0247765, IMG submission 179949) | Plant litter microbial communities from Arlington Agricultural Research Station in Wisconsin, United States - UWRJ-L106-311C-6 | ecosystem: Environmental > Terrestrial > Plant litter >... | reverse complement strand
CGGCCTGCTAGGCTTTGGGGGGGGGGGGAGCGATGATCTCGGGAAATGGCAGGCCAATTGCAGAGACTTTCAGCCTCAGCCGCCAGTCGGCAAGCCATTCCAGAACAAGTTGATCCTTCGAGTTCCCACAAATTTCAGCCCCCCCTCCCGGTCTGGTCGCTCACTTGTTCAGTTAGTTGGGCGACCCCTGCAAGCTCTGCAGGGCCTGGAGGCTGTTGGTCAGCGCCATCAAAAGCGACCAGGGTCCCCAAAATGAGCGTTCCCCAGAAAAACTTCATCCACGTCTTTGCTGCCTCAACCGATCAAGGGCTGCTGCTGTCCGCTTCCCACTCCCGCGCACTCTGAGTCTGTTGCTCCAAGGCGCCCCAACAAGCGCAGAGACCGGGGAGTCCCAAAAAGTCCCGGCGTGCCCACCAGATTCCCTCGACGACGATCCAGCAAAGGTACCGAGCAAAGAGCTGGACCGTCGTGGCTTTGCGCTCTATTGTCGCGAGTGGCTGGTCTCAGTGCCTGCCAGCTGTCGCAACTGCTCCCTGGGCTTGGAAACGCGGGCGCATCAGGGGAGAGAGCTGGCAGACAGCGGGTTTGCCTTTGATGAGGCTCCACTTATAGACGAGAAGAGCCAGCAAGCACTGAGTCGACCGTGTTAGCTCTCAACTCCCCAACTCCCCAGTTTGTCCCAAGACGAGACGAGACGAGACAACAACAACAACAACAACACCAACATCGGACGACGGCAGACGGCAGACGGCAGATAGACGGCAACGCCAACAACAAAGACCGTACACTAGGGCCAGTCGCTGCCTGGGTTTCTAACCTAGGTAATAAGCCAACAATCCGAAGGGCATCCGAGTTGCCGCCTTCGATCCTCCCTCCCCGGCAAAGTTGAACTAGTTGAGTCGCACAGCCACACGGCGGACAGGGCCTCTCATATATCGATTCCCACCCTCGGCCGCTGCCGCTGCAGCACTCCAATTTCAATCGCCCGTCGCTTCTGACCATGGCGACGTACGCCCATCAGCAGGGTCATTTGCTGGTAAGTCGTGCAGCTCAGCTCTCGGCCAGCTTCCATCCTCCCTTCTGTCGCTTACCCTAGCCTTTGAATAACAGCCGCAGCAACAACAGCAGCACCAACAGCAGATGCAACTGCAGATGCAATCACATCCGCAGCAGCAGCAACAACAACAACAACAGTACCATCAATACCCGCATCAGCACCACCCGCAGCAGCCTCAACAGCCGAATGCCAATGCATCCTCGCCGCAGCGAATACCCTCGTTTGTAGGCCTGCCTCCGATCCGACGAGCCTCGACATTCGGTTCCTCGCTCGGCTTCACCGTCGACGGCGACAACGGCCAAGAGGCGCAATCCGACGCGACCCGCTCGGCGTCGCCTCCGAACAACATGATGGACAATCAAAGACAGATGGCCATGCCTAATGGGCCTTCAGGTCAATACGGCCATCAGGGGCAGTTTACAACGGGAGCACCTCCGCCCGGTCAGCCGGTATACAACCTCTACCGACCAACCTATGGGTCCGGCCCCGGCCCCGGCCCCGGCCCGGGTCAGCCACCCAACGGTGCTCCGGCCGCCCCAGGCCCGCCAAGAAACTTTGTCGGCGGACCCACGCCGCCTCCCGCCACGACCAACGGGCTAGCTCCACCATCGGGACACGGACCGCAGCCCCCGTTCTCGATGGGCGGCCGCCCTCCCATGATGCCCCCCCACATGATGAACCGGCTCCCGCTCCCGGGCCAGGGCTGGAACCTGCAGGAGTCGCATCTGTCGGAGCCTCTCCAGCCCACCAGCCGCCACCGATCCTCACCCAGCAACTCGTCGGCCCAGCAGCCCTTCTACGGCTTCGACAAGGAGGCAGGCGTGCCCTCGACGAGCAATGCCGCGCCCGAGGATAAAGGCGATGACACCGAAGACGAGGCTCCGCCAAAGCCCCAGCATCAAATCGGCCAGGCCCTGACGACCAACAACAAGGCTGGCCCTCAGCAGCCCCCTCTAGGCGTCCTGTCCCGCACGAGCACTGGCCAGAGCGATGCGCCAACCAGCGAAGACGGGCGGGGGAGACGCCAGTCGGGCCTCATGGCTGGAATCAGAGGGAAGCTGGGAGGCGGTAGTGCAGCAGCCAGCGCTTCGGATGATAACCGCCGCGATTCCTGGGGTGCCCCAAATGCCCAGCACAGCGTCACGGGCGATGGCGTCTCCGAGGCAAGCATTGTGATGGACGAGTCCGGCCAGCCAAAGCAGCGTCTTCCCCTCTCTCGGCTTCGAAATGCCGAAAACGCGTCAGAGAATGCAGGATTTTACAACCCTCAGCCCATGGGACCACAAGTTGCCGGTGGACCACAAGGTCCAGGCGCCCCTCCGGTCGGGGGAAACATGAATTATCCCCAGCAACAACAGCCTCCGTTCCCGCCGCCGGAGAAGAAGCGCAGCTTCTTTGGCAATGCGAACAGCGGACAGGGTCCAGGGCCAGGTATGCTGAAAAAAGAGAAATCAGACATGTCGAGGATGTCAGTTTCGAGTACCAATCCTGCAGAACAGGGCCATGGAAACGGAGCCTCGAAGCGTGGTTTCTCTGGACTCTTTGGCAAACTTCGCCCAGGAGGCGGAAACGCTCACCAGGACAGCCCTGGTCCTGCCCAGGCTCCAGGCTATGGGCCTCCCCAGGGTGGCTTCCCACCAGCGAACCCTATGCCGTCCGGTACTCCTGTGCCGCCAACGCAAATGCAGCCTCCTCCTCCTCCTCGAGGTCCGGGACAAGCACCTGCAGATCTAGCTGCCCCGCCGCCCATCACGGGCCAAGGTCACGGGAGGCGTGACAGCTTTTCCAGCAACCGATCCGTGACATTTGCTCCTGTACAAAACAGCCAGTCGTCGTTGTCTCAGCAAGGAGCATCTGGAGATGCCGACAAGGGCAAGAAGCTGGGCAGCTTGTTCGGCTTTGGAAAGAAGAAGACAGAGGCCAAGCATCCACCCGGCCCGCACCCAGCCATGTTGGGACAGCGACCAGGTCTAGGTCCGGGTCCGGGTCCGGGTCCGGGACAAAGACCGCCGGGTGCATGGCCTCCGGGCCAACAGCAGCCCCTGGGACCCAATGGACTGGGACAACCGTTTCCAGGACCGCAGTTCCTGGGGCCGCAGGGTCCCGGCCAGCAGCCCATGGGCCAGATGGGGCGTGGACAGCAGACTGGCCAACCCGGTCAACCCGGCCCGCCCGGCCAGCTATCGTCGCCGCCGCCGCAGATGGGTCGCGGCCTGGCGCCACCATCTGAACAGGGCCCGCCGGCTCAGATGGGACGTGGCCAAGCCACTCCGGACTCGGGTGCCCAGGACGAGCCAGGGCGGCCGAGCTCAACAGGTCGGGGATATACCCTGACCGACCGACCCGTGTCAACGGGGGGGGGTGGACAAGGCCCGACTGACCCGGCGCGGCCACCGTCCATGGGACGGGGAGGCCCAGTACCGAGCCAGATGGGCCAGGGAGGCCAACCGGGACAACCGGGGGCTGGTGCCGGTCCGCAACAGCTCGGAAGAGGTCAGGGGCCGCCCGGCTTTGTCCCCTACCCGGGTCAGTTTGGTATGCAGGCTCTGGGGCCAGACGGGAGACCCATCATCTTGCAGGGCCAGTTCAACCCGCAGACAGGCCAGTTCATGGTTATGCTACCGCCCGGCGTCTCGCCACCTCCCAACACCATGATCCCCGGCATGACCATGAGACCCATGGTGCCTGGCCAGTCATCCTCGCAGCTCAACCCAATGCCTTCCTTGCCCGAGGACGGTCCACAAAGTCCTCAAGCCCCGGCCGACACGCCCGTCGCGGGTCCCACGGGCCAGCAGACGCCTCCTCAAACAAATGGTCTCAATACCCAAACACCCCTGCCGTCGACATCGCTTTCGGCAGTCGAGCAAGAGTCGCGGCGACCTGACGCACCCACGCCTCCCGGTTCCCGGGCCCAGCAGCCAGGCTCGCCTTCGTCGCAGAGGTCCCAGCCCGTCTCGGTATCGACTCAGGATCACCAGTCCCGTGGTTCCCTCAACTCGACTCCTGTGCAGTATAGACAGCCCTTCCAACCCCCAGGACTCGCCCCATCCGCCACGGCCGGTCAGATCCCTGCACGCAAGCCCGTGTACCCAGCGCAGTCATCACCGACCTTGTCCGAGGACACAGCGAAGCCACACGACATTGTGAACAACACGGCATCCCGAGATCAAAGGTCGCCCTCGATTTCATCCCAGGCCCGCACCAGTGTCCCTGGAATCCAAGGCCCCCCTGGCAACCCCAATGATGTCGACCAGGCTCGTCGTGCATCATCGGGCTCCCCCAACGTTCATAGGCTGTCGGCTCAGCAGCCGACGACGACGCAGCAACAGTCCCCCCCCCTCTTGGCTTCACCAGCCAATCAGATTCCGGCCAGTTCCTCACCTCGTCCCTCTTTGCAGGGTTCGCAGCAGCCGCAACAACCAGGAGCACAGCCCCCCATGGGCGGACCAATCCCGATGGGCAAGCCTGGTGCTCCCTTCTTTGGACCCGGAGCGGCACCCAGCCCGGCACACGGCCCGGCACAAAACGGTCCCTATCCCGGCTTCCCACCGAGTGGTATGCGTCCACCCGGCGCCTCCATGGCCGCCCCCATAGCCGCACCCAAGGAGAAGGAGCAGAGCACGCTCTCCAAGCTCCTCAAGGGCGCCAAGAATCCCTCGCATGACAAGGCCGAGAAGAAGTCCATCTTTAGCTTCCGGAGGGAACCCAAGGAGCACAAGCAGCCATCGCCTCCCCAACCTCAGTTCCAGCCGGGACCAGGGCAACAGGGTCAGCCGGGCCAGCCTTTCCCACCGGGGCCGCAGTATCTCAGGCCCCAGATGACGGGACCTGGACAAGGGCCTCAGCAAGCCCAGTCGATGCCGCCACAACAAATGTTGCGGCCACAGATGACGGGCCCCCCAATGACTACGACGAATGCGCAGCAACCCTTGAGGCCGCAAATGACAGGACCCCAGGGCTTCTCGGCTCAGCCATATGCCAGCGCGGCGCATGCGGGCCGCGGCGAGCCGCAATATGCTCAGGTCCCTATTCCCGCCGGCTATGGTTTCGTGCGTGGTGAGGGATCCGTGGTTCCTGCATCAGCCCCCTACACGGTTGGCTCCCCAGTCGGCCCCGCTATCCCCCCTGGACAGTCCACAGCACCGGGCGCCCCGCAGCAGCAGCAGCAGCAGCGGCAGCCCATGTGGACTCAGGGTGCCATTCGACCCGTCTGGTCGCCTCCTGGTCCAGGCCACTCTGTTCTCCAGACCCTACCCTTTGGACACCCAGGTGCCAACGGAGCGACGCCGACACCGACACCGTCCCCTACCAACGAACGTCAACAAGTGACTCTGCCAAAAAGCCAAGATCGGCAATCGTTACCCCCTGCCGTGAACGGGACGCCGCCGGCTCAGCCTGCCGCAGCTGCTGCCGAGCAGGCTGCAGTACATCAACAAACCCCTATTTCACCCCAGCCATCGCTCGCATCCCAGCTGGTGTCGCCATCGAGCACCACGGTCCCCGAGGGTCACTATGCGCCTCGCCCCGAATTCGGTCAGCCTCCCCGCCTCCTGGGTCAGGTCCAGGCCCAGGGTCCTGCCAACCCTATGCCGCCACCCCAGTCCCAACAGGTCGCTTCGTTCCCCCACAACTACGCGGTTCCGCGCTCGGCCTTCTCTACCATTCAGCCACCGCCGGGCCAAGCCGTGACCCAGCCGCCGAATCAGGTGCTACACAACAGCGAAGCCGGCCTCGTTCCCGAGCGTCAACCGAGTGCCGTGAGCCAGATTTCGGTGCAGCAGGGGCCCGCGTCTCGGCCATCCAATCTCAGCTCGCCTGCCCAGCATCCCAGTCCTGCTGGACAGTCATCCGATGCCGCCAGCTCACGGCCGACCCCCGACCGAGGCATGAGCCCTGATTCGGTGCTGCCGTCGGCCCAGGACTCGAGAACGGTGAGCCCAGAACCCGTCCGACAGCCCTTTGCGTCGCCACACCGAGGACCCCAGCTCCAAATGCAGGTCCAGCCTCCTCAGGATGACACCGAGCAGCCATCTCATCCGACCTCTCATCCGACCTCTCATCCAACCTCTCACCATGTCAAGCACGCGCCTAGCAATTCCCGCGCCTCTCTCCAGGTTCAGCCGCAAACCCCCCGAAATGTGCCCGAGGACAACATCTATGATGCGACACCGAGAACCTCAACCGTGCCCCCGCAGTACCGCGACGACACCCCCAACCGGGACAGCATGCCGGCCACGGAACCCAAGTCGCCCGGTCCATCCCGCGAGACCGCCAAGACCAAGTCGCCCGAACTGAAGCATGCTCGACTTACGCCGCCTTCGCCCATTGAAGGCGATGAGAACACCAGCCTCAAGGACCAGCCCACGCACAATCGCACCGCTGCCGTGGCTGAATCGAGAGATATTGCCGACGGTGTCGACACCCCTCCCAAGGCTCATTCCACGGATCGCGAGTTGTTCGAGGAGGCCAAGCGTCGGAGACTGCTCCGCGAACAGGAAGAAAAGATTCCCGTCTTCCCCACCGAACCCGATCCCGCCCCACCAAAGAATGAGGAAGACCTGCCCCAGATGAGCGCTACTAGCTATCCCGGCCAGGAATGGAACCCCTACGAGGCTGGCTTTGGCGATTGGGAGGACTAAAATTCGATCACCTAGTCGGCCTGACATGTTGACGACTTATGCCATTCTATCTGCCGCCAAACCTTTCAAGCACGATATTTGCAACCTTTTTTTTGCCAAAAATTCCCCCTTTGTTTTTTTTTATCACCGCTAGCCATCCCGACCGTACAACGGTCAGTCGCGCGACTCGCCTTCGCTGTACATATTCTCGAATCCCACACATATTCTCGAATCCCACGTTATCTACACCGCAAGCGCCGTTTCATCTCTACATGTATTCTTTCATCGAGAAGGCACATGACCGGACGACTTTAATTCCCTATCTGTCTTATACCGAACTGAAGCGTGTCATCACTTGCAGCGAGTTGGAAGGCCAAGGCTTTTTTTTTGTTTTTTTTTTTTTGCAGGAGGGTGTTGGAAAATTCTGATGGGGAGTTTTGTACCCAACAGGTCCGGGGAGAGAGAGAGAGAGAGAGAGACGACCTAGGGAGTTTAGTAGTCTTTAAAAAGTAATACCTAGTCGGCCTCTGGATGCTGTCTACCAAAAACCCATTGCCGCTTTTCTCCCATCATGTCACATACCACCCTAGGCAATGCAATTTTCACGTGACCCCGGGATCGAACTCGAAAAAAAAAGTTGAGCGCTATTCGGGCCATGAAACTACCTACCTACGTAAAAACTTTGCGATATCTCCACGCGCCGGCGGTGCGATCCGTAGAAATTAATAGTGCATAGTCTCCTCAATCCGCCCAGTCATTTGCCACCACTTTTGTTACCATATTGCCGTGAAGCACATGGGTATATCAACAACAAAAAGTCGGCTCTCTAATTACCACAGCGCGGCGCGCCGCTGGTGTATACCTGCGTAGCCTTACCTTACCACTCGGCTCTCTCAGCTGTCTTAGCCCCGTAGAGATAACTATCGCGTAAACTGGATCCTGTTTAAAAATCCTGCACCTGCCTCATTCTTAAACTTCTCGTCTAATGTCCCATAAAAAAGCATGTAAACTGGTATTCTGCAAGAGCATCCTTCTCTATATTGATGAGCCCTTCCCCTCTCATATCATTCCTACCCTGTCCTAATCCAAAGCTGGTAAATATATCAGACTAGATAGACGACTTATCCAGTCCCTCTTGCTCTATCCAGTCAAGCAACCATGTTTAAAGTAAATAACCGCCCAGAAACATTATAACCCATCCCAACCTACCCGGCCCCATGGAACCAAAAACTTTACCATCATGCCTAACCTCTATCATACACTCTCCTATGCTGCTAACCCATCCCCAGCCCTATATGCCACTGTGATTATAACTAAAAGAAAACAACGCGTGCAGATGTAGTAGTTATGTCCCCTGTCCGAAGCTCTAAAAGCTGTCTCGAAAATATCATAGCCCACCGCTTATAACGCCTGATTATAAGAGAAACATACGGACCAAAGAACGCCAGTTTCTGCTTTCTCTCATTCTCCCTGCCACATTACCATCCGCCCACCTTGACTTTTGAAAGAATGCCTAATTGTACAAGTTGGCCAAAGTAAGCCCAATCAAATCTTGTGTAATGTGCTGTTAGTACCATGTATTCCTGCTCTAAACATACGATGCCGCAGGTATGGTTACCGAGAGGCGCTTGATTTCGCTGCCCTCGGTGGCTTGACGAGATCCGAGTGATTGGGTGGAATTGCGAGTATTCTCGACGCGATCGGACAAGGTAACATCCTCCAAAGTCACAACCGCCGAGGTTTTCGTGGTGATATCCGCTGCAACTTTATCAACACGCGGTTGAGGGACGGGTGTTGTGTCGTCAGCCCGGATTTCCTCAATCTCAACCTTCACCGAGGCCTCTGTAACCGGCTCGATCTCCGCCTCCGCTTTCTCTGTCGCCATCGGGTTCTTTAGAAACTCCTCCTCGCTTGGGCGAGGACTGGGGACGCTGCTCTGATTCAAATGGTGGACATGGCTTGTTGGGACAACACCACCACCGATACGAGACCAGAACATTTGCTCGCGAAGCCGGACACTCTCCTCCCATGCCGCCTTCTCCGCATCTTCGTCATCGGCGCGCCAGTGTCCGTCCTTGACGATGCGGACGAAGCCGAGGAAATCACAAGTAGAACGGACGCGCGCCAAGCAGTATTTGCAAAGAGGATATCCGCTCTGAGTGGATCCCGACTCACTCGTGCGGAACCGGTGAGTTCGAAGATGCTCTTCGTCTTTTCTCGACTCCCCACAGAGCGAGCAGGGAAACAGCTCTGGTTTAGTAACTTTGCCAAACCTGCCCGTGCTTGCGGCAGGAACTGGCTCCACCACCAGAGATCCATCAGTCATAGCAGCGAGAACGCTCCGTCGAGCAAGCCACGACAACCCGGGTGCTGTGTCGAGCCGGAGTGTTGGCTCAATGTCCTCGGTAAGGGCCCGCTTATAGAACTTGGTTTCTTTGATATGGGGAAACACCAGCGCAGATGCGGTCGAGCTCATGCTGGTCACCGAAGACGGCGTAACTGGCGTCTGGGGTGATGCTACAGGTGATGCCCCTGAAGTAGAGAGTGAGGAGCTGGATCCGTTCGGCACTGCCACCTGCGAACTAGCTGAACCTAGGCCTATGCCGAGAGATGTCAACCCAGCACTGGGAGGTCCAGACGACACTCTCTGACCAGACAATCGTTTCGAGGTCCGGATGAGGTCCCTGAAGTCTGTGTACGATGCGAGGTCGGTCCGAAGCACAGGCTGCAAAAGGTGCGTGAAGCTCGTCGGATGCGACGGAGAGAGAGGCTCTGGGGATCCATGGTGCTGCAGACTATCTGGCGAGTGGTCTTCCTCTCGCGTGTCAAACTTGCTGAAGCCAGGGGACGAAGGGAGTGTGGGGGCGAACTGCTCCTCCTTCTCAGCACTCATTTGCTCCATGACATGCTTGAGCTCGGCGAGCTGCTGTTGCTGCGACTTAAGCAGGCCCTCAGTGTCCGCAAGCTGGGCTTTAAGTTGGTCGTTCTTGCGCTGAAGCGCCTCCTGTTCGAGTCGAGCTTCCTCCTTGGCAGAGATAACCATCTTGTTGGCTTCCTCAAAGAGGGCGGCGGTCAGGTTCTCCAACTCCTGCTCAATCTTCTTCTTCTCTTGCTCTGTCTCAAGACGTGCTTTCCTCTCTTCGGCAACACGAGCCACGAGCGCAGACTTGTCTGCCTCGATTGTCTTCCGTCTGACCCAGACATCGCCGGACAGCATCTCTCTCTGGTCCTCGAGTTGCTTCTCGAGTTGACGAATCCGCTCACGGGAGCTCTCGAGCTCGAGTCGAGTGGCAGACAGATTGTCATCGAGGGTAGTCTGGTGATTGATGGCGTTGATGAGCTTTGTGCTCAGCGTGGCCACCTCCTGGTCGAGGTCAGGATGATGCGGGCTCGCCATCGGATCCGCGTTAGCAGGACTCATAGCTCTGCTTCTGGGGTCGGGAATTGTGCTCATATCATTCTCGTCGTCAAGAGTTGGCGGGGAAAATGTTCGCTTGGGTTGCGGGGTAGAAGGGGCCGACGGGAGGAGGTCGCTTATGTGAGGTAACTCGGATGTCGATGACGGCTTCAGCGCTGCTTGGGTAGGCTTCGGGGACCCCGTTCGAAGGATGCTGGACAAGGAGCGGCTGTGACCGAAGGCAGCGCGGCCAGTGGTGCTGGAGGACATTTTGTGCGAGGACCAGCCGGCCACGGCGATATTGTAGCTTTGCCAGAGTTTGTCAGCGACGGCCATTCATGTGACTTTACCCAATGACGCTCAACCGGGGAAAGAGCCAACTGTGCGGAAAGCACCACACCACCATGAACATACTGTGAATCCATCTTGTCGGATATGTTTGGGGACCGCACCAACGCTGGCGGGCCCGCGACGCAGTGGTTGTACACTCCTTCTCGCGCTGTCTCGGGACCGAAGCAGTGGAGGAAGGCGCGTTTGGCGTTTGGGTGGAAAGTGTCAGGCTGTGGCCAATTTCGCCGCAAAATGGGAAGGCGAAGGCCAACTTGCAGCAGCTGCTGGTTTTGGCATCACCCGTCGCTATCGCGGGGTTTGACAGGGCGGAATGGCAAAAGAGAGGCGAGAACGAGGAGAATAATGGGCACCTTCTCAGGGCAATCCGACCCATCTGACTAAGGTAGGCAAGCGGTTGACAAAAAAAGAGAGCCAGCAAAATTGGCTTGCAAGGTTCCTGGCACGCCAGGCACTAACAGTTCCAACATCTTCTATCAGACCACGCTCTTCTGCCTATAACATCACTATTAGAAGAAACTGCAAGAGAATTGCTAGGGTTCTCAGGAGATTTAACAGGAGACTAGGCTTCCATGGTAGTGGAAGAGCAGCGAGGTACGGTCAGATGACCAACTAGTGGTACCTAAAGATACCCCCGGGGGCTAGTATCTACTATGGGAACATATGTACCATGCAGGTAATGTGGCTCTCTTTTTTTGTCAACCGCTTGGTAGGATAGCGTCTTGTGATGGCAAGGGTTTGGCGCTGCGATAGGAAAAGCGCCCCCAGACTTCGGTGGGTCGCGTGAATTTACTGCAAGTCTCACTCAGCTTTCCTCAAGCGGGAGTCGTGCCATGAAGCCGCTTCAATTCTACGGAGTACGACCCAGTTCTCTCCGCAGACCATTGTGCATCTATGGTTCTCGGCTTCTGTTTGGCAGGCTGTCCCTGGGTAGGTGGCGTGGGATGCGTCGTTCCTGAAGCCAATTGCCCAATGCACGGCCTCAGGTCGGTGGAGACAGACCAACCACCAAAGCCTGATTTGGAGACCTGGGCTGGGCCTCGACTGGCAGTCGTCAGTGCGCTGGCAACCGCCTCGTGGCCTCCAGCTCGACAAAGCGCGGATTTCTCAGAAACGGGCCGCTCTCTATTCCACTACGCTAGAAACCCTCATTCAGCGTTGTTCGGACAGGCTCTACACTACGTAATTTTCCATCTGCATGATTTTACCGTCGTCATTGCTTGCCAAAAATCCCGGATCTCCCGCGTCCATGTCTGCCGCCCGCATCATCCCGTCCCTCCATGTGGTCTCAGCCGCCGCATCCGCGCCAACAGCTGCAGATTGCAAGTGTCGGCGATGTCTTCATGCTCCCTGGATTTCTGGATATCTGGATTTCTGGATTTCTGGATTTCTGGCTACCCGTAGGCACCTTCGAATCCTGTCCCATTAACCCGATAACACCCTCACACAGACCTCCGCGGGTGAGTGGACTCGGCTACCCGGCGGCATGGAGACTTGATTCCGGGGCTTAGGCAGCTTGGCAGCAGTGGAAATCCGGAGATCAGCGGCAGAGCCAGCCTTGTCAGTACAAAGTTGCCTCTCCGCGTTCTGTTCCCCGTCAACAACAAACGGCGGCGGCCGAGCACTCCCGGAATCGGGCAAGACGAATGAGTCCACGCCATCTGAGTCCGTCTCGCTTCTGCTCAGGCTTTGCTCCGGAGGGTGGGCTTGCAAGGCTTGCTGACAAGGGTTGATGTGTCATCTAATGCCGTTCCGCCAGCAAACAGAAAACTGTGTGGGTCATGCTGGGACGGCAGGTGCATCCGCGCTGGATTGGGCTTCCAGCAACGCGGGCAATGTTCCACGGCTGCATCCCCATCGCACCGAAAAAGGAAGCAGAAGCAGAAGCAAAAGGCAATAGTTTTCCGCTGCTTCTGAATAGCCCCCAATTCGGACGTGGCGGTGTCCCGGTATCCCTGATGTTCTCTTTCCGCCGTGTCTCGTTCTCTCGCATGTCTCGCGCGTCTCCCGAGTCTCGATCTGGATCGGTCGACTAGTCTGCCGAGTGCAGGCAGACACGCCCAAGCTTTGAGACCTCCGAAAGCCTCGTCGAAGTTGTCCTAGGTGGCGTGATGCAGCAGTGCACCGTACACCAGCCAGCTGCCAGAGTTCAGCCCGTAATTGGGGTCGGGAACCCCTCATACTTCCACCCACCGCTGCGAATGGGACAATAAACACTCGATTTTAATTTCCACATCTCCCATCACAGACAACAAGGGCCACAGTGAAGCATGTCCACCCCAGGTGATGTTCGGATTTTTGAGAAGGCCGAACCTCATCAAGTCGGGCGCGCAATCCGCCCTCGAGGGCCATGATCCCCGCCAACCGGGGTGAAGTCTTGGCATCGATGTCGCTCGGCGCCGCATCACATCTCACTAACGGCACTCGCACTAGTTGAGTGGTTTGTACGGCCAATCATGAGGCCTGATGCACTTTGAGTAGACATGGCTGAACTGTGGGTCACCACCCGGAACCGCCTCCGAAGGCCGGCACCACCATACACTGCAGGGCAACATCCAGAACTGGAGGCGAGCACAATCGTGGGCCAGAGGCAGTGAAATGTCCCCTCAGCTTGGGCAGCAAGCCCTGCTAGCCCGGGATAGACAGTCTAGTCATGGCAAGGGAAGGTATCAGGAGAGGAGCAATCCCTGGACCTTGTCGTGGTCGACCGTACCTACCTCCAGCTCTTCTGGCACAACGTGGGTATCGTTGGCACTACCGCATCTCATCTCCTTGACATTGGCGCAACAGCCCCCTCATTTCGTCCCCTGGTATATCCTGTAAAGGTGTGTTGGCGTACGATCAACAGGCTTACTTGCCGTATCAGCCATACCGATTGGCCTCACGAGCTCTTGCATTGGCTCGCTGAACTAGCTCATCCCGTTTGACGAATCCCAAACTGGCTCCAGACTGTGGCTGGGCCCGCTTCTTGACCGGTAACTACTAGGAGGGCATGAAGGGTGAGCGGATTTGGATACGCCATGGGTTGCCTTCAACACAGCTGGGCTGCAATTACATCCTGCCTTTAATGGGTAGGTATCGCAGTCCCCAATCACTCGCCCCCCGCACTTTTTTCTTCTTCCAATGCTGCAAGTTTACTTCTATCTCCACGCATCGTGTCTGCTCTCTTCAACACGCGTTTCTACTCTTTACCTTCTTGCTTGTCTTGTCAGCAACTGACTGCACATAAGGGACGCATGATGCCTCGTCGGGTTAGAGAATCAGCGAAGAATCGTCTCAGCCGAGCCAAGACTCCGCTCCGTGTAAGTCAACTGCGGCGTTTCGATCAGTCGTGAGCTGGATGTCCTGAGCATAACAACACGTTAACAGGTATCAGCTTACCACCCATTCAACTCCTCAGCCCCTGGCACCGGCGCCCGTTAAATCACATGTTCAGTCTTTGCCTCAGATGCCGCAGGCGCCGTGGCCCAGTACTCTGATCAACCAGAGTATCGCTTCCAGTCCCAACTATGCGACTCATCAAGCCACGACGTCTCCCTTCAGCCCGGCGGCCAATGGATCATTCTCCCAAGAGCCGTCCGGACAGCACTTCCTGCAGGGCCACCATCAAGGCTTCGAGTATTCAAATACACCGCAGAATCAATTTGCGCAGTCTCATCTCTCTGGCGCAGCTCAGCAGTCTTCGTATTCGTCCACTGGTGGGATGTTGTTGAACCAAGAAACCTACATGGCACATCCAACCTACGGTGTACCGCCTGCGTATGACATCCACACCCCATCTAGTTCATGCGGCGACTACGAGGACAGCGTTGTGCAAGGCGTTCATGCTGCAGCGGTGCCCAAGGGTGACCAAATTCCCGGCCCACCTGACCCCTTGGCTCCGACCGTTTCCCAGACAGCCCACGAGACGAGCCCGCCTTCATCGAGCCCAGGACTTGTTCCGCAAGGCGTAAACACCATTCCTGCAGCTGCCCATGGTTTGTCTACCCTACAAACAGCACGCCTTACAAACGTTACTCCGGACAATCAGGTGGCCATCCCTCAGGTCACACATGCTTCACCTCAAGTAGCTCACGCCGGCATCCCCTCAGTGACACCGACAACCAATCCTCGACGGACCTTGACTTCGCTCACCTCCGCAATAGGCCAGATGGCTTGCTTACCTTCAGAAAGTCAGATGTCCCAGAATCGAGTTGCCAGTGCTGTGTCCACTACACGAGGCGCTTATAATTCACCCGTCCCCAGAACAGCGTCTGCTCCTGGAACCCCCGCAATGAATTCTATGCCCACTTCTCAGGGCGCCAGCGCTGCCGGTATGTCACCTGCAGGCTCAACATCCGGGTTTCATGGCTACCATGATCTCCCGGAGGGAAGCCAAGTCTTCGATATGGCCCCAGCAGCTTTTCAAGCCTTAACACCAGTAGGGACAGCACCTGTGCTAGCCGTTGAAGAAAGTGCGGGGCCCGCTCGCGATCTGTATACCGTGCCTGGGGCCCTGCTCGCGCATGATTCAATGCAGTTCAGCGACCACAGTCAGCTGGCTTGTCACCCCTACCCATCCCCGACCTCTTCGGGGGAAGGCTACCCGCCTTTGGGCCAACCTCCCCCGATCCCTCCTATATCTCACCATCAGCACATGGGAACACCGGTGCATGGGCACTTGCAGGGATCACATTGTGTTCACGGCTTTCCAAGTCAGGAATTCGGCGGATATATGGAAGTTCCTGTCAGGCCCTCTCTCCTGATAACCGTCTCCGAGATCAATGTCACTGATAGGATTAACAGGATGATGGTAACATTCCCTGTCCCGCCTGTAATGAGAGGTCTCCAGGGCCGTTCGGTTTTCTTGTGAGTGAAAAACATTCAAATATGCTCAAGATCCCTTCGAGGTGTGTTTCGGCGTCAAGCCAGATCCGCAGGCTAACCTAGAACGGGAACGACAGCGACATCTGGTGAATGAACATTCAGCAACCAGCATGTCTATTGAGCCAGACCGGAATGGTGGCACACAAACGCGATTCCATATCAACAACAAGGTCTACATTGTCGTTGCCAGAGGAAAGCCGAAGCGCTCATTCTGGTACCGGTGTTTGCAGTGTGGTTTTCGAGGGGAGACAACAGGGAACGACGAAGAACATGCGGGCAGAAAGAAGCCCACACAGAGTGTGTTTTCGGGGCTCAAGTTAAAACGGCTCGCGTCGAAGCGCTTCAAACGCTGATAATGACACACTCTCGAGGCGATATGTGCAATGACGTCAGCCCGTTTCTCGCTCCAACAAAGTATGCTCATCCTGCTCATTAAGTTTCTACTCCTGTTTGACTCATGATGGACGTACCTCCCTTTGGTAGTCGATATTCGGGACAGTTGAACCAAGAGGCCCTAGTATCTTGCGGGACGCGCGGACATTCAGATTGAAAGAATGAATTAATCAAGGAGGAGAGTGGTGTTTTCAGATCCACATATCATAACAAATGAAATCTGCATCTCTAGCACAGACAGTACGCCTAAAGGATTCGTTTCCGCAATGCACCTGACAAGTCTGTTCGCCCCATATGCGCGCAACGACGTGGTTTGACAGGTAAGCATGTTGACATGACAAAGGAAATCGAGATTTACTCCCTCCAAAAACCTACTCCGCTCTATCTTGGCCTGTAGTTGAGTAGGAACCCCGCTATATCTTTCCCCATAACACCCATCCGATCCATACCGAATCCCCTTGCTTCGTCATTATGGTGGTACAAATATGAGACGACATTGGCTCGAGGAAAAAATTAGTCGAGGGTCGTTTCACAGCAGAAGGTTCTCAAGAGATGGCGGACAGTTTGCGACGTGCATATCCGGCAATGGCGTCTGAGATTCGCCCGAGAACATGAGCTGTTGATTCACTGCTCCATGAGTGCCAAGGGTCCTGTATAGACATCCAGCCTGGTGGTAAATTAGGCCTGCGGCTCCTCCTTCTTCGCTGTCGCCTCGTTACCCTCGCTGGCAGGCTTGGGAACCTTGCCTTCGCGCTCCTTCTCTCCCTCAACACTCTTCTTGGGAGGAGGGATTGGCTCGTCTGCCACGAGACTGCGCTTAGTAGTCTCGCTGTCTACGCCTGTCGGTCCAATGTCAGGGATCTGAAATAATGGAGGGGATGTGGATGCGGGGTGAGTTACGTACCTTGTACATCGGGATGAGGCGGGGCAACTCCAGCACCCTCCTGATCAGCATCAGGTTGGACGATCTCATTGCCTTCGGCATCAACAACGCGCGTGCGGGTTTCGTATCGCGTCTTAAACTCAACCTTGCCCTCAAGCGCCTTGACTTGTTCCTCGTTCAGAAGGTTGCCAAACTGATCGCGATACTCAACCTTTTCCTCACGGGAGAGAATGCGCTGGCCAGGAGGAGGTGGGGCACCCGAAATTCCAGCTTCTGGTGCTCCTCCAATAGGAACTTGATCCTGCCGGCCGTCCTGGACCGGAACTGGCGGGGCGCTCGATTGCTCGGGTGTTTGCACAGCGGCCTTGGATGGCAGTGAGCGATAGGCATCGTACTATCACACCTTAGTTAGTACAGACCGGGTACTCTTTGCGATTTCAAAACTTGTAATGTATGCTCCACGTATGTCGCTATTACATTCTGTCCCGCAGTTTCATCTCAGGGATCGCCTTCGGGTGTTTACCACTTACGTTATCAAGGAAAGTATTGCAATCCCAATCCCAAGTGTTGAAAAGCTTGACGCGGTTGCACTCGGCCTTCGTCCAAGCATTGCCATAGGCAAGGGGAGCGTACAGCCAGAAGACAACAATGGACAGACCGAGGAAAACAGCAGCACCAGTCTTGTTAATGACGGGGTTCTCCTTCAACCGGAGAGCAGGAATCCTGGCCGTGGCAAAATCATAAATCTGGCAGAAGGCCATAATCGCAAAGTAAAGCGCGGGGAAGTAATGGTGCAAGAAGAGCTGACGCTGCATGAGATAGAACGGGAAGTAATGGAACGCCCATCCGAGCACCGAGGTGCCGATCTCGTAATCGAAGCGTTTAAAGATAGTGTTGGCGTAATCACCGCAGCTGCGCTGCCATCGGAGGACGGCGACACCCTTGAAGAGGACGTAAATCACCACGGCGACGGTGGCACTCCACCAGATCAGGGGGTTGCCGATTAAGTAAATCTGGGTATGGTCTTTGCCCCAGAAGTTGATACCGCGGCGCAGAATGGGCCAGGCTTCGGGGCGTGAGTCCCAGGCATGAGACTCGACAAGGCCGGCATTGGTCTTCCACATGACCTTCTGGAGCTCCCAGAATTTGCCAAGGAAACCGGGGTTCCGGTAATTTACCTTGTCAGCATCCTCACCGAGTGACGGATGCTCGTTCGCCTCGATATACCATAGGCTGTTGGGGAGAGTGCCACCGCGCGCGCAAGTAACTTCTTGCTGCTCGGAAGCCCAATCCGGGAGCTTGACCTTATGGGAGAAAAGAACGCAGCCAGTCATGACATGAACGAGCCTGAACTTGGTATCAATGGTGCGAAGACGCTCCTGAGCCACACCGCTCTTCGACTTTTTCTTGACAATTTCGACGCGGAAGAAGTCGTTGGCATCTCCTTCGAAGCCCTCGTAACCGTAAGCCGAGACCTCATTCTGCCAGTCGGCCTCAGTAACGGGAGGTCGAACATCATGCGAGTGGAGACGGCGATTAGTAGGTAGGTGGTAGAGACGGAGGACTGAACCGTCTTGGATATAGGGGAGTTCAGGAAGGTTAAACCAGGCTCCAGTTCCGTTGATAGGCTCGCCGTGGATGTCAAGCGGCTGGGTTTGATTCTCGAGGAGCCACATGTTATTCTCGTCCTTGTGTGGGTAAAGCGTGATCTGCTGCTGCTTGGATCCGGTGGGGTACATCAGAGGGTGCGAGTGCAGGTAGCCACCCTGAGTGTTGACGTGCCTGATTGCAACGCGGCTGCCAAATAGAACATCGGCAGGGACATCCTGCATACCCTTGGAGTTGAGGGTAGACTGGAACTCGGAGCTCATGAAGCCATCACCCTCACCGGGGTTGACCAAACAGAGGAAATGGATTCCGAACATGGCCATGTAAAAGGTGATAGGAATCACGATCAGGCAGAATGCGCGAGCCATGAAGTGCTTGGCAAATAAACGGGGCGAAACGTTCTTGTAGTCGCCAAGGAGAACCCAGAGCTGAACCAAGGTCAAGGTTCCAACCCAGGCGATGGTGAACAAGCCCACCCATTTGATACTGAGCGTGATGCCGAGTCCGAGACCGGTCATGGCTAGCCAGAACCACCACGTCAACTGGAAGGCCTTCTCAGGTCCTAGCTCATGCTGGTTGGTAAAGGATGTGAACGCGAGCGCGGTGAATCCGGTTGCGATCATCAAAGGGGAATCAAGCAGAATAAGCCGGGCTTGGGTCAGTAAACCATTCTCTGCATCTCAGTTAGCCAACCATGCCTCATGAGATCATGCGCAAAGACCTCAACGTACCAAAGATAATCAGACCAGCACCAAGCGCGGCGGTAGTCGTACGGCAACCCACTGCCTTGAGGGTGAGGAACATGGCCGGAACGAGGGCGATACCGCACAAGGCAGGGAACAGGCGCATGGCAACATAAGGGACGCCCGGCTCGGTGTAATCCTTGCCAATCTCCTTGAAGTCGAAGTCGCCATTGAAGCCAGCGAGATAGCCGAAGAGGGTGATCATGAGCTTGGCAAGTGGGGGGTGGACATCCATGAAGAAACGACCCTTGATGTACTTGGACGCGAACCCGCCGAAGCTGTCATAGTACTGGTCAGCAATGGTCTTCTTACCAGAGAACAAGGCGTTGTGGAAAAACGTACTGGACTTCATCGAAGACGACACTAGTCGGTTGGTAAATGCGGAACAGGCGAACGATCGTGCCAACTAGCGTCATCAAGCCCATGACCTGGTAGTCGGACACCGGGAGCAAGAGGACATCGTTGTCCTCGACACCCTCAGACCGATAGTCATCTTTGTGCTTTGCGGCCTTCGGTTTGGACTTGGACTTGCTGGCGCTGGGAGCCTGGCGTTGTGGTGAAGGGGAGGGTTTTCGCGGTGAAGGGGATGCCTTCCGGGACGAAGGCCCCTTCGGCTCTAAGCTGCGAGCCATGATTAAGAGATTCGATTGGATTCAGTCGAGCCCTGTTCGGCGTGGATTGGCAGCGTTGTTCCTGGAGTCGCGAAGAAAGTTTACGGCTGACAGCTTCGGCCGCAAACAGTGTCGCATCAAAGGGCCGGGAATCAGTTAAAGAGAGTCGAGAAGGTCAAGAATCATTACAAGGCGGTCATTGGCACACAAAGAAGAAGAAATGTGTGCGAATGGTCGGCGATTGTTGCTCGCCTGTTTGTTGTCTAGTCTGTCGAGTCGAACTCGTCCCAGCGTCGCCCTTAAGGTTGACGGTGAAGGTGGAAAGGGGTTGCAGCTTCCAGCTTTCCAGAAATTCAATGTAGCCTAAGTGGCCTCATCCCTCGCTTGTCTGTGCAAAAAACGGGGCCTGCCAAGGGAGCTGAGGGGGATCCCCGCTGAGCCCGCTACAATCAATCGTAATTGGCTGTCAGCCCTGTCGCCAGACCGCGTTCGCCATCCTTCTCCAGACGCAACTCCCCCCTGCAGCACCACCAAATTTGGAACCATCGAAATCCACACGAGCTGGCGATACCAAGCGAGGAAAAGGGATGCCCGACTTGCATTTGGCTGCAAATGTTGGCAGTGGTTCTTTTCTCAGCCCTCGCGTAGTGTACTTGTTTGACCTCCAGTAACCTCTGACTCTGGCGATGAAAATGCTGAAGAATTAACCCGCCTGCCCATCGAAGGACGCGATCTCGAGGATTCCACCGCGTTTTTTTTTATTTGGCATGACGGACCATAATTTTTAAGTTCCTGGCCCCTGGAGTTTGGGAGCACCTTTGCTTCGCGCACGTGCCACAATCTGCACAGGGCTTGCTGCCAAGGCTGGTGGACTTTCGCTGATAGCGTTTTCCGCGGCGCCATTCCTTACTCCCACATAACGAGCACGCGGCATCATCAGCCACAAGCACCCTCCGAAATGGCTGTTCCGACCAACTCGGACGCCGCTGCGGCGGTTTCGGCACAATTGGAGAATCTCAAACCACCAACAGGTGTGATTATCCCACCGCCGGGCGAAATCCGCGAAGCAATCGAGAAGACGGCTGGTTACGTTGTGCGTGGCGGACCTGGTCTTGAGCAGCGCATCCGGGAAAACCATGGTCAGAACCCCAAATTCAGCTTCCTCATGACGAATGTCGACCCGTACAATGACTACTACGAATGGCGCAAACAAGAAATCAAAGCCGGCCGCGGTACCGCTGTCGCTGCTGGCCGCGTCGGCGAAGGTGCTGCTGCGCCAGCCAAGGAGGCGCTGAAAGGTCCCCTAAAGCCGCCCGACTTCCAATTCTCAGCCCGTATGCCTCGCATGAGCCAGAAAGACTTGGAGATTGTGCGACTAACTGCCTTATTCGTCGCAAAGAACGGGCGGCCCTTTATGACACAGCTTGCCCAGCGTGAAGCCGGCAATCCTCAGTTTCAGTTCTTGATCCCGAATCACACTTTCCACAATTTCTTTCAGAGTACCGTCGATCAATACTCGGTCCTTCTACGCGAGAGCGGTGTCAGCGGAGATGGCTCCAAGCTTCAAGAAGAACGCGTTGCTGAACTTCGCCGCAACATCTCTGACAAGTACCACGTCCTGGCGCGAGCCAGACAGAGGGCCGAATATGCAAAGTGGCGAGAGGCTGAGAAGGCTAAGCAAGAGGAGGAGGAAGAGAAAAAGAAGATAGAATTCGCCAGCGTTGACTGGAGCGACTTTGTCGTGGTTGAAACCATTGTCTTCTCCGAGTCTGACGACCATGCGAACCTACCTGCGCCCACGACTCTGAACGACCTGCAGTATGCGTCGCTAGAAGAAAAGAACAAGATGTCTATCAGCTCGAATCTCCGAATCGAAGAGGCTTTCCCATTCGAGGACACCAGCTACAACGCGTATCCGCCCCAAGTTTATGGAGCGTCAGCACCTCAACAGTTACAGCCCACGGCTTCACCACCAGCCAGCAACCCACCTTTTGCGTTGGCCAATCGTACGAGGTCGGCTGATGAGGATGATGAATTGGAGAGGATCAAGGAGAGGGAGCAAGAGCGGCAACGACTGCAGCAAGCGCAAAACGAGGCTAGAGGCGGTGTCGCTCCGATGAAGATCAAGGAGAATTATGTCCCACGCGCAGCGCAGCGAGCAGCCAGCAAGTTCGGCTCACAAACGGCGCTGTGTCCGAACTGCAAGCAGCAGATTCCCCTCAACGAGATGGACGAGCACATGAGAAGTAAGTAAAGAATACACTTGGCAAACAATGCCCCGTCGTGCTAACAGTGAGCAGTCGAACTCCTTGACCCTCGGTGGAAGGAGCAAAAAGCCAAGGCCGATGCCAGATTCGCCACAACCAACCTTTCAACGGTAGATGTGGCCAACAACCTCAAGCGTCTTGCAAGTCAGAGAAGCGATGTCTTTGACGGCGTTACCGGGCAGCCAGTATCTGAGGAAGAGCAGGCCAGAAGAAAGAAGGTTGCTTTGAACAGCTTCGATGGCATCCCGGACAGCAGAAGCCAGGCTCATGTTAATCAGCAGAGCTTCAACCTGGACGACCAGATTCGAGCAATTCACGAAAAGTTTGCCGAAAAAAAATAAGATGTTTGGCGGCATACGGGTGTGCAAAGTCTCACCCAGTCGCATGACTAGGGTACAATGCCCGAAAAGGGAGGAGACACAGCGAAGGCGACAAATTGCTAGGGAAGGTCTCCTGAGTCGGGGCTTGCAGATCATGAGTCATAAATGCAAGTCGGGAAACACGTCGACTGTTGTCCTGGGAATCCGTTCATCTCAGTCAACTTGACAGCAACCCCAGGGCTGTGCTCCACAACAGGCCTTGGTACTAGGAAGAACGAACTTATGTGTCCTACCACACGGCTGTCAGGTTGCGTGTGAAGGGCTGAAGAAAGCCGCCGGTGAGCGGACGGCATCAGCGGATACGGCATAGCGTTGACTTCCCTGACATTGTGTCCAGTAGTTGTTTATCAATACAGAAACGCTCTGCTGTGTGGCAGTAGTACCGAAAACCAACCATCTTATCCGCGGCGATGGAAGCTCTGATAGTGTTCTAACTGCTTCACGCTTCAGTAGAGACGAGGCGAAAGCCCGGGGCGTGCCGGGATCGGGTGCCACTAGGGTGTCACGCCCCACACTCCGCTTTCTGGGTCAGTCTTTAGTGAAGTATCATTTTGGCCGGCAGCTCTTTCCTGGGGTTCCCAATGCTTCCATGACCACCCCGCATTCCATGCCCAGAACTTGGCTTTGATCCTGGCCCAAGTTCAGCGAATTTTGCAGCTTTAACTCCATAGTTCCTCTTTCGCGACGCTATCGTAGACCACTCGGTTCACATCTGCGGCACCTCCGTGTAGCTCGTCATCGACAAGACGCAAGACGGTTCCCGTCCCGCCCTAGGGCGCGCAGTTCGAGTTCCTAGCGGCGCAGCTTAGTTGCCATTGAACCCCGCGCCCGCAGTGCTCGTCCCTTACGAGGGTAGCAAGAACAAACCCACATATAACACGGCTTCTCGCCAATACCGTCAAAACGGCGTCCAGCAACGAAGGAGGGGCCCGCGCTGGCAGCGCGGAGCCGCCGAAGTCTCCCACCTCACCAGACTCGATCGCGGCAGCTGCTGCTCGCCTTCACCGGCCCATCTTGCAGACCATGCCAGACACACGAGCGCAATCGTTTGACGAGATCTATGGACCACCCGAGAACTTTCTCGAGATTGAGGTACGTGTGAGACCTAGAAAGAACGACGCGCGCTACCCCTCTTCCCCTTCCACGACCCCTCCTTCCTTCCACCCGGAAACTAACAAGGCATTGTCGCACACAAACAGGTCCGCAACCCACGTACTCATGGCATCGGCCGCCACATGTATACTGATTACGAGATTGTGTGCCGTACCAATATACCGGCCTTCAAACTGCGGCAGTCAACGGTGCGGCGACGATATTCTGACTTTGAGTGGTTCCGCGACATTCTGGAGCGCGAGAGCGCGCGCGTGACGATTCCGCCGCTGCCGGGCAAGGTGTTTACGAACCGCTTCAGTGACGACGTTATTGAGGGTCGCCGCGTCGGGCTGGAGAAGTTTCTCAAGATTGTCGTTGGCCACCCGCTGCTGCAAACCGGGAGCAAGGTGCTGGCGGCTTTTGTGCAAGGTGCGTTTCTCCTTCTTCCTGCAAACTATGATGCAGGACAGGTTCATTGACAAGGATGAACGTCCATTTAGACCCGAATTGGGACCGTAATGCCTGGTGACCCTCCCTGCTGGCCCTTTTAGCAGCTCCTTCGACGTTTTCACTGTCCATGTTTCACCACACTCCCAACGACAGCCCTGGTAGGAATGACTCGCAACAGCCGCAACAACAACAGCCGTTGATGGTCAAAATCCCGCGTACGCCGAGGAAGCTGCGTAAACGGCCATCTGGGAAGGGTTCCGCGACTGATTCAACTTTGTTTAGCCTACGGAGGCCCAATCGGGTTGTATGATTCCAAGGGGTATAGGCGAGTGAGAGGAGCGACTAGAACAAGTGGGTACGCTCGCTGTAGTCGAAGGGAGGAAGTGGGAGGTGAGCGAGAGGTGAGCGAGAGGTTATCTTTGAATTTGCTACTGCGATTCTGCCTTGGTTTTGCTGTTTCATTGAGTTGGACGCGATCTGAGATCATCGGGATATCCAGTTTCGAATCAAATCCGAGCAAGGGGAAGGGATTGCTTGGTTGACTGCGTTAATCAAGTTCGACGGGCTGATTGTTTTGCCTCTGTTTCTCTCAAGCTCACAATAATTGCACCATTTTACAAACTTGGGCCGAAAAGCGAATGGAAAACGAAAAATAATGATGTGACATGCTTAATTTTGTACCACCAGGCTCGTGGGTTATACCCTAAGCCCGGGAGGAAAGTTTAACGGTACAGATCCCATGTCTAGATCCGGATACAGATCCGTCAACTGTCAGTATGTGCAGCATGTCTCTCCAAGCAGACCTTAGCGAGACTACCCAAGGTACCATCCCAATGTGGACATGGCCTTGCCGTGCCGTGGCATTTTACCATGCCTGCCATGATGTTGTATACCTACCGCCTATACATCTTATACCTTACATGCAATCCCTGCCAGTCCGTCAGCCAGTTTCCACTTGCGCACACCCCCCTGTTTTCCTGAACCGGAACGCCGTCCCCTGACCTGCTGCCGCCCCCTTGAGTAAATTACCAATATACATACATACTAGTAGTACACTTTTTTCCCTTGAACATATATATGCCAATGGGATGGATGTCCTTGTAGATGAGAAAAATACAAAAGCCGTTATATGCCATGCACGTCAGTCATGCTGCCTTGACCGTCTACAGTTTTTTTTTTTTTTTGACAGTATGTGAGGAGTCGGTGTGTTTGTATGTGAGAGAGAGAGAACCTGCCTGCTCTTTGATGTCTTTGTGTGGACTAGCAAAGGTAGGTAGGTAGGTAGGTGAGGTTGTGAGTACGTGAGTGTGAAACGTTGGAGAGAGAAAAAAAAACATGTACAAAAATGCAATGCCCTCCCTTTCTAATGTGAAATTAGTTTTGCTTGCGTTTCTTAAACAAGACAAGGGGGTATCGTAAGCGGCGTTTACAGAGATCAAATGTAGTACAGGCAAAAGTGTAAATGCAAGAACAGTATGAACGAGACGAAGAGAAGGGAGGGAGGAAGAAAAAACATGTTATACACATGGGCGCAGTGAGCGGGCGCTCACTCTCATCCCTTTTCTTTTATAAACCCCGTTGCAATGCAATGTTGGAATACAAAAACCCCAAGACGCCGTGGCTTGCTGTACACTGGGTTGATTAACCCTGCCGGAAATGTGTGGTGTAAAGTGTGTGGTACACCGTCGAGACCAAGAGGTGTCCGTTGTGAGTTGCTCGAAGGTAGACATCTAGTCATGACTTGGTCGAATATTGGAAATGTCTAATGTCGTCGCGGGATGGGGGGCTTTAAGAGCTGACATTGAAGAGGCGCAGGATGACTTCGTACATGCCAAACATGATGGCCGCGCTAGGGACCGTCCGAAGGAGGTGAGGTGTCATTCCGCCGTAGAGTCCGATTAGGCCTTCTTGCTTGTAGACAAGTTTGAAGCATTGGATTAGGCCGGTATATTTGGGCTTCCCATCGGCCGTCGGGGCTTGCCGAAGACGGGTTCGGGCAACCTCAATCCGCAGTCAGTATTCAAGTCTCAAAAGGAGGGGGTCTCTAAAAAGGGGGTGAATACCTCGTGAGGGTAAGTCAGGACGGCAGCGAATAGCTTCGCGCTACCGGCGGCGCCCGAGTTTCCGAACCAATCAATCGCATGATCCCAAAACTTCTTCTCGCGGCCACTCAGCTGAATGCGCTCCTCGCGCTTAGCCAAGGACCGCTTTAAGCGTTCGTAGAGCATCCACTGCAGGGTCGACTCGGTAACTCCTAGATAGCTCGCGCTCATGCCCTTGTACATGCCACGGATGCCCTCGTTGCGCAGAATCTGCTTGATGCAGTCCCAGCTGTTCTTGTACTGGCGCATGGTCACGCCTCCGCTCTTCTCGGCAATGTTCCGGTCCAGCTGGAGCCGTGTCTTGACCATCCAGATGGGGTTGGTGGCGGTGCTGGTAGCAACGCCAGCCATGGTGCCGGCAGTAAGATGCACCCAGGCGGCCTCCTTGCCCCCGTTGAGATAGTCGGCGACTAGACGCTTGCCGTTGCCGTAGGTGAAGAAGTGGATGGACCGCGCGGGCACCACTCCGACGAGGTTGGGTCCGAGGCCCTTGAATAGCGCGCGTGGACCTTCCTGGCGGTAGACGGAGCCGAGAATTTGGAACGTCTCGGCGAAGTGGTGTCCGGCAGCGCGAATCGGGTTCCTCGTGGCGGCGTGGGCTGCCCTCGATGCTCGCAGCTGGGCCTGGTAGAAATCGGATTGGAGCCGGGTTTTGAGAACATCGAGCGGGGCGGTTAGGGTCGCCGCTGTCATGCCTCCGATTCTAAAATCAAACAGGCCCCATATCAGCGACTCTTCCCAAGTGAAGTATTTCGTCTCTTGGCTCGACTTACCCTCCCGCGACAAAATGCGCCCATGACTTGGCAACGGGCGTGCCCTTGCCTCCTCTAGCGACAGGAGCACTCTGCTGCGCCCCAGGGATGATATCTCCCGTCTCACGCGACTGGACCAGAGGGAGGCCGTCGATCGCTTTGAAGCCACCAGGCTGATTCCTGGCGGCGCCCGCGGAAGCCATCGTGGCTATCGGAAGCTTCGGCTATCGCGACCTGAGTTTGAATAGGGGTTGGGAAGCCACGAGGAAGGGAATTGATCAGCCAGAGTCTTATACGAAGAACCTGCGATCGACCCTCGGTGGTATGCGCGGGAAGAAGACTGAGCCGGTTGAGGTCAAGACGGGTGTTGAAGAACAAGCTTGGAAATTGAAAAAGCTTATCGGAAAGCTCACAAAATCTTATCGCTTCGCAACTTTTTTTTTTTGCTTGACGCGTTGACTCGCGTCGGGAAAACGTCGGTATAAAGAAGACAGCGTCTTGGCACCCCCTTTTCCTGTTCCCAGCCTCAGCTGTCCTGTAAGGACTTCCAGATTCAAAGATATTAAAATATCAAGAAAGCAATATGAGAGATCAAATACCTTGGTCAATGCTCCAGGTCATCAGGCTGTTCCAGGCCACCTTCGGATTTTGTCTTTGACTGCATGGCACACGCCACTCACTCAATTGGTGATGCCTCTGACGTCATATTAATTCCCCAAGGAAGGGATGTGTTCTTTCATTGATGATCTGTCTGATCTGTAATGTCGAGCCTGTCGTTGAAGACATTATCACGAAGCTAAATACCCTTGATGACGTTGAGACAGTAGAAATACTGTCAACCACACGAGATACTCGAAGCATAACGCCTTAGCGGACCAACTCCATGACTCTCCCATCACTGCCGCCTGCACTAGCGCGGGCTGCAATCCGTCCCGGGCAGCCAAGAGCCTCAAACTCGAACTAATAATACACAGGCCAAAAGATAACCATGGTGTGACAAGGGTCCCATCCCTCAGTTGCCCCAGCGTGAAGGGCTCATGGGAGAAGCACTGGTCATGGCGCGGTCGATAATGTGCTTAACTAGGGCGATCTCACGACGACCAACTTCCTGCAGAGTCATCTTGCCCAGCTCCCAGTCGGAATAGGGAAGCTCCATCTCGACCCAGAAGAACCCGAAATAGCCACGGCCACCAACTTCCTTGCGAAGCTTCACGGCCCTGTCGTAGGTAGCGGGGTCGCCCAGAACAAGCTTGCGGCAGCTCTCTTCGCGGACAACGGCAATGTACCACTGGGAGTCGGCATGTTAGCAAAGCACTGCGTCAATGAGGGGGACAATGACCAACATACCTCAAGGACATCCATTGGTAGGCCAGGTTTGGGCACCAGGATGTGGAGGTGGACCCAGTCATGGGCAAAACGGGGCTGGTTAAACACAGACGTGTCGCCTGTGTAGCCTGCGCCTACTATAGCATTGTCTTTCTGTGTGGCTGAAAACCCCGGGCACAGCATAAAAGCAGTGAGCATTCGCTTCAATAGCTGCTCATTGATTCTTGCGTCCGAGTGGTCGTGCTTGGGGTGCTGCAGGGTTCGGCGGAGAAGGTGGATCAGCTTGAAGCCTGCTGAGGCGAGCAGGTGACGCTCCTGCATCGTGACGATGTCGGGGGAGTACCAAGGGAGCTTCTTGATGGTCGAAATATAGGACTCAAAGGGACGCTGGGGGCAATCACGAGCAAAGGGCGACTGGACACCGAGCTGTGAGTCAGTGATGTGCGCGCGAAGTTGAAGCACAAGCAAAGACTTACACGGTGGGGATACTCGACAAACTTAATAAGCATAGTCACTTCCTCGATAGTGATAATGCCCTTGAACTGGGTCCAGCCTTGGCCGCGAACCGTAGGCTTGACGTGGGGAACTCCATTCTTCCAGGTGACATACGCGAAGGGGAACAGATCCTTTAGTAAGGCATCCTGGCTCGACAACTCAATGTCAATGGGGCGTTGACCGAGACGGGGCTGGCGCTTCTTGCTGATCAGCTCGTCAAAGCGGTCGACGGCTCTTTTGGCGTCGGCCTTGGTCGTGAACTCAACATAGGCGTCTTGAGTCTTGGATGTGACCTTGTCCATGATAATGTGGACAGGCTCATGCATATCCTGAGGGAGCTTGGCCGTGCGGCCGACCATGGCAAGGATCTCGGAACGCATCGTGTTGTAGGGGATGTTCTTGATCTTGATAACCCCAAAGGGGGAAGGTCCAGGAGCGAGCTCAAAGCAATGAACAAAGGGGAAAATGGTGCTCTCCAGTGCGTCCAGGGACGAAGGTAGGCCCGTGGGTGTGTCGGTCAATTGATTCAGCTCGTTGGACCGCACAGCTCTGATGGCAGGCGGAACGGGGCCCTGGCGCTCCCAGAGATGAGCAACCATGTCGTAGTCCAGCTGAAGGTTCGAGATGGCTGGAGCGCGTTCAGCGGCGGTCGTGGGAGCGGGATCAATGGGCGGTAAGGGGTTCAGGACATTCGAAATGCGACTGGCAAAGGGATTGTAAGGAGAGGTTCCATAGCTGCCGCGGCCAACGGGCGGAGGGGTCGCGAATGGCTGTGACTGAGCCGGTGAAGCGGTGCCATTAAAACCGACGGCCGGTGAGTGAATTGCGCGGACGGGAGAACCGACAGGAGATTGGGCGACTCCAAACCGGTGAGGCGCCGTCTGTGAATAGTCAATCCTAAGAGCCGTCTGAGGAGTGGTCACAGTGTCAGGGCTGTGGTCGTAGTCAGGCACTCCTTCGCTAGCCGAGGCCCAGCCACGGGGGGTGCGGTAAGACATGTCGTTGAAAGCCTGGGCGATGCCTTCACCTTGGGCCTGCTGGCCGCTCTGGTGCTGGTTGGCAAACTCCAAGTTGTTGAGCCCATTGGGAAAACGCGGATTGTTCGGCGTTGTCTGGATGTTATTTCCAGGGGCACGGTAGGGAGTGCTGTTCTGCTCATGACGGAAAGCCGACGGAGAATTGAATGCCAGAGGAGAGTGTACCTGAGAAGGCGAGTTGAAGGGCAAAGGGGTGTGCACCTGAGGAGGCGAGTCGAACAAAACCGGTGAGCTGTAGAGTTCCGGTGAGTTCACCACAGTTGGCGAGCGGTAAGGGTCAGGTGAACTATAGGGGTTGGGCGAACCGTAAGGGTTGGGTGGGCCATGGCCGGCAGGCGAGTGAGCCAGGCTAGATGATCCGTAGACGCTGGGCGAATGGACCGGGCCGGGAGATCGGGCCTGAACGGGAGTGTGAAATTGAGCAGGAGAGCGGACCTGAACAGGAGTGTGAACCTGACCGGGATGGCGGATCTGACCGGGAGTGTGAACTTGGCCAGGAGAGCGGATCTGACCAGGAGACTGAAGCGCAATCGGCGAACGGTACGAACGGGGAGTACTGAAGGGCCCCGGCGAATGAATGTGGACCGGGCTCGTGACAATAGTGGCACCCGGAATGCCAGGAGGAGGTGTCGAAACAGCGGTGGCGATGGAGCCTACAAAAATGTTAGACTTAATACGGAACAAAGGTGAAATGATAACGATGTGAGCAGGTAGCAAGGCGGGGAGACCTGCCGTCGAGGGTCGCGGGCACCATGAGGAATCCAGGAAAGACCAGAAATCCAGAGTTATCATGCTCATCCATGGGTTCGGCGACGGCCAGCTTAGGGCGTGGATTCTTCGGCTTCGCGGGGGAATTCGGGGGTGGGGGGGGACAGGGCTTCGGGGGCGGCTTCTCTGGAGGAAAATCGTGCCAGTGACAAAAATACAGCTGCTTACCATCCATGTGTCCTCCATAACCGAAGGTGCTGCCATTAGTGGGAGTGGTGAAGCCGGTGTAGTCTCCGGTATGGTTGGCCTGATGGTCCTGGACTTCTGTGATAAATTGAGCTGCTTGCTGGACCGACTGCGGCTGCGTCGTAGGATAGTGGGCGTGATACGAAGCATCATGGACCTGATGCTGAGGATGGGCTCCGTGGTAATCCTGGTTACTGCCATCAGCAGACGGACCAACTCCAGAGGCGCCAGAAATTCCATGGCCATCGGCGTTCATGTTGGAGATATTGGAAGTGTCCTGGTGGTCGACAAGAGATATTCCACCTGCGTTGCCGCTATTCTCAGACACGCCGGTGTCCGACGAAGCACTGGATGCAGACTCAAGAATGACCGGGCGCTGAGCTCTAGCGAGACTGGCAGCAATAGCAGTCTGTGTAGTCCCCATGGGAGTCGGAGAGGCATTGGAGCCCTTCGGATTGTGGTGGCGGGCCATCCTGAGGAGAAGGTCAGTGTGATTTCCAAGAGAGAGAAAAACGCGAAAAGCAGTGCTGACCTGATGATGGACAAGAGAGGTAATCTTGAATGGCGATGAGCCAAGGGTCTCCTGCGAAAGATGTTAGACCAGCACCATGGAAGAGAATTTGCAGCGCGTGGTGATGCTGGGAGATTTGGGCTGCGCAGGGCGAGAATTGGAAAGGTGAATGCTTCTGGGTGCACTGGGGCCAGCGAGCAAAAGGGAATTCGCGCGGGGGTGGTCGCCAGTGCACGACGCGTGTAGTGTGCAAAGATGGGATGATGGCGAGTAGGCCAGACGCGCGTCGGACGAGCATTGAAGCCTCATAATTCTGCCTCCGCCGTGGCAACGAAACCTGCCACAGGGAGGAGAGGGACCAAGCAACACAGAACGCTTGCGGCTGATAGAGAAAAAAAATGTCGGAAGAGTTGGGCCAGCCCAGCGTATGTGACTGGATACTTCTCGAGGTTGCTCGAGGCTTCTCGAGAGGCATGGTAAAAAGGTAGAAGGGGTTCAAGACCGGGTGGGGTTGGAGGAGAGACAAGTGGGGGCTGCTGGAGAGAGGAGCAGAAACTCTTACCTGTTCAGTGAGAGATGCTCTGGATTTACAGAGGCACTGAGAGGCGGAAGTTGGACTGTTGATCTGGTGTGCAAGATCGAGAGGGGGAGAAGAGCGGTGCTGCTGTCCTCGGAAACGAACAGGCTTGGTGAGAAGGAGAGGAAGAGAGGAGAGGGAAGGGCGGATGCTCGAAGAAATATAACCCCACGAGGAGGAGGGAGTGCGCCATGTCTATTGTGAATGTAAGCAAGTCAAGGAAGGAAAGAGCAACCAGTGTCCTGCTTCTGACTGGCGTGTGAATGACACGATGGGTGGGCCACTCAATGGGCTACAATAGCAAGAACCACACCGTCAATAACACCGAACTGTCCCCCCAGAAGCGTTGCTATGGCAGTATTGGCCCTGACTCCTCATTGAATACCATCCCAGCCTGTTTTCTGTGCCTTGTGTGAATTTCCAGCCATGACCGTAGCTTGACTGGCTCTGTCAATATACAGGGCCAGTGGACATACTGGCCGTGGTGACCCCCATATGTCAACCACCGTCATACATCCTTCCTTCCTTCCTTCCTTCCTTCCTTGCTTGAAGCCAACCCGCGCAGACATCAGCTGCCCCTGGTTGAAGTGGAGGACTGACCTGCAGACCCACAGCAGATGGCGTGGTCTTCCTCCTATTCCCTCTTCGTCAGGAAACAGCAGGGAGAGGCACTTGCCCTGTTGTGAATTCAGAGACGGAGGACGGATAATGACTCCATGCCATTCCCTCCCAGGCTGCGTCAGACGACCAATGGGGGAGGAGCGAGCATCACTTGTCGGAGCTGAAGGTCCGGCTTTGATTTCTCCTCTGTGCGTGTGAGAATGGACGTGGCGGTGGGCCGTCCTTGGTCATCCGTCAGCTGGGGGAGACGGTGAATGACAAAGCAAACTGGTTTCTAACCGGCAGAGAGTTGCCTTGGCTTCTTGCAACGATGAGAATGGCCACCGCGGGCTCAATTTTGTCCTGCTTCCCATGTATTGACCAGCTATTTCATTTGATTGAAAATGCGTCTGCGCTCCTTGGCCCTAGGGCACTGAAGACGGTGAGTATGGTATCTTGATGAGCCATGGTCTTGATGCCGTATTTTTGAGTGCTCAGTGACGTTTGATTCAACCTGTGAGGGTGGCAGCGTCTTCGAGTTGATTGCAAAGAGAGCAAGGCTGTGGGGAAGTGCAAAAGCTCAATGCTAAATTGATCGGTGGCTCGCTCCGCGCCAGAGCAAGTCTCAGGATGGGAGGCAGGTACCTCAGATGGCGTTTGAATGCCGGACCGATCGAGTACAGGAAGCAGGACCAGCTAGTTGATGTGTATTGCAAATAACCACGAATGTAACGTTCAAAATGAGACTGCCGTCCGTAATTTTGAATTTAGTGCATGTTATCCTCTTCTGATTGGTTGGTAAGGATTATCGAAGGTCTGAAACGACCATGAAGCTATTCACGGATTTTTCTAGCCACTTGCGACTCGGATCCAAGTATTACAACTTATTCAACCACCCTTAGTGTTGTTTCCCCAGTAACCAGAGACACACTTCTGTAATGCCTGTAGAGTTACTGACCAGGCCGCCGCCAAATATTTTGAGCTCAGAGGTGTAATGGCAATAGAGTTTAGATTGGCTGCAACGTTGGATAGCGGTAGGCAGCACCAAGTCGAAAAGTTTGCACTGGTTCCACCTATAAACGCCATGCAATATGCGTCCAAAAGGGAGTAACATGTGCACAAAGAGGTTCTGAGAGCGCAACGCCTGTTTCAAATCAACGACTTGGGGTGGATGTGGTGCCCCATCCTCGTCCCGTGTGTATTCAGGATTGAATCAATCAATCAAACTAGTGGTAGAAGATATCATATTAGCCTGTGTATCACCAGCTAACAGGTAGAAAGGAAGTATGGAAGAAGCTACATACCGGTGTCAGAAAGGACTCCGCGACGAACCGCGCCCGCGCGTTCAACTGCGCTAGGGGTTAGAACTTTTATTCAATACATGAGCTTGATGGTGGGAATTTCTTACAAAGAGCTTCATCTCTGAGATTTCCTTGTCGACCTCCTCCATAAACTGGATGATGAAATCGACTAGTTTGTGCTTCAGCATTTCCTCCGTGTGGAAGTTGGTGATCAGGAAGGAGATGTCGTAGCCCTTGATGGGTTTCCTCCGCAGGATGAAGAAGGACTCGGCGCGCTGCGTCAGGAAGCGGGTGAATTTGTGGACAAGGATCTGCTCGATTTCGTCGGCCTGCTTGATTTTGATGCTGACGCGGACGCTGTTGATGCTCGGCTCGATGAGGACACGCTCATTCTCGTTGCGCGCAATGGTCAAAGGGGTCAAGAGGACCTCGGGCGATGTGCGAGCCTCAACCTCGGGGACATTGTGTCGCTCAGCAGTCTGGGAAGCGAAGTTGGAGAGGCAGAGGGCGGCCGTGAGACTGCTGCGCACAGCCTGGAGGTAGGGGCGGAGGGATTGCGACTGCCATGATTTTTTTTTGTCAGCGCCGAGACACAATTTTGCCTTGTTCTGCTTTGCGGTCCGGGGCAATGTGCATACATACCATGGTGCTGGTCGCGCTGGGTGCTGCTGAGCTGTGACGACCTGGTACTTTCCCCCCCGCGCTGGGCTGTTATCGATGTCGTCGTTGGATCTGCTTGTCGAGGGGAATGTGGGGTTGGCTCCGGGCACAAGGTCGAGTGGGTCGGGCCAGGGATGTCCGCGTGGTTACTTGCAAGCGCCCCGCCTTGTGCATAAGCCGACCCCTCCCTGGCTTCGTTTGCCTTCTCGCCTGCTTCGTACCCCACCAACCTCTTGTGCGTTACCTGGTTACCAGCAGCTTCCCGAGGTGACGAAGCACGAAGGTTGCCTTGAGAAAGCTTGACCGCGCCGACATTAACCTTTGATGCCCGCCGACAGTCTTTTCGCCCTCTTTCTTCCCCTTTCTCCTCTGGTTTTCGCCCGCACCCTCGCGTTACACACAGCAAAGCTGAGCTCAAACTCATCGCCAAACAGGCCAAAATGGCGACTGTCAACGGTGCGTCCCTACTTATTCAATCGCCCAACTGCTTATTTGCTAACTCGGTAACGGCAGTGGTGATCAAGCACCAGGGAAAAAAGTACGATGTCGAGGTCGATACCGAAGCCGCCGGCGAGGTACTCAAGTACCAGCTCTATAGCCTCACGGGTGTAGAGCCCCACCGCCAGAAGATCTTGATTAAGGGAGGGCAGCTAAAAGACGATGCCGACATGAGCAAGCTCGGCCTGAAGCCCGGCCAGCATATCATTATGATGGGAACGGCTAGCAACGACCAGAGTGTTGTTCGGCGCCCTTCAGAAAAAGTCAAGTTCATCGAGGACATGTCAGCTGCCGAAGCTGCGCAGCAAGCCGGTGCCACACCCGCTGGTCTGAACAACCTGGGCAACACATGCTACCTCAACTCGAGTCTCCAGGCTCTTCGCGGCATTCCCGAACTGGGCGAGGCCCTGGCCAAGTACCAATACAAGAGCTCGAATGCTACCGACCCCATCCCTCAGCTCGAGGTTACAAATCAGCTCCGCGAGCTCTTCAAGCTCATGTCCGAGACCCAGGATGCCATGCCTCCCTTCACTTTTCTCAATGCCTTCCGCACTACTTACCCCCAGTTCGCCCAGCGCGCCAAGGAGGGCCCTGGGTTCGCTCAGCAGGATGCCGAGGAGGCTTGGTCGCAGATCATCACACAGCTGCGCGATCGACTGCGCATGCCCGTTCCTGGGTCGCCTGACAAGACAGTATCATGGGTCGATACATACATGGGTGGTTCTATGGTTAGCACCCTCGAATGCGATGAGCCTGCTGCTGCCGAGGCTGGAGAACAACCCGTTGTTAGCAAGGAGACCTTCCTGAAGCTCAACTGCCATATCGATGGCAACACCAACCACTTACATCAAGGTCTCATGAATGGCCTGACCGAGAAGATTGAGAAGCGCTCCGAAGCCCTCGGCCGTGACGCCACTTATACCAAGCGCTCCAAGGTCTCGCGCCTCCCCAAATATTTGACTGTCCACTTTGTGCGTTTCTTCTGGAAGCGCGAGACGTCAAAGAAGGCAAAAATCATGCGTAAGGTCACATTCCCTCACGAATTAGATGCGACCGAATACTGCACCGAGGACCTTCGCAAACTTCTGATTCCCGTCCGCGACAAGGTTCGCGAGGTCCGCAAGGACGAGGAGGATATTGACCGCGCCCGCAAGCGCCGCAAGAAGAATCCTGCCCTGGATGGCGAGCCTTCATCATCTTCAACTAGCAAAAAGGACGAGAAGAAAGCAGCTGGCGGTGATGTGGAAATGGGTGAGGCCGAGACTTACAAGACGGATGCCGAGTTTGAGGCTGAGAAGGATGCTGCTCTTTTGGCTGCCAAGAAGGAGCTTTATGCCCTTATCAACCCCGATCTCCGATCTGATAACTCCAACGAGTCTGGCCTCTACGAGCTACGTGGCGTGGTCACTCACCAGGGTGCCAGTGCTGATAGCGGCCACTACACTGCATACGTCAAGAAGACGGGTATCAAGGATCCCAACACTGGTAAGATAGGCGAGGAGGATGGCAAATGGTGGTGGTTTAACGACGACAAGGTCTCGGAGGTGACTTCGGACAAGATTGACGCCCTTGCTGGGGGTGGCGAATCCCACTCGGCCTTGATTCTTCTCTATCACGCCATTCCGCTCCCCACGGCCGATGGCTTGATGGAGTAGACGACGTGGCCCCTTTCCTTGGGCTTTTTGACAACCAGTCCGGGACCAGACACTATTGGGAAAAGAGGATGGGGGGCTTTCAAACGCTCAAGGGCGTTTGAAATTTGAAACACACAAGACATGAAGCTTTGATGAAAGAAACTCTCATTTCTGCGCGCCTCAATACCACTGGGGAGCCATGGCGTATGGGATTTTGGAGCGAGCTCATGGGAACGGCAGGCAATGACGGATTGATTGGTTTGTTGGTCGGTTAGTTGATTGGCAGGTGTCTCTGGCAGAGCGGCGGGATACAAAAACAGGAAGAAAAAAAAGCCACCCTATACTACCTACATTGTAGGTTGGCGGGCAGCAGAGGATATACTGTACGGACATACCCATGTCATGATCAGTGGCAAAAAACCCGACTAGATTAATCCTGCAGCTTTATTAGCGCGAGGCGATGAAACGACAACTAGTTGGTGATGATACGACTGTGCTGGAATATGACGTGGTGTGATCTAGTTCTATTATGTGGCTCACACTGATCCTCTGCTGTCTGGCAGGGTCGTCATCATGTCCTAAAATACAGCAGCTTTCTTGCCCCTAACAATACACACAAAACATACATTATCTATACATAAGTAGGTTAGAAGCCCAGGAGTGTATTACTCTCTGGATTCATAGCCTCCAGCCCCAGCCAGCCAGCGCTTCTCAGCAAGAGACCCACCGCCAGGGGAATACGGCTAAGAGCCTGACAAATCCCTTGGACAACACTTTTCCATGAAGTTGGCATACTTGGACCTCGGCGTCCGAGACAAGTAGAGTTGCAACGCAGCAGGTATATGCCGAAGCAGTTGGGGCCGAAGGAACGACGGATACCGTATCACTACCTAGATAGTGCATCGTCTCGTATAGCGCCCGCTAGCTGGGTAGGCGGGTGAATTCCTAGAGAGCAGGAGGGGAGAGTAGTGGTATTATCGGGGTTCCGGGTATTTCTCTTCTCGCAGAGCTCCTCGCTCCTCGGAGAGCAGTCGTGCTCACAAAGCCGTTCTTTGGCGGGCATGTTCCAAGGACGGACGGCATGTATAGTTCGAGCAAAGTTTGATTCCAATATAGGCCCCCCCAAAAACCTCGCGCAATCAAGCGTCGGTCGGTAGGTAGGTAGAAGAAATACCGGAAGCTCCCATCACCTTGTCGTCAATCCGCTCTCGCGTACCTTCATGCGCTTGTGCAGATCCGAAAGCTTGGTGTCGATTTCGCCCTTTTGCTTGATGAGGTGTTGTCGTCGTTGTTCGAGTAAGAATATTTTCTCGTCCGTGGTGGCTTCTTTGACTTTGAGTTTTTCCTGTTTGGAAAAATGGACAAAAAACGGATTAGTCTCTAGTCTATTTATTGTGCGAGGAGAGAGAGAGAGAGAAAGAGAGGGGAATTTGCACAACATACAATTTGGGCTTCGCGACGCATCTTGAGACTAGCGCCCCAGATGGCGCCCGTGACGATAACTGTGGCGAACAGGCCGGTTACGGTGAACTTTTTCCATCGAGGCCAGGTGGAGAAAGATGCCGGGGCTTTAGGAGGCGGCCGGACGGCTTGCGTTGCTTTTGCGGAAGCTCGAGGGGTGGGTTTGGGTATCGAGGATGGAGGTGGTCGCGCCATTGTAAAGTATGTTTCAAGAAATCTCTGCGTTGAAATCAAAAAGGCCGAGATCAATAGAATATAGTTGGTAATTCGGTTGGTCAGTCAATCAATCCCAGTATCGGCGCCAAAGAGCTTCGAGTTCGTCGCGTTTGGGGCTGGTGGGCTTTGTCTTGAATCTCGTTCTCGGCTTCGGCATCCGTCTTGGACGTGTGATGGGCGGATCGGAGTCACTCCAACCAGCCGTGCTATTGCTGCTGCTGCAGGTAGACGAAGCGGGGGATACGGCCCTCGAAGTGAGGTTGTTGCTGCTGCTGCTGCTGCTGGACGTTGTTCGTGTCCTTCCCTCTCTGTAATCGTCGTCCGAGTCCGGGTTTTCATCTAGATTGGTCGTCACGGGTGGGAACCGAGGACTCGGGTACGGTGCTAGCTCGAAATCTTCGCTCTCGGCAGCCAAGGGAAAAGTGACATGGGGTGCCCAGGGAAGCCCCGCATGTGCTCGCGAGGGGCTTGTCTCGGCCGGAGTCAGGGGTAACCCCAGAGTCCTTAGTAATCGCACTGCGCTGTCGAACGGGAGTGTCATTCTCGACTGGTGATGATTCCGGAGCGGATAGGCAAGAAAAGGCAATAAAAAGGATAGAGGTGCGTCTCTTCGAAGAGCTCGAGGTTGTTGTCGTTATATATCCCGTTTTCTTCTTTTTTTGAGCTTCGCTGGGATTTTGTAGCTAGTCTAGGTCGCGCAGAGCTTGACCCGACCAGTCCTTAGGTCGACACTGACACCGTGTGCTGCGTGTGGGCTTGGAATTTGCGGGGAAAGATCGCTGTCCGGGTACGAACCTAGCAGTGACGGGCCGGAAGGACTACGTACGGTAAGGTTGACAGTTTCTTGGATCCGGATTCCTGGGGAAGATCAGAGCAGATCATCAAAGCAGATCATTTTTTTTTTCCTTCATTCAGGGCTACGCATCAGTATAGTTATACGTCGACCCAAGTTTTCCCTCGACCGAGTACCTGGTCGCATCCGTTTTGTTTCAAAAACGCAAGTTTAGAGGTATCAACTCCGCACGCAGGGGTTGGGGGATGGCGCTTGCACCAGCACCACTGTCTCAGATGCATGATCCTGGACCAACAGTAGCTAACCAAAGCCTATTTACAGCCACATGTCGACTCCCCGTGTGTTTATTGTTCGCCATGGCGAAACCGAGTGGTCACTGAACGGCCGCCACACCGGGTCGACTGACATTCCACTCACAGCCAACGGCGAGAAGCGCGTCAGAGCCACTGGCCGTGCCCTTGTCGGCGACGATCGTCTGATCGTTCCGGGCAAGCTAGCTCACATGTGAGTGATGGAATCAAAAATAAAGTTTTGGCCATTTGTGTCCATGTCATGCATTTGATCTAAGCGGCTGCCAGATATGTGTCTCCGCGCAAGCGTGCTCAGCGCACATTTGAGCTGCTTAATCTCGGCCTGAAGCAGAAGTTGCCGTGGGAAGCGCACGGCGAGCAGGAAGGGAACGGACTTGTCTGCGAAGCTTCCGTTGAGGTCACAGAGGACATTCGGGAATGGGACTACGGTGACTATGAGGGCATCACCACGCCGCAGATCAGGGAGCAGAGGAAGCAACAGGGGCTTGACCCGGCGTGGGACATCTGGAAGGACGGCTGTCCAGGCGGAGAGTATGACAATCCAGAGTCATCATACCCGCTATAGTTTGATGCGTCACTGACAGTCTGTGTAGGAGTCCCGAGGACATCACGGACCGGCTAGACCGTCTGATCCAGGACATCCGGGACAAGTGGCATGCCCCTGCCCTGCAACATGCCAATGACAGCACGGTGAAAGGTGATGTACTCATTGTAGCTCACGGCCATATTCTTCGAGCTTTCGCCCAGCGCTGGGCCGGTAAAGCACTCCATGATGGACCGAACTTTCTGATGGAGGCTGGAGGCGTCGGCATCTTGAGGTACAGTTGCAGCCAGACCAGGCTCTATATAGAAAACGGCTCAACTGACAGGGCGTCAGCTACGAACACCACAACATCAACGAGCCGGCCATTCTTCTCGGAGGCTCGTTCGTTGTCGAGGCTTGAGCTGCTACTTCGAGGAGGAAACTGTCGTCTTCCCTACCAGCCTGCGTTCATGTGTCCGTGTTAGTATCTGTATCCAGGGAAACCCCTGATCATCAGGTCTTGGCGCAGGTACCCATACCTGTTCATCCAATGATTGGGAAATCTGGCTCCGGCGTATTGCCTCGTTTCCGTGCCCAAGGTTGAGTCTGTGCCTTGAATTGACTTGGAGTTGCTGTGCAATCGATGGCGAGGGAAGTGGAAGCCATGTCGGACCGACTCAGTACGACAAGAGTGTGCGAGCTAGAAATCAAATGCCTCTTTCCTAGGTTTTCACAGGTCCATTTGGCTCAGCAGTGGTCTGCGCTAGGTCGGAGGAGAAGGCGCTGTCAATCAACTCGGTCCTTGTGCGTGCGCAGTGGGCGGTCCAAGGCCGCGAACTCTAAAATCAAATGACGCCGCCGCCTAAGGGGTCTGACGCGCTAACTCGGAAAGTCAAACTTTTAGTCTCCTACTGAAATCTAGCTAAGAAAGTTTCCCTTAGTGGAGGGACGAGCATAAGTTTCGCCCTTGGCCCCCCGGTCTTGTCCCAGGTCTCGTTCGCAACTCGTTTTTCTTTTCATCATGCCCTCCTATCAGCCGCCGACACCCTCTGTCCTACTTCCAACTTCCATACCATGACAGCAAACATGCATCGCAACGCATCACGCACAGTGAACTCCTCTCTGCCACCAGGCGACCCTGGACGACTCCCAGACTGATCAATCCTCGGTTTAGGCGGACCGACCTGATGTCATCTTGGAGACACGATGCTGTCCCCTTGGACGAAGAATACCTGTCCCGACGTCGTCGATGACGGAGAGATCTTGACCTCGACGGACATATACCCATTCGCTGACAGATTCAACCGTTGGGGGTGAGCATAACTAGAGCGAGGCGAAAGCTAGATGTGTATAGATGCCATTCTCCGAAGAGCCCCCGAACGCGAGCGACACAGCTACAAGACAGACGTGGACTTTGAACCTCTAGACATGGAGACTGTCAACAAGATTTGCTGGTGCTTGACGATCAAGCGGTGCTGTGTCCTCTAGGACTTGAAATACATGTCCACGACGCACAGAGTCGATATCGGACAGGTAGCAGCGATTTCCAAAACAGAACATGTGACCCGACGATGCCATTGAACGCTTCGAGAATTCCTCTTACCCATGGCCTGGACCAGACCTCGAGAACTGTCCGATGATATCCTAGGGAATTCTGAAATGGGCGAGGCGCCACCCTGTTATTCGAACTAGACCTGATGTCCTGTCTTCTAACTGGTGTCCATGTGCCACGGAAAATAACAGGAGGAGGAGCTCCGCTCAAACGCCCGAGTCGTCAACAAATCCATACTGGGTAGCCTCATTTTGGATTCCAGCTGTGGGTGGCTCTTTCACAGTTACTACTGTCCATTCGTCCCCAGACTCGCTTGCCCACCCTGCCTGGCTAATACTACTACCTAGCCCCTGAAAGATTTGTCCGCGTGGGATTTGACGGCTTTTATCAGGTGAATAGCTGGAGAGCTGTTTGAAGAGATGTCGAGGCGCGATAATCAGACCTCAGGTTCAAGAAAACGAGTGCCTTTGGTGCCTATCTAGGGACCTTGGGAACTGCCATCGATAGACTCGTCCAGGGGCGAGCTCTGAGGGGTGCTGACGGCTAACAAAGTTGCACAGCGCCATATGAACAATCTTTGATGGCTTGAACTATACTTGGTATTGCTTGGGTACCTCGATAGGATTGGTTGTGAGTTTTTGGAGGGTGAATTCGCAATAGTAAATCTACCTACCTACTCTGGCACGAGCAGGACTTCGGACTCGAATTCTTGCTCTGATTATTCCTACCTATTCTAGTAACCTTGTCAAGCCCCTCGAGGGATTGCTATCTGTTTATATGATGGTAGAGTATCTTGGTGAATTTCCTAGTGATTTTCATGGTGGTTACCACTCTTCCATTATCCTGCATCTTACACCTGGGAGCTCGAGCAGTGACAATTGCCACGCTGTATATATACACATATAGTAGGACGAGAGGGAACCGAATTTTTACTTCCCGACGGAAAGCCGGTTGTCTGTCTATTCGAGAGATTTTGAATTCGTCTCTATAGAAAACAAGGAGCGAATACTTTGCGATGGGAGTTCATGGGAGTTCAAGCTGATACTTACCTATGTACCTTACCTAGGTAGGTAGATACCTAGCCAGCCAGGTTTGACTTTTTTTTAAGTATCCAGTGGAACTACTTTGTACATGGGCATCAATTGACATTGAATATGATGTAGCAGCACACACCAAAGCAGTACTTGGTCTAAGAATTCAACCCACAGCATCTTCTCAACATTGTTCGCGAGCTTTATGGGGTTCAGCGACTACGAAGGGTCCTCAAGTGCCAACTTTCGCTGCTATTTCTTGAATCATGGGTCATTGCTAAGCACCGATTGATATAGCTCCTCCCATTGTATCTTCGATGTTGTCCCCTTGGGTATGTCGAGACACTGATAAACGAGAGACGAGAAATAGGGGCTTTGTTTAGCTTGGCGGCTACGAAGTCCAGGCGGACACAAGGCGGCCCGCCAACGGACAGTATTGTCCTTGTCTGCGCCGCACTGTAACCAGAGATGGGCGCAGGCTTAGATCGGAGAAGGGTCGGGCCGCTGGGGCACAGTCGAACCTTGTGTGGCCACTCCCCTCGTTTGCCCTCCTTTGTTACGATGTACTCGAAACGGCGCTGATCGTCCCATGCCCCAGTGCCGTGACGCCATGTCGAAACGGTTCCGGAGAACCATGACGGCTCCTTTGATGCCGGCGGCGACGAAACTTTTTCTTTGAAGGTGCTTGGAAAGTCGGCGAGTTTATTGATTAGCGTCGAGACGTGGCAAAACGAGGCATGTCGCCGGCGGCAGGCAGCTTAGAGTCGGCCTTTGTAAATCAAGCCGTGCAAAGCCTAGGTCGCAGCAGCAAAAAAAAAGGGTGTGTGTGTTGTTGGACGAGGGCGTGTCGATCGGGTGCAGCAAAGGAAAATGGCTCGTTGGCCATCCAGACTTTGCCTGACTTTTAACGACTGCGGGCGTGATTGGATAGGGCAAAATGTCCGCGATTCGCGTCGACGCAGCAGGGGAGCATCGCAACCCTGGAGTATGCAGCATGCACCGCTTCGGCGATGGCAAGCTTCTCGATCACAGCCGGTCCTGGACACGGGATTTCGAGTCAGGCCACGGAAACGGACCAATGCGCGCGTCTGGCCTCGGAGCCTAGCCATGCAGTCGATTCCGGTTTTATCGACACAAACATGGCCCAGACATGCAGACATGCAGACCTGCAAACATCCGTGGATATGCCATCGACATGCTGCCCAACTGCAATCTGCAGACCCATCACGTCGTATTTCTTGGGAGAGGGGCAGAGGAGAGAGGGAGATGGTTGAGATTGCGGGAGGGATTCGGCACCCGCTTGATTGGAGGTACCCTTCGTCCTCCGTCTTTGGGGGGGGGGGGGGGGGGGGGGGGGGGAGCTGCACCACTCTCGGGAGAGGGGCAACTGCCGTTTTCAAACCATGAGCCAGCCCTCCCGTAATCTATCTGCCTTTCCGTCTTCCCGTCTCCCGGCTCCCGTTCCCTTTTAAACCCCCCACGTCATTGTTGGAAAACAACGAGCGGACCGTTGGCCGTTGCTTTTTGCCATAGCCCACTATTGTTTAATCTCCTCCGGCGCCCAGTCTTGTATAGGGGCCGGCCCGCAAGCGTAAACTCTGCCTCCGACAAACTTGGTCGCCCATGTGTGCGGCTGCTCCCGGGCGTTTTGATTGCGACACGCCGTGTCGTGGCGTTAACTTTCAAATCCCACCCAGAAAAAAAAAGGGAAAGAAAAACGAAACGTCGGTACTTGGTCGGTACATGGAGGGAAACCTGATCCAAAACGGAGGGGTTGGCGTCCAACCTAGAATACCTGATGTCACTTGTCACACGGCAGAAAACTGACCTTTGTGATCCTCTGCAGGAGTAGCCTCCAAGCAACCATGTGTGTTCCACGACAGAGCTGGCTCCTCCCCCTCGTCCACGAACATTGGTCTAGACCTGAGCTGCTGCCCGCGGACACCACCCGAAGCCTTGACATAAAAAGGTGAAGAACAAAAGACAGAGAGCAACTGCCGTTGTTCGCATCTCCGCGCTGCTCCGCCCAGTGCCGCCAGGCCGTCCTGTTGTGTCTCCCCAAGCTCGTTACACTTTGCAGACAACTCCGAGCTTTCCCCTGGATGCCTCTCCCACCGACTCCCGTCCCCCCGTGCGACGCAACCGCAATCACAACGGCCGACCAGACCCAAAGGAGCCCTGGAAAAGGCCGGCTCAACCCCGACACACACCCCTGCGTGTTACAGGACACATGCACACGACTTGGCAGGTCTTGGGCACGGCGAACCAGGGACATTGGGCGCGCCTCATCGACTCGCCCTTCCCACCCCTAACGAGGATAGGGCATTCTGCCGAAGGGATATGAGGTGGCGAACATGAATCCAGTCGACGCCCAGGCCCGGAATCCCGCCCCTTGGCATTTCTCGGGACTCTTCTCAGCGACAGCCACGTCACATATTGCTGGGCTTGGTACCTACTCCCATCCATTTTGCCGGTCTCTGGCGGTGCCACAACAGTGGCACGCGGGGGGGAGCAGGAGTCTGTCGTGCAGATCTGTAGGAGCGGAATGAAGGGGTTGAGTTGAGCCGCTTTGTCGAAGCCCGATATGATCGATCGACTCGAGTACATGCAATGTACCCAAGTCTTGTACCTTTTGCAGCCGCAACCTTGGGCGCTGCGAGTCCATTATCCGACACTAGCCTGGATCGCTGTGGCCCAGAAAAAGAAAAAGAGACATGTCATCAGCAACAACCACGGATAACCTACACGATGAGGCGAGTAAGCAACACTCGTAGAATGAAAATCAGGATTGGGACCATATTTCATCACTCTTCTCTGATCGACCACGGTCTTCGCAGTCTGGTGCCGCCGTTTCGCCAGGCCGGCAGTCAAACTCTGGCCCATGTCTTCCCGGCCTACCGTACCTCCCCCAACCTTGGGAGCACAGGTTGATATTCCATCTATCAGAACCCAGATCGCCCACACTTGCACAAACAACCAGAAAAGGGGCCTCACCGGTCTGGTTGTCGGGAAAGACGCACCGCTGCTTTAGTTCCATGTAGGACCCGCCAGGGTACGTGCCTTTGTCCCCATGGCAGCTTCATGTCGTGTGAGTAAGGTATGGAGTCGGTCAGTTCGGTCAGGCATCTTCGTGCCGCCCGTTCTTTTTCTTGCCCCTCCCGCCGTGGTTTTCTCCACCACTTGTATGGTGCTGTGTTGATGTTACTCCCGAGTACAGGCAGTGGCGGCTTTTTTTGCCTGCCTCGAGCAGCTAATGCATTGCAGTCTGAAAGGGGAGATGCACAGCTATCCTTTTGCGAATTGGAGTATGAGGTCGCCAGTGGGGTGTGCGATATCCGATGCCGCCCAGCCCGTCCCGGCAGAGGCTCTTTGGCAGGTGCCTACAGGTCAACATCGGCATACCGGCACGTTGACATTACTCACAAAAAAACCCTTGATACCACGGCGGCTCGCTTGAAATCTATACGCAACATGAAGAGAGGCGCTTGTCAAAAAACTTCTTCCAGAACCGATCATGTACGTCTCCGTCCACGACATGCCTTAGGTACCTACCTACCTACCTAGGTAGGTAAACAGGCCGCGGCCGTCGATACCACCACCGGGGTTTGACATTTTGACGCCGACACGCACGGCCGGCTCCCCGGGACTTTTGTTCCGGACCAGACCAGACCAGATCAACGGCTTCTGCATATTTCCGTTTATTCTCTACCAAAGTCGGGCATGTAGATCGGTCAGGAGGGTGATGTGGTGGAACAGGATTTGACACCCGGTTGCCGACTGACACTCACCTACTCCAGTACTCAGCTCGGCCCAGCTCGACTCCCTTTGACCGGGGCTGCATGATTCCGTCCCGATACCCCAGAGCATGACTAACTCGTGGAATACTCTGTTTTGGGAAAAATAAATGCCGCCTCTGCATCGAGATCTGCCGCATTTCTACGCCAGATCGCCGCTGCCGTCGCCGCCAATCCAACATGAAAGTCTAGAACGTCCAAGAG
>Ga0247765_1000219_pt1 | contig 46369 bp, 48 predicted proteins | sample UWRJL106311C6_FD_179949 | JGI IMG/M metagenome (GOLD analysis project Ga0247765, IMG submission 179949) | Plant litter microbial communities from Arlington Agricultural Research Station in Wisconsin, United States - UWRJ-L106-311C-6 | ecosystem: Environmental > Terrestrial > Plant litter >... | reverse complement strand
GTGGGTGAGGGGGGGTGTTTTTTTTTTTTTTTTTTTTTTCCTGGGGTTGGATTGAGTTCAGCTGCTTATGTTTCTTTTCTGGGGCTATCTTTGGTTGTGGGGAAAGGGAAGCTTGCGTCTTTTGGGGTTAAGGGCTGGTTGCATGTGGCCGGCTGACTGACCGGCTGGCTGGCTGACCTCTGGTGTATGTGTGTGGTGCGGCGCAAGTGTGTGGGTGGGTGGGTGGGTGGGTGAGAAATGCGGGGTGGGAAAGGGGTAGGTGACGTTCAACTGAGCTGAACCAGATATGCGTAGTAAGCGGTACGATGAGATGGTACCTACCTACCTAAGGAGATATCCTGGTTCAGTGATCATCTGATGTTTTTGTGGCTGCAATACGGTGTAATGGGGGGTTAGAGAAGGCTTTGGGTATTTTTTTCTTTTCTTTTCTTTTGGTTCTTGTTATGATGGTATGTTGATGATGTTGCTTCACTGTTCAATGTTTCTTTGTTCATGCCAACTTATCAAGTTTTCTCAACATAGGCTTTTCGCAAGACCGTTTATTCTATTTCTGTACCAATGAATCAACCTCTAGGTACATGTAGTCACCTCTGCGCCTGAGCAAACTTATTCAACACAGAAGCGAGTCAATAGCTTAGTCTTGAGTCTTGACACACACCAGATAGAGCGGTCAACCCAAGACGGAAAAGGAAAGAAAAAGGGAGGCATCAAAGTAAGCAACCGGAGAGAATACCCCGACTGGGCATCGATACACGTGCATGGTATGAAAACTTTGAATAGTCTGGATGGTGATGGCGTCACTCAAGTCCACAGCTGAAGCCCAACGCAACACAACACAACACAACACAACACAACACAACACAACACAACACAACACAACACAACACAACACAACACCAGTGTCTTTCTTGGCAGTGAGTTGGGTTCGGGAAGCCGGCTGTCTGGATGTGTGGAGACGGAGAAATCTAGAAACCAATATCACAGACTAGTAACTTTTTGTTCACTGTCTGTGTGTCTGTGTGTCTGTCTGCCCGCCGGATGGCGCGCGCACAGCTTTCAGCTTTTAGGTCCATACCGACCGGAGGGAGCCGATTTTCCCTTTACTACCCAGAATAGGTAGGTTTGGTATCTTTACAAAGGGACTAGAGGGTAGGAAAAGAGCGCGGATTATCTCGGCGATCTCTACCTACCTAGTCAACGCAGGATCCATTCCTTCCCATCACTGGACGGACCCGATGGGACCGACGGAGCTCGGCATGGAAGCCAAGGCACGGCCTAACGCAGGGAGAGCTAAGACAGTAGGTTACCGATCGTTTATTTCTTCTTGTTTGGGAATACTTGATGTTTTTTGCCCAGGCGGGTGGACGTGCCATGCTCTGTACCTACCTTGCCTTACCTTGTGGGTTCCGTAGTGTATGTAGGGGGTGTGGATTACCAGTACCTATTGACGGGTACGGGATGGAGGTGTTCATGTTGTGCGCTCGCTTACATGTACATGTAGGTTTGGTGTGGCTCAGCCGCTTCATTACGGGGTCTGGGGAAGGGAAAGGCGAAAGGAACGGAATGGGTACGGTTACCTAGGTAGGTGGCTAATATTAAATGGCAGGAGAGATGCTTTTTCCACCTCTGCAATGTTGAATACCTACCTACATAGGTAGGTAATATGCTTCAGCTAGGGTATACGTCGTGATGGCTCTAGAATGGTTCTAGGGTCATGTCCACTTGGCAGTTCATGTCTCAAACCCAGACTCGTTATCAGACGACAATGACAGCGACCTACACGGGCTGCAGGCCTGGACCCTGGAAGCCGGGATTTGGTCTCTTCCACACACGGAGTGGTGCAATTTCACCGTTGATACACAACATATCGTCTTTTTCCGGGTTGGGGCTACTAGGGGGGAGGGGGGTGGTTATGCAACCAATTAATATCGTGCCGTGCCGTTCCACACTCTTTGCAACTTGAGGTGCAGATAGATGCAGGGCAAGCCAGCCAGCCAGCCAGACAGACAGACAGACCGTGAGCATGCAAGTGGGGTTTCGCTTTTTGCAGCTTTCCGACAACCCTTTTTCTTTTCTCTCTCTCTCTTTCTCTCCTTCTTTTTCATCCCCATCCCATCCCCAGAAATCTGATCCATGTTCTTTTTTGAGAAATAGAGTTAAGCGACCCGCCCTCCCCTCTCTCCTGAATCCAAATTGCATCCCGCATTTTCATACCGGTAGGGCAAACCTACAATACTACACTCCCCATTGTTACTTTACCCTCAGAGCAGACAGAGTACCTTACCTGTTGAGGTACATACACCCTTGCCCCACATGTAAAGAAAATGCAACTCGCCGCAGATTTGTGAGGCAAGCGGCATACCATGTAGGTAGGTAGGCAGGCATAGGTCGGCATATGACCCCCGTCAATTCCAGTCTTTTTTTTTTCTCCTTGACGCGCGCGTCGCCCCCCTCCCCTGAAATGAAATGTCCCCCTGACCGTCCACAGACCACGAGACGGGCAGACACTGAATCCCTAGCACGCACGCGCGCTTCGATAGGTATCCTACCTTGTATTGCCTTGCTTGCCTACCTATTGACCTGCATGTACATGATTCCCGTGTCGATCTTTCTTTTATCTTCTTCAAAGAGAAGGGCCGGATGGGGGGTGATGCTGCTCTTGTCCCTCATCCCTCGTCCTGGTCTTCGCTTATAGGTAGGTAGGAAGGCAGGTACCTACTTGATATGGAGGCAGACATGAATTATTGGATTCTCTCACAGGGGGGGCACTTCTATGTGGGGTTACATTCCCGCGCAATTCTTTATTCTTCCCGCTCTTTTTGGCTCCATGTTTGATTCCGAGGCTGTGGAAAGCTGTGGAGATGAGTTGACGTGCGTTGCCATTCGACGTTACCATACCAAAGGCAGGTAGGTAGGTATACTTGGTAATGTCCTTGGGAGTATTCTGAGCGAGCGGGCGGGCGGCTACCTCCCTACCCCAGGTAGGTACCCTCGCAAAGCTGTGTGACCTTGAAGCCATGTGGTCGACATGTCACACACACACGGACTGCGCGAGACCGTTACGAGTGTCTTTGCTAGGGATGGCATGTATTGTATGGCATGGCATGGTGGCATCTCGTGTCTATATGAAGGGGGTGGTGCTCTCCGAGTTCCATCTTGATTCGTATCAACGGGGCCTGACTGACATTTAGTCTTTCTTACTCTCTTTTTTTTGAAAAGAATATTCCACACAGTCGTTTCTTGATTTCCAAACCACCATGCTCTCACTTCGCCTTGTAGGGTGGAGTCTCCTTAGCACAGCCGCTGCTCTGGTGACCCCCCAGTCTTTTGAGGGACCTGTTTTGGAACGGAGACAGACTTGCAACACTGCTACTAACCGGCAGTGCTGGACAACGTCTCCTGCTTTCAACATCAACACGGATTATGAGACCTCGACGCCGACCACGGGCGTGACGAGGTCCTACACGTTCACTTTGACTGAGGTCAACAACTGGGTTGGTGGCGATGGACGGGTCAAGGCCAAGGCGATGCTTGTCAATGGCCAGTTTCCGGGGCCTACCATTACTGCGAGTGAGTTTTTCCTTTCTTTCTATAATCTTAAAAGTTTCAAGCTACGTTTGCTAACTGACTTTTTAAGACTGGGGTGATATCATCAGCGTCAACATTATCAACAACATGGTGTCTAATGGGTATGTGCGCTTGATTACAGTTATCCGACTGAATAGGTACTAATATCAAACAGGACCTCCATTCATTACCACGGCCTCCGCCAGCTCAACACCAATACCATGGACGGCGCTGGTGGTGTGACCGAGTGTCCGATCCCCCCAGGAAAGAGCAAGACCCACACATTCCGAGCAGTCCAGTACGGTACTGCTTGGTACCACTCTCACTTTTCCGGCCAGTACGGCAACGGCGTGCTCGGCGCCATCGTAATCAGCGGCCCTGCCTCGGCCAACTACGATATTGACCTCGGTGCTTTGCAAGTTACCGACTGGTATCTCGCGTCCATCAACGCCATCGCAGCACGCGTCAACAATCCCTTCAACCCCTTTATCCCGGGTTTCCCTGGCTCCCCGCCCAACAGCGACAATGTTCTCTTCAACGGCAAGAATATCAACCCCGCCGGCGCCGGCGGTAGCTACCAGAAGTTCACGCTCACGCCGGGGAAGAAACACCTCGTGCGCCTGATCAACACTTCTGTCCAGCACGCCTTCACTCTTTCTCTCGCCAACCACAACTTCCAGATTGTCGCCACCGACATGGTGCCCATCACCCCCGTGACGGCAACCAGCGTCTTTGTCGGCATCGGCCAGCGCTACGACATCATCGTCAACGCCGACCAAGCCGTGGGCAACTACTGGTTCAACGCCACCTTCTCCACCGGCCCCTGCGGCATCTCCAACAACCCCCGTCCCGCCATGATCTTCCAATACACGGGTGCTCCCAACACCAACCCCACTTCCCCCGGCGTCACCCCGCCCGACAGCCGCTGCCAAGACCTCCTCACTTACACCCCGATCGTGACCCGTTCCGCCCCGGTGTCCTCTTTTACCGCCCCCGCCGGCTCCACCCTCACCACCAACATCCAAGTCAATGCCGGACTCGCCCGCGTGTTTTGGCCTGTAAACGGCTCGCCCATGCGGGTGAACTGGAACAACCCAACGCTCGAACACGTTGCCGCCAATACCGTAGGCACCATGCCCGCGGCCGCCAACGTCGTCTCGGTCCCCACCGCTAACATCTGGACCATGTGGCTTATCCAAAACAACTCTTCGATCCCGCATCCCGTACACCTCCACGGACATGATCAGCTCATTGCGGGAGCCTCCCCCGCTCTCGCCAACCCTATTGCTCCCGGAAACCGCCTGCGCGTCTTCAACCCCGCCGTTGACGGCCCTCTTCTCAAAGGAAATAACCCCACCAGACGAGACACTACCATGCTCCCCGCTTGGGGCTGGCTCGTGATTGCCTACCGAACAAATAACCCCGGAGCCTGGTTATTCCACTGCCATATCGCGTTCCATGTCGGGCAAGGGCTGAGCGTACAGTTTTTGGAACAACAGAGCGCCATTTCGGGAGCCATGAATTTGGGGGTCCTGAATCCCAACTGCAATAATTGGGATGCGTGGTATCCGGCTTTGGCGCCCTTTCCGCAGGACGATTCTGGAATCTAAATTCTCTCATACCTCACACACTTTACACTCGTTATGAACGCTCGTTATGACATTTTGATGTTGACTTGACTTGACTTGGACTTCTTCTTACTCTCATCCTGGGGCCCATCTCTCGTTTTGCTTGCAAAGATTTTTTGATTCTCACTTTTCTTACTTTCTTACACTCGTTCACTCTTACATTTCGTTCACTCCATGGGGGAGGGTTTTCAGGCTACCTATTGTTTGGGACTTATTCTTTTATCCATCTTCTCAACGCTCATTTCAATTTCATTTAGGTACCATGTTAAATTCTTACCTTCTTACCTTCCCGTTGGGGAGTGTCGCTTGGTGTTTACGACGCTCGTTTGCTGGGTTAACTTCTTACACTCGTTAAGGGAGGCTGGTTTCCCTCCCTCCCGTCCTGCAATTTCTACACTCGGGTACTTTTCTGGCCTCCTACAGTCGTTATGGGTCATTCAATCTGTAGTTAAAAAGGGTCATTCTTTTTCGGCCAGTGCCCACGGAGTCATTGTTAAACAGCAAGAGCATGACCTATTGCTAGCGCAACAGTGGTATCTGGTTATATGGATTCAACAGTCATCAAGGGAGAGGACATGGTTTATCAAGGAGACATGATTTTTGTCAAAGAGACATGCTAGCTACCTAGTTGTTCAAGAGAGAGAGGGCTTGTCTAAAATAAGAAATCAAAAGGGTACATACCCGGTACCCCATAAAAATACACAATATGAGAGAGCACCAGAATACATTCATGTTCAATCTGTCAGATCGCTTCTTCCGAACCTACCTAGCTACCTACCTACCTACCTACCTACCCCACAAACCCCCCAACCTAGCTCACCACTATTGGCATCGTCTTGATCAACTCATCCGAACCCGCCGCAATGAAATCATTCAAAACCTTGGCCGCCATCTTCAGAGGCTTACGGTCCAAGACGGTCGCTCTGGACCCCTCCATAGGCCCAGCAGCCGCCTCGAGAATAAAAAGGAACCACCCATGGATTCGCCGAGTCGCCCAACTCGGAGAGCGACAGCATGCTCTTTGGAGGTAGGCGCGGGTCGCAGTGTTCTCGCAGTTGCGTGAAGAGACGCCAGCACTTCTGATGCAGCCCCAGGAAGGGAAAGGAGAACTCGACCGCTTCAGCCTCGAGTGCCGAGAGCAGAGACTGGATCAGGTCTTCGGGATCGAGTTTGCTGCCGCTTTTTTCACGGGAAGAAGAAGAAGAAGAAGAAGCCTGTTTGCCCTTCTGTTTTCCAGCGGCTGCTGACGAGATTACCCTTTCAAGATCTTCTAGAGTCCAATCAAACTCGACATTGTCCAGATACCGCCGGGTGAACATGCTGGTCACGGGGATACGGTCGCCGGAATTGAGCAAGCGAGGCCCTGCACGCGACTTGGTCCGGTCCGAAATCCCCTTGACCCCGTTTCCGCCCTGTGAATCCCGTCAAGGAAAACCCCGACTGCAGGCAGAATTTCACCCATGTGTCCTGCGCATTCTTAGGGAGGTCCCCAATGTGAAATTTTGATGGCCCCAGCAAGCGGTACAAGGCCTCCATGTCGTCCCACCGCTTGGGTATCATCTTCTCGCGGACGGCGGAATCGCAGAGATATCATGTGTACAGGATTGAGCCACGCATATCTGCCAACGAGACACCATGATCAAAGACGCTCATACGGACTTGATACAACATCAAGCCAGAGAGAACAGGCGAGGGCCGTAGCAGCCGATGCCGATGCACGTCGGCCTCAAAGACACAAGTAGGAAAAACTTCCCGCCTGACAGCGAGGAGAGGGTCTTCGCTGATCCAACGAACTGTGCCCTGAAGCCGACAGAACGTCGATTTGAGTTCTTTTCCTGGAAGCTTCACTTGCGCCAAGGCGGTTTCTCCCATCCGTGTGATCTGCTCAAACATCGAATCGAAGGCGGCGTCGGTATCTTCTCGCAGAAGATGGTGAATATCCAGGTGGATCTGGCCGGCGAATGCGGGATGCAGAGGCATCTCGCCGGGAGGCTGTTATCTAGCCTCGTTCATCCCGTCCTTCATCGCTCGCCGAAGCACGTCTTGTGTTAGATATTGATGTGCCGTCTCACGTTCATCACGCTCGGCTAAATAGAACTAAGAGAATATCTCGGACAAGAGTATATCGTCTTCCACACATTTTTCCAGATTCGACAGCTTGGTCCGATCAAGGCTAGGATTGTATTGCCTACCCCTGGAAGGGAAAGCCTGCATGCTGGTGAGGAACTCATCGAGCATAATGTATGCCGTCCAAAAAGTCATCACCTTCCTCTCGTATGGTCTGTCGATTGATCCGCATTCATCTGGACCGAGATGAAGAGGTTCGGGACACAAGTGGTGCCCGTCGATCCTTTGGAAGAGGAGTGAGCAGAATTCCCCCAGCACTGTTTTCAAGGAATAAGGCTTGAAGTCGGGCATAACCTCGGCAATGAGGTTTTTGGCAAGATCAACAGCTGCATCTGTTGCAACAGCGGCTGCGACAAGGTCCAGACCACCCACCTTGCTTGTAGCGGGCCCAGATGGAAGCAATTTGCTTTCTGATGCCACAAAGGTCTTCCCACAACAATGAATACGCAGCGACAGCTTCCATGAGGGTTTTCTGTCACTCCGCCTCGTACACAACAGCACTTCCTGCTTTTGTCGTGGTTGGCTTCTGCAGTGGAATGGGCGAGCTGTCATCGACGGCGGCCGGCTCGTAGACGTCTAGGCCAGCAAACATGTTAGCGAGACGCTGAGACTCGTCAGGCTTGTTCGGCTTCCCGGGATTTTTGGCTGTGGATTCGGCGGCGATGACTTCTGGCAGTCCTGGCTTGAGAGTCTCCCGCACCTTTTCCAGAACTCCAAAGGAAATACGAGTGTCGCTGATCCGACTCATCATCGGTCTTTTGTCCGCAACTGGCAATGATGGTCGCGAAGTCGGATCTGACTTTGATGACCCTGTCAATGACCTTCGCAAATGCCGAAGGGACCGCGACGGGGGGGCGTCGAGAGGAAATTCATTCGGCCAGTGGAACAAAATCCCTAATGGCTACCGTGTACTTGTGTGTGGGCCCGGATGCGTCCGCCGCCTGTTCCCGGGCGGCTTCCTTTCGAGCTTTGCCCTTCAAGCGGCCGGATTTTGGTGGTTCCGGCGGCGAGTAGTTGGCGAGGAGATCCGCTGGGTATCCGTGAGCCCTCGCTGTGGCCGCCAGCCATGACGCAACTGCATCCGTGTCTTGTTTGTATTGCCGGTAGGCACCGAACAGAGCCAGAGGCAGCATCTTTGTCAATTCCGGATTGCCGACGCACAGTCTTGTCTGAAGCTATGATGGGAAGCAGGACTATATCCCATGAGCAACGTCCTAGATTTGCCCCTCCCTCAACACTCTCTCACCAACCCACAATTCCTGCGTCGTGCGCCAGCTGAACCCGCATTTCTCATTCCATTCGTTTTCCTGAGGTCTGGATTCAGGGAGTAGATGGGGATTCTATTGGTTGTCCCAATGATCGTTGTCCTGTGACGACCAATAGAACACCGTTGCCCCTCCCCCCCCCCGGCTGGGGAAAAACGAATAACTACACGTGTAGCGTGAGAAGATGCGGGAACAACTTGGAACTCTTTACGTGTGCAGTTCTTGTGCTCACGTGATGTGCTTGATCTGTTGGGATCTGTGGACTTGAGTGCAGCATATCACCTGATCACCCAGCATCCTTAATGTAGGGCTGCTTTGGGAAGACTCATGGACCCGATTTGACTCTAGGCCGAGTATGGAAGACGCTTTCTGACTTCTCATCAGCTCTTTGCAAAGGATACCACCCACCATTCCCCGAATGACCAAGTCAAACTCCCCAGTTAAACAAGACTTGGTGCATGCTTGGCTGCTCAACGGCGGAAATCACACTGGGCACAAATGCGGGTTTCTTCCTTGCCCACCACCCGAACCCTGTCCAGAGCTTTCAAACATTTGCCGCTCACATCAAGCCAACGCACCCAGTCAGGTGACATCCATGTGAGACATTTTCTGACAGAAAACGCCGTATGTCTCGGATCGGGAAGTGGAAACCGGCCACGCAGGCCTGCGCTCCGGATATGGCATGATTGCAGAAGCGCAGACAGCAACATCGGCCCGGAGAACGTTGATATGATACCGGGACTTGGAAATGATCTGGAAAGCCACTTGATGAAAAGACTCGCTAGAAAAAGATTCTTGTAGTGAGGATGTATTCGTGCCGGCAGCATGCCTCCCCAAGTGACCACCAGCAGCAATACTTGACACCACTGCTCTGCGCGGGGAGGAAACCGTCCTGGCTGGTAGCTGTCACCAAGACGCGTCAGCGTCAACGGGACTCGCCCTCCGCCACTGCGCGATGACTTGTCGATCACCTTGCGCAAACCAGCAAAGTTGTACGGCCGGGACAACACAAACTCGTCACCTTGTTAGGTAGCGGGGGTCGAGTCGCAGATGGCCAGTCGGTGGCGGTGTTGGATCGATCGCCAGGCACTGAAATTGGTAGCGACGGAGTGCTGCCGCCCGGTTGGGACAAAAAGCACGCCATCGCGTTGCTGGTGTAAGGTTGCGGAGAAAAGCAAATGAGAGCGTCGAGACTGAGCTGGCAATGACCAAATCGAGCAAGAATGTCAAGTTTGACGTAATCTCGTGAGATGCGGCTCTTCCCCACCAACATGACATGATTCGTAGACACTCCCGTCGGATCCATCTGCGTGGTCGGACAAGGTGGGAGGCAGCGACACACACCAAGCGTGGGGCTTTGCGCACGAGGGTGAAGCTAGGACAGTGTTCGGGACCGAGACAAGAGACACGGCGACTCCACTCCGTCCGATCCAGGCGCGCTCCTCATCCAGTCCATGGCCTCCGGGAGGCCGCCCCTCTTCGCGGCGTCAATCCCTGTGTCACTTGTTTGCGGTGAGACAACCTCGGCTGTACCTGATCCGTGACGGCGTGCTAACCGCTGATTGCGCATCCATCAACGTGATCTCCCCTGACCAGACCTCTGCCGTCGAGGGGTATCTCGAGCCAGCAGTTAGTGGCACCAAACCCAGTCCTGAGAAATGAAGACAGGAGACAGACAAACAGAACAGACTTCAGTCGTCAAGACAGTAGGACAAATACCACGACCCCTATCTGGTGCCCCTCTCGAGTTCCCTGAATCCCGAATCCCACGCAACGTGTCTCCTGACCCGTGATACGTCTTGGTTATTGCCAAGTATGTACGAAGCAGGTACCCCGTCTAGGTCCTAAGTGAAAGCGACAACAGCTATAAAGCCTCTCGATATTTCCTCACTCGTCGATATCGAAAAGAAGCAGCATCACCCGCAATCTCAGCTCCAACTTCTTCCAAGCTTCAATTCTCGACCATTCAAAACACCCACACTCCATCCTTTCACCAAAATAAAACCTTTATCAACCAAAATGGCCACCCCCGTCGCCAGCTACGTCTCCAGCGCCCAAGCCGCCCAGGACCTTGCCGACAAGCTCGCCGCATACCAGATTGAGGGTACGTGCATTCTCTATTTCTTTTCTTTCATGTCGACGCTTCTTGCTAACAGTCTCAAGTCGTCCAAGTCGTCCTCAACCAGGAGTCGGCCCTCGCGGAGCTCCCAGCCGCAGCCTCGGGCCAGCTCGATGGGCCCAGCTCGTCCGGACTTGGCAGCAATGTCAATGCTGATCCCGAGTCCCGGAAGGCCCCCCAGGCCATCATCTTCGGTACAGGAATCCCCCATGAGGACATTGCCAAGGTACAGGAGGCTGTGGCTGCGGTGGCTCCCGGGGTCAAGTCGGTGATAGTAACTGAGGACGAGCTCGATTCCGCCGACGCAGATTCACTGGCCCAGGTGGTGAAGGCGAAACTGGCTGCTGCGCTGCAGGCTTGATCGCCTCCACCGATTTGAGGATTATGTGGATGCCGGCGGCTAGACGAAGAGGCATTGAAGCGGCAAACAGCAATTGGGGCTCTGCGGGGTTTCCTAAGGTCCGCGAGCAGCTCTGAGACATGATTTGGACCTTCTGGAAAGGACCATAGACAAGACTTGATAAAACAGCCAGACAGACGAGAACAACTCAATAAAAAACAGCATGATCCATCGTTGCGGAGCTTGAGATTAAGCGCTCAAGCCAGGACTTCTTCACACCGTACCTGATCAGCCTCAGACGCCACCCCCCACCACCACCACCTCAGCTGAATGTGTTCTGTCCGTCTCCCACACGGTGTTTTCTCCCTTCTCCAACCTGTCTCTCACCGCGTCATATGATCTGTACGCATCCTCCTCAGGATCAAAGTTGAGAATCCACTCCTCCCTTTTCAGATGTATCGACTTCGGATCCTTCCAAATCTTATCCCAATCCGCCTTATGCCACTGCTCCCTCGTCACCACCCCCGTCTTTTGAATATTGTGAACTCTCTCATACCGGATCCGCTCCCACACTCTTACCGCCTCAGTCACCTTCTCCTTACCCGCCCGATCCAGACACGCCGCCATGACCACGCCATCCTCCATGGCTTGACTGGCGCCCTGTATACTAGTTGGGAGAAACGGGTGCGCCGCATCCCCGATCAATACCGTCCGCGCACAGGGGGAAATGAACGTCGGCAGCGGGTCGCGAAACACCAACTTATAATCAAACAACCTGTCCGGCGGTGTGGCTTTTACCAGATCCAACACCACCGGATCCCATCCATCTTCCTCTCTCACCACCTTCAGCACATCTTCCACCTTCCCTGGAAACTGCCAGCTCTCCTCAATCTTCCCGTCATCTTTGTGCGTGCACACCCAACTTATCTCCTTCCCATTCTTGATCGACGCCACCAAGAAATGCACATCCTGCCCAATCCAGCCATTATGCGTATCCCCCTTTTCCACCAGAAATCTCGTCCTCGGATTCGCCAGTATCTCTTCACTCGAAAACCAAGCCCGAAACACGGCATACCCACTCGCCCTCGGCATATCCTCCATACCTAACACCAAGCCCCTCGCACGAGACCGTACCCCTTCAGCGGCCAGGACCAAATCCGCCGTAAAAACCTCCCCATCCTCCGTCTCCACCCCGGCCATCTCCATCTTCTCATCCTCAAAATACCTCACCACATTTTTCCCCAGCCGGATATCTACTCTCCGCTCTACCGCCGCGTGCTGATACACCACGTTGTGAATCTCCCCGCGATGGCCATTGATCCTTTTCCCCCAGGCTTTATGCTCCTCCACAAAGGACTGGGTACTCACGAACCGGCCCGTCCAGTCATGATAGTGGAATTCCTCAGCGCGATGAACTAGTGGATCGAGCTTGGCCATGACGCCTGGCCATTTTGCCAAGACGCGCGACGAGTTTTGACCAAAGGAAATGATGTCGCCTAGCGGCGAGAGATGTGAGGATTTTTCGAGGAGGAGAACGGAGTGGCCTTTGCGGTCACATTCAATGGCGGCAGTGAGGCCGGCGAAACCGGCGCCAACAATGATGATGGAGATGTTGGAGGAGGGGCCTGAGTGGGACTTTGAAGAAAAAGACATTTCAAAGGACTCCAGAGGGGATTGCAAAAAAAAATTTAAAAAATTTGGGAGGAGAGCACAGGTGTAAGTCACCTTCAATGTTAGTTCTGAATCTAGAAAATAGTGGAATGGGGCACGTTGTTTGCAACTTATTAATAAGCTGGCGCTGGACTGGACATGAAGGGAGGCGTTAATATGAGACGGTATATAGATAGATAGATAGGTCGGTAGGTAAGGTAGGGTATAAAGTAGGTTAACAGAATCTCGGTTTTGAGAACTTGTGTCCGAGGGGCCCGCCATATGTGGATAACAACTCCCAGCCGGCAAGTTCGGCATATTTACATACTTCGAGCCCATCATGCCAGTGCCATCATGGGCTCCCCGCCACCCTATTTGGCGGCAGTAGTCTAGAGGTGCACTGAAATTCATGTCTGGTTCTACCTTTTGCAGCAGTTATCCAGGATAGGTATCCGTAATTCATATGTTGCAAAACCACCCCAAAAAGGGGGTCTGTTTTTTGTGTCAATCAAATGGTGACCACATGTACGTCTGGTGCAGTGTCCTTTTGGTAGGCACGTAGGTACCTTGCATTTGGAGCCTCCAATCTTATTCCTCTACAAACCTCTAAAGTCCGAGAAATCAATGCAAATCAACAGGCTAAGACGGTGACATTGAGTTTTGCTGAGAGCTTGGGGATTGGGCGGATAATTACCGACAGTGGGCAACTTCAACCCCGCATGACATGATTTCTGGGTGACCAGTCATCAGTAAAAGACCAGATGGCCAAATCGGAATTTATCAAGCTTGGCATGGAGAAAGAGAGGCAAACCGGTGGGGAATCGTGATCTGCTTCATGGTGGCTTCATGTACACGGATGGGGCGACAAAACTGAAACCTTAACAGCTCTTGTATCTAGAAAGAAAAAGCAGTATAATAATGTCGGGTGAGCTGGCTAGTGACGGCCACACAAAGGTGCCCTAGGATTGGCGGTCTCACCTCAGAACCTTGGAACACAAGGAATTTATTCTTCCAGAAAGCTAAAGAGCAGAGGAGATGCAAGCGGAAAAACATGTCGCTGAGGGAGCTTAGAAAGAGAGGGTGGGGCTCACCATGGTGGGCCGTCTTGGGGTGTGATCGACGAAACATGCGTTCAAACTCTTTGCATATGGTAATTCGCTTCGAGCCCTAACCGGCAAAAACCAAGCTTCAAGAGCTAGCAATGGGTCAATGGTGCCAGAGATTTTTGGTCGTGAACTGAAGGATGGAAATCGCTTCCATCCCAATATCCATGCTCCCGAAACAGACAAACGGAGCAGGGATTCAGTCTCAACCCTGAATAACACCAGTTTGACATGGCAAATGCGACCAAATAGATGTTTGGCCTGGACAAAATTCCTGGTGCTGAGCAGCTGCAGTGGTGATAACCATTCTGATGATCGGCAGCAGACCCGCGAATCGCGAACAAAGCGATGTTCGAGTTTAGCGACTGGGTGCAAACTGACCAATGAATTTGCTTTTCCTTTGTCTGTTTGCTGCGTGTCTCAACTGGGTTGGCCCCCGGATCCAACAATGCGGTATGCTAAACAGCGGGCGCCTCGCTCTTCCGAGACAAAGGAGAGTTCGCCAAAAGTTATTAAGCCGATAAACATAATAAAACTTACATCAATTTACAAAACCCTTTGATGCTTCAGTAATGAGCAGGTCTGGACGTTGAAGCGTTGTCACGTGCACTGGAGCTAGGACAAAGTGCCGTTGCAATTCGGAGAATTGATTGGACGAGCGCATCTTTACCCCAGCAGCCAAAGCTCCCCACCCTTCACTCCATCCCAGCCACAGGCCATCGCCTCATCGTTGCCGCAAACCCACCTCGCAAACTTGTCTCGCGACACACGGCGCTGGCAACTGTTTATTTTTTTTTTTTCTTTCTTAACCCATTCCCTTGGGCCTCCTTCCTCTCCTTTCTCGGCGTCACGTCTCCAATTTTTATAGGGACAACACCTTGGAGCCTCGGGGCCCGCTTCCGTGCCAAGTTTAGAACGTTGCAACGGACCTCTCCACGTTTTCGCTATCCGCCCTGGGCTCCTCCTGACCCACCATCGACATCGCGACTGCCGATCAATCCTCGTTGCTCCTAAATACATATATGCTCAGCGCCAAAACTGTTTTTTGCAGTCGCATCATTACTCTGGCTGCCTTGAAGCCCCGATTTCCAGTTCCGGACTTTGGTCGCCCTTCTAGCTGATCCTCAGTCGTGGGATATCTTGGGTGGGGCCTCGACCACGTTGCACATCAGATCACACGGCCACCTGGCGCTTCAATTTGATGCGCTTTAATTCATCCATATAATGTCTTCTCCATGTACATACTGCTTGAATATGCTAAATTAGCAAGGCTCTGCTAACTTTTTCTAGTGACTGCCGAGGAGGAAGCGACCTACACCCGCATCATCGATAGCATCCTTGCGACAGCCGATCTCCAGACGGTCACGCGCAAAAAGATTCGACAAGGTTTAGAAGCGGCGGTCGACAAAGACCTCAGTGACCAGAAGGTTGGCTTGCTATGCTACACACCTTTGGGCCTCTTCCGTCCGGCAACCGTGCACAGCTGACAGCATGTCGAATCCTAGGATGCTATTAAGAGCCTGATTGAAGCCCGCTTCGATGCCATATCCTCCGAGGCCCCGCAGGCGATGCCAACGCCCCCGTCCGGTGCCACTGTCGAACCCTCTCCAAAACGAAAAATCAATGGCCGAACCCCCTCTGAAGATGCCGATGGTGACGCCGAAGCTGACGGCGAGATAGAAGTCTCCCTGCAGCCTGCCAAGAAGAAGCAAAAGCGAGAGAGCTCCAGCGAAGATGCCGACGCACGTCTGGCTGCTGAGCTCCAGGCCCAAGAGAACCGGCTGTCCCGTCCGCTTACTCGAGGTGGTAGTACCGGCAAGGCCACCAAGGTGAAAAACAAGAAGCCCAAGGCGGCTGCGAAGAAGAAGAGCGAGAAGCGAGTGCGGTCTGACGACGATAGCGACGGTGGTGACTCAGGTGCCAATGGGAAACCGAAGCGGAAAGCTGGAGGTGGCTTTCAGAAGCCCTTCAATCTGAGCTATCCGCTTCAAGAGGTCTGTGGAGAGACGCAGGTAGGCTCATAGTCTCTGGCACCCTTTACTCGCCAGCAGACAACTAACATTTGGTGTAGCTATCCCGGCCCCAAGTGGTCAAGAAGCTTTGGGAGTATATCAAAGCAAATGACCTTCAGGATCCCACCGACAAGCGTCAGATTCGCTGCGATGACAAAATGCAGGCAGTTTTCAAGCAAACCAAGGTAGACATGTTTCAGATGAACAAACTCCTAGGGCACCAACTTTACCCCGTCGACGAGTGATGAGAGCTGCCATGCATCTCCAGCAGGTTCGGCGCCAGGGCGTCTTTGGGACATGTCATTTTGGATCCTCCTGATCTAACATGGACCGACCTTGGGGTCCCTGTTGACAGAGGGGGATAGTCACTTTGGTTTGGGTTTCTCCTTAATCTGTGACCCTCTAGTTTCTTGTTCACCTATAGGCGTCACTCTGCCAATCCGGCTTCTCAAACGAGGAGACAATCCAGCTTGTGGACGCATATTTTGCCGTCCTCTATTTCACGACAGAAACGACTTGCATCAGGTTCTGGTGGTTGGGGGCTTGGGAGGGGGCTCGAATGGCGCTCTTTCGGTTTACAGGGCTTTTGAGCTGGCCATGGGATTTGCATCACCTTGGCTCGGGTTTTGGCAATCTTTTTCTGATACGGTCTGGAGAGATGCAATATTACATGGGCGAAGCCACGTACCTGTATGCCATGATGATGCTCGGTGCTGTTTTCAGCGTGCACCTAGTTTTTTGTAACAATATTTCTGGCCCGAGCCTGGTTCTTCATGTCTCAAGCCTACTGAGAGTAGTGGACCCGGCGAATTTACCCGACGGAGTTGAATGGGATTGGGAATGGGGCTTAGCTGCTATTCAACGGCTTGTTGTGGCTGCGAGACCGGATGACTCTTAAAAACAGAGGGAACCAGTCGAACCGAGGAACTATGTTCTTAGCCATCTCATTGATGCATTGGCTTTGTATCATTCATCCTGACTTGATGTTAGCATGGAATGGTCAATCCAGCATCGCATGCGAGGCAGACACTGCCAGGGGCTCGGCGACGATGACGCATTCCGGCGAGCCCTTGACCCCACGCACCGGGGGGGGGGCGCCACGCGCAGCAAAATGTCTGGCAAATTCCACACTGCTGATTAAAAGCTCCCGGGCAACCCCACCATATCTAACATTGGGCCCTGCATCTTCAGCTGTATCAGTCCTCCACTTTTGCCCGAACAACCTATCTGTCTCTGCGTGTCTTGCATTGTGCATACACTGTCTATATTGGTATTTTCTTCAGCGCGGACAACACGAGCGAGCTGGCACGCAACCTAAACAACTTGATCCATCGACGAATAGCCCACGACATGGCCTCGACAGGGGCAGCACCGACCCCAAGCAACGACGGCACCGCTTCGGCTCCCCAATCTCGCGGCGACGGAAACAGAGGAGGCCGAGGTCGAGGTAGAGGCGGCCAACGAGGCCGCGGTCGAGGCGACGGCTCTCGCGGCGGTGCTGGGCGAGGGAGGGGCAGAGGTGTCCCAAACACCACCCCCGATTCTGCCAATGAAGCTCCGAAACAATCACAACCCAGCAAACCGCCAGCATTCAAAGCTCGGAACGAGGGGCAAGAAGAGGCCCCTGACGACGACGCCGATGTCTGCTTCATTTGCGCCAGTCCCATTAGCCACCATGCGATTGCTCCCTGCAACCATTCCACATGCCACATCTGTTCCTTGCGCCTGAGAGCGCTGTACAAGGACGAGAATTGCCCTCACTGCCGTGTAAGCTCTCGTCGGGCTGTAGTTGGCGTTGAATATGTATATGTATTGACCCCGCATTTAGACCGCTGCTCCTTTCGTCATCTTCACCGACAATGCTGCGAAGCGGTTCGAGGAGTATGGAAACAAGGATATCACTACCACCGACGATAACATCGGGATCAAGTATACGAGCGAAGATATTGTGGGAGACACTGTCCTTCTCCTGAGGTACAACTGCCCAGATGCCGACTGCGATTTCGCCGGGCTCGGCTGGCCCGACTTGCACCGTCATGTCCGGTCTGTCCACCACAAGAAGATGTGCGACCTATGTACACGGAACAAGAAGGTTTTTACTCACGAACATGAGATGTACGGAGATAAAGAGTTGAGCGAGCACATGCGCCATGGAGACAACAAGCCCGGGGCCGCGACGGGATTCAAAGGCCACCCAATCTGTGGCTTCTGCGGCGAGCGGTTTTATGACGATGACAAACTGTACGAGCATTGCCGAAACAAACATGAACGATGTTTCATCTGCGACCGGAGGGACTCGAGGCAGCCACACTATTACCTTGACTACAATGCGCTGGAGCAACACTTTAAGAAGGATCACTTCATCTGCAGCGACAGGGAATGTCTCGAGAAGAAGTTTGTAGTATTCGAGTCGGAGGTAGATCTGAAGGCACATCAGCTCAGCGAACACGGCAGCTCTCTTCCTAAGGGCCGAGACGCTCGTACTGTCGACATGTCCAACTTCGATTTCCGGCAGAGCTACCAACAAGAACGCCGTGGAGGGGGTGACGTGAGAGGGCGAGGGCGTAGGGTTCCAGATCCCAATGTAGAACCATTACCTGTAAGCTCAGCGCAGCCGCTGCGAAGAGATGAGCTTGCGTTCCAACGACAACTCGCTATCAGCTCGGCGCAAGGAGGGGCAAGCCGACCAACCCCCCCTCCTGCGCCTCGCGGGAATGCCAATGCACCAGCTCAACCTTCTCAGCCGTCCAGGATACCACCAAGCCAGTCCATGGTGGATACAATGCAAAACATCAGCATCAGCGACCTATCCACACTCACCCCAGAACAACGTGCTAGCCTCACCCGTCACGGCGCTGTTATTGAGCGAGCTTCCAACCTCCTTGGTAGCAATCCCTCGAAAATGGCGACGTTTCGCTCATACATTTCAAACTACAACAGCAACTCCATGACCTCAGATCAAGTCATTGCAGCTTTCTTCTCCCTTTTCTCAGAAACATCATCGACTGCGCTAGGCACTCTAGTTCGCGAAGTAGCCGACCTCTTTGACGACAAGAAGAAGGGAGAAACGCTACGTAAATCCTGGCAAAACTGGCGAGCAGTCAACGAAGACTATCCTTCCCTCCCCGGCTTGGGTGGAATGCGGGGTGCCACAACCTCAACTAGTGGATGGGCTGCTGCTGCCGCCGCAACGCCCACCCCCGGCCAGGGCAACGCAGTGAATGCTGCTGCGCAAGCACGTCACTCCACGCGGGTCCTGAAGCTTAAGAACAGCACCCGCAGAGGCAGCTCAGGGAGTGTGTTGTCTATCGGTGGCAGCAGCACAGTAAGCTCCTCCGACTACAACCGGCCCGACTCCTCAGCCTCGGCATTCCCAACCCTCCCCAGTGTTGGTGACGCCTCCCGGCCCGCGCAGCCGAGTTGGATTGGCGGCACAACCCCCGCATCAAGACAAGCAGCTCCTAGACCAGGGCCAGGGAGACGACTGGGAGGTGGCCCCGTGAACACATCTAGCCAAGAAGCGTTCCCGGCTCTTCCCGCCGCACCCAAGCCGACAACAACAATCTTTGGCTACGGCAGTGGTGCTGTAAGGAGGGATATTGGCGCTAGGGATACGGGCTTCTCTTGGGGTGCCGGTCCGTCTACGGCTGGCGGTGCCGAAGCTGCTGGGGGCGGTGAGCCGGCTGAGGGAGAGTTCAGTGGGAAGGGCAAGAAGAAGAACAAGAAGCAGGTCTTGGCGCACTGGGGATAATTTGTCCCATATACCGCAGCTACCTTAGTAGTAGATAGCTCGATATAGATATCTCGAGCGCATTGATTGAATATCACAAAATGTTGGGCTTTGCCCAAAGTGGGATAATCATGCCCGACACTGCGTCAGAATTTCGACGTACAAGGCATGTTTGACCCGTTGGGGTTGACTCTGCACCTCTCTTTTCCGGCTCATAATCTTCATCGTTTCAATCATTCAACCTCGGCCATGTCACCTCTAATTTTGTAGTAGGGTTTTGCTCTTTGCGTTATGTGCGAGTGCCAGAGGTTCTGAACAGTTCTGCGAGCGGCTTGAAAAGTGGAATATCTGACTGAGAATTAACTATGGAGTGGGGGGTTGGTTGGCCTGAATGCACTATTTCTGTGCCCGGCTGACTCTTGCAGTCGGCAAGATGTGGTTGCAATTGTGATCCAAATCTGATGTCCAATTCTCGTTACAAATGTTTGACTATCTGATGATCGCATAGTCCTCTCCTTCTCGCTTATGAGTCGAAATACCACGTATATACGAACAACCTTCCACAGCAGAGAAGTATTGCCCATATTCAGCTGTCAGAATACAGAAGAGCAAAGCAAAAAAAGGCAACAGAAACAAAAACCTGATCTGGTGATGCAGACAGGCCGAAAGAAAACGATCATCCCCATATATATCCCGACTAAAGCCCAGCAGGTTGATAATACTCCCTAAACCGATCCGTATCATCCCACCCGACCTGGTACACCACGTTCCAGCACGTAATCAGCAAGTTAGGGAACCGACGAGTCCAGAATCCGAGGTAACCATCAGGCAGGGGCCCAACTGCCTTCCTCAGTGACTCTGGCATGTCCTCGTAGTGATTCCGCTTGTTACGTAGGGCGCGAAGCAGATCTAGCATGCGAGTTCCCGTGTACTTGCGTTGCTTGCCAAGGCTATCAACGAACTCCTTGGGAAGGTGCCTGAGGAAGTCGCCCTTGACGACTTCGGGAGCCCAACGCTCGAGTTCTTGAAGAGACTCTGAAGGTGGGTCGCGAGGCTCCTTCTCAAAGTGATCAGAGACATCACAGAGGAAGGATAGGCGCTTCTTTGCGCTCCAAAAGAACGGGTGAGCCATAACGTCGCGTGCAGTGGGCCGCTCCTTGGGATTGGCACTCAACATGCTGGCAATGAGGTCATGGGCCTCGTTGGCAAAGTCACCTAGAGACTCGAGGTGATCCAGTGAGTACTTGCCCTTTCGAATATTGACCTCACGCATGTAGCGATCACCGCAGTCGAAGGGATGGAAGCCCTTCGACAAGACGTAGTAGAACACGAGGCCCAAAGAGAAAATGTCAATGGCGCGCGTCACACGGCGGTGGTTAGGTCCGAGGAGATCGGCTCCCTGAATACCCGACCCGGATGCGCTGTGGAGACTCGAGTTAGGGTCGAAAGTCATCGGACCGGCGGATGGTGCATCGTCGTCGACTAAGAGCTCAGGGGCACGCCAACCCGAGGTGCCAGCGGCGTGCGCGGTGGTCGCGCCGAAGGACGACTGTCCACCTTCCAGCTTCTTGCAAAGTCCAAAGTCGGATACCAAGAGGCGTGGCTTGCCGTTCTTGCCCATGTTGACAAGAATATTCTGGGGCTTCAGATCGCGATGGACAATACGCAGACTGTGAAGGTGGCTCAGGCCGTTGGCAACCTGGTAAAGGACACCCTGCATGTCCCGTTCTCCCGCCTGGGCGAGCTCCCTGAATTGGGCAGGTTTCTGCACAATGTCTGCGAGGGAAGCCTGGCAAAGCTCGAGAGCAATGTACAAGAAGGCCGCTCGTTGCTGTTGTGCAAAGTAGCGAATGACTAATGCTGTCAGCTATTATCGTCGGTAACGTGAACAAGACAAATCCTACCATTGGGATGGTCATCACTCTCTCTCAACAATCTTGTTTCCTGGCTTGCAATCTCGTTGAACTGGACCAACATCCGCTTGACAGCGACGTCACGCCCGTCCCATTTTCCAGCGAAGACGACGGTTCCGTTGCTCCCTGTTCCAAGTTGCTGCTCCTCATTGACCTCAAGACTGCCCATCTTCAAAATTGGACCTGAGACTTCTTCGACGCCATTGGGAACAGTTATAATATCGGGCTCTAGCTTTGGTTGCTCGCCCAGCTGCTTAGCTTTATTGACGACCTCTTCCACCGTTTGAACTGGATCATCGTCTCGAGATTGAGAGCCCTCCCGTTTGCCCTTGTTGACGGCACCCTTCTTGTGCTTCGCCCCGCCTCTGTGACCCCTGTGCGCCTTCTTTTTGGGCTTAGCATCTGGAGCAGGCGCATTGGGGTTGATGGCCGCCACCTCGTTGGCTTCGACAGGTTTCGGGACCGGGGCGAGAGCCTGGGCGGCAGCAGAGGTGGCAACAGAGGCTGCTTCCTCTTGCGGGACTTGCGGAGGAGCAATAACTGTCTCGGGATCCTCAACAGCAACTGGTGCAGTCTCCTCAGTTTTCGGCGCTTCAACCTTGTCTTCTGCCAGGGTTTTATCTGGGACTGCTGGATCTTTGACAGTGGTGCCCGTGGTTGGCACCGTCGAGGTGATCTCGAGCTGCGGACTGATGATGCCGGCATCCCATGTCTTCGGTGTGTTTCCAAATCGAAGGATCCTTTCCTTGTAAAGCCGCCAGAAGAGCAGCAGAACCAAGACAGCCGCGACAGGATTACGAACGAAGTCAATCACCGAGGTGAAAGCGAATTCGGGGAATCTCTTTGCAACATCGATCACGCCCTCGGGCGGTGGGGGCGGGATGAGTGAGGGCACCGACGACTCCTCTTCTTCTGGTTCAGTCACGTCCACATTGGAGCCTCCTTCGATTCCCAAAACTTGGCGGGGCGGCCTGGGGTCTAGCATTTGACTCCCGCGTGAAATATGATAAGTTCCTACCATCGCCTTTGACATGAGGGACTCATCAATGTTCACCCCGATGTTCTGAATATCCCGCTGATCCCAAGTATTGATCGGCGCTGGTTTGGCGTGGACGATGAGCGGATACCGAACTCCAGAGAGAGCGTACCAGCTACCTGCCGAGGTTTGGTTGATGAAGACATTTTCACTTCTGCGGCGAAGGCTGTCCTGGTCCCGAGCTGGAATGGGTGGCTGGGGAAGGACTATCAGCTCGGGATCCGCGCCTGGCGTCATGCACCGCTGGAGAACGTCGAACACGCGGGCGATCGGAGACGAGAGCTTCTTGGTGAAGAGAGGTCGCTCCTCAAGGCGGGCATAATCGAAGCCGTAATACTGGCCATCATGCTGGCCAGAAACATACCGGTTGTCCTTGCTTGCATGATTTTGCTGGATCAAGTCGTTGTCCACGGTGTTGGGGGTCCACTCGGAGTATTTCAACTGGGCAATGGGCTCAGAAGTGGTTTTACGGTGGATGACAACCACGTATTCCGTGCGGCCGATGGTGATTGTCCCTCCGTCACCACATTCTTCGTCGCCCGCTTCAGCGATGCCATTCGGCTTTTGGCAACTCTCAGCTGCCATCTTGTTGATATATGTCCCAGCGGTGCCAAACTCCTTGAGCACCTTTCCAGTAGCTGCATTCAGCACGACCGTGGTGGTCCTCTTCTCGCCATTGTATACGACGCCAGCATCATTTTTGGGCGACAGCTCTTCGACAAGCTTCTTCATCGTCCAACCGAGCTTAGTCAACCCAACACCACCATCATGAGGTCTCCAGATGTACAATTCGCCATCTCTGGTGGGCTCGACGACCCAGATCCAGCGGTCGCGCTCGTCGTAGTCATCCTCGAGCTCGGATCGGTTGGCCCGGAAATGTGTGGTCTCAATCATGGGCTGGCTAGCCTTGTAATGCCAGCGTTCGTTTCCGGTAATCCGGTCACTGGCATACAGGTCTCCATCGACGGTCGCCAGAAGAACATAGTCTTCCACCTCCCAATCATCCAGATTCCGCGCAAGATGCTGCGAGAGACCAACCCCGTTGCGGTTGGGTCTGTATGAAGGAGGTGCGGCTCGAACGGACAGTTCCGGAGCCAAGGAGGCGGCGCTCGCGTCGTCGGAAAGCCAGACGTTTTTGGGGCGAGTATTTTGTTGTTGTAGTAGATGGGGCGCATCGTTGTCGACACCGGAGGCAACGGTATTCTTGCGGCGGGCGTTGATGCTGGGTGTCTCGATGACCTGTTGGCCCGTCAGGGCAGCAAGAGGGGTCGAGGCCAGCTCTGCAGAGCCATGGCGATCATCTTCGGCAGGCGACCGAACGTGATGACGGATGGGCTGAGGCGAATGCTGCTGCTGAGCATCGGCGAGCCGGAGCCATGGTAATACAATCAGCGCAAGAGCCAACAAATACCTGCGCGGCGGAGCGACGTGGCCAGGCGGCCGTCGCAACATCTTGAGGAACGCAACGCGGACGTTGGGGGATGGACCGAGTCAGGGGGGATGATCACATCGAACAAGGTAGCCAGGATAGCGCTGCGTAGTGAATTTGAGAGTCAGTTGCTGGTCGGCTACTGGCAACCGACACCAAAACCAAGATGAACTGTTAGGGCCGATTCGTCGTCGATGATTTAGATGGAGGGCTGTAGAGAGAGGGAGAAAAAACCATGCAGTGCAGAAGCAGCTGAAATGGACAAGTGGGAGGAATTAAGAATGGAAGCAAACCCGACTGCATTTTCGGTGGTTGGCTGCTCCCACAGGGCACAGGGATGGCTTCCATGTCAGGTCGAATCGAATCGAATGGCTGGCCGCTCGTCAGGTCAGGGCAGAAGTGAGGGGTCCCACTATCGAGTCTGGGTGTGGGTCGACCTGCTCGAGCAGGGAGGTCACTTCTCACAGAGCTAAACCGGTACGCGCGGATCACCCAAACTGCTCCAGACGACAGTCCCCTATCTCCACTTCCCGCTGACATCCTGTTGAGAATTCAACCAGATGATCAATTTTGGATGCCTTGTGCATGATTTAACGCCTCGAAACAACAAGTCTGGGCTCGCAAGGAAGGACTCAAAAACCGCCACCTCGTACTCCACTACCGGACCAAGAAGGAATACTCCTGGACCGTGCATTGCCTGAGACGCTGATTGGGCTGTGCGGTTCCGATCCCCTGATGCAGCCACACCCTTCTCTCCGAAAATCTTGCTGCGGCTAAACTCGCGAATGGCACCATCTGTCCAACCAGGATGGTTGCAAGCACACTGAAACGACGGCCCGCACTGTGGACACGCTGGACGAACTTGACCACACAGCCTCACTCTATGAGTTATGGGGGAAAGCATGGGGAGGTTTTTGTCGTTTGCTCATAGTTATGGTTGTTATGTTGGTGTGATTGTTGATTGATAATTCCCAGGCTGACTGCAGAGGCTTACGCCGCGCCATGATGAAAAATCGCCGTGCCATTCGTCCCCAAGGTTTCCGGCGGTCTTTTCCATCTGACACCTTGATACGTGGACAGCCCACAATTCGAGAAACCCAGTGCACATGCACACATGGTGAAAGAGTCCCCACCCGACAAACTGACAAGATATCATACCTATACCCAATCCAGGGATACCGGGAGAAAGCATCGGACCTACCAAAACCCCAAGGGAGAAAGAGAGAGCGACAGACAGACGCCGGCATTGCCGCGATCCCTCGTTGGGCCGTTTCCAAGGTTCGAAAGCCTCCAAGCGCATGAAACTGTTGCGGGGTGAGCCCATGGATTTTCCTTGCTGCGGCGAACGTGTGGAACTGGAATTCCAACGTCAGTCTCAATAATCAATGCAGCTGTAGCAGCAATGGTTCGAAAAGAACCCGAACACACAAACGAGATCATCATGATCCGAGGCGGGTTTTCCTATTTTGCGAAAGGCAGCATTCGTCTCGTTCCTCATTCTTGTTCATGTTGGTTTCAGCTTGGATCACAAAGCCTCAACTCCACACCAAGCGTCCGAGGCGGCCGATGGGGCCGAGTCCAAGGCAATGCCCATCTCATTGGAATCCCAGGCTGCGACCCTCCCTAGCCGCAGGTGATTCACAAATAAACCGTGGGACAGAGACAACAAAGACACCGGGAAATTCAAGTTGCCCCCGAATAAAATGCTACTCATCATCTCCATGGATCCCTCCCTTCTGATCCCGTTATCGGCGGAAAACACAACTTGCATCAAAACTTTCGTCCGAACTCTGACTAACATAAGTAAAACTCTACTCTCGCCTTACGCCTTAACGGATTCCGTGCCTGCGTCTCCGGATCTAGGTCGCTTACCAGACCGGATGTTTCTGCAAAGGTGAAACCCGCTCGCCGCTTGCGCCCTACGGCGTCGCACATTCAACCCCACTTCACCGGGGCAGCCCGCGTAAAAAGAGGAGATGCAACTCCCAAGGGATCCAGCTCCGCAAGAGATTAATTGTCAAACCGCCTCATGTTTCTCGGCAGCCCAGGCACCTGGTGTACTCAAACGCAACCGCCTTCAACACTCGCGGCTGCTCCATATCAAACGCAACCAGAGCCACGGCTTGGAAAAAAACAGAAGGCCAAAAGCTTCCTTCGATCATGCAACAAAAAAATCTAATCAGCGAACGAGTTGAGTAACCTTCATAGGTATTTACCTAGGCAGGTATATCGAACAATTGCTTGGTCATTCCCAATATCTTCTCCACTCATCAATAACCATTGCTATATCCGACTCTGCCTGCGCCGCTTGCACCTTGAGCATTGCCGCCTCATTGTTTAACTGTGTCGTCTGACTGAAGTCAGGCTGTGAGGTTTCCGGGGAGGTTTTCCGCGTCAGTCAACACAACTAGGCAGGCGTTTGAATGGGTAAAAAGAAGAAAACAAGACAAACCAAACTTACCACGCCATTGGGCCGCACAAACTGGTTGGCGCCGACCGGGTAGGTGACCCCCACCCCCGACAGCATGATATTGTTGTTAGCCGTGTTGGCCGCCAGCCTCATGGCGTTGGCAGCCAAGTGCTCCTTCACCTCGGCCTGCTGCCGTAGCTGAGCTGCATGCTGCTGAAGTTGAGTGGTTCTCATCTGAAGCTCTCGTTCTTTTGTTCGACGCTCCAGGGCCTACATGTGCCAGGGCCAGGTTAGCACGGGGAACAATAAACACCCCTTCTGAAATCCTCGCCATCTCTCACCTTTTGCCGTAGAGTCTCAAAATTTCCCGTTGATGCCGCGTCAGCCCAAACCCGGCGCATGCGATCAGAGTAGAGCTGGCATGTAAAGCCTGATGGCAATACCGAGGCCGTAGGGTCAATTCGGCGTGCGAACTCGACGCCCCTGGCGACATCAGGCTTCACCACGGCGGCGTAGCACTGTTCACACACCGTGAAGTCAAGCAACACCGGCATGGTATGGCACTTTTGCGAGGTCGAAACTGTATTCCGCGGACAGATGCTGCCTCCGCCACTGCCACCCCAAGGATGATGAACTGGTGCAACTCCAGGGGTTGAAGGAGGAGCCGCTTGGACACCTCGGACGGTGGGGGCGGCGAAAGAGCCACCCCCAGATCCAAAAACAGGTGCCGTGATTCCTCCGGTATTGGGGACGCCCAATGGGCCGATCCCCGGTCCAGCTGCCACAGCCATACCAAGGCCAGGGCCAGCGCCCGGAGCCATGCCCGTCCGTTGCGGCGGCGGATTCGCCCTCAGCCAGTTCAACAACTGCGTCATATCTACCCGTCGCGACACGGGAACCAGTGCAGCACACGCGCCCACCTGCTGCAATATCAAGCCAGTCCGGACGTCGTCATACCGATCCGATGGTACCAGTCCACAACAAGCGTCTCGCTCTCCCTGCGGCTGCACCGGAGCGAATGCGGTTGCCACGTCGGGACAGCATGTCTGCAGTGCAATCACACAGGCCGCACACAAGGTCCATCCCGGCAAGGGCTGCATACCCGTCGCCGGGTCCTGTAGTGTATACCAAGTCCGGCGCACCACCGGCAGCGGCTGTTGCTCACTCCCCACGACTGCGTTGGGGCACTCCGCATCCTGAACACGCATAGTGGCCACGCGCGCCAGCAACGAGACGTCATGGCGGCCATTGGCGTTCATAGTCAACAAGACCATGCCAGCGACCCGTACCCAGAAGCGCGACATGTCGCAGCGTACGGGGACATGGGGCGGGGGTGCGATGGCGCCGGCCTTGGTGACAAAGGCACCGACATAGGAAGTGGGCCGGATTAGCGACGCATAGCAATGCGGACAGACGTTGAACGCGGCAAGCTGTGCGTCGCCGAGGCCGATCCAGTCAGCATGGCCGGGTTGGGGCACTTGGCGAGGGCACGGCGTCGTTGTCTGGGGAATACCTCCGGGTCCGGGACGGTGGCCAAAGACCGGTCCGGGGCTGGCGTAGCCGGACCAGTTGCCTGCTTGGTCGATGGTGCTGTGGACCTCGCTCGTGAGTTTGTCCAAGAATCGGCGCATTCTGATTGTCTCTATGCCTGTGTTGCCAATGATCCGACGATCTGGGAGATGTTGAGGGGGTCAGCCCTGCGCCAGGTCTCTTGTCCGGCATTCCCGCATCGGGCAGGTTTTTTTCTTCGCTTGCTGCACTGATAGGGCATCAACTGCAACCCGCTCAGCGGGTCGCAGAGCCGCAATACATTGGCATCGAAGGGATGGTCTGACAGTAAATGGTTGGACGATGGTTGAGCTCCAGTGGGTCTTGGCACCTGACCAACTGCTGCCTGCAGTGTCGTCCTGCAAGCAGTCAATGTCGTTGGCGTCTGCAGCATGCCAATATTGTGTCTAAAACCAGATTGGTGACCATCGACTCGACGGTATTGTTTCCTCGTCATGCCAGATGCCATTGACCCAGCTTTCGCGGTTATCGTCCGGCCTTGATGTTCACAGTGGGTGATTGAAGGCGGATATGGCCGACCTTTTGAGCGCATTTCCTGAAGGATTTCCACCTTCCCCTCAAGCGAACAGGAATCTCCCTATTGACCTGTTTAAGATTGAGGGCGACGACCCAAGTGACTGGTACCTACCTACCCCACACTCGTGTTTTACGGAGTTTACCTATTCGTATCGCCATCTGTCGCGCCGGTATGTCCGGCTCCTCATGATGTGCCGCAAAGCTACAGTTTTCGAGTTTCGGCCCAAAGCAGCGCAGCTCTCGCGTGAATGTGTGTCGAGCACCGTCGGGAACCGAGACAGGCTTGCGATAGGTCGGGGGCTGCTTGTCACTTGACTTGTCCTGCATCCGAGCCTTTACTTCTCTTGGCTTCGGCGTCGATGGCTAATGAATGAGTAAGCGCAGACCAACAAACCAAAAAATTACCTATACCTATACTCGTAAGGCTGTGTAAAGCACCGAACTCAGAAACACTGCAGATGACTAGGACAGGCGGTGATGAATTGACGAAGAAAATCGAGCCCCGAGTCTGGCGGATTTGCGGCCCCCAATCCATGGATCCCCATCAATGCAGAATAGCCCTAGCCCACAGTTTAGAGTTTGGCGCTACGATTGACCGCCCGCATCCCGCAGTTGGCTTGCCCTAAGAACCGCCCACCAGTCGGCTTGGCGAGGTTGCCAGCTCACCGTCGCCAACGACCAAGCTTTGGATGGCCGAAGGAGTGCCCAGATGTCATTGTTCACCGCAAAGCTCCAAGCGACGCGAAGGATAACGTTACCTACCCCCTTTCCAGGCACCAACGTCCGGGGATCCCGACACTGGGACTCCCTGGTCTGTGCGGCAAGAGCGTCGTCACGAGCGAGGGAGAAGGCTGGCCCGTGCTTGACCCAGCAAAGGCCTGATGAGGAGCCGACAGCGTGCAGCCGTGCTGCAGGTGCGCTGCAGCACAAAGGCGACGGCAGTGCGACGAGCAGAAATAGCCACTGGATAGGGACAGGCATATGATTCAGCTCGCCATGCTGCCCCCGGCGGGCGATGCAGGCGATGCAGCAGATGGTAGGAACCGGGGCAAAATCGGTGGAACTGACCGTTCGACAAGGCCGTTGCGCGATGTGACGCTGCCTTTGGCTTGAAATTGTGGAAGGGCATGGGGCGACGCCGAATGGGAAGGCACGGGGAATCTGGTGGAAGGAAAGGAGGGGTGCGTTTCTGCGCTGTGGAAGCGTCGATTGGGGGAAGGAGGGGTGGCGGACGCGGGGGTTGGCACCCGGCAATCTCAAAATTACCTACCTTTTTGCTGCGCCTCGCCCACGTTGCCGCTTGTGTCTCTTCCGCTGATCTTTACGACGTCGTGCCATCAACTCCATCACCAGGAATCTCCCCCCGCCGGTCGTCTGCCCCGCCTGAGCCCGCGCACTTGTGCTGCCTCCCACGTCGGCGCCGACGCCAAGGACTGAAGACGGCAGCAGCGCGCCTTCCCCCGACGGCGTCGCTGCAACAGCGACCGCAGAAAGATGCTGCTAACGCCGCCATCTTTGTCACGATTCGACGCCGTTCAAACTGTAGCGCCGCCACGTGCATCCGCCACATCATGTCATCGCTCCGAACTGTCTCCGCTGACGACTCGCCGTCCTCGCCAGAATCCATATCAGCAGCATTCGTGAGGGCAAATGCCGTAACTCACATGGACGACGGGCATGTTGATGATGACGACCTGCTGCTCAAGGACGACTCGTCCAGTCCTTCCCCGGAAAGTGAGAAGCCCGCCTTCGTTGAGCGGAGACCACCTTCCAAATTCCCACCAGGCGCCTCGCGCAGGATACCAACCGCCCAGTCTGGCCGCTCTGTATCTGCTATTGCCAAGACTACAAAAGGATCGAAGGTATCCTCATCTAAAAACCGGGGCAGCCCAAGTCCTGGTAACCCCGTTATCCCGCGGAGGGCCGAGGATTGGGAGCCCTGGAAACAGGTCCTCCACGAGCTGTACATTTCACAGAATCGTTTCCTCCGAGACATCATTGTCATTATGGAAACAAACTACAATCTAAGAGCAACGTAAGTGGATCTTGTTGGGGTTTGCATCCTGACTCTGACAACACGAAAGACCAAAAATGTACAAAAATCAATTCGCAAGATGGAACTTTTTCAAATATGCAATCAAGAGGAGACCACGAAAAGGCCAAAGGAGTGATGAAGACTCAGATGAGAGCACTGCCCTCGTCAAGTCCAGCCAAAGTCCTGACGCCGTCACCGGGCTCATTTCACCGCTGCTTCACGAAACCAGCAAGGACCGATTCATGCAGCATGGCATTGTGGCCGTCCGTGATTTTCTCCAGGCTTACATTCATCTCGACCTGACGGCGCTCAATGACATGGTTGTCGTTGGCTATCAAGACCCATGTTTTCGCTATTTCAAGACTTCGATGGACCTCTTCGACCAGAAGGAGAATATGCAGGGCGGTTTGCTTCTTCGACGAGCCTTCTTGCAGATTGAGCAGATGCTCTCAACCATGACCATCAAGGCTTTTTCCGACCTTTGTTTCCTTGTTCCTCATCTACTAATCGAATCGCGAAGGTTGGACATTCTCGGGGCATACCTGCGATATCTCTCTAGGCTTGTCACGGTTAAGTTTGGCAATCACCCCATCACCGATGTGGTTGCCACGCTCGCCGAGTTAGCGGATGATCCTAAGGCTCTGATGCGGTACATTATGGCGCTAGCGAACGTCAACTCAGACACAATCTCGAGCCTTAAAGGCGCTCAAGATCGAACGCGCAGATGGGCCCGATACCAGTCTATCGCATGCCAAAAGACGGAGCTGGATCTAGGGGAGGTCAGCGAGGATCCGGACACTAAACATGCCCACCACATGCTGCGTGTCGAGTCACAGTCTGTGTATTGGGCACAACACCTCATCATGAATGATCCCGAATCAGATGCTTTGGCGGAGCTCTGGATGTACCGCAACTTCCCCGACGACTTTGCGCCGCGCTGCGAGGCATACATTGCCAAGGTGAGAGCTCTGGCTGAATCAAAAATGCTTCCGCCGGGCTACGCGCGTATGATGGAATGCCTTTACACCGGATGGCTAAACGACTATTACGAGAGTATGGAGGACTGGCCAAAAGTGTTTGAATATGGTCGCAAGGGGCTGGCACTCGCGGGTGGGGAGCAGTATCAAGTTTGGTCGATCCACCTGGAGGCCTTGATGCGTGAACACGGCTCTGAAGAGGAGGCTGAGGAGCTGCGGAAGCGGAGGCTAGAGCACGAGTGGTTCAACGAAGTGCAGGAGGCAGTGGAGAAGCTGACGCTGTCCTTGAATTAGTACATACCTAATAGCTGACTCTTGGACACATTTTGTATATAACTTGGTTGATTGGAGTTGGGAAGGATTTGGAAAACTTTACTGTCTTTTCGGAGTCGCGTGGGAATCGTCTGGATATTGGTTGGAATGCCGCCATCATGAGGCGGAGTTATATGGGACGAATGTAGAGAGCATTCACGTGCAGCGGACTTTTGTTATATCCATTCATTGTCTATTTGACTAGCCGCTGTCTGGGTTGAGATATGGTTATATAAACAGGGGTTGAAACAGGTGCTTTCTGCTCTTAGTTCCATCCATCCTCAGAGACCCCTTGAATGTGGGCTAGCTCGCAGCTAAATATTCAAGTAAAGGCTATCAAGCCAACTTGATGCTTCTCGATCGACAGGGCAATTCGCAGTGACAAGACCAACAATTTGGTATTTTCCATAAGTGTTAAGGCAACTCAGGAGGATGCATGCATGCAATAAGCAGCCACCCGCGAGCGAGCTGTAGTAGGTAACAAGACAACAGTAGTAGTTTTCCTTTGGTTGTGCATGAAAACACAATAGAGCCATTTCAAGAGAAAAAAACCTGCAAGGGTGATCGTGAGATGACACTGCGGATGTGAAAGCAAATCCTGGATTATTATTCCTTTTCAGCCTGGTTGGTTCTTGGACATTTGCCGTACTGCTAGTCGCGAGGGGGGCAGTTATGGTCATGGCATTTGCAGGAGGATTGCCCCGAGGTGGTGGGAGAGTGAGATTGGAACTATCTGTGCCTTGGTGCCTGCATACATACGTCATGGAGTTCATGGTGGGGGAGAGGCCTCTGTGATACTAGCTCTTTATTTTTTATTTTTTATTTTCTTCCAAAGCCGAGTTTATTGGGTGAAGGTCTTTGTGTTCCCCCTGGCGTACCTGGTATATAGTTGGCTTGGTGCTATTGGGTGTGTTGTTTTTGCGTGAATTTGGCCCAAAACAGGAATTTGTCTTCGGGAACCCGAATATGACGTAACAGCCACAATACCCACCACTCCCCTTTGTCAACACCAAGTTATAATTCGAGCGGCCAGCAATCTAGGGTAGGTAGCATTCAATAGACTAGAATCCAATCCAGTCTGCATCCAGTTCTAGTTAATCAAAATCAAATCCACAGCGAGACCGCCGTCCAGTCCCCAGATTTGACACAGAAAAGAGAAGAAAAAAAAAGGTTCACCCGAAAACATCTGGTACATACAACAACCAATAACAAATATGGAGTGGACAAAAAAGACGTACAACGAACAATACGAAAAATGGGTTCCCTGGCTCGAGGATCTGTATCTTCGTTATTTCACCAAGGACAACAAGGCCAGCTATGCAACTCGCGGTGAGTTTTTGAATCTTTCGTTGCCGCCCCCCCCCTGTCCCTTGCCTTCCCTTCCTTCCATGCTTCGACCAAACCCCTCCCTGCCTCCGTCCAGTGTTCTACCCCGACACAGGTAACAGATCCATGTATGTGCAGACACTGACAAAGTTCACATATGTTTCGCCCCCCACACAGACACGCTCAACAAGACCAAAGTCACGGGAATCCAACAAGTCGATACGCTTCAAGACGGGGTACATAACCTGGTAACGGGGCAAGTCGGGCAAGGCGGTCTCGGGCAGCCTGTAGGAGACCTCGCCTCGCGGGAGGGTGTCAATCGCGCGGAGCGCCGCGGCAAGGATCACCAGGGCGGGTATATCCCCGAAGCAGGCGGGCCTGTGGCTCAAGCGGGGAATACCGTGGTGGGAGGGCTAGCTAAGGGGGGAGAGCAGGCTGCTGGGGCGGTCAAGAGTGGAGCGGGCAGTGTTGGGGGCATGCTTGGGTTCGGCGGTCAGAAGAAGTAATCTGGGGTCTTTGGCAATACTTATGGTCAGGTTTTTTGAGTACCGTACAATCTCGGATTTGATTTCGGGCGGTGTTCTGTAGTACAGTTGGCTTAAACTAGTTCTTGTGTGGATTTGCGAAGTCATGCTTGAGTTTGTACCCAGTCGTCTCGGTAATTAGGCGCCTAGGTACAATGTTTTAGGGATATTTGTCATGTAACCAAGTTGATTGCCTCTATGCTACTGTACCACATAAAGGTTGGGGAACTCTGGGCTGGAAGACTTCGGGAGCAAGGTCCAGCCTGGTACTTGCTGAAAGCATTTTCCCGGCTGATCGATCAGTTGACTCAAAACTATCTCAAATCTCACGCTGGGCATAGCGTCCTACTTCTTTTATTTTATTTTTTGGGATACCCTACACAAACTAACTATCTCAAATCCTATCTCGGTAGCCCCCACAAATCATGCCAAAAGAATCTCCTTCCAGACAGGCGCTTCAAAAGCTTCAAACACCGACATCGCCGAAATGACGCCTAGCCCTCTTCTCTCAGCAACCATGCCGTTCCATTCTATGCACATGGCAAAATACCCCTGGTAAGAAGAAAAGTCGATGTGAGGAAATACCGATTTGTACGCGCCAAATGGTCCTCCCAGTCTCACCTCACTCTTAGACATGAGCAAGAGTTCAAAGAGCGACCCAGCCGCCGCGTTTTCAAAAAACTGGCTCTCCTCAAATCCATCCATGTAAAGAATGCCGCAACACACACCCATGCGGTTGACTAGATATCCGACACCCCGTATCGCATTCACTTCTGATATGGCTAATTTGATCGAGAGTGTCCAAAAATGAAGCACGGTATATCCTGGGAGATTGTCACCGGACAACTGGACAGTTGGGGCTGTCTGCTGGGTCTGAATTCCCAATGCTCTTCCAAGCTCTGCGGGAAAACCAGAACGCCAGTAACTAGTTTGGATAGGAGTGGTGACTCCTGAGGGTAATCGAGCGTAAAAGACTATCCATGTGCAGCGGCCTGGCCAGTCGAGTTTGTGCGGCGGTTGAAAGAGCTTGGCTCCTATCCACCCTGTCCACGAATAGGATGGAAACCCGGACCTCCTCCTAAGAGGTGCTGCAGATGTAAAAACCATTGCGCGGTCGAATTCAGCCGTGGGGAGACCTTCTAGCCATTCACATCTCATCTGCTCGGCAAGCCGTCGGATGACGCCGCTCATAGCCTTCAAAGCGTCACCCTGATACGTCATAACCCTCTGGTTATACATATACAAGATGCCGTTGTAAGTCAATCGCCCCTCTCGGAAGTCCTGAAGCGACATATCCGATTCAAGCTCATCTGGGAGTCTCGAGTTACGGCACGCCTCAGAAAGGATTGTCTGCTGGCATCGAAAGAAAATCTGGTCGTCGATGAAAAATAAGGCGCGACTGGCTAGAAGCTGCTCTTGAAATCTGCTCCGCAATAAGTCAGTAGTTAAGACACTCGAGCACGCCATATGACGCGAGTACCTACGTCCAAGCCCTCGTACTGTAGACAGAGGCACTGAGGAGAGAGCGTAAATGGGTATGAACCCTCATCTTTACCCCAGGGAGAACCTGCAGTGATTGGGGTTTCCAGTTTACTGGACGAGAGCCATCTCGCACCCCAGGCAAGCCAGCCTCGCTGTTGTGGCCAGTTGCGGCGATGATTGTGAGATTTGATAGCTCATAAATAAGGTCCATCACAGCAGTCCCCGACTGAACGTCTTGAGGGTCGTTCTGAACCAAGCAGAGCGAATCGACCCAGAGATAGCGCTGCCCAAGGGACTTGGTAAGGAGCATAGCATCAGTTATGGTGCGTGGTAGGCTGAGACTAAGCTGTTTCAGAACCCCAGGCTGACTCAATTGCGGCTTGCTTGCCCGCGTGAGGCGAAGGCTGACGGCGACGCTTCCCCAGACGTAACTCAGCGTCATATACCGACAGTAGCGATCTGTCTCGACGATGCAATTGGCTTCAACATCGATAAAGCGCAGAACTCGCAGACCGGGGAAGATGAGCGAGACAGGGGTTCCGGGCTGGTAGGAAACTGGCGTGCATTTTGTGTGTTCGGCATCGCATCGGTCAAGCCAAGATCGAACCCGATCGAAGTCAATCTGCGACTGTTTAATATCGCGGAAACAGGCTAGCGAACGGCCTGGACTAATCGTCGAGTTCCAGGCCTGAGGCACCTTGGTGAATGAGATTATCGTTTCTTGGTTAGTGCCGTTACCAAGCAAGCAAATATAGAAACCTGGTAGCCCCCCCTTTTCATACCACTGCACGGCGACAACCTGGTTTGGTTCGACGGTCAAATTCGAGTTGCGTTGGATTTCGAGCGTCGCTTGAGATACGAGTCTGCAGAACGGGCATTTGCTTTCCCAGACACGGCTGACCGGCCCAATGGTCAGTTGCTGGGAAGGAGCAAACGGGTTGAGGTTATGGAGCTGCCCAAGTATTGGTGAATCTTCAGCAAACACGTCAGCGCAGGCGTCGCACAAATCTCCAGATTGAGACTGCGGCGGCCCTAGGCTGTTGTTCGACATCTGGGCGGTAGGCCCAAAACCACAATTTCATGATAAGGAACTTAAGTTGCGGCTGAAGTTGCTGCCTGCGGGCTAAGTTGTGAACTAATTGATGACTAATCACACGATGGATGCAGACGAGGATAGAGCTGCTCTCATATCCGGCTCCGGATTTCCTTCTCAGTCCATTTCCACAGCTCCTCTCCCACGGCTGGATTTGTCACATTCTCCCCGGGATCCTCACAAAGTCTCCCAACTGGGTCATACACCCCGCCATTGACCAAATATTCCCTCCCCACCGTTGCTGCCCAAATTTGATTCTTCGCTCCTTCCTCGGTCTCGACCATCCCTCCTGCCAAACACCCCAACATCCTCGTCCCCAACCTGTCACACCACCTCATCCCCGCCACCATCTCCGTTTCCACAAATCCCGGACAGACGCTCACACTCATCACCTCAGGGCATATTCTTACCAACTCCCTCGCATACACCACATTCGCCAACTTACTCTCCGCATACCTCAACCACCTCGTCGTTGCGAACCACTCCCCTTGCGCCTCCCCCGGCTTGACCTTGTCAAATGGAATCCCCCACCTTGCCAAACGAAACGCAAAGCTCGTCACACTGACAATCCTCCCCCCTCCAGGCGCCGCTATCACCAGCGGGAGGAGCTTCCGTATCAACAGCGCGTGACCCACGAAATTCACCCCAAAGTGCACTTCATACCCATCCTTCGTCACCGCGGCCGGGACGGCCGCGACACCCGCATTGGCGATTAGTATGTCGAGACGAGATTCCGTATCTAGCACGCGAGACGCGGCGGCGGACACTGAAGACAGATCGGCCAGATCGCAGTAGAGAAAGCGGACATCGGTCGCCGGGGAGATTTCCTTGATTTGTGAGGTGATGGACTCCGCGGCGGGGGAGCGGCGCCCCGAGATGTAGATGCGCGTAGGATTCAAGCGGGCGAGGGAGAGGGCGGTGGCCGCGCCGAGGCCGGAAGTAGAGCCGGTGATGAGGATGATACAGTCTTTGAGGGACTGGGTGATGTTGGTGGTTGAAGGCTCGGAAGTGGTCTTCTCGGATGTGGCCATTCTGGGCTACCTGCTATTACTAGGGGGGTCGACGGTATAAATGCCCCAGACTCTAGTCAAGGTGAGCCGATGCAATTTGTATGCAGTTGCTCTTATTGAGGCGAAAGTTGGCGTAGTGCATGTGAACCGGGTACCTGATCGATTTTGTAGCATGCTATCTAGAGCAGAGCCAGAGCCAGAGAAGAGGTGAGCGACATGGAGCTAATCCTTCGTTACCAAGCGGCCCGAAATGATTGTTCGTGACGTATTTGGACCAATAAAAGAGCGCAGATAACTAGGTAGTTTTGTCGTATGCTGCCCAGGGCACGGCGCCGCAGATCCTTCGGTAAAGATACCGTTGCCCACTGAGCTGTGCAGTGTTGAAAGACAAGGGGCCGGGCCGTGTGGAAAGCCGACGGTGACGGAAGAGAGATTTGTATCAGATCCCGTTCCAAGATTCTCTATAATCCTTCCGAGAAATTTCTTTTTGAACAGGTCGCAAGTGGTTACCTGTGTATCCTCGAGCAAAATAGTGGAACCAGACTTAGCCCTGCAAGACTGTCAGGGCGAGGTACACGGGTGCGACTAACACCTTTCAGCACTGGCAAATCATTTTGAACCAACCCCTTTGAAAAGCGCCATGAACCACCCCAAGAGACTAAAGGCTATTTGTACATTCAGGTTCTTGAAAGTTCAGTATTCTACGCCATGGCGTTCAAATCTCTGATTTTTTTTTTACCCCTGCCTGGCTTGATAGAAATCCTTCTATCCTCTGGTACAACACAACTTTGCCCGATGGCGGCGTCAAGTCTCATGTTTGCCAAAGACATGTGTAGTAAAACATTGAGGTTTCCGATTCTACTTTCTACTTCGCCTGCATCATATCCATTTGATCAGAGTCTCCATTCATGTTCTGGGTAGGCGCCTCATCAATGACCACGGCCAAACTAAAAAGTGCGGTGTCATTGACTGGACTGTGCTCGTACATAAAAGGCACGGTTAAGACTGATGAGATCAACTTAGATGCAGCTATATGGAGAATAGGTGACGGGATTCAACTCGATGGCAGTGCTGGATGGGGATTAACCACGGCCTCTTCAAGAACTCAGAGCGAACAAAACACCTCTCAGAAGTACATCCAATTTCCTTTTCACTGCGGGGACACACGCTCACCGTGGACTATCTCCCGTCCTCCAAGAACTTGAGTCTGGCACGGATGACATATGTTGGCAGTGCAAACCGTAGCGGCATGTGGCTTCTCTTTCCCCAGGGAATCCTCGGAATATGGAAATGGAGCCTCCGGGTAGGGTAGAGGTGATTGATATATCCATTTTACTTCATATCTGTCGAGTGGGTTGTTCGTTTTTGTGTGGCTGGTCGTTTGGAGGGAGTGGCAAGAGTTTATGGCGTACCAGTTCCTCATCGTCGAGCAATGCGGCAGAGCAGATTGGATGGGACCGAGACCAACGAGGATCGGCGGCCATCACGACATACCCACGGCAATGTTGTTTACATGTACTGATATGTTGGCAGCATACTTTGTTGGGGGTCTACACAACGTGCCTCCGGCGTCAAGTTCGCCAGACGCTGTAAATCTATCAGATTCCCAACTCAGTGCCTCTCCCGTCTTCTGGGAGCCGCTCTTATTATATCGTCGACACGCAACAGCAACTGCGATGTTGGTTAGGATCAAATCTGCAAACAGCGGAAAGCCTGAACTTACCTCAGCGGCCTCGCTGGCTGAATTGACAACAGCCTTCTTCAACTTGTAGCTTTCAATAACACCAAGCTCCCTCATATCTGTGATACCGCCACCAGGAGTCGTAAGATCCAGTCCGTAGGTGGTCATTCCGTCGTAGATTGCCTTGCGGAGCCTGGCCACAAGGTCGCCTGAGTCAAGGCCGGCGTTGTCCGCAAGAATGGTAGGCAGTTGCCGAAGAGCCACGGCGAAAGCAGCCACCGCTGTTTGCCGCTTGCCCTCGACACGAGTTGCGGCAACCTCGACAGCCTTAGCCATGAGCATCTCAGCGCAACCACCACCCAAAGTCGTCCGTGGCTCTATGACCGTCTGGGAAAGGACGGCAAGCGCGTCGTGCAAACTCCGCTCAGCTTCATCGAGCAGCTGCTCGCTAGCACCGCGGAGCACAATTGTGCAGGCTTGACCGGTAGCAACGCCGGAGAACTTGATCAGGGTGTCCTCGCCAATGATGATTTCCTCGATGACATCACAGTGGCCAAGTTTGACCTGATCCGGATGATCAAATGTAGAAGCGATCTCGCCGCCAGTGACGAGTGCTAGTCGCTCGATGCCGTCGAAGTCGGCGTGCTCAATCGACATAATTCCGGCATCGGTGAACAACTGCTCGGGCCAGTTGTAGATGAGCTGTCTATTGATGAAGCAGTTGATGCCGTGGGCCTTAATTTTCTCGACCTTGGCCTTCATCTTATCCTTCTCGGCCTTCTCGAGCTCGGCAAGCTTGCTCGTCGAGCTAACTTTGACACGGGCTCCAAAGATCTTGACCTTGTCTGTATCCATTGATGTGTTGGCAATGAGAATTTTGGCCTTCTCCAAACGCTTAGGCTGATTCACGCCAATCTTCTTGTCCAAAATGAATCCTTCATCGAGGTATGATTCACTGAGCTTGCCACCGGCCTTCTTGATGATTTGGATGTGACTTAAATCGGACGACCCCTTTAACCGTAAGACAGCGTCAACTGCCAACTTAGAGAAGTGGTCCCGGTCCTGAGCCAGCACTTTGGAGCTGAGAGTTGTCCGCGCAATGGCTTGTAGGTCTTTCTTGAAAGCTTCCGCATTGTTGCTGTGATCCACCGCCGATGCCTCCAGGGCCTTCAGCGCGGCTTGGCTAGCTATCCGGTAGCCTTCTATGATCGTTTGAGGGTGGATTTTCTTGTCAACGAGCTTCTCGGCCTCGCGCAGCAGCTCGGCGGCTAGCACGGCAACCGACGTCGTTCCATCCCCAACCTCGTCGTCCTGGACCTTGGAAATGTTGACTAGAACCTTTGCAGCCGCATTATCGAGAGCAATCGACTTGAGAATAGTTGCGCCATCGTTCGTCACCATGATCTCTCCAGTAGACCTAGTAGAATCATCAGTCAGTCGGAGGCGGGGGACACCAAGGCGGGGGAGGGGCATACGCCGACTGAAGGATCTTGTCCATGCCCTTTGGTCCAAGAGTACTTTTCACCAAATCTCCCACCGCAATAGCGCCGACGAAGGCGCTGAGACGGGCATTCTCACCCTTTTCCTCCGTGGTGCCCTCATCGAAGATCTGGGTTGGACTGAACGAGGACTGCAGGGAAAAGCAGCCATTAGCGGGGCTCGTAAGGATGATCTACGTCATAGGGATTTCCTTACCATAATTGGTGTTTCCGAACAAGCTCTCCTGTAGAAATAAAAGTATCTTGGAGGCGGCTGTCGCAGACTGTACTCGCAAAGTGGGGGTGGGGAGGCAGGCAGCTTTTGCAATCAGGCACCGCAGTCAACAAGCTTCGATAATTTGCGATGGGCGACGGCAGAAAACAAGTAAGCTTTCTTCACCGCCCGCCGTGACAGCTGGCGGCTCGCAGTGCCAGCTGCTGCCCCTCTTTCCCACAAAAGCCCTTTTTGTCCGTTTGGTCCCACGATTTCCTTCCTGGCAAAATAACAGAAGATTTGCGCACATTTCTACCTGTACTTCATCTCAGAGAAGCAAAATCGTACTTCGGTCTCCGTGTTTAATTTGTGTCGCAAAGGCACTGAATCTTCAGTGTTTGCCGATCTCTGAGGTCGTGGCCCGCTAACATTCCCAAGTTCTGAAGGTGGGGCCGTACCGATTTCCCACCCTGCAGTCCAGGCGCTCGCGAAAACCCCACCACAAGCTGCGCCAGCGCACAAAAAACCCATTATTCTTCATCGTGAACGAGTGCCCCGCGACAGCGTCGACAGCAACACCCGCATATACCTACGATCGACGAGTTTTTACGCAGATAAGCAGTGAAATCTGCCCAGCATGGCGCCGTCATTCGATCATCTTCGGGATGAGGACCTTGACGAGGACGATTTTGATATGGACGAGATTGACATCTCTGATCTTCGCGAAAAATATGAAGTGCAGTTGGAACAGGGCTATGACACATTTGTTGTTATCGATGGCCTCCCGGAGGTCACCGAGGACCAGAAACCTAAGCTTGTCAAGTTTCTTTTGAAAAAGCTCAATACTGTCGGAAAGACCCGTGAAGATTTGATCTTTATGCCCATGGGGGAGGATGGAAAGTCGCTGAGGTATGCATGATCTACCAATGGACCCACGGATAATCAGAGTTAACAATACCTCCGTTAGATTTGCATTCGTCGAATATTCATCTGCTGCAGAGGCAGCCGCTGCTGTGCGACAACTGGACCTCGTAGCTCTCGACAAAAAGCACACACTCCGCGTCAACAAATTGACAGACATTGATCGCTACGGGCGCGAGGGCCGTATCGACGACGAATACACACCTCCCAAGATCGAGCCTTTCCAAGAGAAGGAACACCTTCGTTCGTTCCTCGCTGACCCCAGCGGTCGTGGCAGAGACCAGTTTGTTTTGTATCGAGGCGAGTCCGTCGGTGTCTATTGGAACAGTGAAAAGGACCAGCCTGAACCCGTCGTCGAGAGAGAGCATTGGACTGAGGCCTTTGTTCAATGGTCTCCTCAGGGAACATACCTGACGTCGGTTCACGCGCAAGGTGTCCAACTCTGGGGAGGACCTTCATGGTCGAGACACAGACGATTTCCTCACTCGTTTGTCAACTTGGTCGCTTTTTCTCCGAACGAAAAATATCTGGTTACCTGGTCCAACCGACCCATTTCGATCCCTGACGAAGGCCACCCCGTTTTGACCATCGACGATGATGGCAAGAACTACGTCATCTGGGATATAGAAACCTCGAAGCCGCTGCGCTCATTCGCCCAAATCGATACCCCAGCAGTAACTGATGAGCACGGTGTCAAGAAGCCGCAGAAATTTCCGTGGCCTGCGTTCAAATGGTCTGCAGACTCCAAGTATGTGGCCAGGTTGAATCAAGGTTCATCAATTTCCATCTACGAGCTACCCAGAATGAACCTTCTCGACAAGACAGCGGTCAAGATTGAAGGAGTAATGGATTTTGACTGGGCGCCCGCATCACCCCAGAGAGAGAGTGTCAAGACGTATGAGCAACTGTTCTGCTTCTGGACTCCCGAAATTGGTAGCAACCCTGCCAAGGTCGGCCTGATGAGCGTTCCATCGAAAGAGGTCATCCGCTCGCTGAACCTTTTTAACGTTAGCGATGTCAAGTTGCACTGGCAATCGGATGCCGCCTATCTTTGTGTCAAGGTTGATCGTCACTCGAAGTCCAAGAAGTCCCAGGCCACCACGCTAGAAATCTTCCGGGTAAAGGAGAAGGGGGTGCCGGTAGAGGTTGTTGACACTATCAAGGACACAGTCATCAACTTCGCTTGGGAGCCGAAAGGAGACCGCTTTGTCATTATTACAACGACGGAGCCGGTCGGTGCCACTGCCGTCCCGCCCAAGACAACAGTCTCATTCTTCTGCCCGGAGAAGGCCAAGGGTCAGACCGTCGGTAATTTCAAACACCTCCGCACGCTGGACAAGAAGAACAGCAACGCCATCTTCTGGTCACCGAAGGGTAGATTCGTAGTCATTGGCACGATTCACAACCAGCAAAGCTCAGATCTCGACTTCTTCGACCTTGATTTTGAGGGCGAGAAACAGGAGTCAGAAAAGGATTTGACGGCGAACCTTTTGCTTATGAACACCGCTGACCATTACGGTGTTACCGATGTCGAATGGGACCCGTCGGGTCGTTTCGTGGCTTCCTGGGCGTCGTCCTGGAAGCAACAGGTAAGATGACGGTCGGTGATGCCGTGGCCATTTGCTAATCAGCTATTCGACTTAGATGGAGAACGGATATCATCTGTACGATTTCAGGGGTGAGCAGCTCCGCGAGGAACCCGTCGAGAAGCTGAAGCAGCTGCTGTGGCGTCCCCGCCCGCCGACTCTGCTCTCCAAGGAGGAGCAGAAGGCCATTCGTAAGAACCTCCGTGAGTATTCGAGGATATTCGAGCAGGAAGATGCGGAACGCATCAACAGCGCCGATGTGGCAGTCGTCGAACACAGACGTCGCCTCCTCGAGGAGTGGTACGCCTGGCGCGCTGTCACTGAGGAAGAGCTTGAGGAAGAACGTGCTATTCTGGGTCTGCCAGAGGATCCTGTTGCCGACCTTCTCAAGGCACAGGCCGCCGCGGTGTCCATTGGTGAGGAGGAGAAGGTGATAGAAGAAATCATGGAAGAGGTACTGGAGGAGACGGAAGAGATTGTGAGCTAGTCTGGGGTCACGCAACCAGCAGCAGCAAGAATCTTCGTATCAAACATGACCAGCGAAAGTCCACAATCTTCAGCGTTCCATTGTATCCAAGGGATCTGTCATTTCTGGTGTGCATCGGGGTTCATAGACATTGGTAAAGTCTGAGGGCTGCGCGCACAAAATTGGAGGTCTGGTCGTTGTCATTTGTTCTTTTAGTTTCTGGCCTCGGGATTGGCCATACCGCGAGAGAATGAAGCGGAACTTGCAAATGATCTTATATACGTCAGATCTGTGACATCATTGGCATAGCAGCGTACGTGGGCTGTAGGGGACCCTCAAAACAGTGTTTTCTTCAGTTGCAAGGATGGAGAGCAGTTCTTGGTAGGTGGAAAGGGCAGATTTGCCGTTTGACCTTCATAGTATGTGCTCAACACCAACGCACACGATGTTCTACGTATGTTGATCAACACTGTCATCTCATTCATTCCTACCTCCGATGTGAACCTGTCAGCACCTTGTCATTTATGCATAAGCTTTGAGCTGCCGCTCGCAGCCAAGCTCCTCGTTCTGCATGAGAGGGAAGATCGATGGTACTTGGCGTGGCGGGGGGTTTTCTTGCCCAACGTTCAATCGCAGACGATTTACCTAGACACTCCTTGAAATAACAGACATCTGGGTAATGTGCCTTCATGTGAATGCCAACCTGATGTATCGCCAACAACACGACCCCAAATCCAAGAAGGGCGAAAAAGGTCAGGATTGTGCAAGGACCAATCGGATGTGGGTTTATTCTCGTCGTGGGTTCCCGCTCTCGGGACTTGCCCTGCTGGGTTGCAGCGCGTGGGGCTGTCACAGGAAGGAGGGGGCCCTGTGCCGAGGGGCTCAACAAAATCCAGCTTTTGTTGCCCCAACAGAAAAGTTCAGGGTCCTCGCGAGATTGATTCCCGCTGTGAAGAACATTTGACTCTGAGCCCTCATTGGTTCTCATCCCAACTGCATACAGACCACAACCGGCCACACCACACCACCCACGCCATCATAGAGTCTCGATATCGGAAATCAAATCCGGCCCTGGCTTCTTGCTCATCGTACCTGGGACGAAGACGTGATAATCTCTTCACATTTTTTTTTCGCCCAGCCCCCGCAGTAACATCCCGAAGGGATGTCAGAATCTTGGCGAACGTCGCTCCACTCCAGTTCGCAGTGCCGAGCAGATCTGACTGAACGTCTAACGTTGACGACGGTATTTGTGACCTGTTGCAAAAGCCGATCCAAACATTTCTGAGTCTCAACACTCGTTGTAAAAGCTCAGGAGGCCCGTAATGGTATAGCAATGCTAATCTGCAGATCAAAGGGAGTATGACTTATCCAATTGGTCATGGCCGAGACATGCGTGATTCCGTGACTAGTGACGATGTGAGCTGCAGGAATGGAAAGAAAACTGGACGGGCCAAGATACGCAGAGATTGTCAGCTAGCCACAGTAGCCTCAGCTCTCCAACCTACTCTAGCGGGGCGCAGTCAGGCCAATCAGTTATGCCTCGGCAAGACATCAGCCTGCCCGCTGCCGCCTCATCCAGTTCACTTGCATCAAGGCGCTATCCTCTGGCATGTGAGATCCAGAACCCATTCATCCATTCTGGAACCTGGAGGCGGTGAGCCCGCCTCCGTCTCGCCTTGGCACGGGTGTCTCCTATCAGGACCCAAGTGTTGTCAGCTACGAGTCGACACAGCGGGGCGGTGCCCAGTTAGAGAGGCACCCGATGTTCCTGGTCGGAATTCGAGGTTTAACTTGTCACTGCTGATCAATTCGTGCAGCCACGGCGAAAAGTGTATGAGCCTGTCTGATCTGGTGGTGGCGGGTGAAGACGGGACCAAGTTTTGAGTGCGAGTCGTGTTGTGTTGTTCTTCGCATTCGTGAAACAAAACTTTCGGTGCATTTTTTCTGGGTCCCTCTAAGATCCGTCCAGACCGTCTTGGGTTGCGCCCCGTTGTCGCAGCGGCAGCCCCAACAAATCAAGCGGAATCGACCCACGGAAAAGAGTGCTTTGCCAAAATTTCCGATACCCTGGGGCGACAAAACTGATTTCCCTTTTTCACCGCATACGCTCCCCAACCCCCCTTCTCCTAATCGCTCTCTTCCTTTCTTTTGGTGCAAGAGGTATTTGAGGTCGACGGGTCTCGTTTTCTTCAATCTGCACACCTAGGGCACAACGCTGGGTTCGACGGGTCCGAGTGTGTCAAGCTCCCGCACGCCCAAAGCCCCACGTCCTTGTCACCACTTATCCATTGGTGGTTCGGAGCTACCACCTGCGGCGTCAATTCTTCTTTCACCACCTCCTATACACCCAAACTGACCAAGATGGCTTCTGCGACATCAACAGGCCGCCGAGCCACCAAGCAAGCTGTCAAGCGGGTCGCCGTGGACTCGGACTCATCGCCGTCAACAACTGATGTATCACCCGTCGATTCCCCTCGCCCCTCTGCCTCCTCTACCTCGCTCTCTTCCCTAGCTTCCGACACGGCAGGCGAGCCCAGCGAGTATGGCAAGCTGCTCGACACATACGGCAACGAGTTCCACGTACCCGACTTCACCATCAAAGACATTCGCGATGCCATTCCCAAGCACTGCTTCGAGCGGTCAGCGATCCGCAGCCTAGGTTATGTCATCCGGGATATGATTTGCCTTGCCACGACTTTTTACATCTGGTACAACTTCGTCACTCCCGAGTACATTCCCTCGAAGCCCGTCCGCGTCGTCCTCTGGGGCATGTACACGTTCCTCCAAGGTCTGTTCGGCACCGGTCTCTGGGTGTTGGCTCACGAGTGCGGCCACGGAGCTTTCTCGGCG
>Ga0247765_1000218_pt1 | contig 46369 bp, 28 predicted proteins | sample UWRJL106311C6_FD_179949 | JGI IMG/M metagenome (GOLD analysis project Ga0247765, IMG submission 179949) | Plant litter microbial communities from Arlington Agricultural Research Station in Wisconsin, United States - UWRJ-L106-311C-6 | ecosystem: Environmental > Terrestrial > Plant litter >... | reverse complement strand
AAGTTGACAGCAAAAAGAGCCAAACCTTCTCTTCTTTCCACCCACCTACCTACCTACCCCAAGCTACTACGACGGCTATGGCCTCAAACCAAGTAAGTAACGCTTCCCTCGACATTCAGGTAATGAGCACAGCACTATTAACTAAACTTGCACCACCCCCCTCAGCTTGAACTCGATATCGACCATCTCGTAGTAGTAGCCCGTGCAAGTCGCGACAAACTCGTACACAGCCCCCCCCGACACGTCGGCCGGGACGACGATCCTCGCCGTCTCCCCCGGCGCCACCGACGTCAGGGTCGCCTCGCCGGCGCGGCGGTACGACCAGTGGACGTCCTTGCTGAAGTCGCTCCAGACATGCCGCTCCAGCCAGCTGATACCCCACCAGTCGACCACGGCCGTCGGCCGGATGGTCACGTCGACCGTCTGCCCGCCCGCGAGCGTCACGTTCCACAGGTCCATAGCCCAGTTGCGGGCGCGCAGCTTGGCCGTCTCGGGCCGCCGCGGCCGGTCGGCCAGCCGCTCCTCGCCGGGCGCTAGGCGCACCCCCCCGCCGCTGTCGTCGAGAAACGGCCGCGCCATCTCCAGCTGGGAAGCGCTCATCTCGGGCCGGAACAGCCTGATGGGCTTCCCGTCCGGATACGTCAGGTTGTACAGCTCGCCGAGCAGATAGGCGCGGCCGAAGGCCCGGAACAGCGCGGGCATGTCCGGATCCAGCGCCAGGTGCGTCATGTGCAGCTGGTAGTCGATGACGCGGGGGTACCTGCGCAGCCAGTCGGCGATGCGCGCCAGCGTCCACTCCTCCTTGTGGGAGAGGTACAACCAGTGCCAGAACAGCGAGAAGGCGGCCCCGTCGCCCGTCTTGACCGCCCACTGCAAGGGGCTGAAGTGCTCGGGGAACGCCGTGTTGTGGTTCGCCCACAGCAGCGTCGGCTTGGCCACCAGCTCGGCTGTCGCAGAAAAGGCAATCCCGTCCAGGAAGCGCGCCAGCGACAGGCGCCACCACGGCGCCGCGCGCGCCGGCGCCACCACCTCGTCGTGCAGGAACTGCTGCACACAGTGGTACATGGCGCGCACCACGTCTTTTTTCAGGCGGAGTAGTGGCGCCCGTTCGTCGCCCGCCCGTGGAGATCCGGCGAGCAGGAAGCACGGGCTGGCCGTGTGCGGCCCCGGGGCGCCGAAGCTGTCGAACAGCACGAGCGGTCTCCCGGCGGCGATGCTGGGCGTCGTCTTGAACGCCGCGGGCGGCAGCGCCGACGTGTCGGTCAGGGTCAGGTGGATGACGAGCGGCAGCGAGGCGTTGCCCGCATGCGACCCGAACAGGTCGAGCGCCGCGCCGACGGCCTCGTCGATGGCCCCGGCCGCGGCTGGGTTGGGGGGCAGGCTGTCGTCCTGGCGGAATAGCACCCGGGTGAAGGTGCTCTCGCGCTGGTACGAGCGGGTCAGGTTGCTGCGGCATGCTGCCAGGGGCATATCGCTCCTCGGAGCCCAACCGGGCAGTGGCTCCTGTACCCCGCGCGCATACGGGCAGCGGTCCTCCTCCGTCTGGCCCCGCGCGGCGGGAATGGTCAAGGCGAGGCAGGTGATGATGGGGCCGAACAGCTTCATGGCGAGGGCCTATCTCTTCTTGGGGAAGTGATCGATTCCATGGTATGGGCGAGGAGAAGACGGGTCGGTCGCTTCTGGGAAGATATATGTACAAGAGCAGATAGGGGATGTGAAGTGGTGGTCATGAGACGATATCTCGCGCGTATAGGGGAACGGCAGCCAGCACGCCCAACCCACGCCAGCCACACGTGCCTGCTTCATTTCACCATTTTTCGCGATAATGGCTCGCAGCCAGTGACCGTATCCGTGCAGCGATGCTGTACAGTGCGTGGATTGGATGGCGGTTTGTGGCTGAGCTCAGCAGCACTCTTATCACCATCGCCCCCCTTTTTTTTTGTCGGGGAGCTGAACTTGGCGTAAGGCAACGATTGGTCGATGGAATACTCCCAATCAGTGACCGGCACAAGCCAAGACAAGCCAAGCCAGGGCAAATCTTGAGTTGTCTTGGTTATTTTTGTCAAGTCTTGCAAGATTTGTTCCAAATTTGACTTGGCTTATTTGGCTTGCCAAGGCCAGTATTAGTCCCCCGGACAGGATCACGTGAGGATTCCGGGACTCGAAAGGATACCCCTCGTGCCTATTCAAGATATCCAAGCCGACCAGGTAAAAATTTGGCTTGAGCTTGGATAAATTTTGGCCGGCTTGAATTGTCTTGCCAGGGTCAGATCTTGGTTTGTCTTGCTCTGCTTGGCTTGTGGCGGTCACTGCTCCCAATCTCTGATGTGTTGGGCCTGTGGCAGGTACGATGGAAGAAGGATGATGTGATCACAACCCCACCTACCAGTATTTAGGCCACCAAACCAGCCACCTAGAACCCAACGCAATTCATCACCTTTTACCATCATAGTTGACAGCATCACAGATGCATTGGTTCAAACGCCAAATTCCACCCGTGTAGCTGAATTGTGGGTTGTTGAAAGGGGTGGTTGCAGAGACCAAGGTGGGCTCTGCCGGTAGTATTACCAAGGGTCATCCCTTCCAGGCCCGTTGTCTGGCGCGCCACCTCGAGCTCGTGGCGGCCCTGAGCCAGATCCTGGATGGCGCTCGCATGCGCGGCCATCTCGACATCTACTCCCGCCTCGTGATCCTTGCTCCCGGGGGAGAGGTGGTAGCCGTTGATGGTGTGCATGATGGTCATGGCGTGCCAGACGCACGTCAGGAGGGAGCCCGTGAAGAGGGGAAGCTCGTAGAGGATGCCTCGGTCCTTGTAGGGTCGGCATTCGTCGGCCTGCTTGGACGTGCCCATGCTGCCCAGGTCAGCCACGGCGTGCTCCACATTGGTCAAGGAGGGATGCCAGTCGCGCCAGTCGCGCTTCCACTCTTTCAGCCGTGTTGTGATGGAGTCCAGTCCCGCTCTGCCGCCCATCCAAAAGTATCCAACTCGCTGTCCGGGTCCTCCAGTATTGCTGCCTTGCGGTGGGTGGTCGATGAGGGCTTGTAACCATTCGTCCGAAAGGAGGGGGGGTCTTGTCGGCTCCGGCCATGTGTGCAGCGACCATGTCGAAACGAGCGTACCAGCTCAGTGTTATCCGTCCTGTCCATGTGCGGACGGCAGATTGCGGGTTGAATACCTGGCACAGGATCTTGAAGGCGGCGGTCCGCTGGTGGCGGACCCCTCACATCGCCATCGTCGCAATCGCGGCATCTGAAAATCCCATCCTGGCTTGGCAAGCCGGGTTCCTTGGCAGTTCGCTGCCTCCGAGAACAAGGTTTCTCACAAAACGAGGGCCCCGACAAGTACGAAAACGCAGGCTGCTCTTTCAATGTGAATTCCCATGGCGAATATGCGTGGTTGTTGCACTCGGGCCGTTCGCGGTCAACCGACAACCGCGTGACGTTATCGATTCCTGCGTCGTCTTGGCTCTTGGCTCCCAGTAAACCCTCGCAAGCCTCGTACGCGGTTTCTCAGTTCTCACTAGCCTACCTTAAAGCTAGCGCTGGAAGGAGTAAGTAGGCAGGTCGCAAACGTGACCTGGAGCGTCTTTTTGTCCGTTGCCATCGCGATCCGAGCTTACGGCAGTTCCAAGTCCGAGTCTACTAATAGCTGACAGCCGAGCAGCACAGCATCGAGCATGAGATTCCGGGCTATCTCGGGGTAGTCATTTGATGCCATGCAGACAAATTGAGGGAAAACCCTCCTACCTACCTAGGTACTTGTGAACCCTAAAATTCGACTGTCACGCACCCAACGCGATGAATCATATCTCGGTAGGCCCAGTCTGGCCCCCACGAAAAGACGTAACACAGGATAAATTTCAATACTGACCTGGGTAGGTGCTGTGCCGTAGGGCTGGGTTTCTAATTTCCTGCACTGCGACATCAAATCCGGCTGGCCGGTATTATTCCCGCCCGCTCAACTGCCTGCCGCCCGGCAAGACGAGTCATCGGCGACGAATCGAGTCCGAGCCGCACCAGAAATTGTTCATGCTCATCAGCCTGCAGTGCAATTCCGGGGTCTACTAGTTTCCAAAAAAAAAAAAAGGTTATTTAATCTCTAGGCTGCCCTGCCAAGATTTTTTTCATCTCCATGAAGTCAAGACAAGCTTTTTCATCACACAACTTTACAAGTTTCTTCTTGGGGGTTTTACCTGCCAAGCACAGCATCATGCGAATACACCTCTCTTCTTCCTTTTTGGCCCTTGCCGCCACCGTGCAGACTGTGCAGGCCACTCTCCCTCTCCCTTCAAAACTGGTCACACAATTCCCCACCCGCCCGTTTTGGATCGAAAACGTTGCCGTTCGACACAATGGTGCCCTCCTCCTCACGCAGTTGACACAATCCGCTCCCGCGACGTTATATACCGTTCCATCGCCATGGGTTGCTTTTTCGTCTGGTGCCTCTTCGACTTCGACTTCGACTGGTGCAAAAGCAAAAGCGATCCACGAGTTCTCTGAAGCCGACGCTCTTCTGGGAATTACGGAATCGCTTTCACATCCTGACGTGTTTGTTCTGGTCGGGGGCGTGAACCCCACGGCGAATTCTTCTGGAAAATTCTTTGCCTGGACAGTGGATTTCCGACCTGCCCATACCCATGCCCTTCCCAGTCCGCATCTCGGCCTCGGTCCCGATTTCGCGAGTTCTAGTTCAGATCCCGATGTCGATGTCGTCGATGCCGGTGTCGAGCCGAAAATCACGCAAATCGCAAACCTTTCCTCGCAAGGCATTCTCCTTCCCAACGGGATTGCATCCCTCCCAAAGGGAAACGGGATACTAATAGCGGATTCGCTAGCGGGGTGTGTCTGGAAACTGGATATCTCCTCAGGAAAAGTCGAATTAGCCATAAAAGTTCCCGAAATGGCTCCTTCCAAAACCGCCGTCGGTGTGAACGGGATCAAAGTTGTAGGAAATAAGTTGTATTGGACAAATAGTGCGACTGCCTCGGTATTTCGTGTAGAGATTGACGAGGAGGGAAAGCAGACTACGGGAAGCACTGCGGAGAAGGTGGCGACCTTGCCGGCGGTTTTTGCAGATGATTTTGCGGTGGGACCGCCCAGGAAGGAGGGGGATTTGTTGTGGGTGGCGACAAATGTGAATAATACTCTGGTTGCAGTTGATTCCCATACAGGAAAGACAGAGGCGATGGCTGGAGCGACGGGAAGTTTGGAGCTGGCGGGAGCTACGGCAGTGGCGTTTGGAAGGACGGAGAAGGATAAGGGGTGGTTGTATGTGGTTACTTGCGGAGGCGCGAAGGCGGCAGTGAATGGAGTGGTGGAGGCTGGAAAGGTAGTGGCGGTTGATACGAGGGGTTTTGTGATGTAGGAGTAGGGGAACTGGAAGTTCAAGTTCCACAACTTAAGGCAAGCTCAAGCTGATGAATCGCGCCCGATTGTCCCTGGCATGTGTGAACTAGCTTTGAAAGATGACGGATTCTTTCTTATAACTGTTGGAATGAGGTCTGGTGCTAGATTCTCCACTCTGGATCGCACTGTCCCAGTGCCACAACATCGCGCGGTCAGCATCTTATCCTTCCGAGGTCCCACCCGAGCCAGACTTGGGCGCCGTGCTCGGCGGAACCCACTCAGTCTTGTAGAACCAGAAAGCCATGCGGAGCGAGTTGAAGGGGTTCGAGTTGCGCGGGCGACACCACCCAGCCAAGCCCATCGGCGACAGCGCGCCCTTCATCAACATGACATCGCCACCCAAATCCATTATCCTGGACCCAGTGAATACCCCTTTATCCGATAGACAGCCCTCGATATGAAATTTCCTTCCGTACATCTGACATCCCTTGGCGGATATGACCATATCCCCCCCACGAGGCTCCTCGGCGACAACGAAGCGGATGTTGCGCATTGGCCCTTCTAAAACCTGGCGAATTTTGTCTCCACACCAGCCGACCCATTCACCCTCAGAAATTTTCTCAGTGTTTTGTTTGATGTTGCGAGCCAGCCAGTCTGCCCATACGGGCATCGCATCGAACGCATCCACAGCGGAGACGCCGAGCCCGGGGTCTACTTGGCGGGGCTCGAGGATTGGCAGCACGAGGTCTTGGATTGTGGCCAGGGGGACAGCGACGTTCACGGGGAGCTCCTCTGCCGCTATTGCCTTGTTGCTGCAGTCGTCCAAGAGGGAGACTATCCTGGCCACGATGAGCATGGCGACGCTGTGAGGTCGTATCCAACGAAATCTGCTGTCAAATTCCGAAGCGCCCATGTTCGGCCGAAAGATTGCAACGAAATTGCCGATATCTGTCCCATTAGTTCCATAAAACCACCAGGTCTGCCTTAAGGCGTAGACCCTGGCAGTATGACCGATCATCGCCGCAAGATCGCGGCGGAAGCTGTCTGCCCAAGGCACGGGAATGTCTGCCCTGGGATGTCTTCCTCCGGTCATGGCTATTGCAAGGCAGAGTGATGCCTGATTTACGATACAGTCCCTTGCGTGGGAGTCCCATATTTCGAGATCCTCTAACCAAGGCTTGCTAAATAGACGGATAGCAAGGCAGGTGAGGGATATCACCAGTGTTTCGTCGAGCGTGGTGGGATCTAGGCAACACAAGCTCGGTTAGGTCAGAACACGAGAGGGTTTAAGGGGGTTGTTACAGCCAATGACAGCAAAACAGCTCAAAACCCCAAGAGTAATGATCGGGGCCCGAGAAGCAACCTTATCCATAAAAACCCCCGAGCATCCTTCATGCTGCAGAAGGAACTCTTTGAATTCTTTAACAAGGGCGGGAAGTCGAGATGCAGCAACAGCTAAGCGTGACCAAACGTAGTTTTCATTTTCTCCCTTTTTGTCTTCCTCACTTTCCGGAAATCCAGTCACAATTGCCTTGACCCGTCTGACGAGGCTTGCTCGGGTAGGAAAAGCTCTGGCGGTTGGGTCACCCATTCGGTCGAAGAAGTACCGCTGCAGAAAAACTGGGTCGTTAATTATCTCGTCGAAGTGGTGACAGGTGAGACCTAGGGAAAGGAGGTCATGAAAAGAACAATGCGATGCAATATGTTGGATGATCTCGGCCGGGACTAGGTTGAATAGATCCATGGGTGCGGAAGCCATCACGGAGAGATGCGGGAGATGTGTAGGTTCTCAAAGCATGTCTAGGCTACCCTTAGTAGTCAGTCCTAACCGCCCTTTTATACACAATCGTTGGAGCCCTTTGAGTCAGCAATAGCTGTTGGGCAAAGAGTTGGAGTTGAAACGTACCGGTTGCGTAAGTGTGAGATGTTCATGGCCTCGACGACCAGATCATGAGGCGATGGCACCTGGGTAGCTACCCAGTGGAATTGAAGTTCTTCGTGCTGTAGTCCCCTCAGCTGCGCGACTGGGCGTTTCGGCAACTGTTTGCAAGTTCAAAAGCATTTGAACGTTATCATCTTGACAATGAAAATAGACAGACATTCCGTACCTTCTGAAGGCCCAGATTGCCTGACGCCAGAATGAGACACGGCTTGAGTACGAGGGTGCCTGATGGAAAGTCGGGGCGCGAAGTCGAGAGATTGGATTGTTATCGGAGAATAGTTGCAGAGGGAAAGATGACAATGATCAATAGCAATGATTGTGGCAATTTAGGTGCGAAGACATTAGGTGGTATTGCTGCAGTGCCCTGATTTAACAAGGTCCCCGAAAATGAGACTTTGCTGGCAGCGGCTGCGGTGGTCTGAAGTGACAGTCGCGCGGGCGACTCACTTCGAAGGAGATTTGCTGCACCATGACTTTGGTGTTTCAAATTTTCCAAGGTCCCTCCATCGCAACTTCTCACCGCCCGGCGGGCGTGGGGCAGAAAGTGGTGACAAGCCACCAAATTAGGAAGGCACGGCAGGTAGGTATCGCCTGACACTCACAGCGCCATTTTGGCCCACACCCTTTCAAAATGGTTAAGGAGTCGCAATCTTTCCCTCATTCCTGCATCAAAATGTTAATTCTTCGACAAGGCATTTGCCCCAGCTTGCCGTTTACCATTTGACCGCATTCTGAAAACACTAGCGCAACACAAACATGGATACCGAAGCCGGTTTGTCACCCTCTGCTCCCAAACTCCTTCCCTCGTTCCCGGAGCGCCTGCCTCTTAGCTTGAGCTAACTCACAGGTCGTAGCTTCCGCCCATCTCCCGCCTCTCCTTGGACTTACCATCGAAACGGCTGCCAATGACCTCGCGTCGGGACAGTTTACCTCGGTCGACTTGACCACGGCTTACCTCGCGAGAATCAATGAAGCCTCTGGCTTCAGAGCGGTTCTCCAGATGAACCCCAGCGCTCTTTCCGCTGCCCAGCAGCTTGACTACGAGCGGGTCACATCGGGTCCAAGAAGGTGCGCTTCTTACTACCTTCCCCTAGCCGCCAACACCCCCGCTGGTTCATTTTTAAGATGTTTCGTTGACAGGATGGATTGCCAGCGCACTCCACGGTATCCCGATTCTCGTCAAAGACAACATCGCTGCGAATGATGGAGGCCTCGAGGCGTCGGCTGGTTCCTTCGCCCTGCTCGGGTCCAGGCCCGTCCACGAGTCGTCAGTCATCGAAAGGCTGCGCCAAGTTGGCATGGTGATTCTCGGCAAGACAAATATGTCAGAGTGGGCAGGCCTTCGCGGCTTCAAAATTAGTTCAGGTGGAGTCCTAGAGGAGGGCAGACTCTGGGCGTCTATTATCCCAATTCTTCGCCTGCCGTCCTCGTCATAAAATCTCGCTGTCATCGCGCGAGAAGTCCTGGTTGTCCAGGTCCAAGCAAGTCAAACAAGTAACCACCACGCCCGCAAATTTGTCACCGATGACGAGTGGCAGTCTCGACCTAGCCAAGCCCACAATATAGTCCTTGATACCGGTGCCGGGGGATGTATTACCGTCAGGACTAAGGCTACACTTAAACGCCCCATCCTTTAGGCCGAGTGCTGCTGATGGCAATAGCGCGGTACTAACATCCCTAACCTCGCCCTGGTCCGGGTAAGAGACAAAGATCCCAGAGACCTAGCTCCAGTAAGTATACACCAAGGCTGTACATATCATGTTGCATGATATAGTTATTGTGAGTAAGCAGCCCCTGCCGCTACGGGTATTAGTATAGGTTGCGTTGCCAGGTGGTATCGCCCTTATGAAAAGTATGAAAGTTAACGGTACGAAATGAGTCGAAGCCCAACGTATAGGCCGTTCCTAGCGCTGCACCCGTACCAAGGTCAGGAAACACTAGGATGGATTCGGGACGTATATTTTTATATATAAAGTCACACGTATAGACGAAGCTTATAGTACTAGCGAGTTGCCCCGCGAGGCCTAGGACGCGAGTTAAACTGAAGGACCAGGGTTGTAAGAGGTGGTATCGGAGACTATAGCGGGAGGCGAATTAGGGCCGTTTGTGTCGAACGGGGTGCGGAATACTAGCTCGATAGAAGACAATCAACCGCTCCCCTTATACTTCCGTTTGACGAGGCCGTGATAAGAAGGAAGGGCGAATATGGTAGGGTCGACTTGCTTCAATTTTTTAGCGAGCCTTTCGGCGTTGGCCCATACCACCGTAATGTCGAGAGTGGGATTGTAAAGCATGGTGTAAACTGCGAAGAACTTGGATTTGGATAGTGCCGATCCCGTCCGTCGAATGATACGTGTGTTCGAGTGCGTAATAGGACTCGCGCTGTCCCAATCGAGCCTGTCGTCCGGCAGAGAGACGTGAAGATTTGCTTGGGGCCCGTGGTTAAGAGCCCGTCGAAGTTTCCAAGCTGTTAACATGGTGGGTGCTAAGGTACCTGGAGAGACTATTGTGTTAGTGTTTTGGAAAGGGGCGAGCTCGGTGTTAACAACTGCGTTTTCGATGCGAAGAATTAGGAACCAAGTTGGATTAAAGATATGTTGCCACCTTTCGAGGCCCAAGATGGTTTCGTCAAGTGTACCGCGAAGGATAACGTACTTCATCTTCCCTACTACGCTTATGGTGCTGGATACGCCAGCGGGGCTGCTGTAGGCGGATCTCACCTTTAATTAATATGGCTGTGGCGAGCTTGCTGCATAGTACTTTAAAAACTCGGAGGTGGATTCGACAGTGCTCTTCCTGCAGGTTTATCATTATCCGCTTCGTGAATTCTATCTGGATTGAGGTCCGACTCCAGATAGCTTCGATAACGAGGACTTTCTCCTGTAGGTTGTCGCTAGCCGTCATAAGACGTGGTATACTGTAATAAGCTCTTCCCCATATTTTAATACAAGGGCGCAATATGCTGTAGGTTTCAGTCCGACTCGAGTTTAATCCTAGACTTACTTCAGACACAGATCTGCCCCCGCTACCGCCGCAAGAACCAACTCTGCCGACATGGCCTTGTTACAGAAAGGCTCGCGGTTGAAAATGAATGTTGAGAATTAAGTTTGCCAAGAGGCGGGAAAGGCACGAAGCGCAGACCAAGAACCTTAAATGGAATGAACGGAGGGCAGTTCGAGTTGGGTTTAGTTGGGTTTAGTTGGGTTTAGTTGGGTTTAGTTGGGTTTAGTTGGGTTTAGTTGGGTTTAGTTGGGTTTAGTTGGGTTTAGTTGGGTTGCCTGGAGGAGCCGCTGCTATTGGGTGCATCACCTGATGCAGCTGGCTGGCCGACTGCGCCCCGCGACAACCTGCAAGCCCCTCCTTTGGCGAAGTTCAATTCCATCCATCAGCAGCCATGATTGCGGTGGAAAGAAGCTTGCGACATCGCCAGGGCAGCCTATCCCCTCTGAATCAGAGCACCTTGAGCGAGTAATGCGAACGAGGTTCAGAGCATGTTGCGACCGAGATTGATGCAGCGCCGCTGGTTGCCTGCCTCCCATAATCAACTCACCCAAGTGAGGAAGAGATGCCCCGATCGCTCCCCGACCTTGTCCGCGACTCTAAAATCGAGACAACGATCGTCAGTGACAACCGCACCCGACATGCCATCTTTCGAGCCGGTCAATCGGCGCGGCAGCGGCGAGTGCGCATCGAGGAGACTTGGGTGCGAGATGGTTGTCTAGGCCATGGATCATACGGCACTGTCTACAAAGAATACAAGGAAACTGCAGATAACGGGGAAGCGTTTGGGAAAATGGAGGGCGCATTGAGCCCCAAGGTACGGGCGGTGAAAGAGATCAAGAAGAGCGTCATCGCCGGTGAGGAAATTGACTACACAATGGAGTTGGAAGCCGTGGCCAAGTTCTCGAACCCGAACTACTCACACTGTTTTGTACGGTCGGACGGCTGGTACGAAGTCAGCGATGCCATATTCATAATTATAGAATACCTCGAGTATGGGGACTTGCAGCGGCAAGCCAAAAATCCTCTACCGGAGCCGGAAGTCCAGAACATCGTCTCCCAGGTACTCGAGGGTCTCGAGTACATGCACGACAATGGATTCGTCCATCGAGATCTGAAGCCGGGAAACATCATGGTCGTTCAGAAGGGCCCTGACTGGTGGGTCAAAATCGCAGACTTTGGCATCAGCAAGCGAAGATATCAAGATGTCACGACACTGCATACTATGCAACGAGGGACTTTCGGCTATGCCGCCCCCGAAGCGCTAGGCCTTCGTGGCGGAGCTTCTTACACCGCGGCCGTCGATATTTGGTCTCTGGGAGCTGTCATCTTCTGGCTTCACACGCAAGCAGCCGTGTTCCCAAATTTTGTCGATTTCTGTGGTTATTGCTCCGGAACTAGAGATTTCCCAGTCGACCTGCTAGAAGCGCGGGAAGCATCGCAGGAGGGGCAAGATCTTCTACGGCGTCTGATGTCACTTGAAGCCAAGGACCGGCCCTCCGCCAACGCAGCATCTAAACACTCGTGGATCACAAAGCCCCTTGTTAAAACTTCAAATGCCATGGCGCCAAGCACAACGTGAGTTTGTGCTTTCATCCACACTGACCAAGCTAATAGCCACGTGGGACTGTCCAGAACCTCGAAAGGCACAAGACCTTCGATCTCCAGTGGCACAACCATTTCAGAGGCCTCCGCCGCATGGAGCGATGATGGCGAGTCTTTCTCATCTCGGCCTTTCTCATCTCGGCATCGGTGTGAGGCCATCAAGCCAACTACACAATCCTGCTATCGCGCCCCGTAAGTCGAGGAGGAAGACGAGTCTGGTGGCGAGGTATCTGCTTTCAAGGGGAATGATAATGTCGTATCAACTGCATCGGAAAGGACCGAAAGAGACCACCTTGAGCGAACTAACAAAGTAGATTGGCGAACATGCCCTGTCGTGTTCTATCTGGATCCCGGCTCCCAAATCCACGAAGGAACCCCTTTCGACCCTACGAAATTTACCACTCCACGCCTGAGAGATTCATATGCACGTCGATTCATGTACCTCCGCCGCCTTGAGCAGCTACGTTCCGACGAACGAATGGGGAAATATTCATTTTCAATGGCAAAAGGTACCTCGGAGATCGAACAGGTGCAAGCATACATCAGGGCGATTGAGAACGAAATAGAAGCCGAGGAGGATAACGTGCGATGTATGATTCAGCCCAGCAATGCCACAGGGGCGACAGGCCCATCCGATGAAGAATAGAAACTTATATATATTTATTGTCTTACGCCGTACATGGGGTGGGTGCCACCCACTGGCCCTAATGGCTACGTGGAACTTCTACTGTAACTATCTAGGTGGAAAACGCTGCTCCTACGTTACGAGGTATCCGGTCAACTGGTACTACGTATAAAAAACCCCTAATCCTAATCAGGCCTTGGCCCCTGGTTTCCCAGGGGGGGCTGGCCATTGGTTATTAATTTGTATACTTCCGTTCTGCTAACTAGTAAAGTCCCCCTGCGAAGGCGTGCCGCCCTTATTAGTAATTTTTTCTGGGGGTTAATTATCCAAAACCATTATTATGTCACGACCCACCAAGGCAACGGCAGCGGGAAGCGGGGCATGAGGGGCGCACGGCTAAGCCCCGGCAAAACCGTTTGGATTGCTCCACACGTTTGTATAAGTCAGCAGTTGGTCCCGATGTCCCGATAAGTGGGCATCGGGAATCGGGACTCCCGACGCGCTAGTCCCGAGTATTGGGACTAACTTATCGGGACGGTACCTGGTACCTAGGTAGCTAAACTAGTATAAGTACAGTGTAACGCAAGGGTGTTGTGGGTGAGGGGGTAGAGGAGTGGTCTCAGTCAAGGTGGTTAGCGTAAGGTTAGGTAGGGGTTATTAGATCAATTGGAACGTGGCCTTCCTCTGATCGGAGGGCGGCCACCAGCCTTATTATACTAGATTACAGGCTCCGGATCCGGCAGCTTCCATTCCGTCAAGTACGACAACGTTCCGGATCCGGAATCCGGATCCGGCATCCCGCTTCCGGCCGCAACCTGCATCCTGGAGGGAGGTCTTGTTACATAAGCACCTACTAAATAAGGTTGGGAAAGCCTTAGATCTGGCTAACGTAGAGAAGGCGGGTTTGGAAGCCGAAATCAACCGTTTGGAAGAGGATTTTCAGGCAGCCAGGCCTTACACACAAAAGAGGGTCAGAAAGGCGCCCAACGATAAGTTTGCTAGGATCAAAGATATCGTACAAGCCGAGGAGGCCAGTCGGGAACCCCCTACCCGCCGGGGGAGGGTAACCCAACAAGAAGCCATATTATCGGTTGAACAAGCTTAAGAAGAAATTATTTATGGGTTGGATCGGCTTCGGGGGGCTCAGGGAGATGCTGTAAACCTTTTTTTTTGTATACAAATTACTAGGAAATGCGAGGAATGCTGCATTTGTTGTGCCCCTTGGTGGTGTGCGGGGAATGTCCGGAAAGTGGGTCGTCCGGTTTGGGGGTCGCGACCTCTACAAGACGGGAGTTTTTGAGTTTGCGACACCCCTTCAAGGCTTACCCTCTTGAGCACGTAGGTGGCGTCTCCTTTCGTTGTATTTGGCAGCCTTTCCACGGTTTCCGGTGATGCGAACCTATTTCCAAACACTTTTTTTGCTCATTCTTGAAAACTGCGGTGTTTTAAACTACCTAGCTACTACATATGAATAAAAAAGTGTGCTCATGTCCAACCCATCTTCCTACTGCCGACGGTCCTACCAGTTATTCCAAACATGTCGCTGGTCGTCAGGCAACGGATCCACTGCCGTGTACAGCCTGACCTCGAGAGCAACTCTCATCTTCGGAAATGGCGGTAGCTGTTCAAGGCCCGAATCGCTACGGTGTTGATTGACCCCCTTCCATGCACGCCTGATGCCGCCCAACGTGTCCTCTATTGATTTAGCCAGAGTCTCTGGCACCCCAAATAGGTCCCTCAAACTACCGGGCCCAGCTAGCGTAGACGCGGCCTTCCAAATTTTAGATGAGGCGACATCTTCAATGTCAACTAAAAAAACGTGCGTTTCCCAATGGAAATTGCCTTCTATATGGCTTTTGCCGTGGCTTCGAAGAGGGCATGATCCCGATCATTCTGAGAATTGCAGCGAGGTGGATACCACCAGTCTTCGACCAGCTTCTTTGTAAATGTCTGCATTTGCTCAGATATGCCCGCGGGCACGGCTGTGTCATCAACATCCCAGTTATGACGGTAGGGGTGTAACCCTCTATCCCAGCCACACCATTCTATCTATCCATCTAATTATTACACTCTCGCCAACCTAAGCCATATACCCAGGTAGGTACCAAGTCCAGTATCATGAGAGGGGACCTACCCCCCCTCACTTGTTGATATCGGTGCAGAGAACACTGCTGATGAAGTTGTCGAACTTGCCATTGCCGCCTGAGAGATTCTCATCCTCGTTGTTCTTGTATTTCTGGCCCGTACATGCGGTGTGTCTGTTCGCAGGTAAGTAAATTAGTTGTCGTTTGCTAGCAATGGAGATCAAGGTAAGGTAGGTAGCCAGAAAGATGGACACAACGTACTCATACCAAACACAATCACCAAGGACCGTGGTCTCGAGCACAAAAGAAGAGATCTTGTCGTTGAACTGGGGCGGGATGCCATCTGTCACGCGGGTTACGTATCCGTCAGTACCTCGGGGCGCAGAGAAGAGTAGATGGAGATCCCCTTACAGCAAGTGTTGAGAGGCACGCTCTACTTGTTGCACTCCCCGCGGCCCTCCTCATCTATGCAGTACTGGATCGTCACAGCTGACTGGCGCTTGGTGACGGCGGTGGAAGCGGGGGGGAGGGGCCGTAGCAGTGAGAGCACCGCAGACGAGGAGAGTGGCGACGGAGACGAAGCTGACCATTTTGGCAGTTAGGTAAGTATTTGATTCTGAGAGAGATAAGAAAAAGGTCTGGAGATATTAGAGAGAAAAAAGTCTAGAAAAAAAGAGAGCCGGTTGGTGTAAAGCGAGTGAGTGGCTGGCTATGTGCTGAACTGTGATGAAATCGGTTGCTTGTCCTGATTAGAGATAGAACTCCAGATCAACTCTGCTGAATACCTCCTTCTTTATAGTCCACGACGACGGTAAGCCAAGCCTGCTCGTTCATAGTTTCCATTAGCGATCGTCACCCCTCTCTCCCTTCCCAGTCATCATACGGAGGTGTTCTCCCACCCGTTTAGAACAACCCCTGATATGAACAAAATAATTATCACCATCATCAAACAGACAATGCCACAATCTGAGTAAGTTCTCATAATCACACAAACCCCCGATACCCCCGTCTGCGGTCTACCGACAGTCGAGATGTTACGACCTGCCTACCCGAGGTAGTAATTAGGTAGGGCCTGGCCGCCACCCATTATCCGCTGAATGCTCGTTTCGCTGTCTGAGGACTCCAGCCCGTGTAATAAACCAAATAAACCTAATACCCTCCATATGCAGGAAATGCTTCCGTACGTACGGCAGAAGCGTAGCACAAATCTCGAGGTGGCTTACGAATTGGGGCCGGCGGGTTTCAAACTCGGTTTGGCAACTCGCCACCACACCGCCCTGCTGAGAGGGAGGATTTCTTCCGGCCAACATACCTCCTTCCAGTCGTTGAACAGCTATCTCGGTTTCTACATAGCCTCGCCGTGAAGAATCAGAAGCTCGAGTCACACCTGCGCTCTCCCTAGGTATTCATCGGAGTGGATGTAGGTAATAAGCTGCGGGTTTTACCAGGCCGAGCTTCTCGTATCTGCCGATCAGAGAGATGCCAGGTTGCTCGTCGTCGTCACCCATGTTTGGATCCCAGGTAACGTGCGTGATAAGTGAGCGACGAAAATAAGCGAGCGACGAATTTTTTGCTACTTTACCACAACCATCCTCAATTATACAACCACAATACTAGGAAATAATAATAACTGAATTGGAAACAGATGAATCAGACGATTCTGCAGCCTCCTTACATGTACGTGTATTATGACCGGGCTTGCCGTATACGCCATAATACTGAATCTTCGTACGAGAACCCCCTGCACTACTACGATTTTGACGTTCTTCCTGAGCCAGCTGCTCACCCATAGCCTTCCCATCCAGTAGATCCTGTGTATCTTGTATAGTAAGTGACCTTTTAAGCCGTATATATGTTTTTTTGGCTCTCCGTCGCTTGCTAAGCCCCTTATTGGCCTTACGTAGTACTGAGACCTCTGCGTGTAGAAGAGCCACCTCGTGCATTACAATTATTGTACCTTTCGCTAATCGGTTTATAGTAGTTAATATTAAGGTTGGAGAGCTACCTTGGTAGTTAAATATCCGAGTTTTAATAAGCTCTGATTATAAGGTAGCTTCTTGAGGGTTGTAGGGTGTTTGGGAGAGCTAAGGTAGTATTATACCTGGCCTTGAAGTTGGGGGTATTGGAGTCCGAATATACATATTTAGTGTCACGGTACTGTGATGCTGCCTGCCTGCGGCTGCAACTAGATGTAGAAGGACTACGGTGCAGTGCCCTGACTGCACAACGTTCCACTTTTTGTGGTGTTTACGCATTGCGTCCTTTGGTGCCGTGACATTTAGCTTGGATATTACCCTTTTTGGGTTGTACGGTATAAGATTAGCTTTAGTAAACCCTCCTTGGATATTATTTTTTGTAATTGAAGCAAAAAACGCCTCCCTAAACGTATAGAGAAATTCTAACTTGCTAATATGTGTAATGTTTATTTGTATTAACTGTTTAATTTGGCGGCTATACGCCTTTTTTAAAGGCGTAAAATAATTAATATCTAATGGCTGAAGTAGGTGTGAGGAGTGAGGAGGTATATAGAGTGTAATGATGTTGTGCTTTTGGTAGTAGGTTTCGAATTCTTCGGAGTGGTGGTTATTATAGCCGTTAAGAATTAATAGCCGGTATTTGCCCTTTGTACGAAATGTTGTGTGGAAATCGAAGTGCTGAATCCAATTTATACCTTTCTTATTGGTAGTCTAGCTATTATTGGTTGTTGCAATACGCCAGGTTTTCGGGAGGTTGTACTCTTTATACTAGTTGGCGAAATGGTACTGCCTAGTTGTAACAAGCTGCAGGATGATCAAGGAAGATGCCCCGGTACTGAAGCGATACGCTGGCGAGTCACTGCTGGGATACTGAACTTGTGTCGTAAGTGATGCATTAACTGATTCTTGCCAGAGGGAAGTTCCCCCTAGCAGGCCTACGCGCTACAGCCACTATTTAAGCGCTAACCAATCGCCATCGTTTCACCAGCTGCACCGCACCCATTACAACTATCCCCCTTCTCCAAAAAGCTATCCCCAGCTTCACTACGGAATTACTTAACTTAGTAAAATCGCTAGCTCGTTATTAACAAATTAAACGCGCTTAAGCTATTACCAATTCAAACGCGTTTCGCTAACACGTCACACCCAATTCGCTAGCGCGTTTTTCCCAATAGCGCGCTTTTAATTACTAACGCGCTTTTCAAGGCACTACACTGCCAAACCCCCACCTTTCACCGCCGAATTCTACCTACCCCGCCAAAACATTTCCAACTCTCTTACCCTACTCACTCCTCCAATTTCCACCCTCACCATCACCATCGCGACCGACCATTCCCCTTCCCTTTCTTAATTAATTCACACGCGATTCGCCACCATATCATCTATCGATTTTAACTCGTTGGACAGCTCTTCAGCTATCAAGAACAATCCCTGCATACATTACGTACACAACGCTATTTCAACGCACTTTAAGCCCGGTTCTAATAAATTACCGGCGCCCAGCTGTATTTTCGGGGTCAAGCCCAGCTCTCGGTACAACCAATACACCTCTCGCAATAACTCCTACTCCCCAATAAATCTTTTCGCAATTAAAACAATAGCGAAATACTAACAAATTAATACTAAATTATCGCTGGAATAAAAAACGACCTTACCGACCTAATAACCCTACTACGCTTAACCAATAACGCCCAAAATACCTGCAATAAAAATAACCCGATTCGCCAAAAATACACCGCCCGCACCTACAAACTAATTACAGTATTCGAGAACGTTAAAAAAGCCCATCATCGTACCTATAGCCTTTCTAGTAACCGCAAACCCGCCGCAGTAAATTTTCATTAGCTTTTCACCCGCTTTACACCTAGGAGAATTTTTTACTAACTTAACCCAAACCGTTATTATCAGCTACCAGTCCCTACTAGCACAAAAAATAAAACTTCGGCTCAAGTTAAATCCTCACCCAGTCCTAACTTTTAATCCAAAAATTATACGTCGCTTACCTTTCTTCAACGTTTCAGTTACTAATCTTTTCCAAAGTAAAGCCAAAGCCAAGGAACTAACCACCCGGCACACTTCTAAGCTACAAGCTTAAAAATATCACCAAAAGTTTCACCTAAATACCTCCCAAGTAAGCTACAATACTTAATCCCTAACCAAACGCCAGCTTCTCGCCTCCATTTCTAACCAGCTAAAATCAAAAGGTATCTCCTCTAATAACATTCCTAACAATCTAGATACGTTAAAATCGGATTAGCATCTAATACCTTTTCCCGATATATAAACTAAATATTTTAAATATCAAACCTAAGATCTTTCACTGTTAATTCGGGGGTTCTTATCAACGTTTCGCCTCTTTTTTATTCTTTTTATTTTATTTCCGTTATAAAATATTAGTAATTAAGGATTACGCCGGGGTCTTTTTTTCCCCTTCTCATCTTTTCTACCCTTCTCCTACTTAAGTAACCTCTTCTTTACGTAATCCCTTTCAAATCTTACCACTAAGTTTAGTATATTACTTAAATCCTCTTTCGCCAGCTATTAATTATACTCTAATAGCTATCCTAACCACTTAACTAACCACTTCGTTTCACTATTAATTCGCCGTTTATCCCAGATCTCCTTAACTTCCCATTCTTCATCGTCTTCTAATTCTAACATTAGCAGGGGTTCCTATCCTACCCTATAAATATATAGCTTAAGTAAGTTAACGGAAAATACATTATATAACCTATTATACTTATCCGGAAAATACAGGCGATATACTAACGAACTAACCCTATTTAAAACCCGAAATAATCCAACGAATTTTAATATAAACTTTCCTAATACAGCTTTTAATCTCAAATTCTTAATTAATAATATTACCAACTATCCCTTTTTAAATTCTTAACTTTAGTATTTTTTATTATAATAATATTTCTACCTTTCTATACTACGTACCCAATTTTCTCTTAATTACTATTGTATTTATTAAAGCTTTTCAACTTTCTTAACTACTATTGGTACCTTCCCCTTTAGCGAATCGCCCTTAACTTAGTTATAAAACAAAAGCGTAAAGCCTATAAGCGCTTTAAAAGGTATAATCCCAATTATTACGTTAACTAAACTATTGCAAATAAACTCGGCTTATACCAATAAGTAAGCCCAATTTGGCTTTTCCTCATCATAAAAAACTCTAAAGTAGTACTCCAAAGTCTGGTTCATCCGTTCCGTCTAATCGTTAATTTACGGGTAAAACGCTATTAAAAGCCTTCTTTTTATCTATAAAATATAATATAAATCGCTCCAAAATTAACTTGTAAAAATAAAGCTTTTATTACTTACTACGCCTTCTAATACCCTAACTCCTCTTCAATATTTTATCTCGTTATAAAACAGCATTGCTAATTTTTAGCTTATTATTATTTTATTAACAGTAAAGTAATACATTATTTTAGTAAACCTATCCATGATAACTAAAATTAAATCTACTTTATCCCCGTTTTAAAGGTAAATTAGCAATAATTTAATAATAAGATCTATAAACAATTTCTAATAAGACCTGGAGGGCTATAGTAGGGACTGTAATTCTTTATAAGGCTTATATTTTTTTAGCTTCCTAAATTAGCAAATATCGCAGGATTTGCAATAATCCTTAACGTCCTTATTAATATTATTTTAAAAATATTTTCGTTAAATCCTTTCCAGTATCCTTTAAACTCCAAAATAACCAGCCAGTAAATTATTATAAAAAACCTAAAAAATCACCTACTTCGCACTCTACTTTACTAAAACGAATAATCGTCCCTTATAAAGTAACTCTCCATCTTTACCTTATAACCAACACTTTAAATCGCAACCAAATCACTAGCTTTTCAGCCTCTTAACAACTCTCTATATCCATTCATCACTTTTTTACAACTTCAAAACCAAATCCCTCAACGAGGTATTTAGGTAGGGATCCAAAATACGTTCCTTTAAAGCTACAGCTTTAACTACCCAGACTAAAAGCATTTATCTACAACCAAACCAATTTATAAAAGGTACCTCTTCCCCCCCATTTCGCGTATTAAAAAACAACTAAAACACTCGGACAAATCTTCGCCTTAAACCCCTATATTCTTCGGGTATTATCCGGGCTGCAAACTCTACGTATACTAATTATACCATCGCCATCTTATTCTTAAAAACTGGAAGCCATTCCAGTTTCTCCGCAAACTCATCACCTATATAATCTAATCTTCTCGACGGTACATTAGCTGGGTTTCGCTTACCTACTTAGTATTTAATACTAAAATCAAACCCCGCCAAGTACATATACCATCTGGCTTATCTACCATTCAGATAAGTTTAATACATAAAACCCTATAAATTATTATAATCCGAAAAAACAGTAATTTACTCACGACTTCCTTCCAAGTAATATCTCCACTACTTAAAACACTTAACAATCGCCATCAACTCTTTATCAACCGTCGAATATAACAACGCCAATCCTTTAAACTTTAATAACCAGAACGCAATAAGGTATTTTCAGCCGTCATTCGCCACCTATAAAAGTATTACGCCTATAACGAAATTAAAAACGTCAGTTTCAACGATAATAGGTTTCTCGGAATCGAAATATCGTAAAACTAGTACATTCATAAAGGCTTATTTAAGTCGCTGGAAAAACGCCCATTCTTCGTCACCTAATCGTACGTTACCGGGTTTTCTACCGTTCTTCATACCTTTCAACATATCGTATAGCAACCTAGCGATTTCGAAAAAACCTTATACAAAACGTCGAAAAAAGTTACAAAATCCAACAAACACCTAAATATCGTAAAATAACTAAAGCTCCAGCTAATTAAATACTGTTTAAATCCGCACCGAATTGATAAAAATTCCCTCCTTTCCTACTACGTAACCAAGAAATTTAACCTAATCCTTATAAAATTCGTACTTACTAAAATTACAATAAAGGTCGGCTTCTTATAATCGCTCCATAACTTACCAAAAATATTAAATATATAATTCTCGGTCCGGTAAAAAAATAAAAATATCGTCCAAATACACTACTGCAAAAGTATTGAAATACCTGTAAAGTATATATTAAATATAATACTGGAAAATTATAAATACGTTAATAAGCCCTATAGGTATAATAAGGAACTCGTACAATTCGTATCGTATTTAGAATACTATCTTCTACTCTTTACCCTCTTTAATCCTAATTCGATAATAAGTATCCTTTAAATTAATTTTACTAAAATACTACGTATTTAAGGCTTAATTAAAAATCTCCGAAATAAAAGGTAAGGGGTAGCGATTCTTAACCGTAATTTTATTAAAACCTTAATAATCTATATATAAACGTAAGGATTTATCCTTCTTAGGGATAAATATTACCAGCGATACCGCTAGGTTTTCGCTAAGTTTTATCCACCCTCTTACTAAATTTTCTTCCAAAAACTTCTACAGTACTTTTAACTCAATTCTTAATAGTATATACAGGCCATTATACAGAAATGTAGTATTTTCCATCAGGGGGATCAAGTAATTAAAATACTAATAATAGGGTAATATAGCTACCCGTATAAAATCAAATACATCTTTAAAATCTCGAAGCTTAATAGGTATTTCTCCTCCTTTTCCCTTAAGGTTCTCCTCCTTTTTATCTAGTAACAAATAATTCAATATTTCCGGTTAGGGAACAATTATAAACGTATATACTTTTTTTTTACATATTTTTAAAAATCTTCATAGCTTCTAAATATAAATAGCTTTTAAATTAATAGCAAACTACTACTAATTCTTACGTAGAAACAACAAAATAGCCTCCTCACTTAAGGTAGGTATACCTAGCAAAATAAAAAACTCTCCTTACGAACAATCTTTATAAACTACAGTATAGTAAATAATCAATAAACGTATATAGCTACAGCTATCGGTTACTTATACTAGTACTTCGAAAACTCCAAAATTCTCGTATATAACTTCGTTAAGGTACCGTAAATATAATACTTTTATAGTAACTCGCCGCAAATCGTATTTTTAGGCGAAATCGTAATTAATAATATCCAACTCGGCGCAAAAATCCAATTCCAATATAATATTAAAAGGAAATAATATAAGTAAAACAGCGTTAATTCTCATCCTAGTACAGGTTACTACTTTAGGTAAACCCTCTTTAACGTTATAACTAATAAAAAAGGTTAGGCGTTTCCCTAGTTTTTTAGCACTAATTATTAGGGGAGTTGCTAATACCCCCTCCCTCTATATACTCCTCAATTCGCTCTCTAGGCGTTAAAATACTAATTGGAGCAATTTAGCGATATATAGCCAACACTACCACAACTAAAGTACTAAATTGTTAAAAAAGCAAAACTACCTCTAGGAGCTCGTAAATAACGTCCTCGGTATCCATAGGTTCCACGCGCCCCGCAATTACCTTACGATTCACTAATACCTTAGGGGTAATTACGTACTAAGTAAACGTATTTACGTTAAAATTTACTAATAAACTATACTCGCTAGGCCAATTTAACCATCTCCTCTCGTACTTCGGGTTTATTACCGTAATAATATAGCTCTAAATACTTACGAAACTTAAAATCCAATTTAGTAAAAAACTTTATAAAGCAATCCTTCTCACTTTACCGGGGAAATCGTACCTTTAAACTCTCGAAATAAAAATAAAACTCCCATAGCAATTAATTAATACGCTAAGTAGCTTATTCAAATTGGTTTATTACAATAATATCTTAATCTACTACATTATAAACCAAAATTCTAATCCAGTTCTCGAAATAGATCCAATCTTTTTCGTAAGTAGTTCGCTCGTTATTTAATTACGCGTCGCAATAACTATACCAGTAACTGCAAATATTAAAATCCATATATTCCAGGCTAAATAAAATCCGGTTTTTTACTACCTAAAAGCGCTAAGGGTCTCCTTAAAAAACGCGATCCAAATCTTACAACCATTCCTAACAGCGTTAAAAGGTCATCTTACTAGTAAATTAGATAATATTCTTAACTTTAATAACTCTACTCGACTCCTAAAATAGGGATTCGCTACGCTAGCGTTTCCAACTCAAGTCCGTAATAAATCCCAATTATCGTAAAAACTCCTCTTCTTTTTCTTTCACCTATACCAATCGTTCAAGGAAACTAATACGGCTTTACGTCTGCTGCAACTCCGATTCTTAATTCTCAGGCGACGTTACAACTAGCTCGCCTTCGGGGAGAAACATTAGCAACGAAGGGCGAATCGTTATAAGTATACTAGTTCGCAATATAACGCCCGCAACTAGGGCTAGCGGCTCCAGCTAACTTAGTACTAGCGACATCTTAATTAATCGTAAGTAGAAGAATCAGAAAATGTAACAAGCTGCAGGATAATCAAGGAAGATGCCCCGGTACTAAAGCGATACGCTGGCGAGTCACTGCTGGGATACTAAGCTTGTATCGTAAGTAATGCATTAACTGATTCTTGCCGGAGGGAAGTTCCCCCTGGCAGGCCTGCGCGCTGCAGCCACTATTTAAGCGCTAACCAATCGCCATCGTTTCGCCGGCTGCACCGCACCCATTACACTAGTTAAGATAATAAATGGTGGGATGGCCCAACCTAAGGCGTTTACCCCTTAGATAATTATTGCCTACTTTTGATTGCCAGGTTGGGCCTGTTTAGCCCTACTGTTGCGGCTGTCTGAGGTAGTAACTATTATAGTGGCGATGATAATACCTATTATAAAGCCGGTTTTGTTAAAGTTGTATAAATTGTCGTTAAGGATACCGTATTTAATCTTGACGTTATATATAAGGGCAAATTACTTTTGAATAACCTTGGGATCTTCGTATTTGGCTTTTTGGTAGTTGTATTTACGTGTAAAACGTGTTCGGAGTTCTGGTTGGCGCTTGACGAAGTTGTGAGTTTATCGTATACTAATAGGGGGCGCGTTGCGTTTGCGTAGTAATTGGTTGGCTATATCTTCTACGTAATAAAGCTGAGGATGAAATGCGTGTGTATATAGCTTAATAATATATCGAATAATTGTCTTCTCTTCCAAATCCGTGAGTTTTCGCGAGTTGGCTGGTATATTAGATTGTGAAAGCCGACCGGCGCGTCGGTGGCGAAGAGTCGCTTTTGGAATATTGTATAGCTTGGCTGCAGTAAATACATTGAGTTTTTCGTTGTTTTGGATAGCTTGAAGAGCTAAAAGAATCCTAGCTTCTTTTGACGGAGCTGCCATTGCTTGTTGTGGTAGAACTGAGTGTTGAAAGTAGAAGGGTCTTGTCGCGTGGGAAATTCGTTGCTCGCTTATTTTCGTCGCTCGCTTATCACGCACGTTATCTGAAAAGGCGCCAAATACAATGTATCTGGTAGGGAATGTGACAAAAAAAAAAAAAAAGGGGGTGCCGATGGGGAGCACTGATGACGAAGAAAACAACCGCCCTCTCAAATTGGGGCGGGGGGAAGTAGAACTCGCGGAAATCAGACGCTCCCAAGCTGTCGACAGAGTCGAAGGCGTCTCCTATTTTAGCAAAGCGAATCGCGAAAAGAAACACACCGTCTCTCTATTGAGAATAGGATTGATTCGGATTCCATCTAGGAAGAAAGACGACTGTGGCTTCTAATTTCTCTAGCTAGTGCCCCGAAACTAGGGATACAGAATGTCCACTCCTTAAAAACTGCCCCAATGAGGAGGGACTGGATTAACCCGACCTCCATTGTGGGCAACGGCAGCGACCAGCTACACCTCTTCTGCGTCATCATCTCTTGGGACAAAGCGATGGCTCCGCGCCTCTACCGCGGGCCATGAGAAGGTCGACTTGTCCGAATCGGGCACTGCCGTGCTCACCCTGTCCAGCGATCTCATCTGGATGCCGAACGTCGGCAGCCCCATCCGTCCAGCCAGTCGCTCGATCGGTCCCTTCACCAGCGGGGCGCAGGCGGCGATGATGATGATGGACTCCTCCATGCGGCACCAGAAGAACTCGGGAACTAGGTTCCATAGGCCGTCGGTAGAACTGAAGTCGTAGGTGACCATGTAGTAGAACTTGGGAATCCCGCAAGCGGTAGCGAGGAGGCATGAGGCCATGAGGATGACAATCAGCCCCTTCTCCAGTTTGGTGCGAGACAAACTCCAAATGGCAAAGCCGGGGACGAGAGCGAAGACGAGGTCGCTGATCATACAAATGGCTTTTTGGCGGTCAACCACGTTAGACGGGATTTTAGACGCGAGTCGCACGACGGGCGACAGGTTACCCTCCACCCGCTGTCTGTCTGGAACTTACCGATGGAAACATAAGTGAAAGCCAGAATTTGAGCCTTGGTGAGACACGTAGAGTCCTTCACTACAACCTTGCCGGCGATGATGGATTGGCATTGCGCCAGCTGCACTGCCTCGTAGCTGATAACGAACAGGATCTGCACCGCAAGAGCAGCCCAGATCACGGCACGCCACAGTTGGCCGGTGGTGATGCGCAGTAACAGGCACGCGATGGATACCCTCGCAAAACCCGAAACAATCACGCCTGTCATGAAGATGCCGAGCAGATCGCCGAAGATGGCGTTGTAGCTGCTCATTGCAATGTACGCGTTATGTCTGCCGAAGCCGTGTTGTATCGCGCTGATCATGAATCCGATGGAGATAGCCTTTGATACCTAGCGACGGGAGGATGAAGAGGTCAGCAAGGCCTCTTCTATAGGTCGGTGGGAGAGGCCAGAAAAAAAAAAAAAAAAAAGCCTCCTTGTTCCGTTACCATTGCAATAGTGATGGCGTAATCGGCTGCCGTCATGTTGTACTTTGGGCGCAGGCGGGACCAGATGCGGATGGCATAGACGATGAGCGCGAGGATGAAAAGGGGTAACACGCTCCCCATCAGCATCGGCCCCCGACTCTCGTCAGGTGGCAGTGTTCCTGCTTCGCGATCGCGGATGTCCATGGCGGCGGGGCTAGCAACCGACAGACAGGACGCATTCCGTCGCCTCACCTCAAGCGTCCCGACGCACCGTTGGAGGTACCACGTCTGACAACCCTGGTGACGCTGGTCGCGGGACGGGATGGGGGCATCGATTAGTGAGGAAAGAGCCGAGAGTTGCGTCTGCCGATGATGACCTGGGGGGAGGGAGACTGCAATTCCGTCGAGGTCTGCCAGCGAGGGGACAAGTGGCCATGCTTGGAGATTGGAAACTCGGAATGTCGAGTGCTAACTCGACGGGATTTTGAAAGGGGGTCTCGGGGGGGAAAAAAAGAAATGGAGGTGCGGCTGAACAGTGCGTCAATCCAGAGTCCCGGTGACCAGGTTTCAATCCAAATGCCCGCCGGCACACGAAATTTCTTTGCCGCGACTACTCTTCTTCCAGGGTTTGTTTTGCTTGTACGGTAAAAGAGCAGGGGGGTTAGACAAGGAGTTTCCTTCAGTGGTAAAAGTCTACTGTTGAGCTTCTATGTATATCGAGAACTCAGGGATCGTCAGCGCCCTGTTCTAGCACTCCCCCCAAACCCACCTTCAACCCCCAGTTTTATTGTGTGGCTTGGCTGTACCGCACTAGGAAAACAAACCCCGGCAGAGGAGTACAGGCATCGGTGCGACGGTGCGCCGCCTCCTTTCGTTGCATTGAATTGATGGCCCATTTCTCAAACGTAATAGCAGTCAATGATTGGCCTTGACAAAGAACGACGAAAATTACCAAATTACTTGAGTCAGGTTCTTGCAGACCGGTAGCCAGCCATGTTCCGGTGTGATGCGGGCGAGTCCATAGGGGGTTTAGCCTACCGAGCTAACATGGGAGCTGAATGCAAAAGATCGCCCCACCCCACCCCAAAAACTAAAAGGGGGAGCAAAGATGTCCCAACCGGATCGCGCTCAATTCTTCCTGTCCTTCCACTCCTTGATGATTACATTCGCAGCCTGTCGTGTAAAAAAAAAAAAAAAAAAAAAAAAAGGTTAGCATGATTCATTCTTCCGTGCCCAATCTTGGGTGCGAACAAGGGGCCGGCGGGGAAGAATGCATATATGCACCTACCTTCTCGCCCACCGCGTACGCCGTGGCGCTGAGATGGGAGCTTGGCAGGAGGGGTAAGATGCTCATATCCACAATACGTAGGCCATCGGCGCCGTGAACCTTCAGATCCGGGCCAACCACGCCCCCCTTTTTCTTGGGCAGCATTGCCGCGGTGCAGCACGGATGCATGAAGGAGAAGATCATGCTATCCTTGATGTATTCGATCAGCGTAGCGTCCCCCTGCACCCCCGCGCCGGGGCCAACCTCGGCCGCGCCGTGCTGCTGCATCGTCGGCGTACTGATCATCCTACGGAGGAAACGGACATGGGCGACGTGAATGTCGAAATCGACCGGGTTAGACGAGGTTCGGTAGTCGAGGATGGGCTGCTCCAGCGGATGGGTGAGGTTGAGCCGGACGGTACCGCGGCTCAGAGGGTGGAGGAGGAAGAGCCGCGCAGCAGTGCCCGTTGCCCACGGTACCTCGATGCTGGGTGCCTCTGGGTTGGAATAGAAATCGGCCAGCACAGAAAGCTGTGCTTGTAGCCGGCGACCATGGCCGGCTCGACGCGGTAGTCGGGCGGCAGATAGCCAACAAAGGAGCCATCCGAGACCATGTTGCGTATCTTGGTCACGATGGACGTGTAGTTGGCCGTTACGTTGGGAAGCGAGACGTAGAGAGCGCTGTTGGCATTCGCGAGGGTGTACGGCCCGCGGGCGGGAATCTCGTTGAAGCCGGCCAATGCATCCGCCGCGTACGCCGGGTTGAGCATATCCGACGGCAGATTGGAGAAGTTGAGCGGCCGCGAGTCTAGTAGTTTTCGCTCCGCTCAGTCATTGCCCGGGTTTGTCCAGGCACATTACTTCCACCTCAGCGGTGCGCGAGGGGTGGGGGGGAGGGGGCTCACAGTTCCACGAGATGGCCGGTCCCGCATGGTCCTGAAAGTTGGACCCAACCCCTGGCAGGTCCAAAACCAAGGGGACGCGCGCCGCGGCAATGACAGGCGCCGGTCCGATGCCGCTTCGCATCAGGATAGTCGGCGTATGGAACGCGCCCGCTGACAAGACCACCTCGGCTCTAGCTGTGATGTTTAACAGGGCGTTGGTGGCGAGAGCGCGCGCCTCAACCACCGGCGGGCCTTTCTTGGGGCCCTTAGGATATAGTATCCTCGTCACTTGATGCCCAACAAGAAGGTCATAGTTTGGCCGGCTACCATTGCCGACAACGTCCGCATAATGCCCAAGGCCGGAATGGGAGCGCCTCGCGGTCAGGGGGTGCTCGGAGATGGGAACCCAGCACACGCCTTCCTTGTCGCCGCCAGCACACTCCCTCGGCGAGCGAATCCCCATGTCTTTCCATGCGCCCCGGAGAATGCCATGATCCCCCCACAGGAATGGCGGCATGGTCGAGTGAATAGGGGTGCTGCCGCCATACGCAGACATGTCCCAGGTGTACCCATACTGCTGGGCCGCCCCGGCGGATGGCTCGGTAAATGTGACGCTCTGCAAACGGTCAGATCGCGGGGCGCATATTCTTGCCGAGCGGCGAAGGCCTCCTACCTTCCGGAAAAAAGGGAACAGTCCCTTCCAGTCCCACGCGATCCCGGATTTGTCGAATTCGGGACTTGCCACCAGTTTCCACGCGTCATAATCGTGGCGTGATCCCCGATCAAAGAACATTCCGTTGGCAGCGCTACTCCCGCCCACTACTTTACCGGCAAAGACGGCTGCCGTCCTGTTCTTGACTTGGGTGTTGGGTAGCGATGCAAATCCCCAAGTGCTGGCGGTGTTGGGATGCTGTGATCCCCAGACCGTCTGCGGCGGGTCAAAGACACCGGGCGCGTCTTCGATCTGGCCATACTCGATCACAAGTACAGTTTCAGGACCACAGTTAGCCAGAGGACGCGAGGCAAGAAGAAAAGAACGTGGCACCTACTTCCTGGGAAAGCTTCGGTGATGCGGTCAGCCACCGTCAGGCCGCAGGTGCCGCCACCGGCGATGACGAAATCATACTTGTTGCGAAGCTGTGTGGCCTGCCGCTTAACGTTGGCTTGGGACAAGGCGCTCCCTAGTACCGTGAGCGACAAAAGAACAGTTTTTGCGAGCATGACTGCGAAAAACAGCCGCTGTGGGGGATTTTTTTTCCACCCTTGACGTCTTTGATGGGAGAAGAGGAGGTAAAAGGTCCGACGACTTTGGGCTGCCGGCAGCGACTACTTTAATCAATTACCTACATAGTAAGCACCTTCGGCAACCGGATGCAGAACTTCGCGCGTGCGCTACGTCTCTCTCATCTTGTTGCCTTACCGATACCCTGGGATGGGAGGGGTTGCTCGGATAGATGTCGTTTCCTTACATGATCCACCTGAAATACACGTCCGTGGGCTTGAAATACGCGTCCGTGGGTTTGCTGTCGCCGGGTGAGTGCGGGCGCCATGGGTTCGCAAATATTCATTTCCCGCATGCAGCGTCGTATGCAGATGTAGACGCAACACCCCAGCCCGTGCTGTCACTAGCCCGCAGTGTTAACTGCTTTCATCCCCGGGTTTTTGTACCCCGGCATACCCCCCCCAGTTGCAGTGACCCTCTCGATGTTAGCGACAACCACAGTCCCTTGACAAAAATCTGACCCCAAACCGATTTTCAAGCGCGAGTCCTCAACATGGTCATGTTTCAGCTTTGCCTTGAGCGATTCGGGTCTGTATGCCACCATTATGGGAACGTTTATCTATCCACTATACGCGGGTGGTGCGGCTTCTGTGGTGCCGTGTTGGCTGATCGGTAGAGGCGGCGCCCTTGCACTGGCGCTACCGATCGCTGAAATATCGCCATTGTATCCAACTTCGGGTAGGAATATTTCGTAGTGAGCGTCATGAGACGAGAGATGCTGACGAAGGGCAGGCGCCATGTACTTCACGCTCAAGTACTTATGTCTATAAGAGTATCTGCCGGTACTTGCGTGGATAGCTGGGCGGCTTAACCTTATTAGTACCGTTACCGGAACTGCCTCGTCTTAGTACGGGGCTCCCCAAATGCTTCTTTCCGCCGTGTGCATCGGCACTAGCTTCTAATACCAGTCAACATAGGCTCATATTGCCGGTATCATGGTTTGGTTTATATATTATATACGCTGTAGTCTATAGCCTATCGACAGCGTAGCTTAATAAGATATCGAGCACATACGTAGTTATTTATAGAGCTCTAACATACCTCCTGCCGAACCCAGAATATCCACGGATAGAGATGCACAGATCAGACATTTGGCTCATGCACGTACCCCACGCATGTCACCCTCACCGACCCCCTCGCATCTGTTCCGCTGCTATCGCACTGGTTTCTGCTGAAACCGCCGCCCCATCAGCTCCATTGTACCCACGACTCTCCGCTGTTGCCTCCCTCCTTCTCTTCCGCTATTCCCATCACCACCATCCCTTTCCCTTCTCCTCCGATGGCAGCTAGTGGTGATGTTGGTGGTGCTCACCGCGGCCCCTCGACAAACCGCCTCCTCGGCCTCAGGCGCACGGCACGGCACGCTTTCTCCATGCTATCGGTGCTTTGCGACGTCGGACCGCAGCACAGTTGTCCCGGGGCACGGCGTGCCCGTCTTGCGAGTAGGCGAGAGGCGCGCTCCGTGCCCGCCCTCGGTGGGCGCCGACGAGGAGCGCCGTAAGAGGGCGCACAGTGAGAGCAGCTGGGCCGTCAGGTTGTAACGTAGTCGACCAAGGTGAAAGACCTTGGTCTTGCCTATGGCCGCGCCCAGCGTGGCACGAGGTTGGGGTAGGGTGGTGCGGGCAGGGGTTCGGTCACCAGTTTGCAAGGAGCGAAAGCGTCGGCTCGTGTAGCCTCTTTCCCAAAATCGAAGTTCTTTCGTGGCGTTGACTGATCGGATCGGGCTGACGGGCAAGAATGTAGCGTCCAGCTAGCCCAGCGAGGCTCGTGGATATCGGGACTACCCGCTGCGATCTGATCACGACTCCAGAAGTACCCCATCCGCCAAGAACTCTTGTTGAGTGGACTTTCTCTGCTCTTGGGGTCTCTGGAAATTCAGCATCCACGATGGCAAGTTTGTACGCGGATGTACCGGCCCATATAAAACATTCCGCTAGTACGACCCAGGTGCGGCCACCAACGGAAGTCTTGGCCCCTGCGGCACGGAGGACGTTATCAGAAATCGAACCCGGGCTTTGATAGTGTGTGATCGAGGCAGGCTCTCACGCAGATGTTACTTGTACGATGTGTCGGGCCTGAGTAACATTCTTTCTCGAGAGTCATGCTGATACGAAGGGGGCTAAAAATAAGGCCATTCTTGGAATCTCGCAGCCCTTCTATCAATAGCTACATAGCAACAAACCAATCTTCTCCCTCTCTTCAGAAAAGTGTGCATCTTTCGCTATGTTAGCGGCGACCTTGAAACTGAAAAGCAGCGGTTAAACGAACAAAGCTCCAATAGCCCCCCCCCTTGGCTCGGCATGAGGGCCATACCCATATCGGTGACGATTCTGAAGTTTGATTGCGAGAATATTCCGATGCCAAATGTTAGTCTCCAGGCTGTGGGATGGAGCGAGCCACCGACTTCGAGAAAGGCCCAAGCTCGTATGGGAAAGCCTGCCTTATATTGCTGCCAGGCGACGCTCGTTGCATTGTGCTGATCCATAGTTTATAATGAAGCCCAGTATTCTTGGCCCTTATACCCGTCCAAGTCTTAATGCAAAACGCTGGTCTCATCACTTGTCGTTGAATTGGTGTGGGACACTGGAGGCCTCCTCTAAGAATAGATGTGCTTGCGTTTCGAATCTCTAGTTCGATAAACACATTTCTGTCGCAAAAGCAAAAAGAACAGCATACACGGGCCAAGATCACCCTTTAGTGATTTTTCCGTTTCTGGTGGCGTCGAAGGTTGTCGACCCTTCCTTTATAGTCGCAACCGGGGAAAGCGCAGGCGGCTTGCTCCTTTGGAACATTAAGCACACGTGCAGCCGCTGGATGTCGGGACCACATATGGCGGTAGAGGTCTTTGTTGGTGGCAGCGCCGCGATACTGTCCCTCGGAACAATAATCACATTTCCTCGGGCGTGTGTGCTTCTTTTTGTGCCTCCTGCCACCTCGAATTAGTCGGCTGTCTTCAATCAAACACGGCGGGGTCTACAGAGACTAACGTCAAATCGCACAGGCGGCTAAAGGTATTTCCACACGTGCTGCAAGCATATACATCTGAATTGCTGTCGAAAGGGAGTAGACTGTTCTCAGTCTGGAGATAGTTTGACTCGAGTGGAATTGCGGGAGGTGTGCTGCCAACGGAGCTGCACCTGTGCATGATCTCACCGGTCGCCCAGGCGAAATCATGCCCGGCATCTCGCAGGGGTTGGGGTGTTGTTATTGGAGTCGTAAAGAATGTTGGCGTCATGCCATCGCTAGTTGATTCATGCAAATGAAGAAGGGACTCATTGGCGAAATCCTGACTGTCTGTCGCCCAGTTGGCTTCGAGCTGTACTATACCTTCCATTCTCTCCTCGTAACTTGCCCCTGGCGGTTCCGGTGGTCCCACCACGGCCTGCACGAGTGGATGCATGTCTAGGTACGCTGACAACATATCTGTCATGCCCGTTTCCATTATGCCTGAAAAGTTATTAGCGTTGATGGAATTCTAGAGGTTGTCTTAGCAGTCCTAGGATCTGGTTGACGTCGCTACTTGCTGGCACCCACCTGCATGCTGGTGCCACCATCCAGGCTTTCCTCCCCATTTCGCGGGTCCCCGAGAGGCGTCCAGTGGAAGATTAAGCTTGCATTTGGCACACGATGACCTTACAGGGGGCGATGAAAAGAGGGGCCGGTATTGTCGAGCAACTCAAATAAATCCAAACCCGTTGTCCTCGACACCTGAGAACAAGGAGTGATACATTGATAAAAAAATAAAATAAAAAAAAAGTCAGCCCTTTCCCAGTCATAGCAAAAAAGGGAGCCTAGAGAGGCCTCTAAGCTTTCTCGACTGCCGATCCACTGGGCACATGCGGTCGGCGAGTTGGGCCAACAGGACGCCCAGCTTCACCGGGGATACTTGACGGGGAATCAGCAGCTCAATCACGGTATCGGTCAAGATACGGTGCAATCCAACTGCCCAGCAAGACCTAACCAGTTATATGTGGGATGTGCTGCCTCTTTTTTTCGCACTGTCCTGTATGCAAGCCGCGCCCGGTATGCAATTTCGGAGTCGGCCGAATTGAGTGGCTCAAGCACCAGCTGAGACGCCAGAGGGCCGTTTATTGCGGCCATGCCGCAAACGTGACAGCCTGAAAAAAAAAAACTGGGATATCGCTTACAACTAGAGTATAGAGACCTGGTTACCCTGGTTCTGGGCAGCGACTAGGCAGCTGAACAAGGTGGCCTGTTGCTGCCTTCCAGCGACGAACAAACCTAAATCGATCTGCCGCTGGTGAACTTTCGGGAATCGCCATGAAATTGTGTGATAGGACCCCGGCGCTGCAGCTGGCGGCTAAACTACCGCTTTCTGCGGGACATTGTAGGCAATGTTGAAGCTTCATTTCACGATGCGGCCCGAGCTAGCTTGGCGGATATCTTTTTTACAGAAGGCTTCTGAGGCAGGCTACTAGTTGCTTTCCTATGCATTGAATTATAGCGACTCATTAGTTCGCAAGTTTGCGCTGCGATGTTGCTCCGTGACCCATAGTCTGCTCTCCTTACCGTAGCTCCAAACTACAATCCCGGTCTCCTCCTGCTTGATCGCGCTTCTTTATCAGTAACATTTCTGCCTCCGAGGACAGGATTGAAACTCTCGTATCACAGTGCAGAGCAGGGATATCCTTCACCGGCCAATAACAAGAACCTTTCAAGCCTGATTTGTTCCCACCCGAGCTAAGCTGGAAACCTCAGGACTACTGTGTAGCAGAATTTTGGTGCCTCGACTCAAGTTGCCATCCGGAAATTTTAGTAGATTCATCCTTCAGATCGCCTGTCTACACCTTTTTCCTGACAGGAAATCTGATCAAGTTCCTTGCTAGTACTGATGATTCACCCTTGACGTTCTTGTGGTGCGGCTTGCCGTCCCTCAGGTCGCTTTCCAACAGTGTCTTACTCTCGTTCTGCTCGTCAAGCTCCATTTTCGTCCGCTTAAGCTTGCCCTCTTGTGCTCTTTGGAGTCGAGTGATGTGGACCTGACCACTCCTCTCCTTCGACGGCCCGTCGAGCGCCGGGCGTGGGGTTGCTGGGGGGGGGGTTGGGTGCAAGAAAACTAGCCATATGGGCCGGATAGTTTCCTCTTATCTTCACCTCGTTTATCCACTAGCCTTCCAGTTCGGAGAGGTCTCGGTGCCACTTTCTCCCTGCCTTGTTTGCGTGGCGTCTATCCCTTGGCTGCCTGGCTGGGCCGTGGCCGGGCCTCGGACCTGGGCGAACTCAGGAAACTGTCACGAGGTCCCGGTTGCTTTACCAATTGGGTTTACTTCACCCTCATGTGCCACCGCCGCAGCCGCCGCCAACACTGCCACTGCCAACCCTATGTTAACCCCAAGTCCCAAAACCCCCACAACCGCAAATCTTTACTATGGTTTAAGATAAAGTAAGGGGCTGGTCCTCACAGAGGAAAATTGAATGAAAATGTGCGCCTCTGAAGCTGTTCAGTGACTGCGTGTGTGATCACTGTAGCTTAAGCAAAAAAAAAAAAAAAACCAGTGAAGGCTCAGGACAGATGAGGTACAACTAAATCCAACTCAGGACTACGAATGAAAAAGGAACTTTTGTGTGCCCAGATGCGTCTTAGATGACTAAGCTGTTTGTTCATGGGATCCCGCCCACAGTCCAGTCCTATGCAATCATCATGGCTAGTAGTCCAAGGTACTCAGGCATCCATGCATACGTGCCTTGTTGCTCCGAGCGGAGACACGCATGCAACCGATTGGGCCGGTGACACTCTTCAACACCGCATAATTAACTTCCCCCCACCTCGCTCCTGAACTGCTCGACTCTCTTTTTATTCTGCGTCTAAGGCAACTCATATTATCGGCCTCCCATCCTGACCCCGATGGCTTGCTCAGAATTCCATGCATTTCCCCGCCTCCCCAGCGAGATCCAAGATATGGTCTGGGAAAGCGCTTGCGCCGTCGAACGCATTGTCCCGATTCTTCCTGGTTTCGGCCATCTCGCACCAATAACGCACCAGGCATCGAGGGTGCCACCAGTTCTCCACGCGGCCCCACCTCGGGCCCGTCCTTCCGTCCCTTCTCTGAGGAATTTACGTGGTCGGTTATCAGCTACACATGTCCCAGCTTTAACCATCTAGTTCCTATCTCGGAGCTTACCCTCCTCGTGCTCCCGCCGCTAACTGCGCGCCCGAACCCTATAGCCCACCGCCTCGACTTCGCCTCCGGTCCTGTTCTCAAAGACATATCAGCCTTCCTCGCCGCTGAGCTCCACACCCGCGCGGGGTAAGAAGTCGGTGCAGCACCTCCGCCCGTACCCCGCGTTATCCTTCGACACGCCTTTCTCTCTCCCTTCCCTACACTGTGGCCCACACCCCCGTCACTCACCTGCCTATTACGCGGCCCTCTAATACGGCTCCGAGCCCACCCCCGGCCACATCGCTAACCCTCCGCGCTTCTTCGACATCCTTAGCCTCTCCGCCCATCACCCGACCCACTATTACCACCTGCTGCCCGAAGAAGACCGCCTCCACACTATCCAGCGCGACATAGGCCTCTTGTCCTATCCCTTTTCACACCGTGACCGCGTAGGCCTCGGCCCACACGTCGTCTGGGGCCCTAAACCCTACTTCTGCGGTAATGGTGCAATGGAGGCGGGGCTGACTTTCTATTTTCAGGGTATACCGCGCATGTTATGGATTGATTTAGAAGGGGTGGGGGGGGAGACGTGCGTGAGAGATGAGTAGTTTCGAGCGATTCGGCGGATCTTGAGGGCCGGGGGGACTTGGGTGGAGAAACCAGGGGAGAGCGTGGCCGATGGGGATGAGGAGAAGATTTAGAATCCGGCTGGGCCGCCGTGGGATACGTTACGGTTTAACGGCTTGTTCTCTTGGCGGTTGTCTAGGGCGTGGGAAAGTGACTGATGAGATAGGGATTGCCGACAGCAGCGTTGATGGACATCCCTCTCTAAAAGGATTCCCCCCAAACCGATCACCCCGCCATGCCGATCAAATGTGCCAGGGGGGACCCCAAGGCTATCACCACCCACAACTCGACAAAAACATAGCCAAATAGAGTAGAAATTTGTATTTAATGGTCCTCTAGAGCCTTGTGGAACCTGTGAAGTATATAAATAACTTCCTGCACGCGATCTTCCACTTTATCTTCCGGATCCGGTGACTTCTTCCTCCGCCCACGTTTCGGAGGCTATATTAAAGCTTCCTACGCCTCCGCAATAGATTTTAGGCTTAAAAACTTATCGTTAGGATCTTCTCGCACCCTCTTACAAGTACATAGCTTATCGGCTCTTAAATCCTCTTATAATTATACAATTTCGGCTTCTAAAAGCGCCCTTTACGCGTTACTACGATCTAACACCCTTCCTACAACTAGAAGAACTCGCCTAACGTTATGACTTTGTTAATTTGTGTGGCCTAACTGGTCTCAGTGAGGTCCAGTACAGGAGGTTACAGGGGGTGAGTCCCCTGTAACGGGCGCAGCGGAAGGCTTTAAGGGTACGATAACTGCCCGGAACGGGGTCAAAGGAAGCTAAGATCAGCAGACCAACCTGCTGTAACAAGCAGAGATATAGGGGTCTATGCCCTGTAACAGGGTGACTACAGTAGGCTTTGCACAAAGATCACGAAGGTCAAAAGGTTGCCCTAAGGCTATATATAAACTATCTTACTTAAAGTAAAAGAAAGGAAAAGAATCAGACACCAAAAACACAAAAGGGGAAATAGTTCTTTATAGGGCCCTTAATAGGTATAGGTCAACCTTATAGGGGATAAGGGCCCTAAAACACAAAAGGAAAGCCTATACTATAGAGGGAAAAGTACTTACGTTAGCGCTAAAATCCAAAGGATTCCAGGGCAACGAGTTGGCTATACTAACGTAATAGTAGTAATAAATCTACCCCTATAGGCCAAACCTACAGGTAGTAGGTCCTCGGAACTCCCCATTGGTTTTAGTAGGTTCCAGTAAGTCCAGGGGGCTTAGTAGCCCCCCTAAACCACAATACCAACTCCCCGTAATTATAGTAACTACACTTTGCCATAATATAATCAGCAGCACTCCCAGGGTAGTAGATCAACTAGGCTACAATACCTAAGGGTACTATAACTATAAAGCAACTAAATTGTAATTTCAACACCCCCTTTATAGCCCTAAGCCCTAGTACGCCTTTTAATTCGAAACAAACCCCCTCTAAAATCTACAAGGCCTAAAAAGGTTTAATAATTTAAGGAATTACTTATATTTAGCTGGGGTTAGGGCTTTTATTAACTCATCTACCAACATCTCTCTTATAAATACGTACATTACAGTAATGTTGCCTTCTCTAACGCTTTTTTTTACCCCCTAGTATTTTAAAAGGGTATGCTTCGTACGGTTATAGTATTTCGGATTATATATTATATCTATAACACCCTTATTATCTCCCATTAATAAAACAAATCCCTATATAAGGCGCTCCAGTTTAGAAAATAGCCCCTAAAGCCAGATTACCTTTCTATTACCCTTTATAAGCCCCGTAAATTTAGCCTCCAAAGTCGAATAGGCTACTATAAACAACCTCTTTAACTTCCAACTAACTAATCCTTTACCCATTATAAATAAATAGCCATAAGTAGATTTTACAGTAATTTTACACCCCGCGAAATCGCTATTAGTATACCCTACAGGGGTAAGATTAGTAAAAGTACCAAAATAAATACCCTGGTCTGCGTTAGAAAATAGGTAACTAAAGAGCTTTTTTGCTACTTTAAGATAAGTAATAATAGGTTATTGTAACTAGCGGGAAAACTACTATATTATAAACGCTATATTTAGCCTAATTTAAACCATAATATATATAATAGTACCGATAAGTTGCTAAAATAGCCGGATTTTAGTAGTATTTAGGGGCTTGGAAAAGGAGTCAGGCCCTATAAATCCTAGAAAGAAAAAGGTAGCCGGTCCGTTATAGCTAAATTTAAAGTACTAAACAGCCTATTCGATATAGGCCTTTTAATTAACCCACAAAAGGCGGCGTACCCTATCGTAATAAATCTCGACCCCTAGGAAGTAATAGGCAGGGCCTAGGTCCTTTATATTATATACCTAATTAAGTTAAACCTTTAATACCTTAATCTTAGTTACAAAGGGCCCAATAAAGAGATAATTATTAACGTAGGTAATTACTATAATTTTGTAAATTATACTATAATAAATAACCACGTTACTGGTAAAAAGGCTGTAATTTAGCGTTTTTAATAGCTTCGTAACCTTTTATTACCAAAGGTAAAAGGCCTACTTCAGGTTATAGAGTCCCTTGCCTAATAATATAATTTAGTTTTTAAAAAGGTCCCAATTATACCGTTTCAAAAGGTCCAATACCTTAGAACTATTAAAACTAAACTCGTACAGGCCTTTAGGAACCTTAATATAAAGCTCTATATCTAACTTATTATTTAGAAAGGCTTCTATAAAATCCACTTATTTAATTTCCCAGTCCTTAATAGTAATTAATACCAGTACAATTCATTAAGTTAACGGTATTATAATAGTTGTAAAGGTCTCCCTAAAATCAATTCCAGGGGCCTATTAAAACCCCCTAACCACTAATTAGACCTTAAACTTAGTAACCCTACCCTAAGTATCCTTTTTTAATTTAATAACCGGTTTAATAGTAATAAGCAACTTTTTAGCTTTAAACTATTTAGTAAAATGGAAGGTTTTAATAATTAATAATTACTATATCTCCTTAAAATATACTACTAACTACTAGTCCTTTAAGGGGTATTTTAAAATTTATTTAAAAAACTTAGGCTCCGAATCTTCAGTGAGTTCAAAAGGGTTATAGTAACTACTAGGTTTAACTTATTTAGTAGCTTTATTAACAAAGTAATTAATTAGGTCCGCCGTAGTATCTATGGGCTCAACTTTTACTTATTCGAATTCCTCTCACTAGGTCTTAATAGCCTATAGAATTGGAACTTCTACTATAATAAGCCTAAATTTATCTCCTATAAGGGACTCGGAGGGCTTAGGGGTCGCTACGGGTAATTAAATTAATTTACGTAATAATACTACTGGTAGGGCGAACTTAATAGGTACCTTAAGGGGAGAGCTATTATAATTAAGGTACTAGTCCTCCGTATTTTTAATAGTATCCGGAAGGTCCAGGGCGTTAATTGGGCCCCAGGGCCCCTATAGGTAGGTAGAAGGGTTTTTATATAATTTAATAAAGCTAGTTTAAATAACCTTCCATTAGCTAAGCCAAACCAGGTAGGTTTAGGTACCTAATATAACTAGTAACCTGCCTTAAACACCCTTAGGGGCAAATTTCTGGGACTAAACACGTTTCTCAAAAGGGACCAACATTATACAATTGGCGCTTATAATTTTATAATTAGAGAGATCCGGAATATAAGGGGCCTATAAAGGTATTAATTTATTAAAAAAAAGCTAGTATAGGGTAAACTCCTTAATAGTATTTGCTATTTTGTTAACCAGTTTAACTATAAGGCCTATAACGTATTTTTATAGGGAAAATAAAAGCCCTAAAGCAATTATTACAACTCTAAGGCGTTTTAAAACTATTTATATAATACGTTTAACCAGGCCGTTTTAATTATACGCGTAGGGGCTAGACTCCGAGAAAACAATACCCTTTTCACGTAAGTAAAGCCTAAACCTACTAATTTCCTTACCTTTATTATAATATAAGTATACTAAATACCGTTTAAAAATATTATTAATCTCCTTTATAATAACCTTTACTTTTATAACAACCTTATTTTTGGACTTTAAAAGCCTAATAATTTTAAAACGAGTTTTTTAATCTATTAAAATAAGCCTATAGGGTTTATTATTTAAAGGTATAAAGTAAATTACAAATATATTTCCCTTTATTCACCCTAACGCGTTAAAAGGGTTAATAATAACCTTAAAAAAGGGTTAACGTAGTAATTTAGCAATATTATAGCTTTTACAAGCTATATATTTAAAACGTATACTACTAAAATCGGATATCCCTTTAGTAACTAAGGCAGTTTTCCTTAGAAGGTCCAGCCCTATATAGCCTAAACGAACGTATTAAAATCTAACCACCTCAATTATTACCGCTAAAAGACCCCTTTAGGCCTTATTATAGTATACTAAAAAGGGGGTTACCCCCTTTATAATAAGTAGTATTATAATAGGGGTTTCAGGTTAATTTCCGGATAAGTAGTAATATTAGGTACTTTTATAATCTTATTAAGTATAATTAGTTTCAGGGGGTCGTAACCCCCGTAATTAAATATAAAAACCTGAATCTTTAAAATCCAATAAGGTAATAAGCTTTCTAAAAGCGTTATAAAGCTTATTTTTAATAAGTATACCCCCTAAATTATAAAGGCGGTAGCTACTAACGATATTGACGGGGAAGGTTAGAATATAGAGGTACTCCTTTAATACAATAATACTATATTAAGGCCTACCCCTAATAGTACCAGTATAAAGCTTAAATTTAATTATCCCAATACCCTAAGGCTATACTAAACCACCTCCAATACATACTATAACTAGTTTTCCAATACGTAACTCTACAAACAAGGCCTTATTAGTATAAATATATACTATAAAATCAGTATTAAAAAGCCACTATTTAATAAAACTACCCTTTATAAAAAGGTTAACTATAAAGAGCTTAAAAGGGTTATTAATAAGGGGTTTAAGGTCTATTAAGGTATCCAATTCACTAAAGGTATTATTAAGATCGGTAAATTTAACGTTAAGTATAATACCTTAGTTAAAATTATAATAAATAGGGAAGGCCTCCTTTATAACAATTAACTCCCCTTAACTACTAAAAATAATATTAATCTCGTAAGTCTTATTAACACCTTTAAAAGTATCTTCCGTACTAAAAGTATTACTATTATACGCCCTCCTACTACTAAAACTACCTTATTTCTTTAAATTCCTAACTTCCCTAAGCCTGGAATTACCTTACAAAGCTCCTAACTTACCCTATTATTAACCTTTACCTTCTCCAAAACCTTATTTAAACTCCCTAAACCTCTTCCAATTAACCTATAATATAACTAAAGTACATACTAAAAAGGTACCAGGGTTCCGGGTTTCAGTAAATAGGTCCTCCTAAAAATACAAAAGGGTAAGGGTGCTAAGTAGCCTCCAAAACCCAGTATTAGCATTCGCAATCTACTGATCTTATCGCAATAATACCCTGGAACACTCAGCCTACTATAAAAACTGGGGTTCTAAAACGTTAAAATAGTAATTAATTTAATCCTATTCCGTAATTATAACTCCCTAAACATTAAAACGGCTTATTAAAGTATTAAAAATAACGTTAAAATCCATTATAATAATACTACCATTAAAGGTTAAAATGTAGTATTAGTAGTAAAATTCGTTACGGAAACTAACCTAAATTAAGGCGTATTATTAGCAAAACCGACTAAAGGCAGATCCAGGATTCTTCTCGTAAGCTATAATAATAAGGGGGCCTTCCTTTAATATATTTCGAAAAATTAATAAAAAAGGGGCTTTCTAAGGGTTACTAAGGCGCTCTATAACCACCTATAGGTTATAAAGAAAATCAGGGATCTAAAAGGCCCTAAACTAAATTAATAATACCTAAAACTACTATTAATAATTCTTAAATCCTAATAAACGCTATTTTTTAGGTAAGGAAAAAGATTATTTAGTAAGCTCTTTAATTATAAAGGCGCTAAACTTATCTTTAACAACTGGAATTACTAAAGGATAAATAGTCCCAGGGGCTCCAATAGTTACCATTAAATTATTACCCCCTTTCTGGAAGGTTCCGGAAATACTTATATCTAATATATTCCGGGCCTATTACTATTATTCCAATACTACTAACAACCTATTAAAACGCTAAATAAGCTTGGAAACTTACTATACCAGGCCCTAAATAGGCGAAACTTCTTCAAGTTGCTAACCTTAACCTACAAAGGCTATATCTAAATCGTCATTAGCTATTATATCGTATCTAACTTCTAATTGGAATTCTAATTACGTAACGGAACTACCTCTCCCGTACATACTACTATAACTGGGTTAATAGGTTTTTAAGGAAGCCAGGGGATCGTAAGTAGGTAATTAAAGGTATACTATACGTTAAGGTCAACCTACTATATAGGTTACGTACCTACTATATAAATGGTATATTTAATAGTAATAATTACTATAAGGGGTTGAATTTCAGTAGGCGTAGGTGTTCTTTAGGGGGTGGTTCTCCTAAATACGTTCGGAATTAGGAGTAGTAATTACGCGTAGGAGGCTAAAATACAGTAATATATAGTAGCAGTACTATCTACAATAGTTCAGGGGGTAATACTTTTATTAATAATAGAAACTAGGGGGTATTATTCCCCTGGAGGATCAAGATATAATAGTCTTACGAGGACCTAACCTACTAATTACAGTAAATAATACCGGTAGTATAAACAGAGGGTTAGTAATCAATACGAGGATCATAGTACTACTCACGGGGGCAACTCTAGCCAGCGTAAGGGCTTTTCAAAAGGGTTGGTAGCTATACTAAGGGCAATTTTAACCGGCGTATAGGCTTTTCTGAAGAATAGACGATATAGCCTGCGGAGGGCGTAAAAGCGCTATAGGGGTGGTTACCAATTATAAGTAACAAGGCGAGGTCAGTTAAAAGTTGTAAAATCCGGGTTTATAACCTATTAATTTATATAACCTAACTAGTCTCAGTAAGGTCCAGTATAGGAGGTTACAAGGGGTAAATCCCCTATAATAAGCGTAGCGAAAGGCTTTAAGGGTACGATAACTACCCGGGACGGGGTCAAAGGAAGCTAAGATCAGTAAACCAACCTACTATAATAAGTAAAGATACAAGGGTCTATACCCTATAACAGGGTGACTATAATAGGCTTTACACAGAGATCACGAAGGTCAAAAGGTTGCCCTAAAGCTATATATAAACTATTTTGCTTAAGGTAAAAGAAAGGAAAAGAATCAAACACCAAAAATACAAGAGGGGAAATGGTTCTTTATAGGGCCCTCAGTAGGTATAGGTCAATCTTACAGGGGGTAAGGGCCCTAAAATATAAAAGGAAAGCCTATACTACAAAGGGAAAAGTACTTACGTTGGCGCTGGAATCCAAAGGATTCCAGGGCAACGAGTTGGCTATACTAACGTAACAGTGGTGGTGGGTCTACCCCTGTAGGCCAAGCCTACAGGTGGTAGGTCCTCGGAACTCCCCGTCGGTTCTAGTAGGTTCCAGTGGGTCCAGGGGGCTTGGCAGCCCCCCTAAACCACAACACCAACTCCCCGTGGTTGTGGTGACTGCACTTTGCCATAGTGCAGTCGGCAGCACTCCCAGGGTAGTAGATCAACTAGGCTACAGCACCCAAGGGTGCTGTAGCTACAGGGCAACTGGGCTGTAATTTCAACAGACTTAAAGGAGATTATTATTATAAAGCGTTATCCAACGCCTTATAAATATTATAAGATTTTTTTAAAATTACTATTACGCATACCATAGCTAAAAGGTAGTTGGTAAGGGTCGGGAAATATTGCCGTAAAGGGAGGGAGTTTCCCACCAGAGCTTTGGGGTCGTTTAAAATACTTAACAAATCAAAAGGCTAGATTCTAATCTACGTAAAGCCGCTCCGTAGATTCCAAGGGGTAAAGCCTTTAATAAAGGCGTCTTTGTAGGCTATAAGCTACCTTTATTTATTAACTAGTACTGGTGCGGTATCCCCGCTAATTACGTAGTTTTATTGCGGAAATATTATTTTATTGGTGCGAATATGCTACGGTTAAGCGGCTAAGTTTTATAAAAGGTATAAGGAGGCAGATAGATGATTTAAATCTTGTTCCGGAACGTTATAAGCATAAAGTTTTCGGTATAGTAAGCGGAGGTGTGGTTAGTGATGAGGATATATTATTACTGGTAGTTTGGGGATTAAGTTTCCGGAATAAAGACTTCTTTTAGCCACCTAAGTATTATTCTAGCGTTTAAGAAGCCCGTAGCTAAATAATCGTACTTTTTGTTCTTAATTACTAGTTATATACAAAAGTAGTCGGGGTACCACTGGCCTTGGAGATTTACGCTAGTAAACAAACTACTAAAGTAAGCCTTTGACCCTTAGTAGTACCAGATTCGATCACGGAGACCTAGGGCGCTGGCTTGCCTTTTTTACGGAAGGATTTAGTAGTTAGAGAGTCCCTAATAACGCGTTGGTGGTTGTAAGTCTCCGTCTCTTGCATATTATGCTTGTTTATGTTCGCAATGTACTTCGGAGGCACGTTTTTAACATTAATTTAGTGCTTTAAGCGCTTATAAAAGTTATTATAGGCTTTTTTAGTACTTCCTTTTGTTGAAAATACAGCCCAGTTGCCCTGTAGCTACAGCACCCTTGGGTGCTATAGCTTAGTTGATCTACTGCCCTGAGAGTGCTGCCTACTGCACTATAGCAAAGTGCAGTCACCACAACCACAGGGAGATGGTGTTGTGGTTCAGGGGGGGCTGCCAAGCCCCCTGGACCCACTGGAACCCACCACCTGTAGGCTTGGCCAAGCGGACGACAAAATAAACGGCCATATTACCTGCTAGGTACATGTATTTACTATTAAATTGCTAGGTATTACAGGTATCTTTTTGTACTACCACCCGGTCATCTGACCTTGGCTGGCTAATACATCTTGCATCTGCACTACCATAGAATCCACTTATTTGTTGATCGTCTCCTGACGGATATTTTCCTAACCCTGGCAGATTAATTGATATAAATCCGATCCAAGGCGATAATTCGAATGTATATACTGCTTTACAGTACGTTAGTAATTCTTAATTGGGGATAAATCTGGCGATTTAGGTGTGTTGAAAAAGTGTGTGAGCTGGTGTGCTTCCTTTTACTGCTTGACGATATTTTGTTTAGTAGAGTTTCCGCCTTCGTGACCTGAATCACCATCTTCCTTAAGGACGAAATTATCGCCTCTCGAAATCTACTTTTTAATAGGCCCTTTAAGAATAATATTCCGATATATTTGCAGATTTATTTTACTATTTGCATTTGTCGGAACCCGATAAAAATACAGGTCTGATTTAAATCTATACCTAATTGTTGCCCAAACGTGATATTGTTTTTGTATATCTTCGGGATTATCCTTTTCGGCGTGATGAATGCAGTTAGGGCAGTATCGCTTACCGGGTTTTCGAATAATTTGAATTTATCCTTCTGAGGTTTTTGCGAAGTAGACTTTGTCTGAGAAGCGGATATTATGCTAATTTTCCGGTTGGGGGTGTAATTGAAGAGTAATTATTGTAGCTTTGACCCGTCGTTTTGTATTATATGGTTGTTAAATTGTGTGGCCTGACTGGTCTCAGTGAGGTCCAGTACAGGAGGTTACAGGGGGTGAGTCCCCTGTAACGGGCGCAGTGGAAGGCTTTGAGAGTACGATGACTGCCCGGGACGGGGTCAAAGGAAGCTAAGATCAGCAGACCAACCTGCTGTAACAAGCAGAGATACAGGGGTCTATGCCCCGTAACAGGGTGACTACAGTGGGCTTTGCACAGAGATCACGAAGGTCAAAAGGTTGCCCTAAGGCTATATATAAACTATCTTGCTTAAGGTAGAAGAAAGGGAAAGAATCAGACAACAGGAACACAGGAGGGGA
>Ga0247765_1000217_pt1 | contig 46506 bp, 49 predicted proteins | sample UWRJL106311C6_FD_179949 | JGI IMG/M metagenome (GOLD analysis project Ga0247765, IMG submission 179949) | Plant litter microbial communities from Arlington Agricultural Research Station in Wisconsin, United States - UWRJ-L106-311C-6 | ecosystem: Environmental > Terrestrial > Plant litter >... | reverse complement strand
AATAAAAAGAAAAAATTAAAAAAAAAAAAAAAAAAAAAAAAAAAAAAAAAAAAAAAAAAAAAAAAAAAAAAAAAAGGAAAGGGGGGGGGGAGCTGAACTAGCAATGGTGGGAAGAAGAGGCGGGAAAGCACATAAACAAGGAGGGGAGGGGGAAGTGGAAGTCAAGATGGGAAGGGGAGAGCTAACAAAAGCAGGTCGGCAACGAATTCTCCTCCGTCGAAGCGCTCTGGTCACAGTTTGAGAACGTCATGGCAAATAAAGAGCCCGAGGAGGAAGGGGGTGAGGTCAAGTCGGAGGGTCAAGGCGAGGGCGATACGGAAACCCATGGGGGTGCGGAGGAGGCAACAATGGCTGACCAGTCGAAGGATGAGGGGCGGTAGGCTGATTTGCTCCATTCCATCAGCGGTCAACGGCATGGATATGTTTTCTGGTTTGTCGTGGTTATTAATGGCGGCTATGTGAGATGAGGGTGGGCATGAGTTATGAAGATACCCTGGTATAAAAGATTGGAAACGCGGATTGACAGGTACAGCTAGGCTTTTCCCGTCACTTTGTCCCGGCAGGTTCCAGTGACGCATAGGTACGCATGTACACTGTTTACACCCACGGTGACGGCGGGCGTTATACTATAGAACGACACAACAACAACAACAACAACACCAACAACAGCAGCAACATTACTCAACGCCGAAAATCCAGACCAGAATGATAGCCGTTGCGCGTTTTGTTCCCTCGACAGATATCGCCTTCATTCGCTGGACAGATCATGACAGAGGCGCCGTCACCTCCACCGCTCTCTCCACCACTGCTCTGACCCTGTCAGCAAACACCTTACTACTGCATTCAACCTCCAGATCCTCCAGCCACACCGTCGCCGCCATTTTATCCACTCTAATGGCGATACCAGGGACCGGAATGCCCATCTTATGCAGCCGCGCCAGCTCGGCTTGCTGGCGCTCCTTGACGCGGCGCTCCTCCTCGTCCTCATCCTCAGATACGTCCATAGAGGCGTCATCGTTGTCAGAGTTCTCGGAGCCGTGATCATTTTTGGCATCCTTTTTGCTGGGCAGCGATGGGAGAGACGATGTCTTGGGCTCAGCAATAGGCGAGACATTGTCTGCCCCGAACTGGGCTTCGAGGAACATCATAAGACGTTCAAGCCGCTCCTCCGGGGTGAGGCCAGAGTGAAGGTTGCGGATTGGGAGGGTGAAAGTTTCCCCGTGGCCGTGGGAGTGTTTGCTCGCGGAGCCTGCGATCAGGTTAGTCACTTGTTCCTTGAAGGGGAAGGGGTGGATTGGACTGACGTTTCACGGCGGCAGGGCTGCTCTCGACGTTCATTAACACAAACATGACGGCATCGGCAATGCCGTCATTAAGCATGTTCCCCTCCCATTCCAGCACGACCTCGCCGTTACGATGGCAACAGACCGTGACACAGTCCATGATGAGATATGATGCCAGGGCGTTGTCGGGCTCCTCGCCCCCATGTTCCCCATTAGTATCCGCGTGCTTCTCCCCGTTCACCGTCTTAATTGGAAGTTCCTGGATGCTTCCAAACGTGCCCTCGAGCGCCCACTTGATTAAGTCAACACCGGCGGCGCCCAGCTTGACCCGCTGCTTGCAAACAATGGTCGTGGTGGTTAGGCCGGCATATTCTCGTAGATCTTCGGGAGCCATGAGCGACATCTTGAAGTCATTCTGCACCAAAACGCCTGTGATCAGTTGAGGTTCGTGGGCGGCTTCCCCTTTGGCATCACTTATTGGCGGAGGGATGGACGCCAACTTCCCAACGACCTTGGCTGTCTTATCTGCCTTGAATGGGATACGAAGCTCTTCGCAGTTCCGCGGGCTAAAGACCTTAACTTTATTGGTCTTGTTAACATTGAGAGACAAAAGCTTGGACTTGAGTCGCATCATGTTGTGTATCTCTCCGTGGACGAGAATCTGCGAGTATGGTTAGTCTGGACAGTCTGTTGTGTTCCGAACCGGCAGGTAACTTACCACGACTGGCGCGGCAACCTCCTCGATAAACTCTCTGTTCTCAGTGCCATCGACATGAGCCGCAAAGGAATACTCCTGAACTGTACATCGCCTAGGAATCATGACCTTCTCGGCATCACCGCCTGGACCTCTCCTAGCTCCGCCCATGTTCCGTGCCATGACTGACTGAATTTGATCTGGCTCCTGCATGACTTGCTTGGCCATGGTGCCCTCGACGCTGTAGCCAGTGATAATAACACCATTCTTTTCGCTTGGAGCCCACCGTTCCAACAATTCTCTGCTGACACCATTCTGAAGCATACCCGGACTAGCGAGCATGACACAGCCGCCTACATCATCGAAGCGGTCAATGGTCTTGAGGGATCGAATAAACTTGAAGTCCCAGGGACCTCCCTTCCCGGCCCCATCACCCGAAGCCTCGGCCTCGGCCATCCTTTCCCGGAACAGCCTCTTAATGTTGTCGTTCATGGCACCAACATAAGTCTGGTACACCAGCATACATTTGCGGGCCAAATTACTAGCATAGTAGATTGGATACTTCTGGTATTCTGGATGCTTGCCCCAGTACTCGTCGAGAATCAAGAGCAGCTCCTGGGCTCTGCCCAAGGCGAAGACAGGAAGCAGTGCACGCCCTCCCCTATTAAGGATACTGGTGATGGATTTCATCAGTGCCTGCTCCCTCTCCAACCGAGGGACGTGCGAAGCCACGCCGTATGTCGACTCGGTGATGAGAACATCGATCTTGACGCCCTTGGGCACTTCGGCCGATACCAGATGGCGATCCTGCTCGCGAGAGTAATCGCCGGTGAAAAAAATGTTAAGACCGGCAATCTCGATGAGGAACATGGCGGCGCCAAGAACGTGACCAGCGGGATAGGGGGTGATGCGGATGGATGAGATCGTGTGTGTGGTGTGGTAGTCGATAGCCTCGATCTGTGGAAATGTGTTGAGATGATCCTGTTCGCTATACACTAGTTGTGATGTTGGGTTAGACGAAGTATTTCCAACGCGAACGCTGTCCTGGATGAGCCACTTGTAGATGGCCTTGGTCGGGTGTGTCATGAAGACACGACCCCGGAAGTTTGTTTTCGCTAGGACATAGGGTAGAGAAGCGGCATGATCGATGTGAAAACTGCCCAAGGTCAGTCAGAGAGCGTTCAGCCGGGACAACATCCAACAGAACACTACGGGGGGTTGGGAGTCGAGGCAGACAGGCAGAAGGCGTCAAAGCTTGGGCGGAGGCGACAATGGCGACAAGATCTTGTATTTTGATATCTGATACTCATGGACGGTACATATTGGCGGGTGTCGAACCTCCGGAACCTTCAACAGATGATGCCCTTGCGGTCATCCATCCATCGTCCGTCTCTCGCTTCTTGCCTCTACCCATCTTGCCACGGCCGGACTCATCGAACACGCAGCTCACTCGTATCTTGGAGGGAAGTTCAACTTACTGGCTGATGAGGAGCACATCGACAGTGCTGAGATCAAAGTCGTCAAAGAATGGCAAGGCTGCAAGGCCATCATAAGCAGGATGCTGGCCAGCATCGAGCTGCGGTTGAAAGGTCCGTCAGCCCCCAAGTTCTTAGCCTAGCTAGTGTCTGGAGCGGGAAACGCACCATTACAGTCTTTCCTTTGTATTGGATGATGTGACAGGACCGGCCGACCTCATTTCCGCCGCCAAGGCAAAGAAACATGAGCTCATCGGTTGGATCGGCGGGTTCATCAGGGACGGCGGTAGCCATGGCCGATGCCTTTCGCTTGGAAGCCATTGTGGGCGAGAGCTACTCTAGCCTGGGAGTTGGATGAAGCGCGACGCAACGACAGAGCGAAGCAGCACAGCGCACCGCAGCACCTTCCTGTAGGGAGCCTCAGGTATTCGTACTCAGGCAATGAATCCAGGGACAATTGACAGCGACGCAGTCATACCTGACACCAAGGTCAGTTGACTGCGAACAAGACTAGTCTGCCGCATATGCTGCCTAAATTGAAGCCGTACAGCTTGTTTGCAAAAGAGAGCAAGCAGTGCTATTGGAGGCGGAATTGAGCAATGGTGAAATGCGGCTCAAGCAGGTGCTGCTTTCAGCAGGGTGGCTGCTGCAGGCCCGCGTAAAAGGGTTTTGTGGTCCGTGCGAAGCGTTGGCCCAAGTCACGTGGATGGCGCCGACGCGACAGACTCGCAGCTCATCAACGCCTCCGGGTTTTGCATTCTGAACCCGCATAGAGGAACATTTCGAATTGGACTGCACCTGCCGATCGCGCCAGCGCCGCCGAACCCCACTCACAATAGGAACCGAGTAGAACAATAGGAATCGTCCAGTTTCTAACAGGCGCGCCGCCGGATGGGTTTGAAAAGCTTTGCAGGTTCGCCTGCCTGGGTATGAGGCCTCGGGGTGCCTACCCACTTTCTCCCCTTCGCTCTTCGCCCTTCTCTCTTTCCCACTTTTCACTCACGAATTCTCCCTGCCGAGCGGTCCCTCATTGTCGATTTAATCGCCACGGCGCGTTACAATCCTGCCACTCTCGACGGCTGATCTCGAATTTGCCTCTGCGCACCTTCTCAATCGTTCGACTGTGAATCTGTGAATTCAGCCATCATGGCTCAACCACAGCCGCAGCTCCCGCAGCTGCCCCAGGTGCCCACGGTGCCGCAAATACCACCACACATGTCACAGATTCAGCAACAGCGTGCCTCATTCTCCCCGAGCCAGCATTCACCCTCGCCTGTTGGCACTCCGCAGCCATCGTATACGCTGCCCCCGAACAAGCGACCGCGCACTGAGACCGGCCCGCTGACCCACCAGCAGCCCGCGTACTTGAACCAGCAACAGTACACCATGAACTCGCAAGCTCACGCACAGCAAGCTTCGGTCGCATCGCCCAGCTACCCCGGTTCCCCTGCGACGGCCTCGCCGCAGAACTACAACTCACCATATCCCAACGGAGCCCACGCTGCATCTCTGTCGATGCCAACCCCCACATCCGCAACTACGCCCCTCATGACGACAAATGCGCCCGCTCTTACTCTCCCCGAGGCTCGTCAGACGCTGACTCCTAGTCCCTCGACCCCGGTTGGCCTAAGCATGAACCACGCCATGTACACGAATGCGACTATGGCGCCAATAGGACCACCACCCGGGACGATGGGGCCCCCATCGAAGCCGGCTGAGCGCCCCGTCAAAGAGTATGAATACGACGTGAGCGACTCGCTAGCAGGTACCGGAATCGACCTCCGCGCCGAGGAGCAGTTTCTGGCCGAATTTCATGCCGATTCGTTTGGACAAGACGCGAAGATTGGTCTACCAGTAAACGCGCCAGGGAGCAGGGAATCCATGTATGGTGCTGGATCGGCGAACCAACGCAGCGAGCCCATCCAAGGTCTGTCGCAAGATGGGTTCGCAGCTGAGGCGGCCAAGAAGGCATGGGAGGACGCCGCACAAAGGCTGGCCATGGTACGCAGCATTGAGATGAAGGATCCATTTCTCGAGGTTCCTTTGATACATTACCGGGCGGAAAAGATTGCTAAAGAGAACGGGATATCCCTAAATCTGGACCTCAAGAACGCAGCATCAATGGGGAAGCTGAGGCATCCACTGGATTTCCCTCGACCAGCGGTGACGGTTACGACAATACAGACCGAGGACGGCGCTATTGTATCGACCAAGGGCTCGTGGGTACCGCATGATGCTTACTTGGCGGATCAGCTTGCTTTACTCTCCATCGCTACGAAGCATCGACTACGAAGCTTGCTGGAGGATGCTGCCAAGGTTGCTGTCAACCGACAAACAACATCATTTGGAGAGGTACCCGAGGAGTGGGCCGATGTAGCAGTGCCGCTGAAGACAGGACTGGAGTCTCTCCCGGAGCCAGAGAGTGCCGTGAGCCCGCGGACCAATCCTCTCAAGCGTACGGGCCTATTCAGTCTCATCTTTTTATGCGCGTTTGTTAACTCTTGAATATAGGTTCCTTTGATGTCGCCAACGCGCAGACCGGCAAGAATCTAGCCCGTGCCAACCCGCTCAACAAGGCGTTGAGAGATTCGGGTGAAGTTGATCGCAAATTAGAGGACATTAGACTGAAGAAGCGGCAAAAACGTCTCAATCCAGAACCTGTTGCGGGGTCTCGGGCTGGCTCCATCGCCCCTGGCACGCCAAACTCGGTTGCCCCCGAGACGGAATCCAAGGCACCATCCAAGAAGGAACTTAAGAAGAGTTCCGCCGCCGCTCGACTCGCCGAAGCATCCAGTACAGCAAATGCAAACCAGACCCTCAGCACCATGATGGGCGGATTCGGAGGCCGGAAGAAGGGCAAGCAATACGCTTGGATGACTTCAGGAGGTAGTGGCGCCAGCACGCCGAATCGAAATGCGCCAGGCACACCTGGGTCTGCAGCTGTCGGAGGGGCCACGAAGCCTCCCCAGGAAATACGACTCACACAGGACGGGAAGTACAAGTTGGGTACGTGGAGAGAATACACGTCACAGGGAAAGAACGTCCAGCTTCGCGATTGGGTGGCGGTTTTGGAGATGGATGGGATAGAGGCCAAGGCGATACAGGCTGTGTATGCTATCCTGGATGGGGCCAACGCGAAGTGATGACTGGCGGGTCGTACTGACTTGAAGAATTACGGACCTGTCAAGCAGGAGATACAATACCAGCGGTGGAAATGGCGGCTCGTTTGCCCGGGTATGGGCATGACTTTTTACCTTATGTTACATGTAATTTATTTCGCCTCAGAGCCTGGCGTTTGATAAAAGGTACGGACGGTATCGGTGGTTTGGGAGAGTGGTCGGCTGGCTCGCTTCGTTCCTGTTGTTGGGGTACAGCAACTGGACGGCGCCGGTGTTGGGATTACCATGGCGACACCGACTGCAGATTGGCATTGGGCAGGGAATTGTAAATCCCATCCTTGAAAGGACTATCCGTGGTTACAGGTGATGTGGTTGTTGATCTCCGTTCACCAGCAACAGTCGTTCTAGTAGATGAGGGGATCCGCATGAGGCCTTGGATGAAACTTCCTTCATATGGGGAGTCCTGTACAGTTCAGGACCTATTAAAGATTTGGTGCTTTTTGGGGTGGCAAAACATCACCTGGATGAACTACACAATGGCCAAAAAGTTATTGAGTATTGCCTACCCTCGCGAGGTTGACTTGGGTGTTTGGGACGGCAATATGGCCCTGGTATCGCCGGACCTTTGGGACCTGGAAGTGTTTATCGCAGACCAGCTTGGAATCTGGTCCGATCTCCGAGAATGTTAGCTATTGGCAGCTACAGTTCCGGGATCAAGGAAGCACAGTCTGGTCATTCCCCTTCCTCGATCTGACAGTCAGTCTAACGGCAAGCAAAAGCTCCTCCATGGAAGTCATTATGCGCCGCCTCTAACTCGAACGCAGTTGGTAACCTTGTTATCAGGAAATTCATGCTCTCTGAAGCGTTTCACCTCCGGACGACCGCCGCCAGTACAAACACGGGGGGGATGTGGCCATGAAATACTAAACATGTACCGCTTTAAATCAGTGCATTCGCCGTTAATACCGCGAACAGATCGACTCCAGCTTTGGAGTCAAGGGCAAAGGGTGACCGTGAGACGCGTTCTACGGCCTAACCCCTAAGAGATTGCTCGAGTGGTAGCCCACAGGCTGGCAGCATGAGACTCCTCCAGACAGGTCACAAGCCAACCCAGCAGAATATTTCCAAAGAAGGGCTGTTGTTGATACTGACGTTATTGTACTGGGACTTTCCACTATGAGGTCTGGGTTACAAGAGACCGCAGAAGCCGGCTCTGGCTCCTTGACTGGTGTTCCTTTGGCCATCTCCCGTAGTGGACCAACCACCTATCCTGATGGAAGACTTCATCAGTGTGTCTAATCTCCATGCCTCACCCAGCAAAGGCGTAAAACGACGCAGCGCCGTTCTGTTGTCCGTACCCCAGCGTAACCCTCCCATCTTGGAACCAAAACGCCGGCAACTGCCCGTTCCGAATAGGTCCCCAAGCCACTTTTAATACCTCATCTACCACCATACCCACCCATTTATCCCATGCGTCCGCGAAGTAAAAAAAGAGCGACCAGGGAAGAAAAGAAAAACCAATCCCGGCGCGTTCACGCGGCGCAGTCCCGTACAGACATGGTCGAACACGCTCAACACCACGCTATCTACTCTTCTGACTGTGTTACCTTGCCGTTCTGTGCCATGTCCTACCTACCCCATCCACAGAATTTGCCTTGACGGCTGGTAACGCTAGTCACTCGCACAAGGAAGGCTGGTCGACGGCCTCGCCGACTGACATGCTCTGCCTTGCCCGAACTCGTCGTCGGGGTGACAAAGCGCTCTCGATGGAACTTGGTCGACCCAAGCCAACCTGGCCATTTCCAAAACCCCGGGTTCCTTCAGCCATGTCATCCATGTGTCCTCCATGTGTCATTGCTAGGGCGGGGAACTTCAAGGGCCCACTCTAGAGGAGTTCGTTGTTCGTGCGCTAACACGAGAGACAGAGCGAGGCTGGGGTGACGATAGTAGGAGATGATGTTTGAAACGAATCTTTGAAGAGACTCTTTTTGGCCCCCTTCAAAAAAAAACATGAATCTTTTCCCCATCCCGGCGAGCCTCACGTCGAGGGGAGAAAAAACCGTGCGAGTGCTCAGTCCTCCTGTTTCCTAGACGGCTTCACCGGTCAGCCCACCTAGGGTACACCTTGCCCCCCGCTTCGGCCGGGCAAGCCATCCAACCAGTCTCCCTTTCACCCACCATTTTGCTGGGTAAAGTGAAGAACATAAAAACCACCCCCTCCCCAGAAAAAAAACCGCCCAATGCAATGCAATGCAGGCTGCAAGCTGCTGCAGTCTGCACGAACGGGAAGGGGGCACGGGTGGAGAAAAGCCACGTTCGTTCGGTAGACTTGGCTGGGCGGGAAACGGGAGATGTTCCGGAAAAGTTCCATGAGATCTTCCCCTCTGCCTGTAGCTGCTTGCCTTCTCCAAGCGATCATCCCTTCCTATGATGTGATATTGCATTCATGAACCTCACCGTCGAGGGTGGGGGGACCTCAAAAGAAAGAAATGCAAGTCGGTCAAGGAAGTTTGCTCTCCGCGCGCAATTCCGAAAGCGCGGGCATGTCAGGAGCGTAACGAGGTCGCAATCCTCGCAATGACTCCAACCGCGGAAATTATCGTCATCACGTTCCCGTCCCGTCTTTTCTTGGGTCGGCCAAACAGCACGTTTTTCTCCCCGGCCTGGGCTCCGTGACTTTCCTTAATGGGTCAAATCTCAGTGGGGAAACAGGCCCCTGGTCACTGGAACCACGGCCGCGGCTCGGCTGGTTTGAGCACCACTGCGATCCCGTTTCCTTCGTCGTCCAGAAATGAGCTGTCTCCACTACGAACTGCCTCGACGAGATATGCCGTTTCAAGATCATGGTACTAGTATGTATTCGTACACTATGCAGCGACAATCATCTTTATCCCTTCGAGTAGGATTGCCCGCCGGAAACAAGCAGTTTTTCGTATTAGAATCCCAACCGTTTGGTCCTCCTTTCCGTGTCGTCAGTGGGACCGGTTCAAGAGGAATCGTCCGCATCTCCCATGTTGGATTTGCCGCCACAGCGGAAAGCTTCCCCGGGTCCCACGAAGCCAGTTTGCCGGTTGGGGCTTGTTGGGGAGGATCCTGGCGCGAGCCTGTGGGCCCTTGGTCTTCTGTTGGCGGGAGGACATCCATGGAACCCGCAGCAGGGATCTCTCTGCGTTTTCCTTGCCCTTGGTGCATTCCCAAATGGCATGCCCTGTCGAACAAACGGAGCCTTGTCGACGCGGTTTTGGGTCCTCCCCGGCCGTTGTCAGCAAGGATCCTGGATTTTCCAGAGGGCTTCCAGAAATCTTCTCTGCGTGAACCATCGTTTGCACGGAGCAATTTCACGCCTCTGCACGCCCGCGCGCCTGCACCAGACCCCTGTTTCCATCACCTCACCACTCTCAACCTCTCCCGACACCTTCTGGGAGAACCTGGATGCCTAGTGTCAAGGAACCGCTCAGGCCGCCCGTCTTGCTCGAGCGTCATTTGTATCCCGTGTGTGCGCGTGTGCGTCACGCGAAATGTGCCTGTCGTCCACACGTGTCTTCGGCGCGGGATTGCGAAAGGGGGCTGCTTTAACTATCCCAGACAACAAATTCGGCTCAATCTAGCCTAGTCGCATCGCGCGTAAATATTCTGGAAATTTAGATCTGAGGGCGAGGCGACGAAAGGAGCGATGCCACCGCCTGAACGTTGTGGGGCGCCATAATTTTAAACGGTGGCCCTAGCAATCGGGAAGGTCGCACCGTTTTCTGACAAAGATCCATGCCTTGGGCGAAAACGTTGCTGCCAGTTTCAGGTGAAGCGTGGCCCTTGCCAGCCTGAAAGTGATGGAGTGTACGAAGTACACCGTACTAAGTAGGTGGTGCTCACAGGTGAACTCATCGGGGCAAGTGGTCTGACCGGAGATGTGGTCGCCTTGGGGAATTCACGAGCATTTAGGTGCCCGTTTGGATATACCTAAGTACCAGATTTACTTTCGACCAAGAAATAAAGCAGATCTGATGGAGAAGGTGAAGGTGAGAACTGAGGCTGCAACCCATGAGACAATCGACCCACAACGGGTTGTACTATTGAAGAGGTAGAAACTAGGTGCCATTGAAAAAAGCCAGAAAGGAGAAAAGAAGCTAGTATCGAGTAGGTTGCCTCCCGGGCGGATTTGCCGGACTTAGTGTATCCATGGTCATAGTGGGTTGGTTCTGAACGAAAAATTATCTTTCTGTTCTTGGTTGAGCGCCGCCTTGGGTCGAAATCGTGACGGGCGAATTGAGATTTGAGGCTGGCGGACGAGGCGAGCATTGCACTGCACTGCGTGGCAGGCCTGCTGCTGCATGGGATGCATGCCCAGAAAATAGCCCTGCAGATCCAACAACGAACATCACATGATATGGCATGAATGCATCGCGTCCCAGGCTGAGGTCAGGACCACAGGTCCACTGTGTGCCAACCGTGAGAGTTTTCCCAACGGTGAGTGGCCAGAAGCAGATCCGTGTGGTTGCATGGGAGGTCTTGCAGAGCCGCCGTGCTTGGGGACGGGAACGACATCACAGTGCTGAGAGGATGAGCGCCTTTGTGATAGGTGACATGGTGCCCAATTGGGCTAAATGCAGAGATTAGCCAGCAATGAAGCAGATGATGACGAAAACCGTATCTCTTTGGAAAGAGAAAGCGCGGACACAGCGTGACGACGAGTGCGAGAAGGGCCGTTTGTCGTTTGCGCGACTTTTTTTTTCTTGGGAGGAGCAAAATCCTGCCATCTCCTGTTTCAAATCAAGTGTGTGCCGGCGATAAGACGCGCGAATTACGTCGCTCTTCCTCTCCCCTTCTTTTTGCGGGCGGTGATTGATGGGAGAGAAGCCACGATGTGCTGCACCTTGATTTTTTCCCCACCCTCTCACCTCGGAGCCTTTTTGGGAAAGCTAATGCAGGAACCAGCTGCGCTCCTCTTCGTGGTGGATTTGGCAGTCTGCAAGGTACTGCAACCCGTTGTCACTCGGCAGTGAGCTGATGGTGATGGAGGTACGCACACCCCTGGTTTTGGGACTCTGCCGAGGGGTGTACATCGCCACCCCTGTCCGTCTCGCCAAAAAGGGGCGAACGGTGCAAAACTGAAGTGTGAGCACAGTGCGAAGACGACTCTTTGCGAAGGCCAACCCTCCGCCTCGTTCAGCTCTTACCATTGGGGGTCCCGCCTCGAGTCGTTGGCTGCCAAGAAGGTGGCTTCGAAACACGTGCGGCGAACATGTGGTTCCCGTTTTGTTCTGTCTGACAGCGAAGCTGACATTCAGTGGAATTCGGAATCCAGTCTGCCATCGAGGGGCCTCCGGTGAGCCCATCTCCCTGGACACTACTCGTTTGCCATGTGGTCGCCTGCAAAGCCAACCGTCAGACAACCAGCTTTCGACTGCCCAGGTACTTTATTTGCCGAACATGCGGCCCGACTGACGCCTTGACGCCGCAGCATGAGCCTCACCGAAGACAACTTCGTACGCAGCACAATCCGTTCCAGTCCATTTGACCACCCGGGTTTCTTTTGCGCAATGGTAACTCGAGAGAAAATAGAGATTGACCGAGAGAGTTCGTACCCTGCCGCTGCCAGGAAGCACAGGCTACAATTTGGGCTGCATGTCGTGTCCCGTTACCCGTACCGCGTATGCAAGTCATGCTGGTTTCCCAAAAATTCACCCGCGAAGATGGTACTGTAACATAAAGCAGGCTATGAGAAGAATTCAGTTCACTTCATAGCGAAAATCTCTGGTTCCATGCACCCAAAATAAACCAATAAGCAAAAGAAACGTTGGTTCAGTGCGCTTAGAGGCAGCAGGCCATTGGATACGTCTATGTTACGACAAACGATTTGGGGTTCAGATGAGAGCACGGGTTCTCATCGCCCCGTTCTCGGGCCTGTTGCGGATTCAGCTTGAGGACCTGAGCAGTATTCTGATTTTTTGTGTTCACCATTGTCTGATTGTAATTCCTTCTGGGCTGTCTTAATGGCGCACTTCACTGCTTTTTTTTCCCTTTTACTCTTCAAAACATAACTCACGGCCCGCGACCGTCCGCAACCTGCGACGAAAGCTGGCAATTAATTAGCTTCAATCTACCATTCGGGGACTATGCTAAAAGTTTAGGCGAACTGCGGGGGAAACCCGTGGCTGCTCGGACCGCGCAATTGGGCGTTTCAACCCCAGCTTCTTAAAATCCTCGCCGTGCCAAGTTCGTACCCAGAAGCTAAAAGCTTCCAGAAGCCTTCTCTTGCAGGAGTCAACCTCCTGGAGGTTTTTGTCAATGCAAACTCGATGCGGCATGAATACACCCAGATTTGGGGGCACAGCCAACTGCTACTAGTGCAGGAACCCAATTGTTATCGTATATCCGATCTGAGACTTCAGTTGCGCATCACATTCGCTAGAGACCAGGTCCTAAGCATGCTCTCATCTCGCTCGGTCGAGCAGCCGCTGCTTCCCGCATCATGTGTACTTCGCCCGTTGCTGATGGGTAGGTAGCCGTCAACAAAGGCCATTTGCGTTGTTTTGTCGCAATTTACGACTCTGGGGTAAAATTGGCTTTTGTCTCGGGAGACGCAACATATTCATGTATTCTTCGGAATCGTGGCCCTATATATCCACTCGGATATATGAATGTCTCTAGATTGGTACACTGACAGCTTGTCACAAGACGACTTGTCTACGACCTGCGGTTCCCGACCCTGATTCACCTTGTGCGTCCTCGTTAATCTTCCGCCGTTGTACGGCATCTGGGCAGGCCCGCATTCCGTTTCGAGTCCCATGTAATAATGTGAGCACGAATTGTACTTGCACAATTAATACGACCTGGATACGGAGTACCACCGTCGCGGCACAAGGTTGGCGTAGGTATGCAGCTCGTTGTCTTCCGACCTCCCGGAAAGACAGCGACGAGGATACACATCGGCCGGTGCCATAAAGAAACAGTCGCAGCGTCGTCGGCGCAGGAAACACATGATAAGTCACGTCGGCCTCCGAGACACGATGCAGCGCGGAGGGACTTTAGTGTCTCCGGACCGTGCCCCTCCTGTTCTTAGCTGGCCTCTGATTGCTTGTCGACAGTGTCTGAGCCACCTGTCACCTTTGAGTGGAGTGTCTTGGGTGGTTCGGATATGCAGACGGACTGCACCTATCGCCGTGCTGCATGAAACATGCTTCTGTTGGGCATCATCGCAGCGTCGGCTTGCTAGTAGCTCAGAGCGAACTTGACTCTGTCGTTGTGGTCTTGCAAGGAGATGCACGCTGACCTTTCCGCTTTTAAGCGGTCAAATATTCAGTGGTGCCAAGCCTGACCGATCACGTCCTGAGGCAGTGTGCCAATCAACTGCCTGGAAACCCCCCCTGGGGTCTGCCAGAACACCGCTCACCTTCGGTTGACATGTTCCAGTAACTCCTCAGACTCGTGGACACCGCTTGTCCGGGTGACATTCAGGCCGCGAACCCACACTCAGCCATCGGCTGGAGGATCGGGAGATGTTTGTTTGGCGGAAAACGGACCAAGACCGGGAATTTTCCCGCTCCAGTGGTGACGGACCAGTTGTTCAAAGTTGCTGGAATTTTCACGTTACCTCGCATACAGTGCGCAGATCCCAATTTCACCGTACCCGATTTCTCCTGAGGCATGATGTTCTGCACAGTGTACGGGTGGCTTTCAGCTGTCGCAAACATGTGTCCCCTCGGACGGTCCGCGCCAGACTAGCCTGCCCCAATGTGCAGCGTCGGGAGGGGGCCGGACTGTTGACAGCAGTCAGCTACTTCGTAGAGTCTGTTGCAGAGACTCGGGGCCGGCGAGCTGGGTCATACGCGGTGGCAACCGTTTGATTTCGCACAGGAACGACATATATATCAAATCTGATCTGGTGGGTGCTCCCCCGTCTTCCCCGTTCTTCCCCGTTCTTCCCCGTCCGATCCCGGCGCGGAAGCAGGCTATGACGGTGGGGAGGGGCAATCTTCGCGCGGAAGCTCAGATACTACCAGCTGGAAGCCGCCAAGGTGGGGACGGAACTGGACCAAGGTGGTGATCGGATAGAGCATGCGTTGAGCGCAGGACCGGCTGGGACACTGGTCCTATCAAACGAACCATCACAAATCGAGTACGTTGCACCATGCAGGCACGTCGCAGCCCCGGAGCCAGATTGCTGGTGCCCAGATCTCAATAGCCCGGGTGGCGTGGCCTGCGTCATAGCAGCCCGATGTCGTCTAACACAATGCCCAGATGCATGGCGTACAGCCAGCTCCGGGCTCTGCAGCTTGGTCGAGTGATCAGGTGCTCTGCTCACCATGTTCTGGGAAACCTCCAACAACTGGTAGAAACGCACAATGATGCCAGCGTGCCGGTCAGCGTCGAATCTGGCTCGCCATTGCGAGGCGGCCGTTGACTCAACGACAGTGAGGCAGGACAAGAAGTCTCGTTACCGGCTCTGATTCGCACAACTCGGCCGAATGGGCCTCGACAGGCCGGACGTCGACGGGCCCACTCGCCCACTGGTTGCGGTGTAGACGGCGGGCAGACTTGGTGTGCCTGGCCGGCACCACCGACCTTAGGCCCCCAGCCCCAAAAAGTCACCAGATGTCTGGACTGCCGAAACGTGGACCCAACAGACCTGCCAGCACCGAAGCTCGACCGACAGCGTTGACGATGCGGCATCCAGACGAAGCCGCCTAATAATAGGAATAAGACTGATGCAGTGCCACGAAAGACCAGCAGCTGGAGAGGGCGGATGTAGAACACGGGGCGCATGGATCATCCGGGGGATGTGTGTTGGGTGTGATTGTCTTAACACTCTACTGGTTCCGAATTGCCTACGATTTCCGAGCTGTCTTCGGCCGTGGTGCGACGCAAGATCCATCACGCACCATGAGGTGAAGTGGTGCGTAAACCAACGCGAGAGGTGTTTGATGAACGCGAATTGAGGCTACTTTGGGAGAGATTTTTGTGTCGGGCTGCAAAAAGAGAGGAAATTCCAGATAGGGTTGTATGGAAACCCGAGCGAGCTGGCTGATATGTGGCAAGCGCGGCCGGTGACTTCATGGTCTCGCAAAAATTACCTGCAGCATCGAGTCGCGTTGCCATGAGGAAGCTGCAGTCCGTCCAGGCACCGCCTCCAGACTAACAAATAGCGGGCGGGACAGTCATCGGACGCAGCAGTGGTGACCGCAACCACGACAACTCTTAGTTATTATTCCTTGTGCGTTTGCACAATTGCGCAGCAAACTTGAGCAATTTCGCACCAATGGTTGACGTGAGGCTTGTCCTGTCAGTCCTTGAAGTTGGACTGCTGCATCACGATGCGATCTTCTGCGTCACTTGGGTGTGGCTTGCTGCCCTGGGTGTACTTCCCACCAATCTCACACCTGGGCTGCTGTTCTTAGGCCCATTTCCCTTTTGATCGGGACGCCCTCCACCTTGCTACCTGATGTGGGTTGTATTCTGGCAGGCCTTGCTTATCCTGGCCGCGCCCTGATTCTGGAGCCCTTCCGTGCTTCCCCAAACTAGGCAGGCACTTCTGCCATGCAAGGTAAGGGATGTTTCCCGGCCGTGTTCCGTCCACCCGTCTGTCCGCTGGCGCGGTGCCGGTGCGCAGGATGGTGGGATAAAAAAAGTTTTTCGCAAAGCTGGTTGCCATGGGTTTCACGGAACAGCAATGCGTCCGCCCAGTCAATACCTTGGGAGAGAGCCATGAATACAGGCTTACTGAACCATCCTCTTCACGCTTTCCAGGCGTGCTTGCTGCCGGGGATATTTTGGCCCTCTCGGCATCATATGATGTGAAAAGGTACTACTGGTAAGGTGTACGCACGCCCGCCCGATAGTTACGTTCCAACCTGGAAAGAAGTTCCCGTTTGAGACGTTTGACAGCGACTGCGGCACCTCGTCATAGCCTCTTCCAGGAGACGCCGACAGAGCCGGGAAGAGCACGTTGTCACAACCATTCCATCTCAGAGGCGTAGAAAATGCCCCGAATCTCGCCGACAACAGTTGAAAACCGCTTCTAGCAACAAACCCAAGCGTTGTTTGAAATCTGCTGGCAGTATGGCGAAGTGGCTCTTGGAGCCAATACTCTCAATTCTGGACCGTCTTTTGTCTTTGACGGCACAGTGCGCAAGCCCAGGGCACGTCGTCCCGTTTTCAAAATTACTAGACCAGGGGGTGGTGGTGTGGAAGTACATGTACCTGCGGTGCCTGATGAGCCGGGGGCCCCTGCCCAGGCATGCACCAGGCCCATCGTCTTGGTCCTCGAAATGGAAGGCACCCGAGCCAGTCTGCGGCCCTCAGGCACCGTCAAAAAGGGGACGCACCGTTGTCAATCACTGCTTGGGCGACGGTACTATGCTACTTTCGTTCCATAACGGAGCAACAGAGGCGAGACGGGGCCGGGGTACACTGCTTGTACTGTACATCGTCCGGGAGCCGGGTGTGTGTGAAGAGGCTTGACCAACGCCAACAGGAGTCAGAAAGAGAAAAAAAAAAAGTGCCCCTGTGCTTCGATTTCCATGGCATGCCCACCAGGTCGGTCCCTAGCGATGTTGCCCGTCCCTTCATTTTATAAGAGCCATCTTCCCCGTCCTCCTTGGATTTTTCTCTTGGACCCCATCACAGTTTTTCAAGTTCTTCATGTGGTCATCCAGGTCCTGTTTCTAGACGCCAGGATCCTTGCTTCTCAGTCATTGAGCTTTCTGATTAAGACGTCTACCCCGTCGCAACCCACTGCTACGACCCGCAACCCGGCTGGCAGCTGATCGGCTCTGCATTGCGCCTGCCGTTCTTAACAAGCAGAGCTCACCTCGAAGCACCGGAGCACTTGCCTGTCCGGATTCCGACTGTCCTTGAAACTGCCTACTGTGCGCAACGCCTTTCTCAAGGAAACACGTACCCGAGCTCGGCGCATCCTACACACGCATTCGAAGAACCACCTCGAACCAGAGATTACGCATTTGGCGACGATAATACTCCTCGACTGCAGACTTACTGCGCCCCAACGAATTCTACCGTCACGCCAAGGACATCTGCACAATCGGTGTTGCCTTTTCAGCTCGCCCGTACCACCAAGCCGCCGACAGCCCCGGACTCAACAGGGACACATCTCCGGGTGCCATTTATACGCGATTCGGCAGGAGTTTACCGCTCCCTTGCATCACCGCCTCAAGTCCTCGCCAATCCCGCTCGGCTTCCGCCTTGCCATCTTCTCCTTTCACGGTCGCAAATTGTGAGTCACATGCGGCAAAATACCACTGCCTGCTTACCTGAGAATCTCGTCGCTTTCCATGACTTGCGACGCTTGGCATCTCAACAAGATGTCTTTGCCGTTCCGCAGTGTCAAGTCCTTTCCGCCCCCAGGTCAACTCATCTCCCCTCTGCTCGTTTATATATTTGACAGCAGCGGATCATCTTTGGGGTCCACCGAGCTAACATGGAACTTGCTCCCAGTACAGCTCCCCACGTCGATCGTCTTCCACATACATTCACAATGATTGTCCGGGAGTCGCAAAGCCCCATGAACTTTGGCCGCGGAGCCTACGATACGACAGGTGTGCCTAAACCGCCTCCACCGAAGCCCCGGTAATCGTCAACACCCAGGAATAGCGGAGTTGCAAGCATAGGGCATCCCTTCATTCCGCCACCACGCGTTACTTGTGCACACCCCGACACTCTCGGCCCGATGTATCACAAAGAAGGTCACCTGGTCTTCTTTTGGAACCATGTCATAATTCTAGATTCCTTTCTACGAACACTGGGTCGCATACCCAGAGAGAAGGCGCTCATTTTCTTTACACGACACTACCTTTTAATCTCAGCCCCACCACGCTGATTTTCCCGGCGCTTTTCTTTTCTCTTTGGCGGTTCAGATCGGTTGAAGACACGCGGCGATCTTGCATTCCGATACTTCACTTTAATATCATTCCTCTGACGATACATATCTCGGCTCGCTGCCACTTGCTTCCCAGCAGCAAGAAAGGGGATAGTTGCCGGAGACCCCCATTCCGGCGATAACAATCCCGTTTTTTGCATAGTTTTGGATTGGCTGCAGGGCGTTGGAATAGACGGTTGGGTTTGGCGTTATCTGGCGAGTTCATTCATCAACGGCTTTGGATATTTGGCCACATGGTCAGTTGGTTTTCCCACCTGTTCGCGCGGGACACATCAGCGATGCAGCTGCCAGCGGGATTGCAGTGTCCCCGCCACCGTGGATCGATCACCAATCCTGCTCCCGACTCGCATTAAGTCGCCAGCACTGTCGGCCACAAGTGGATACTTGAAATTCCAGATGGCTTATCTCGACGGCCACCATGGATCAACTCCTTTGGATTTGGTTTCTGCCTGAATACGGGAAGGATTGTACCACGCCGATACACGCTAATTGGGTTTGGGATACATAAAAGAGGTGGGACTTCTTGGGCTTTTCAACACCGAGTATGATTCTCTTATGGGTTGTCTTGGGACAAGACTAGGTTGGGCTGGGAAAAGAATTGTTTGCATATATATAGACGTTTATGGCTTCGGGTCTGTTTCTCTCCCTACTTTTCCTTGCGGCTCTGTCCCTCCGCGGGGACAGGCCGCCGGCGGTACTTTGCTCTTCCATCTCCTTTGCATCTCTGTCAACAATACCTGTACACAAGCTGTTTTTGGAGAACGGAGGATACTTGATCGATTCTGGCCTAGATACGGTGGTACTGGGCTGGATCCAGGTTGAAAGAGATACCCACTGGACTTTTGTTACTAGTTAGACTGATGTACACTATACACTAAGAGGCACTAGCTACACAGCACAGCCTGATGGTTAACCCCAACGAATATTGGAAGTGCAGTTCTTATTTTTCCGCACACCGATTCACATGCCCTGGTCTTGATTCCGTGGTGTTTGATTCAGTGAGCTGGACCAATTGGGGGAGGGGGAGCAAACAACGATGTGTGGCGAGGAGGTTCAGGTATCCTGGTACTGAAGAGTGCTTGGGATTGGCTCATCGACGTTGGACAAGGTTTGCCTCTCTGGGGAAGAAACAGCTTCTCAGCACATCACCATGCCACTTGCCATGCGTGCCGAGGCTTTCTTCTTCCCCCGCCATTGTTTCAAGATCTCAGCTCCCAGCCAGACGGAGTGGGTAGACCGGTAGTCTGCTGCGTGGCGTAGTACCTTCGTGCCTTCCTACGCTAGGGCTCGGAGCTCCGGGTCTAGGCGGGTCCACCCGTCACCCGTGAGCCGTCACCCACTTGGTCTAATCCGCCTCGCCTCACTTCACCTCAGCATTCCCATCCAGTCCTCTGCCGGGCTTTTCGGAAGGTTGAAAATTCCCGCCTGTCCAACCAACCAGACGATGGATTTTTTTTTTGGGGGGGGGGGGCAATGTATGTCACGGGGTCCAGTTTAGTCCGATTACTCACATGGAGGCCGGGACTCACTGGGCGGGAGTCACCTTGGTGTAAAGAAAAGAAGAAAAAAAAAATACTCCCAACTCCGCTTGGAAGACGGAGTCATATTGCAACCCCATAAATTAGGCAGCAATTTTGAAGAGGGCAATAAAAAAGTACAGTGCAGTACGGCATCGTCCTGTACTCTGGGCTAGGGCACCTGGGTATGTGGCGGTATCCCTGTGTTACCCTCCTACAGTTTACAACTTACGCACTACTGCGTACATAGGTAGGTAGCCACATGGTGGAGCAGATAAGTAGATGCGTGTAAGAAATGTTGTCAAGGTTGCATTGCTGGCACCTCGTTTCTGACATAACACTGGGCGATGCGAAGGTCTATTTCGGAGGGTGCAATGGATGCTACCGCGGGTTATTAAGTCTCTGTAGTGTAGGTATGTATGGGCCCGGCCTTTTGGGTGGGCAACATGTGCTGACAGACGGCCAGTTATGCGGGGACGGGGGGCGGTGCAAAAGCAGCAGAGAGGCATCGGATCAGAAACGTACATCTGTGGGTAAAAACGGGCCTTGTTGCTTTCCTGGTCTTCGGGGTTTGGCCGAATCTGGGTTGCTCGTCCAGTCTTTTTACTCCGCTGTTGTAACTTCCCACAAACATGTTGGCTGATCCGATTCCGTTGACCGAATGTCCGTTAAACAAATTAAATTACGGATTTCTTTTGTTGTTACACCGGCCACGTTTCTTGTTGGCCAGTTCTGCATGGCTGATTGACAATAATGGAATCACTTGAGTCAATAGATATTCGTAGGTACCATTCAAGCAAGCCTCCTGTTCTCTCCCGCCCTGTCCGGGTTTGCTATGCGAATGAGTCAGTGCTGCATCTATCTGCAGCAAATCATCAAATCGAAAAATGTAAAAGAAAAAGAAAAGAGTCATGACGGCTCAATCTCTTCGGCCGATTCCACGTCGTGGGATATCTTTTACCTTTGTCATCCCCAAGCATTGCAAAGGGGTGCCATGGGATGACAAGACACGGCACGCAGCGGGATGGAGATAACTGGACTTGTCGGGAGAAAGATGAGATGATAGGGGGAGTGCCTTCGTTTCTGCCTCCTTGTCACGTCGGGGCGGAAGCGACGAAGAAGGGGTGTGGGAAAATGTTACGTCTCTGGCGCTAATGCACGTTTAAAGGAGGTTCCAGGACCACAGCTTTGGGTCCCGCTGTGCTGCGCCGGGAAATGGCCCGCCGACGGGTTGGCGGCTTTGGCCCCATGTAGCGTCGGGGTGGCGCTTGTCAGGCTGTCCCTTCAGCACATCACCTCACTCTTATGATCCTGATCAAGTTCAGGCCAGGCAGTCCTGTCCGACACGGAATCTACGTCACCGGGCGTTTATTCTGGTAACGACGGAGGGTATGGCGAAAGGCAACTTTATGCGATGGCGATGCGAATTGACAAAAGCTGAAAAATGGTGCCGAGTGCTACTTTTTCTGATTAAACAGGCATCGGCAATTACGCTCGAAGTTCCAAGTTAGCTGTCTTTCTTTTCTGAAATAGGTTGTGTCACCCACCTCAGGACCCTCCGACCTTGTTCAGAGATGTGTACCGCCACTCTTCTCCCAGGATTAGCAAACGCCTGAGTGGGGCTCTGCCACACTTTTTTCTGGATGCCATGCGATTCGCCTGCACGTTGTCGCGGCGTAAGCGCAGCAACTCACATTGTTTAGATTTTTTCTTCTCTTTTTTTGGGTTTCGGATTGAGGTGTGCTTCTTTGTCATTCAGCTGCGGCGATCTCCCGCCAACCCCCTATCAGATTGGCGCGTGGGGGTTTCCATGTCCCATCTTTTCCTCGTTGCCACACCCCCTTCTTCTCGTAGTCTTGGCGGTATTTTTGGAGAGCGGCTCCGTTTTGGATCAGTTTTTTTTTTTTTCATTGGGCCTCCAAATAACCCCCATTGATCGGCAAAATGTGAGGCTTCTTGGATTGACGGACAAACAGTTGTCAAAAACAACCAGGTTGACCTTGGGCTACTTGTCTTCTTTGTGTTCCAAATCAGAGAGATAAGGGGATTGATCAACGGGGATCATGGCGTCGGCCGCTTGGATGAACAGACCCGGCTAACTACCTTTTATAAACTAGCTGATAGCGGCGTCACTCACCCTTGTCGCGCGGAGCATTCCCGGCGCGCTGGATCGACGAGGCGCGGCCTACAATACGCTAGCAGTGTTGGTATGAAGCGGCCAAATTTGTTTGCCTGCTGTCTCCCCTGCCCTTGAGAATTTGAGAAATCGGGGTTGCAGGCCGTGAATTGGCTGGGGTTTAGCGAGGTGATAGATTCCCAATGCAAGCCGAACAGTGCGAATCCAAGCTCTGGGGTTGGGATCTGTGGATCCTTGAGCCTGGGTCGCTTTTCATTTCAAACATTTCTTTTGCTTCTAGAAGCCCCACTGCGATCCGGTCGCCGCGACGGTCGCAGGCCCACGTTTCGATCCAGGATTGCAGGCGGTACGTCGCTCCTGGTTTAGCGCAGAAGTGACCTCCAAATCTCAAGCAGGGGTGAATGACAGGCAATAACATCCCTTGTGGAGAACCTCGATGGCAGGTGGGCTAAATCCACGTGCGCCGAATCATGGCACTTCCCGTGATTAGGTAGCCAAAGGGGACGGGCAATTACGGCAGAGCCACGGAGGTGGATGACAAGTCATTTTTCTCCTGACCCTCTCATCTTTCGTTTGCATCTTTGCTATCACCTGATATGACATGTCGTATGTGACTGATGGAACAAATACGGATATTTTGTCTTTCATGAGCCCTTGAGAGCAAGCGCTTTTTTCTTCTTCTTCCCCTCACTAACCAATACTAATGCTTGACACGCCGGGGCGAGCCTGCGCTAGCTGCTAGCAGAGTCCAGATGGGCGGGATGGGCGTTGGAAAAGGAAAACGAGACGCGCTAATGCCCGAAGCCACACCGAAACTGACACAAACAAATCCCAGTCCTCCAATCCCAACCCAGTTCGATGTCATGAAGCCCTCAAGGGAGGAAACAAAACGGTGGACTCGATGACTCCCCGGCTCCGTTTTTTTAGACGATCAACATCAAAGGAGGAAGAAGGGTGTGTGAGTGAAGGGAGAAACCGCACACTGTGCAAACGAAGCAAGGAAAAACATCCTAGAAACTGTGGCGGTCAGCTTTCACGTTCGAGTGTCACTTGCCAAACTCCTCTCCCCCCCTCGGCGAGCCGTCCAGTCGGAATAGAATAGCGGAGGCTGGAGCTGGGCGATATCCCGGGTGGACATAATTGGACGCTGTGGATACTGGGACGGTGGCAAGATCACTTTGGTAACCGCCAAATGAATAGGTCCTTTGAAGTTGGCGACCCAGCACCGAGGTATTGGTACCAGAGGCTTGACACCTTGGCGTGCAAGGTTGCGAGTCATGTCAATGTGTTGAGATGGCAGGTCTGGAAGGGCCGGTTTTGTGCCGAGCGTTCCAGTTCCATAGAGCTGGACCTGGAGAATGCCACGGCGCGGAGGAATTTCAGCCGTTTAACAGGGTCGGCCACTCCGGGGTGATGTCGTTCATTGCGTTGCTGATCGGAGAGTGTTGGGGATCTTATCCGGTCCTATTTGTCTAGTGGGTAGCAAGGGACGAACTCTGTCACCGTTGTCTGGCTGAGAACATCACCTTCGCCACCTTGGCGATTGATCAATGGCGCCTTGGGGTAGGATCTGGAACCACGCGGAGGCGGGATATCTACGATGGCTCTTTGTGCATGTTTCATAAGTGGTTGTGGTCCAGAACGAACGTGGGTTGTGAGCAACGCTCTTGTGAACACCATTACCAAGCTGTGTTGGGGGCGACATAGTGATGGAATCACAGTGCGCAGTTTGAAGTCGTCGGTGTGGCCATGCACGGTCGATTGTGATCTGAGACCACCTCATTGCGATTCCTGCCAATGAGGAGTGGGACCAGAGGTGACCAATTTGCCCGTCCCAACTTTTAAGTCCTAGTATACGTACTAGGGTCACGGATGTGTTTTGATCGCCCCTCGGGCACATCGGTGGAGGCAGCAGTAACAATGGTGCAGCGGTACGATTGGAACTCCTGTCTTCTCCCCGAGTGAGGGCCGGAGCACCCGGGTCCGGGTCAATCCCGAGTGTGGCCCCCGATTCCGGGGGTTTTCCCGATGGAGCCATACCCCCTCCCCCATCAAAGTAAAATCGGCCTCCTTCCTCCAGAGACTCCGGTCTAACAGTGCACAGATCGACAGCCTAGTGTACTCAAGTACCGAGAACAAAAACCAACCGGGGTTTTTCGCAGCTACTAACCTCCCTTGAGGGAGCTTGGTGGTAAGCTTTTTTGCGTTTTACATTCCTGCCCATCTCGTTGGTCTCTTCTGAATAAACCACTTGCTCACTCTATCAGTTCGAAGCTCCTACGTCAATCGCACTTCCGACCACGAGAATTTCTATCCCCCAAACAACAATTTGCCCATAGCTGCTCGTATTATCGCAATTGTAAAACCACCCACCCTCTGTATCCCTCCTCTGCGTAATATCTCCCAGATTACGTTGCACATATTCCGTACCCCAGCCCCGGCCCCGGCTCCGAATTTGACCCACTGATGCCGGGACGGACGTGAGATGGAGCCTTGCAAGTCGTCGATGCGGGGCAACCAGCCAAAGAAGCCCAGACTAGCCTCGTTCGTTCTTGCCTTGCCCACAATTCCCGAAGGCGTCCCACCAACCCCACATTTAGCATCGTCACTACCAAATAACTGAACCACCAGCAACTACGAAGTACCGAACGAATAAACGAGGAACCAAGATATTACGGGCGCCCATAGCGACAATCAGCGCCCTCACTATCTTGTCGCCCTCAATTCCCATCCACCGCTGCACTCGCGTCCGGATCCTAACCTCCCACGATCTGTCCTGGAACTGTGGCCTGTCGCAGCCATGTCCATTATCCAACAGCACACGGCCGCCTCGCTCAGCGATGCGTGGCGGACCATCAACATTGATGCCCTGCAGGAGGAATCGAGCGTCAACTTCGACACGTCAACACTGCACCCGCCGCTGCCTGAGATGAGTGAGGCCGAAGTGCTCCAGATCAATACCCAGGTGCGCCAGCTGCTCCGTGCGGGCGATACCGAAGGTGCGTTGCGCGGGTGCTTAGAGATGCCGGTTTATAATGGGAGCGATGCCGCAAAGGTTTGTTTTTCTCCTTTCTCTCTTTTCCCGTCAAGCAACCGCCAACCTGTCTTGCCGTACAACAGGAAGCACACCTCCGCACCGTTATCGAGGTCCTCCAGTCTATCAAGGCTAGCGATATGACTCCCATGCTGCAGCGCATATACGGCTCCCCCGGTGGCAGTGAGTGCCTGGACTCGCTGATGAAGTACCTGTACAAGGGCATGGCGGTCGGTCCGTCGGGTGGAAGCGCCCCGCGGACCCCTACTCGTGTTACGCCTCAGCAGACGGGCTTCAGCCAGATTGGGGCGAGGCCCGGCGTCCAGAGCGAGTCTACGGGCGCGGCAATGAGTGTGCTGCTAAGCTGGCATGAAAAGGTGGTTGAGGTTGGAGGGCTTGGGAGCATAGGGCGGGTCATGACCGACTGGAGGAAGGTATAACGAACATCAACGGCAGAATGACATGTCGCGGTCAACAGACGGCTTGGTGTGGTATAAGGGCAAACTTGGGTTGATGAATAATATACTACCCGCCATTCGCCAATTGCTTCAGCTTGGTACTCGACAAGAGCACCATCGGTCTTTCCTGTGCTTCTTCGCGACGCTGCCCATGATATCACATCTTGGTATGTTACCTATGCCGATTCGCACTTTGTCATTGAGGCTCTCTTGCTCTTCTTTCCCAAAAGTAACTCCGCAATGCACGCCAGCTGCACACATATCTTACACATATCCTACACATATACTGAGCCCGCTGGTTACTTCTGCTCCAGGACGTCCTTCAGATTAATCTCTCCGGTTCCCCTTGGCAAAGGCTTTGGCTGGTCCGGCGATTCCCTCCACCCAATCATGTGAATTATCCGGAATGTGGCTGGCAGAGTCCCATCCTCGTTTCCGTGAAGCTCACGATAAATGGCGTCACCAGCCAACAGCACATCTCTGCCTATTGGCCCCATCTCGCGGCCCAGGACCGCATTGCCCTCGCCCATCGCTTGGAGATCCTGCATCAATGCAAACATGTCGGGGTAGTCCACGACAATGTCCTCCACGTCCACTGTCAGCATCTTGAATCCTGTGCGCTGCAACAGCCCTCCCACATCGCGAACGTCAGCCAGTGGTGACACATGAGGCGAGATTCCACCTCGCCGCTCTTGCTCGGCCAGCTGCAGTGAGGTACGCAACTCATACAGGGTGTCGCCGCCTAACATGGCACCAATGAATGGGCAATCTGGCTTGAGCACCTTGTTGATCTGCGCCAGTACTCCGGGGAGGTCGTTGATCCAATGTAGACTCATGCTGCTGAGAACCATATCAAATGATTCGGCGTCAAACGGCAGTGTCTCCTCGTTGTTAAGTACAACGCGCGTGATCTTGATGTCATTGTTGAAGGGCTGGTCCGCGTCGCGGTAGAGCAGGCCTTTGGACGAGTCGGCTGCTACGAGCGTCGTTATTTTTCGGGCGAGAGGCGCAGAAGGTGGTGCGTCCGGGTTGGGATCGAGATCATCTCGGGCCAGAGCTCGCGCAATGTTGCAGGAATTGGCGCCCAGATCGAGGACTCGGGGGAAATGACGTTTGACATCCTGTGAGGTCAGAAAACTCTTCGTCATGTCGCTTGGATGATTAAGTAGATAGCTCACCAGGAGACGCTCGCAAACGCGAGCGGCAACTTCGTCCTTGAGGTAGTCGGCCTGTCTGCTTTCCTCGACAGTTGCTGCTGCCCGCTCCCTCTGAAGCCACTTGGTGCGGGGATTGAAGACCTGGGAGGTGGCTCCTCCCGAGACTTGGAAGGCGTACATACGCCGCGCATTTACCGCCAGAAATGACACTGGATTCCGCGCCCTCTGCGCCCGCACCAGTCGCGAGGGGATTGACAGCCGCATCCTCAACGTAGGAACTCTTCGCCATCAGCAGCGTCATGCTTCTGGATCAAGAACCTAATTCGGTGGAGCTTGCACGTTGCTATCACGGCGGGAGACGTTTGGCCAATGGCATGCGTCGATCGCCTCGACAAAACGGCCTATGCGGGGAACGGACCCAGGTCTGAGCTCGATGGGGTCCAGACGTGACAAGTGAGCAAGTGCATCCACTGAGCAACCCTTTTCTACAGCCCCCAGCCGCGAATCATTCCCCCTAAATCCACCAACCCTTCGTTTCGACCGTTGACCTGATCCACGTCACACGCTCTCAACCGCGGCCGTTACCGGACAAGGACCGCACTCGTGCAAACCCTCGAACAAGCGAATGCACGGCCTTTGCAATTGTCCTGCCGACTCGGAATTGCTGTGTGAGCGCGATATCAGTCGTCGACATTCGCTGCGCCGATCCGAAATCACTTGATCGCCGGCTAAGATCCGCCGCTCCCCTTCTCGTCGTTACTCATAACTGCCATCGAAACTCGCAGATGGGTCAGCTCCCAAGGTCATGATGCCCAACTGCTGAAGAACCGTCGAGAACGACACTTGGACCCAGATTGGCTAGCTGTTGAGACGCAGTGCGACAACTTCCCACCCGTCCCCTCCACGGCGAGCGCCATCTTCCGTATACCCCCTCTACCGAGAACTGCTCAGGTCAGCCTTGTCGCGCATCCGCAGCCATGGCGTCTTCCGGCCCGACCGGATTCCTGGGCCGCTCCAGCAGTAGTAATTCCAACATGCGAGGGCTTGTCCAGTTTATCGCCGATCTCCGGAACGCGCGAGCCCGAGAACTCGAAGAGAAGCGCATCAACAAGGAGCTGGCAAATATTCGGCAGAAGTTTAAAGGTTTGCCGCATCTCTTGGGGCTGTGGAGAGCCGAGGCGTCAGAGACTGACTGGCGGTTATAGATGGTAACTTGAGCGGATACCACAAGAAGAAATATGTCTGCAAGGTGGGTGCCCGACCTCTGCAGAGAGGCATGATCAGGGACAACGCGAGAGGGACTAACCGGCATAGCTCCTTTACATCTACATCCTGGGATGGAACGTCGACTTTGGCCACCTCGAAGCCGTCAACCTGATCTCGGCGACGAAGTATTCAGAAAAGCAGATCGGCTACCTAGCCATGACCTTGTTCTTACACGAGAAGCACGAACTTTTGCACCTCGTGGTAAATAGCATAAGGAAGGATCTGCTGGATCATAATGAGCTTTTCAACTGCCTTGCCCTGCACGCAATTGCCAATGTTGGTGGTCGCGAGATGGGCGAGGCCTTGAGCGGCGAGGTCCACAGGTTGTTGATTTCACCGTACGTCTCGACAAGCGTTTAAGAGATACCAGGCTGTGGAGTGAGCTAACTTTCTCTGCAGCACGTCCAAAGCATTCGTCAAGAAGAAGGCTGCCCTGACCCTACTCCGATTATATCGGAAGCATCCTGATATAGTTCAGCCACAATGGGCGGAACGAATAATATCGTTAATGGACGATGTCGATATGGGTGTTGCGTTATCGGTTACATCACTGGTAATGGCCTTGGCTCAGGACAACCTCGACCAGTACAAGGGCGCTTATGCCAAGGCTGCTGCGAGGCTAAAACGGATCCTGATTGATGGCGAGTATTCCGGGGACTATCTATACTACAAAGTGCCTTGCCCATGGATTCAGGTGAAGCTTTTGAGGCTTCTTCAGTACTTCCCTCCCTCAGGTAAGTCATACCTCCTCTCCCCCGCGATGGCCGTCTGACCCATCACAGAGGACAGTCATGTCCGTGATATGATTCGGGAATCTCTTCAAAAGATACTGAACCTGGCGCTGGAAACAAATAAGAATGTCCAGCAAAATAATGCCCAAAACGCTGTTCTATTTGAGGCTATCAATCTCATCATCCATCTGGACACAGAACACGCGCTCATGAAGCAGATCTCGTCCCGCCTTGGCCGGTTTATCCAGTCACGGGAGACTAATGTTCGATACCTGGGCCTCGAGGCCATGACCCACCTTGCTGCTCGGGCCGAGACGCTTGATCCCATAAAGCAGCATCAGGATGTTATCCTTGGGTCTTTGAAGGACCGCGACATCAGTGTTCGCCGAAAAGGCCTTGACCTTCTTTACAGCATGTGTGATGCAACGAATGCTCAGGCTATCGTTGGCGAGTTGCTGCATTATCTACAAAATGCCGACTTCGCCATCAGGGAGGAAATGGTTCTCAAGATTGCCATCCTAACAGAAAAGTACGCCACAGACGTGCAGTGGTACGTCAACATTTCACTCCGCCTCATCGCCATGGCTGGCGACCATGTCAGCGATGAGGTCTGGCAGCGGGTAACGCAGATCGTTACGAACAACGAGGAACTCCAGGTCTACGCGGCACACAACATTCTCCAATATGTCAAGCAGGACCATTGCCATGAGACGCTTGTCAAGATCGGTGCTTACATCCTCGGCGAGTTTGGCCATCTCATCGCCGAGGAGACGGGATGTAGTCCCATTGAGCAGTTCCTCGCACTCCAAAGCAAACTCGCTGCATGTTCATCAAGCACTCGTGGCATGATCCTGTCATCGTTTGTCAAATTTGTTAATCTCTTCCCCGAGATCAAGCCTCAGCTGGTCAACGTGTTTCATATCTACAGCCACACACTCGATTCCGAGCTCCAACAGCGGGCTTGTGAATATCTCGCCTTGACTAATCTACCTACTGATGATCTGTTACGCACTGTCTGCGACGAGATGCCCCCGTTCCCTGAACGCGAGTCGGCCCTGTTATCCAGATTACACCAGAAGCATGCCAACACCAGCGACAAGAGGACGTGGGTGGTCGGTGGTAAAGACGCCAACGCCGACGCGGCGGAGCTCAAGATGGCCAAAACAACGAGTCTTCGTAGGACCTTCAGCACTGCCAACGGTCATGCAAACGGCGATGCCAATGGCAAGTCAAACGGTGCGAATGGGCACTCGGCTACGAACGACCTAGTGGGTCTCGACATGAACAACCTCGGCCCAGCAGAAGCAAAGGCTCTTAAAGCACCCAACCTTGCAAGTGCTGCCCACTTGTCACCAGGCTGGGAGAGAGGCTACAATCGGTTGCTTATCAAGTCTGATGGTGTCCTCTTTGAAGACGGGCAGATACAAGTGGGCGTTCGTTCCGAATACCGGGGCCAGATGGCTTGCTTCATCCTATACTTCACCAACAAAACTCCAGCACTGGTCAGTTCGTTCACGACGACACTCGACCTCGACGAGTCAGAGAAGAAGAATCTCTCCTGGGACGTCAAAGGGCTTCCTGACACGACTATTCCACAGGGAGGGCAAGCCCAACAGGTCATTATGTTTGAGGCCAAGAAGGTGTTTGAAAAGAGCCCCACTATTCGCATCAGCTATCTGGCTGGTGCCCTTCAAGCCTTAACACTGAAGCTGCCCGTCGCGATTCATAAGTTTATGGACCCGGCTGAGCTCTCTGCGGATGACTTCTTTAAGCGGTGGAAGCAGATTGGCGGCGCGCCTCGAGAAGCCCAACAGATCTTTGGGCTTTCAGGCCCCAAGGATTCTGAGAGGGAACTGACTGAGAACTTTGTCAAGGCGGTGCTTGAGGGCTTCCGATGGGGGCTACTTCCGGCTGTGGATCCCAACCAGAAGAATTTTGTTGGTGCCAGTGTCGTGCATACTTCTGAAGGCGGGAAATTCGGCTGCTTGCTACGGCTGGAGCCCAATTACGCAAGCCAGGTAAGTTTTTGGGCAAAAGTGTGGATGACTCAAGGGAGGCTAACGGATTTAATGCAGATGGTGAGGTTGACAATTCGGGCTACGGATGACAGCTTGCCGCCGGTATTGCTGAAGATGATGGAAGAAAGGCTGACAGTTGGGGTTTTTATACGGCCCGAAAAGTACGAGCCACCGACAGCGAGTGATATTTCGGACTCGTTCAGAAATATAATGGTCAGATAGGAGGGAGGCTGGTCGGCGCTTGAACAGATATGAAAGTCCAACACGGCGTGGCAAAGTAATTATTTTGATGATGAAAAGTTGGTGGGTGGAGTACCTAGTCGAAGGACACACAAAAGGTAGGTGTACTAGGTTTTTGCTGCTCTCTATAGTACATACCCTTTGCCTTCCGAAGCGCTTTCCACGTGAGTTTTGCATGTGGTTGCTCCAGTTGATGACAGTACAGGTGACGGTTGACCTCCTTGACCAGGGTCTCCGACAACCAAAAAGCCAAGAGATCCTCGTGGCTTGCGCTTCCCACCCCCGCTGCCCCACCTCAAAGGCTCGACTAGACTGTATGCTATGCTAGAGGCTCGAAATTTCCTGCAAGGTAGCAAATGTTGCCCCCGTTTTATAGTTGAGCATCAGCGCGACACCTCGACCACGGCAGACAGCGTAACTCTACTCACACTCAAGACCAAGTGAGTTTGACAACTTCGCGCGGAAAGCGCACGCTTTTCAGATCGAACTAGCTGGTTGACGACCCCGCCTGCCTGCCTGCCGGCCCACCTTGCTAGCACTTCACAGACAGCATCCATCCACATTTCCGTTTCCAGCTTCTTCGACTGCCAACCAACACCAGCCTTGCCAACGCTCGCTCAACAGCTTCTCTACAGGCTCTGCACGCTATAGCATCAACTACCCGGTATTCGCCATCCCTTTTACCTCATCGGCCACCTCGCTCCGGTAGCACAGCTGCGCACATCTGTGTGACGCCCAAGTCGTCCGCTAGCACGGGAGCAGCACCCGCTGAAACGTCGCAACTATGTCCAGCGCAGCGCTGAATTTCATCACATTCAATCAGGACCACAGCTGTCTCGCTGTCGGTACCTCCAAGGGCTTCCGCATCTACCACACGGATCCTTTCACCAAGATATTCAACAGCGACGAAGGTAATGTTTCCATTGTCGAGATGCTCTTCTCGACGTCACTCGTCGCTCTCATTCAGTCGCCGAGACATCTACTCATCCAGAACACCAAGCGAGGCTCGGTAATATGCGAGCTCACTTTTCCGTCCGCAGTTCTGGCTGTACGCCTCAATAGAAAACGGCTGGCCGTTGTTCTCGAAGAGGAGATCTATCTGTACGATATCTCTAACATGGCCCTGCTTTATACCATCGCAACCTCGCCAAACCCGGGCGCTGTTTGTGCCCTCTCGCCGTCGTCAGACAACTGCTTTGTGGCATACCCTTATCCGAAGGCACGCGAGGATCCTCCTGAGAGACGCCCTGCTCATCTTCCTCCTCTATCAACCTATGTGCCGCCGACATCCGGTGAGGTGCTGGTCTTCGACACTGTGTCGCTCAAGGCTGTCAACGTCATCGAAGCTCACCGCTCACCTTTGTCTGCTATTGCCATGAATAACGAGGGCACGATGCTTGCGACTGCTTCCGAGACCGGTACCATTATCCGCGTCTTTTCCATCCCTAGCGGCCAAAAGGTCCATGAGTTTCGCCGCGGTACAATCCCTTCAACTATTCACAGCTTGTCGTTTAACCTCAGTTCTACGTTACTCTGTGTTTCCTCAGCGAGTGAAACCGTCCATATCTTCCGCCTAGTCAGCTATCAGGCGGCAAGCTCCAACCCCCTACTGGGTGGCGGACCTGCCGGCACCCCACATGCCGATCGCTCTTCTCGCTCCAGGAGTTTTGATAGCAGCGGAGAGTCGCCCGGAAGTAATACAGGCTCGCCAAGGAGTGACTACATCAATGAATACTCGGTCTCCGCGGCAGCTAGCTCGGGGGCAGGTGGAAGCGGCGGCAGCTCCACGACGTACAGGAGGCAGAGTGGATCCTTCAGCAGCATCCTCCGTCGCTCGTCGCAGATTATGGGTCGCAGCGTAGCCGGCGTCGTTGGATCCTATCTACCTCAGTCCGTTACTGAGATGTGGGAGCCCGAGCGCGATTTCGCAAGCGTCAAAATTCCCAAGTCAGCCAACATGCCCGGGTCGAGGGGAAGTATTCCTGGCGGCGGCGTGTTCATGCGGAGCGTCGTAGCCATGAGCAGCTCCTCTCCACAGGTCATGGTGGTGACTAGTGATGGCGGGTACTACGTTTATAATATCGATATGGAGAAGGGCGGTGAGGGGTATCTAGTGAAGCATTTCTCGTAAGTTCCCAGTTCACGCGGAATATCGGTAAGCTGCGTCCCCTAACCTTCCGTCTACTCAGTGTTTTAGACGGCGACGATAAGCTGGACGGGTCTTCATACGGGCCGTAGAAGCTGGTCGAATATGATAGAGACATGATCGTCCAAGATGCCCAAACAAACACCCAGAAGAATCGCCAGCAGGGTCCCCCACATAATCTCCCGTAAAATCCCCGACGACAAAATACTTGGCAAAATACTTGTCAAAATCTTTCATTATTGTGGACCATTCACTAGGTTCTGAGCTCGTGGAGATGGAGGATCTTTAATTCATAATGGGGCTTCCATTTAACCCAAATAGGGACGATGACGATGTCACTGATTAGACTTTTCTGACGAGCAGAACAATTCTTCTCGACCCTCGGGATCGTTGATGGGCGTCCCTGTATTCTCTATATTTTCCCTCGAATGAGCGAGTAGCAGTTTCACGTTGGCACCGTTAGTTCCATGCATAGCGTTTGGCGTTTGATGTTTGAAATATTCTAGTTCACTTCATCATAGCGTAGTCCCTTGCTTTGGGGCACACGGACTACTTCTGTACTTTTAAACTGCGATGGCTGCGATGGCTGCGATGGAGGCGCGGCCAGTTCCTGTAGTTAATGGTGGATTCCAGATGTGAGCACAAGCTTATGGAGTGCCAGTTGTGTTGTGTATACGACTGAAGCGATCGTCTCTGGTATCAGGAGCCGTCGTAGAGTTCCCTTGCGTTCTCAACACCAGGAGTTACTTCCCCAACCTCGTCTTTTACCCGATTAACACTCAACCGATGCTTTCCCCCTCCTCACTCTGAAGTAAACAGGTTTAGTAGGTAGCAGGAGGTCTTGACCTGCCTGTACGTAAGGCTGTATCGCATAGTGTGGCACTATGCATGTGAGTACCTCCTCTCCACGGGCAGAACCGTCAACATTGGGGGATGCTAATATCAGATCTTGCACAGACATCCTGCATAGACGCAGCACATCACACGGCAAGCTAAAACAAGGAGATGTGAAGTAAGGGGCGAAGCATGACAGTGCAGAGCAGAATGATTTCCATTGCCAGGATGCTTCCCAGACAAAGGAGCTCTAAATACCTGGGATATAGTATCATAGGTCAATCATAACTAAAGAAACATTTGATATCGTCGAAATAGATCGTTCTGCCCAGCTTCGCATGGTCTAGCACACGCAACGCCATAATATTGCGAGGCATTCGCTGCTAGCCAACCGGTGCTCCATATACCCCCAGATTTGCCAGCAGGCTTTTCTGTTGATTCATCAAGAAGATGAATGAGTGAAATATCCACCCATCCATCAATCACCCATTCTCTCTTTTTCTTTCATACAGCCCTCTTCCACAGAACGTGAGGGAGAGTGAGATGGCAGATACAGACAGATAGAATCAATCAAGCAAGCGTATTTCCAGATTACGAGGCAAGCCAAGCCAAACCGAAAAAAAAACGCCAGGGCCCATCCATCCCGTCCATTCAAACCCGTCCGTACACTTGTCGTCCTGCGAGAAGAGAGTCGTCATTTGTCATCACAAGCCAGAACTTAGGGAGAAAAAAAAGGATGAAGAAAGATAAAGACAGATTCGAAGGATAATGAAGGGACATGATATGGACCACCACACAGATTTTGCTTAGATTGAAGTCGGGCGTTGTCAAGTGTCGTCGGGAACGATTCCAGTAGACATGAGATCCGAGTGCAAGCGGGTCCAGCCAGTCGTGTTCGCAGCACGGCTGGCGATTCGCATACCAGACAAACGACCATTCCTCAAGGTCTTCATTTGCCTGGTTGCCAGCATACGTGCCGATTTATCTCGCATAAGGTCTGTTCATCAAGGCGATCTCGCGGGCGATCTCGCCCCATTCGAGTTCTCTCTTGATGCCACCAATGCTCCCATCGGCTTCGCAGTCTTCTTGGCTCTGCTGCATCTGCATCACCTCCTCCCACTTGAGGAGCTCGTAGGCGAATCGGAGGTGGGGCTGGATGATGACATTGAGTCTCCGAGCGCGGACGAAGCAATACGCTCGCGGGAAAGACAGGCCATGTGCTCGCATTACCTCAGCGATGCAGATGGTGGCGCTACGAGAAACGCCGACTCGGCAATGGACAAGCGTCGCCGTCCCGTTGCGTCGGCCACGATCTGAAGGCGAGTCAGCTAAAATCTGAAACCATTTGAAGGGCTCCACCTTGGGCCACTAGAAAAAGAGGAGAAAACCCTACCGATAAATTCCAAGCATCTCTCAAACTCATCCGTCAACGGGTCAATCCCATTGTCCTGGACACCTTGAACAACACACGTATTTTCAGGTCCCCACTCCTCAAGCTCACCATCTCGCCACATGGCCGTCTCGCCTACGCTCAGTATCTGGCCGATTCCAAGCGACCGGAGCAAATCCGGGTTGTTGGCATGGCCCAGGTTGCCGAGATACATATAATCCAGGATCCGACTCGGAAACGACCCATCAAATCCCGTGAACCAGCGCGGTTCATCTTTGATCAATGCTGTGATATCAGCCAAGCTGCACCCAGTACGGACCGGGGATTCGTGCAATAAACGCGGCGCGATAGCTGTCAGCAAGGCAACGTCTGATGGATAGGCGAAAAAGTTGCGGCGCATGGCTGTGTGCAAGTGCATCCATGCCTCGGGCACCGGTAGCCCAGTGCTGAAGCTATAATAGGCAATACCGAGCAGCGTCGACTCGGTATAACCATCAGCACAGTGGATGAGGATCTTGCGAGACAGGGGTCGCAAGTTGGGGGACGGCGAGGACACCAAGACGTCACCATCCTCCTCGACCTGCGATGGGTCTGACAGCGAAGGGTGGGTGCCATGAGCGAGGTGCCATAGCCATTTGCAGGTCTCAATAATAAGATCGGCTTCGGCATGGGACCACGTCGGCGCGAGGATACTTCCCGACGCAGGAAAGTCAAGGTAGTGCCTCTTGGGCGAATCTTCGCCGCTCTCAGCGATAGCTACCAGAGCGCCGTGATCTAAACGCCCCAGGTCGCTACACTCTATGAGCACGTCGTATCCTTGTTCTTCCTCGGTCAAATGATCGGGTGTAGGACCTAGCCAGACGTTGTGTGAGATCTCCGAGGCCTCAGTCATGGCATACATCTCGATGCGCTCCTGGTTAGGAAAATCGAGCACATTCCCCGTGTGACGTCCGGTGGAATCAACGGCAACGATCTCGGGATGATTTTGCTCAAAATGGGAAAAGGGGCTAACGCAAATGAAGGTGTTGTACACGGGCAGGTGGTGGCGTTGGGCCTCGTGTTTCGCGCGCCAGCGGTGCTGGGCAGCAACAATGTCCCACCCGAGTTTCCGGACCCCGACTTCATCATCGCCGTAGACGATGATATCGGACGTCATGGCGCTCTTAGCGGCCTGGATTTGGAAGTTACGAACCGAGAAGCCCTCGCGGGGATCGATGTCAAGAAACTCGGCAGCGGAGCCTCCCCGCTGCAGGAACTCATGGGGCGCAATGGCTCCCTTCAGGCGGGACATGCCGAGTTCGCCATCCGCTTTAACAAGCGTAATGCCACGGAGACAGGTAGGGGTCCGCCGCAAAGCACGCTTGCGGGCGATGAAAAAGGTCTGCTGGATTTGGTTGGCGGGGTGCAAGCCATGGAACCAGGGGAAAACCTGTGAAGGGTCGGGCAGTGGCTGGCGGGATGCATGGTCGAGAGCCGCCGTCACTTCAGCGGCATCGATCTTGTAGAGGGGCAGCTTGCCGGTTTCGAGTCGGATGTATTTGTCAGGTGGGAAGAGGAGTGATTGTTGCAGCTCATCTTCATCGGTCCCAGGCGAAGGAGGAGGAGTGCTGGGTTCTTCCTGAGGCACGGGTCCAGGCGGACACACGGGGATGTGCTTGTTAGGGACGGCGCCGGGCAGCGGCTGCGAGGTCGATTGGGAATTGAGGCTGTCGAGCGTGATGGTTGACGTGAGTGCGCCCATGGGCGGGGAGGAGCGGTGCGGGGCAATTGGCCGCGGGAGTGTAATTGTGGCCATCATCTTGAGAGGTTGATGCTCGCTAACGGGGGGCTACTGAGGCTGGCGGTGGTGATGGCGGACCCGACACCGTCATTGACGTGTTTTCGGATGGCACTTGACCAGCCCGCGAACGGGAACAAAATGATCGGCGACACCCAGCGGGACTGGGCAACTATCGCGCTAAAGATCAAGGTCCGTCACCGTGGAAAAGGGTCCGAGAAGCACCCTCTTTGAAAAGGCGAGGGCACAACCTGGAGTGTCTGAGAATGATGTCTGCGGAGTCAGGACGATGCTTGGTGCACTCCAGCCTCCAAGTGGATTGTGCGATGTCGAGACCGATTCCAAAGTGAGCGAGGGGGGACGAGACAGGTCGGGGAAGGTTGCAGCCTTATCGCAGATCCCTGCTGATAGTGCTGTCGCTGCTAAGTTGCAAACTCGCAATTCCCTGGCAAACGGTGCAACGGCAGATAAGACACCGACGACACCCCAAATCGAATGCGGATTTATTGAGGGAAAGATGGCACACCACAGAGCAACCCAGCTGAGTGGCCGACGACTATATAACTTGGGGATATCGGTTGATGATGGATGTGGGCAAAAGAAGTAATACAGTCCAACCCCTGAAAGATTGTTCGCATGGTACTTCACGGGTTGGCTGCAGCTTGCGGGCCAACCTCCCCCCGGCATCCTTTTCCATTTTTGAGGGGCTATGATGAAAACTTGAGGCCCTAAGGAGTAAATTTCAAGGCCCTGAATGTTAGAGTCAAGGCCTAAATACTCTGGCTTGACCCAGCTGTTTTTGCATTGCATAAACACCTGCTGGATACTCACCCAAGTCTCACGCTAACAATCTTTCAGGGGTTGGATTGTAGACGCAATGTGCTAAACAAAGAAAGCAAGAGGAGGGATGCGTGGGAGCGGGCGGGGGGCAAGTGACAAGCAAACCAATCCCAGCATCGAATGCCGAGTGGGACGGCGCTACTCTGGGGAAGTGCATCACACTAGCCAACGTCCCTGGCCGCCCGGGTCTGCGACTCCCATCGGCGGAAGTGCTAACACTCGACACCAGTGCAAACTGCTCAAGCACAAATTCTATTAATTATATCGCTACCATATCTCTCTAATGGATCTTGTGGGCAAGATTCGACTTTTTTTTCTAGTAGACCGCTAAGCAAGCAAGCCGTCTTGGCTTGTTGCGGCAAGGGAGCTTTTCAGTGTCCAGAAGCTTGATGGGAGCTGACGCTGCATTCCTGCGGTACAGGCAGGCCCCGCACCTAACTAGCGCGGATCTCTCCGCGGATTTGGCTTGCCACTAGCAAGCTTCTTCACGGATAGGCTGTTACTGCGGGTGGAGCCTGGCCCGTACCATCGGTTTGTGTTAGTCCATTCCCAATGTCCCGTCTGCCCGAGTAGTTGAGACAGGCCAGGCCAACGCCTTCTCGAAACATTTAAACGTCACGAAGACCAGAATGAGCGACCCGTCCGGCGTCAAACGAAGCAACAGCAGGGAGGGAAGCACAGACAATAGATCGAGGACGCGAGTGGGAAGAGCGGGGCTGTCGATGCACTCGGTGGGTTCAGCCAATCAGTCCCGCAGCTGCATCTTAGCCCCACCATGGAGAAAGCCTATTAGCGCCTCTGAGCCTACACCAACTTCATTCGCTCACAGCAAACAACGACGAACACGACCACTCGCATCGCTGCCGTTCAAATGCAACCCGTCGAATTGGAAATGAAGTCCTCTTCCTTCTATTTGCTCGCTCAGGTGCGCCTGGGTACCAAAGGGAAAATACCATGATTGAGCATGTACTGCCGAGGGTTCCAGTCTCTGAGCAACGGCACCTCCCACCTTCCAAACCGACTGGAGTCAACCTGCAATGTCACCCATGAAAACGCGCATTCCTGGTTCTCCTCCTGCCCCCACCCCCTCTAGGCCAACCAAATGCCGGCGGAGAATGCTGTCCCACGTTCGGGAAAAAGACGGCGAGGCAAAAATCCCCACGATTGGCAGTTCTGGGCTGCCGGTGATAATGCCGGCCCGGCGCAGAAGTCCCGATGAGTGTCGCAACACTCTCTACAAGCTGGCGATATTGAAATAAGGTCGAATGGCTGTTTTTGGGGTCGTGCCACAACAACGCGGCGCGCATAGTGTCTTTGTATGCCTACATGGTTCAGATCTCAGTGAGCATAGAGATTTCGGATAATTGTTGCAGATCCAACCAAAACGTTAACGGATATACTCTTACCATGAAATATTGGTCATCAGTGATCCACAGCCCCTGCTAGTCTGGTGTCACCATGCTCGTCTCTCTGTTTCTACCCTAGGCTCCGCCATCAATAGCTCATGCCGGACGCATGGCCATGTGGCTTGCACTATCGATGCTCGAGGACAATAGAGGCTAACAAACTCGCAGAGCGGCTGCCGGATGAGAGTAGTGGTCGTGGTAGATTGGGTCTTTCGCGTGTATCGAGGTTCTAACAGCAGCTGGGGAAACTCCATATCATCTGGCTATAGAACAAGACTTGTTGGTCGAGAGGAAATTGTCGTGGGATGCCAGACAATACATCCTGGGGCTCGAGGGCAAAGGCATCCAGTCACGTAACAATGCGCCATAGAACCCCAAACTATTATCGGCCATCTACACTGTATAGAACCCGAGCACGCAGTACAAGTGCATCGCGCCGCCAGTTGAAGAACAGCTGACCATCGCTTGGAGGAAGAGATGTTCAGCAAGGAACACAAGATATCATCCCACTAGTTGTGCTTTCCGGCTCACCTGCCAGGAGTAAACCGGCAAGTTGTTCATCACAATAGATGAGCTACCAAAGCTGAGCCAACCAGCTCGGCCCGCATCCTGACAGAGCCGCGGCGGAGGTGTCACTTGACCTGCTAGTGTCAGTGTCACGAGACATTAGCAGTGAACGCCCCCGTGTAGTAGCAACCTTTGACTGGCAATTTGTTATCAGTTGCAACTCCCTGCTTGTACTCGGCCCTGGCTTTGTATACTTGGCTCTGCGGCTCGGCCTCCAAAACGTCAGTACCTAACGCTGCTGTACTCCTCTCGTGTAGTAGTTCCCTCGCGGCACCCACTTGTCGACTTGGTGGTCTAGACTGTTTGATCAGGGGACAGGTTTACGTACAATCTTCCAGCTCTAGTTGGTGGTGATGAATGCTTGCTTACCGCGCTGTTTATGGGACCGTGTATGGACTGGATGCTGTGGACGACGTTTCTGAGACTATTTTTACAAGAGGAAAGAGTTCCCAAACTCGGCCAATTGGGAGGGCAGCTCTGCCTAGAGCTAGGAGCAATCCAAACCACGAAGCAATACATGCAACGGAGGGGCTTCCCTCGAGATTGTCACTGCACCAAATCACATAAACAGCCCCATGGTTTGAGGCTGGGCAGGTGCCCCAAACCAAAATCTCATGGGTACCTATTGATATTGCTCACTAGTTGGAAACAGAAAAACGACGTAGTCCAGTATGAACCTTGGACGTCCTTTGATCTCGACACCTCCGCCGGAGACATCAGAGGCATGACACCAGACCTCTTTTAATCGCCATAGCAGTCTACCTAAACCCACAAGGTGCCTTCCTCTACACGTGTCCGCGCCAAGCTAGAACGAATTGACCACCACTACCACCCACAACTGCCAGGAAACATTAGGTACCTAGCCAGTCAGTCCTCCACCGCGTTTCCCTCTACGCGCAACAACGCTTGTTAGCGCATCCTGGGGATGTACATGTAGTCATATTCTGATCTAAACCAGGCCCTCCAGAAAATTGGATCGATGGTGGTTCCTCCACGAGGAGCAGGAAATGCCCTACAACACCCGTACTAAGCAGTGTGGCGGCTTTATATGGATCTAACACATGAACTTCAAATAGGTATATGATTGAAGTCAAGTCGACTTCGGTGAGCTAAACCCGCTTGACCCAGGTATCTGGTCTCCTTCGAAGTGTTACCGGTTGTGACATTACAGACGGTTCGTTTTTGAGCCTGTCCTCCAGAACCTTTTTTCTCATAGCGAGGGAGGCCAATGCCCCTGCCCTCCCCCCTGAGAGGCAGTGGATAGAACTGCCGAAGTAGGATCTATTTGATCTCCACCGTTTTTTGAGCGACAGCGATAACGGTATGGGGATGTCTGTCGCTGGGCGGAATGTGGATCTGAGCATGGCGATGTGGCGACTCTGTGTACCTAAGTTGGAACGGCATCGGGCAGTCTTGGTGCCTCTGAAAAAAAAAAAAAAAGAGGGACACGGACAACCACCACGCTTAAGGACCCGGCCCAATGGCATCAGTCCTTGATCCTCAGATTCAAGGCCAAGATATACGTGCTATCTTTGGCAAATGTCCCCTGACCTCGATCTGAGTATGCCAATGCTCACCTGATATGTTCTGTCGCATTGGTAGGTCCAGTCCTTAAAGAACATTTCTGGTTTTAGGGATACGTTACCACCACTGACTTTCTACCAACCATGACTGGCCTGCTAGGTGCCAGTTTGAGAGGAGAGGGGAGATTGGGCCTTGCAAGTATTGTATTCAGGACGGCTGGAAGGACTCGTGAGTCAAAAAGTGCACTTAGCAGCACCTAGGTTAACTCGGATGGATGGAGTCACTCTGAGATACATCCCATGCTAGCGCCTCTGCAGACAGCCCGGTCCCCAAATCCACATCTCAAAATTGGTAAGGAGTGCGGCTGTTGTTAATCTTCTATGGTCTTGGTCATCCCAATCATACCTGTTCCTCGGTAGGTATATAGATACTCTTGCGTAGAATCCCCACTTGCATACCGGTGGCAGTCTGACAAAGGTGCATTTCATCACGCCATCATCCATTTCAATGCAAGTTCACCTGACTTACCTAGGTCTAGGTAGTATGAAAAGGCAACCCGACGAACATTGGTGCCCAGGCACTGTGCTATGACCAATCAGCGTCGTTGCCTTACTGTGCACCGCGTTTTCCAGCCAAGTGAGGCAGCCAACCTCAACCCCGCCGCATTCTCACTGCTGAAAATTCAGTCAGAACAGATTCACCTGAACTCAGCAGACCAGACCAACCACCAGGCCACCGGCGCCTAAGCCAGACCACACCGCACTCACCCCGCGGAGGTGACACTGGTAACAAACCCACACTTAGGTTTGCCTCTGCTTCCAGCTGGTACAGCTGCGATTCCATGTCTCGGTACAACGCAGCTGTGGGGGGAGAGACGCGTTTTTTTCTTTTCTTTGGCTTCAAGAAACTAAAAAGAGCGTTGGCCGCCCCCTTCGCTCGGTACTCCGCAGCATTTCGCAGTCTTCAATCGCTTCCCCTCGTTTTTCCCCCAGCGCGCGCCCACCTTGAATGCCTACCCACGGATCAGATATTCAATTCCTGTCAACAGCTCACTAATGTGTGCGTCCCCGGTCGCTTCGATTCGTCCCATTCGACAAACAGTTTGCCGAAGGTACCTCGAACCAGACCGATGAGCGCATTTTTGGATCATGGCTGGGTATTTGGGCTGGGCCGGCCTTGAGAGCGGACACACAGTCCTTGCATCACCGCATACCTCCCCACAGAGCTGCTGGAATAGCCTGCTCGGGACCGATTGATTACTGCATCAACCACAAAGTGACGGGTTGCCTTGCCTCCTTGCATAAGTTCTTTGCGGCTTACTTACGCAAGGGCAGATGCGCCGTTTACAGGGGCATCTGTTTCCCACTCAATTCGACAATACAGGCCGGTGGGTGGCGTCTGTCAGGGCCTTGTGACAGCTAGGGATGTATCTGATCGACAGACACCTCCTATGCATTCCAACGAAGGGGGATGGATGGGTGGGCAAGGCGACAGAACGTGCCATATCACGGGCGACGTGGGCACAGGATCGATCCTCAAGGCGCCCACAGAAGTTATGCTGGTTCATTGCCAACTTTTTGCATCTGGGTCAATATGCGGGACTGTCGCAGGTTCGAAAGACGTCACCGCATGGTTTACAAACCAGCCAGGAGTCCAGACATCGGTCAAACTTCGACAGCGAAACTGACCACGGGTCTTTTGCGATGAAGCGATTGCCATGAGCCAATAGGTTCGGCATTGGCGTTATCGAGCCTGCAACCACAGAGCAGACTAGAAGGCAACTGTATAGGCTCATGTCAATCAGGGTATGTTTCTGTTTTCATGGCCTGACGACGCAAGACCTTGGACACCAGCTGACACTATACTCGGCAAACAGCATGGGATTGCCAAGTTCGGCTGAGCCTGTGCGAGATCATTGCAGCCAACACAAAGGCCCGACCTGAAGGGCCGGCCACTTCTTCACCTGAATTGTAGAGAACTAGTCGCCAAGACTAGCTTCTTGTTCGGTTAACAATAGGGGTAGTTCTTGCCCCCACCATGTTTCGTCGTCGGTCTCTATGTAGATGGTTGCCGACAGTCGGCCGCCCGGATGAAAGTCGCACCAAAAGCTGAGCGGCATTATCGGGGTGGGAACTCGATCCGAAGCGCTTGCTGCCCATTGTTCCGACAGTCTGGCTTGACAAGGCTGCGTCTTGGACAGGTTTTGATGGGAAGCAAACTGCAGTCGGCAGCAGTCTTGGCACTTGCATGTGACCTAGGTTGCACTAGGGGCAAGACACGGACAAGGGGAATCTTGTTTGAGTCCGCACAGTTGAGCGATGGCGGCCTCTTTAACATTCCCTGTGTCCCTGTCGAGCTGAGCAACGAGGCAGAATGTATGGGTCAAGGCGCAGGCTGTGCAAACAAGCTTTGTATGTCCGGTCCAACGACCTAAGTACCTCCTCCGCAAAACCCAGGACTGGGGCACAGCCGCACAGCGATCGAAACAATTCCGGCCTCAGGCTAGAGACGACGTGAAGGAAGAAGCGCGCCGTCGTCAAATCCTTGAGGTGTCAAGACAGAATTCGCGAGGCGCTTGGGCGTCCATCATTCAGGCGTGGCGGTGCGGCTGAAGAGCTGAGACGCTGACTGAGCAGCGGACACGGGGGTTGTATGGAATCCATCGGAGACTGTCGAGAACGTTGCACCGGCGCTGAAGGAGCGCATTTGCTAGAGATGACGGGCCAAAAGTTGGGGAAATGAATTATCAACATGGCGAGGCTGCGGCGAGGTTCAACGCTGTGTGACAGCGGCAGCGGCAAGACTGAAAGTTGGAACCGGACAGCCGGGGATTCTAGGAGGTAACGTTGATGCCATTTTCGGCCTCGGTTGAGACTTTCGCTGTCGAGTCGGGTGTAAACTTTGCCGTCATTTTTGGCTTGCTAACTCGTTGAAATTTTGATGCAGGAACTGGTGTTCGTGCCTGGATCGGAGTACGGCTTGATGTGGTGATTGGAGTTAATTGGCGATGTCGAGTCGGTGGATGGGAAGTCAACGGGGCCTCCCACTGGCCAGGTTAGGGCTGACCCACTATCCTTGCCAGGCGGTTAGCGCGTGAACATCCGATCTCCGGCCCACCCAGGTTCCTCGGGCGCGTGGAGCCAGACACCACGTTCAACCCTCCGACGTTGGATTGTCGAATCAACGGTCCTTAGTCTGCCATACAAACCAACACCAAGACTCGCGAATTCTGGAATCTCGTAGCCTATGGACGGCCAAGCTCCCCTCCAGACGTCACCTTCTTTCAACGACGCAGCATCTCCCTGGCGCCCTTGGTTTGATGCTACATCGCTCCGTCCTTCGTCGTTTGGCTACCGCTAACCTCTGAGGCGAGACGGAATGCCTGCGATTCAGCTACAGGCCCTCCTAGGCTCAATCTGCAGGCATCGAGATTCGGTGCACTGCTAGCAGTGGGCGACGAGTCGTTGATTTTACCCTTGCCGGCGCCTCTAGCCCCCATATCTAAACACTAGTATACGGAAGTATACGGCCATCCCACCTGTTCTGCCTCTATGACAGGGAAGTGAGAGCAACGTCGAAGGTGCCCGCCCCTGAGGAGGGCCTACTACAAGCATTTGGCATCCTCGTCGGATAGTTGGCCAAGAATCTTCCCAGGCTGTCGATAGCCATCCCTATGCGCAAATTTTTGTGTTACTTCGGTCAACGGCTCCCTGGCGGCGGGAGAGGCGTGATGCGGTCACCTAATCATTCTGGGGTGTGGCCATGCCCACGCAGCAGCGGAGCCTCGCGGCTTGCTGGATGATCCCTCGACCCCTCAACCCCTCACACCCTCACACACCAACTTTCCTCACCTTGCCTGGAGCAGATTCAATCTTTGCAAACCGAGCCTTCTTGCAACCAGTTGTTGCCTGATTTGTCCGCCCTTAAAACACTTGCTCGCCCAGCCCGCTCAAGCCATGTTCTGGTCCACTTTGCATCTATTCGTTCTACACCTAGACGCATGCACTATCACCTGCATACATCTTGCAGACCAGCCTAGCCAAGTTGACCACTTAAACATCCCCGTCCCTCTTACCAAGAAGCCTACCTAAACCTACTTGACTCATCTCAAGTACCATCTTCACAAATCATATCTTCCCATATCTCTACTTCAACTCCCCTCCTACCCAGCCCCCGCCGAATCACAACTATCACGATTACATCCCCTTCATCACGCATGCCGGGCCACCGCGTCTTCATCGACGTCAACCGCGCCAACAGCCCACCACCACTCGTCCTGCGCCCAAGAAGCCCGCGGACGCCGCCTCGAAGCCCCAGGCACACATCGTATCGTCGACATAGCCTGAGCTTTGACGATCGTCCTGCCTACCTCATCCGCGACGACATCGACGTCATGGCTGACCGTGAGCACGGTCTGCGAGCCAATAACGACTCGCTCCTCCGTCACAATCATGTCCTCAAGACCCAGCTCCAAGCCAAGGAGAAGAAGATCCGGGACCAGGAGGCCTTAATTCAGCAGCTCGAGCTCGATGTCCTCGAGTTGCAACGAAATCTCGAGAACAGCTCTGACGTGGAGAACCGCCGCGAGTCCAAGATCCGTGAGCTAAAGAAGAAGAACGCACGCCTCGAGACCGAGAACGAAAGCCTCACCAGGCGTGTCCGCGAGCTTATGCGTCTGGCGCGCGATGCCGCTGATGATCGCGTGCGCTTGCTCAAGGAGGAGGTTGTGTCGTGGCGTCGGCGATACGAGGATGCTGAGCGACGGATGGGGCGCCTGCGGGAGAACCTCGACGAGCACATTGACTCCAACCGACGACTCACCATTCAGAATGAGCAGTTGGTACGGGACTTGGAGGTGGAGGAGAGACTGAGACGGCGTCACCACTAAACGTTAGCCATCCCACATTCTGACTTCTTTCTTTTCTCACATATTTTATCTAGGCAAGATACGGTGCATGCGTGGACTGGGGGGGGGGGGGGGGGGTTTTTTTTTGATAGTT
>Ga0247765_1000216_pt1 | contig 46517 bp, 34 predicted proteins | sample UWRJL106311C6_FD_179949 | JGI IMG/M metagenome (GOLD analysis project Ga0247765, IMG submission 179949) | Plant litter microbial communities from Arlington Agricultural Research Station in Wisconsin, United States - UWRJ-L106-311C-6 | ecosystem: Environmental > Terrestrial > Plant litter >... | reverse complement strand
TGGGGGGAGGTGGTGGGGTGGGGGGGTGTGGGGGGGAGGTGGGGGGGGGGGGGGGGGGGGGGGGGGGGTGAGGGGGGGGGGGGGGGGGGGGGGGGGGGTAGAGTAGATAAGGCGAGTCGTTACCCGTCCCTTAGGAGCCGCCTTCCTCCGGCTTGGCACGGCGTGCGTCATGCTCATCCTCATCGACGACGTTGTTGAATCAACGTAGCTCTCCCTCGCCACCGCCCGTCTTTCCCGTTGCGGGTACGGCCTATCTGGCACTTCAGGGCGAACCACCCGCGCAAGCGCGACCTAGAAAGGTCCATCGGGCAGCCGCATAAGCTCGGATTCAGCACTGGTGAAAAGGTCGCATGGACAAGGGCCTCCTGTAAGGGCCTTGGTCCTTACGTTGTCGAGTTTCTGCGGACAGTTGGCCAAGTCTGGTTTGCATACAGGGCACCGGTCCTCGTGGTCAGCCTGGAATATGTCTAGGAAAGGCTTCTCGGTTTGACCACTTGCTTGCAGAGCATTTTAGTTCTTCCCTTGAAAGTTGGGCAAAAACTTCCCCCCCCCCCCCCCCCCCCGGCTCGGGTTGCTCCATCGATAGCCTCGTGAGCTCAACGGGAGTCGAAGCGAAATAGGCTGTGGGTATCATAATTCCGTTTGAACCATGACGACATGATACTAGACTAAGTGGGGACCCTTGCCTGGAAAGTCGGGTGGGGTAAGTTTAAATTGCGGGTACGTACGGCTGCAGTCAGATATTTCGTCATCATTCAAAACAGACGTCGTACGGATCCAGTTTTTGGCTCCCTTCAAGGTGGCGGCGTCCACAGCGCCGCCGCGGTCGACAGCTATGCGGGAGCGACAGCCGCAGACCGAACTCACAAGCTCGTCGGCGCGAGCGCGACGTGTCCGTCTCTCCCCCCCAGCGCCTTGCGCAGTTCCTCCCCCCGCTCAGGCTCCTCACCTGGCGCCTCGGCCAGCGCAGCCCTCGACCACCCCCTCCGTTTCGGAGCCGCCCCAGCTATTGTCGATAAATGCTATTATTCGCGAGCACTGCCGCAGCCGCCTCTACGTCCCGCCCATCAGCTGGAGTTCAAGTCAACCCCGGCTTCTAGGATGCCGCTTTGTTGCCAAGAAAATACGACCCCATGCGGGATCAAGACAAGAAAGCCGAGAAGAGGGCAAGGTGAAGGATACAGTCGAGGGGAGGGAACGGCGGAGCAAAGAGGCTCTCCGTGCGGCAAACCAATTGTACCGGTGTCTCAGCCTCGAGGTCAAGAAGCTGGCTGTCAGAGAACTCCTTGCTGCCTGTGATATTCTCCCGTTGAGGTATCACTCCTAGCCACCCGCTCGATTTCGCTGCTAACAACGTATCCAAGTTCTGATTGTTTGCCTTTTCGCTTCAACCGCTCCGTAGTCAATACGCTTCAAACCGACGGCGTATTCACGTCCCCCTCTGCGAACCCCCTCCTCGCCTACATCAACCTCGATAGCATTGTCTCGCTCCGCCGAAAATACGTACACAGGCCGCCTTGCGACAGAATAAACCCTCCGGTTGCTGCCCTAAGGCAGAAGAGGTTACGTTTTCTTACCCCCCAGGTGGAAGCCGAAGATCCATGCCTGGTGGCTCTTGCCATCGCCTTGGCCCAGGAGCAGCGGCAATGGCAGGAGGAGCAGAAACAGGTAACAACCGCTGAGCAAACGCCAAGGGCCCAGGTACCCGCACCTTACTATAAGGTATATATCCACATAACCAGCGGTAACAAGCGTTGTGTTCTAACCCAGCGTCACAAGATTCACCTGCTTGTTCTCCCTGGAATCGATGCGGAAACTCTTTATATCTACAGTGCTCATATCCCATCCAGCCTTCTCGATGGGTTTGACGTGCCTTCGCAACCCTCTCTAACAGGCTGCCCCATCTCGCTTTTATACTACCGTATCACCCTTGCCCGCCCAGAGACGGTTGTGAAGAAGTTGCTCCACGTGCTCTGCGCTGATGGCGAGGCCCGAGAGGTAGGATCAGATGCAGGGTAGTGCAGTATCCAAGTTTGGTGGAGAAGTAGTACAGTCGACGAGTATCGACGATTCACCAAGCACATTCATTGTTAACTGATAACGACATTCAGTTATTCTGGATTGCCCGTAATGATCTTGGCACAAGATCCCATGTTTGGTTGATCAACATCATGCTCATTGTGGCTTGATGCATAGGCAAATGGCATTTTGCTTCAAGCTTACTGGCTGATATGTACGCCATAGCTGGCGTTGCACTCACTCTGGGGGTTGGGCGTCAGTGTGAGCGGTCAGATCATTTTATCCCTAGCAGAAGGCGGCAGTATCATCGTCGTTGGGCCAGCAGTTTGTATGTCCTTGAGCTCTCCCTTATAAGTTCGCGCTTGGTAAAGAAACTCGATCGGCCTGTGGAATGTGATTGCACTATCTCTGGCAGCGGTAGTGCACATGCATGGCCGTCTTGTGCTCTGCGCCCGACACGGGGAACAATGCAAGGTTCAACAACCTTTTCCAGCCTATTCTAAAGGTCTGAAAGGTCTGAAAGGCCATGGCTGGGTTTAATCAGTTTTATTTGGAGTAGTGGAGTAGTGGGGGTTTGTGGGTTATGGGGGACGAGTGGCTTTGGGAGGTTATAAGAACTCTGGATTTGGTAGGTAACTTTGGAGGTAGCCAGTAGTTGGACGGCCTTGCAAGGCTTCAAGGGTGACGAAATTGTACGATGATGTATTAAGGAAACTACAATTGCCGGGAGGGATGATATATTCTCAAATACGATCGCTTCCAGGCCCTGCGGCTGTGGTTACGTTCTGAATTTGCCATGGCTCCTGCCACAAGCCGAACAACCCACTGGCTGTCACACATCAAATGTGAAGATGACAATGTAGTGCGTATTTGAATTTTCTGTATTTTACGCCCATGAAGGAGCTTCCTCCTCCAACATGTCTTGCATTGCGGCCTCCCGTGGCTCACAGCAGGACGGTGGTGTGGCTGTGGCTGGTCAGTTCCGGGGTATTTCTTTCACGCCACTCTTCTTCAATGGCGGAATCAAGATCTATTGAGGCCCGCAAGAGGAGAGTTGACATGTCGAGAGGGCCGTTGCCGTCCGTGCTTGACTCCTGGATCAAATCATCCGGTTCGGAACTCATACGACGGGTCCACCGGGAGGCTGTCGACAGAATCACCTAGTATTTCGCGGGGGCGGCGGCCCGGTGAAAAGATGTAATCCTTTGACCACTTAACGAAACGTTTTTTCAACAAGCAGGCCTTTTGGTCAAGGTCAGAGCAGCGTTCGGCCGGCAGTCGTTTTGTCTTGCCGTGTGCGAATTCCGTCGAAAACAGTCTCGTGTCGTCATAAAGGATTACCAACTCGGAGTGCGCAGTGTCTAGGTACTCAACAAAAGTTAGATAAAAATAGAATGGAAGATCAGTACACACTGACTCGTCTCTTCACTGGGGATTAAAAGGTCGGGGCAGGCCCTCTTCATATTGAAAACTTGATCCACAAACTCGTAAAGGAGCAAATCCGTTTTTTCACATCGTGCGTCTTTCTGAAGAGATTCTCTGAATTGCACCAGCAGTTGCAACAGTGAGCGAAGAGTGCCGCCGATTTGTCCATGTCGATCTTTGGACACCTGCGAGCAGTCGCTGCGAGCAGACCTAACACTGTTGCGAGATGATGCCCCAGCTTTCCGTTCAACTCGCTTGATGGACCACCTGACGCGATTCCAAACCCCTCTCCATGTCCAAGTCCATTTGGGTTTCTTGCGATACGTGATAGTGGCTACGCGAGTCGGGATTGGTAGCTTAAAGGTGCTAGAAGTAGCGGCCATTGTATGTATTGAGATAATTGCTAGTCCTCAGGTAAGACAAAGGAAAAAAAAGAAAAGAAAAAAAAAACAGAACCCTTGGAAATAGTAGCCAAGTGTAATTCATGAAAGGAGATCATGTCATGATAAAACCGGACATAATGCCCGAGCAAGCCCAACAGACAAGTTGGTGAGTGTTCGGAAAGGATGGCAAGGTTGAAAGAGGTTGCCAACCCAAAACCTAGCGCATGGGCTGAGCGACATTTGAATGTGGTGGCGAAGCACTACAAAAAACTTAGTGGTTGGGCATCAAGCGTGATGGATGTGCATGTATGTGCGTGGGGAAACTCGATTGGCTCGTGGAACGTGATCGTGCTCTCTTTGGCGGCGGCAGTGCACATGCATGGCTGTCTGTCTTGTCTGGGCTTAGTCCGCCGTCTGAACAAATTTCCTCAGTATCCTATGCAATTCCAAGTTCAACAAAACTGTCACAGCCTACTCTGCTCCAACGCATTAACTCTGGCTTTTGCTGGTTCAAACCTGCAAGATGCTACTAGAGTCGGATGGCGAAAACTTTGTCCAATATGTTAACAGATCACTGGACGAGGAGGAAGACTTTCATTTTTTGAGATTTGAGTTTCTGCAGCGTCTGAACATTGCCCAATTCGAAGTAAAGCTTGTGCGCATGAAGAGCCAGTTCCAGAAAAGCGGCAAGGCATCACCAGCGGAGCTTGATACTCTTCAAACCACACTGGCAGCATATGGTCAGTCGTCCTAGCCCTTTTCAGCTGCTAGACGCAGCAAAACATCCAAACCATCCAATGTAGATTCCCCCCCTTTATTGACACAAATCTACAATTTTCAAGCCACGGCCATCCGCGACTACCGCGAACTCAGAAGCTCCAAGCCAATCGACAACACATCGGAAACCACCAGACGCAAACTCCTCCTACAACGCTTTTTCCAATCCCCATCCGACTTTAACGACCCCTTCCACTCCCACTACGCCTTTTTCAAACCCGGAGAAAAACAAATCGACCCTGTCCGCCGAGCATTAATGCGTATCCTCCCACCATGGCTCGCCTATTCCGATGAAGAACGCACACACCGAACCAGGGAATACGAAGAAGGCAGACCCCCCTTGCGAGTCTCGCAGTTTGTCGACAGGCTTGTTCGATTTTCTGTGTCGATTTTGGGAGGGACGTTTTTGGTTGTGCCGATGCTGATTATGGCGATTGATTCGTCCCAAACCAAGAGTTTAGCTACAGTATCTGTGTCGGTTATTGTCTTTGCTCTGCTTCTGTCGTTTGCTATTCGGCTGAGCAATGTTGAGACGTTGGTCTCGACGGCAACGTATGCGGCAGTTCTGGTGGTTTTCGTGGGTACAAGCGTGGGGGGTGCTTCGTAGGTGTGTCTGACACACCGACATGTACATCTTTGGGATGAAGAGTAGGGATCGGAGGAAGTGGTCTGCTACTTTATATCCAGAGATTGTGTTATCCTTCCTGTTGTTGACACAACACAACACATTTCACTAGTCTCCCTCTACAAATACACTTGGATTCTGAGCTCCGTGTTAGTTCAAGCGATATATTCGCCCAGCCTTGCCACACTGCCCCAAAATCCACCATCATCGCTGTGACCCACAGACAGTCATCGCAATCGATCGCCCAACTTCCACCGCCCTGCGACAAGAAACCAAATCCATCTCCCTGGTGCGCAACACCTATCCAAGGTAAGAAACACCTTTTCTTTTTTTTCTTCTTTCGGCCCTTACCAGCTAGATTCCAGTTACACGGCAATGCCGGCGGCAGCGATTCGGAGCGCGATGTTATCGTTGAGAATTGGCCAGTCAACACCCGGGTCAGATCTGACCAATTAAAGCAGCGGATTTTGGATTGGGCAGTTAATCGAAACAGGAGGTTGTTATGGGATTTGACTGCAAAGATGAAAGAATTGGCTTTGGAATCGGATTGGCGATGGCCCGATGGTGGGTATGGTGAAGCTCAAAGCGGGTCAGATCTTTTTAACAGGATGGAATGCGGGGGGGGGGGTGCTTTCGACAGTCGAATAGACATGCTCGAAAAAGAGCCACTCAAGTAAGTACCTTCGTACATGTGTGAGCCCCGCCGTTTATGCAACATGTGCGGGGAAGCATGAGGAAGGAAAGCCCGCGCGCGACCTTCAATTTCCTGGGCTCAACCTCCAGTCAAGATTGAACACATAAGGTACCCTTATGGCGGACCCGCTCAGCATCGCGTCGGCCTGTCTCGCGGCCGTCGAGACAATTGCGACCGTCGCGTTTACCATCCGCAAATTTGTAAAGGAATGCCGCGCGGCCAAATCCGACCTCGAAAACGTCCAGGAAACCCTCTCCAAGCTGCAGACTGTCTTCACCCGCATCAAAGACCGGGTCTCGGGCCAAAATGGCCACTTGCTCGACGCGAATATGCGGGATGGCATCCTCAGTGGGGTTAACGATTGCGTGGGAGTGATCCAGCGGATTCATCAGGTTGTCGCTGATCACGTTGGACAATCGTCGTCGAAGTGGGTGCGGAACGGCAAGAAGGAGGTTGCGAGCCTCGAGTCATCTCTCGAGACATGTCGTTCCATTCTGCAATTGGCAGTCAGTGGTGCGGAGCTGTAGGATTTCTTTTTTCTCTCGTCATATGTGTCAGCGACAGTTGCTCATTAGAAAGGTACTGATTCTCTTTAGGTCACTGTTGATATCAGTTAAGGCCGACACCGCAGCACTGCGGCGCGATGTTCAACAGTTGCTTGCCAATCGTACCAGACAAAGGAGGCTAAGCATCGAATCTACTTGCGAAACTGTCATCACTTTGGCAGCGGAAAGACTCGTCCTGGCCGATTCATCAACGTCCAAGACGCCTATCTCTGCTGTGGAGTCCGACTCGGAAAACGCCGCTTCATCCAAAGAATTCAATGGCGACAGCGACAACGATAGCATGATTGCCGAGCCGGATAGCTCTATCATTCCCAGACCACTTAAGGAGAACCCGGAAAACAACCCGAAGGAGATTTTAGGGAAGAACCCCGAGAAGACCTCCGGGAAGACTCCCAAAGTGGCGACGAAAAAGACCCACAAAGAAATCCCCGAAAAGGCAACCAAGAATATCTCCTGTAAAAGAGTGCGCCGGGTCAAATGGTACACTGACGCGCACAAGACACAATGCGTCACCATCACTCCCGAAGGCGATATTGTAGCTATGTCCAGCATGAAGGAAGTTATGGCCTGGGACCTATCTGAGTTCGACGACGACGCGATGCGTCCTCCCTTACTATTTGACGAGGGTTTGCGCTCCTGGCATGTGCCGGCCAAGTTGGTTCTCGAACGGGACGAGATGAATGGTCTCATTCTCGCTGTTAGTTCTAGCCGTTCTGTGTATGGCGGATTTGGCGGGGGCGGAAAGGCTGCCGTGGAAAGCAAGCTTCTCGTCCACAGCTATGAGACTGACAAGACGCTTTATTCCGAAGTCCTCCCTCGGCGTTTCATCGGTATGGGTCTGTCATTCCCGAACGATGTAAATGCAACCATGGAGGTCATTTTGCCATCCTCTAAACGCGCTCACATGGTCGGTTTGTTACGGGGAGGGGAAGGAGACAAAATGACCTCAATGGAGTCGCAAGCGAAGCTTGATACCAACGACATCGAACTTGACGAGTACTCTTCTGGGCTTTCCATGTCTGGCGAGCATCTGTTAGCGTCAGCAAAACGCCCAGACAAATATGGCGCCCTGGTGGTCTTCATGTTCAACACCTGCAGTGGGGAACAGGTTGGCAAAACCAAATTACCAGATGGATTCGCCCTTGTAACGGGTATCCCTGTCGGCTCATACGGGCGCGAGGCAATCTTGGTTCTCTGGGCCGACGACACCAAAGCCACGGGCCTTTTTCGGTGGGAGGTAAACACGGGCCGGCTTTCCGGGGAGGTGGTTCATCGTTTTGAATACGCAAGGAATGCCTGGCAACGCTATGCGGTGTCGCCAGATGGCCAGTTTGTTGCTGTGTGCTTGTCCAAACAAGAGGTGGAGATTGTTGATGTCCGAACTGGAGAACAAGTAGTCTTGCTTTGCCCCAAACATGACCTTCCCCGTGACGTGGGTACGTCTAGAGTTGGCTTGGAGCTGACAAAGGGTAACTGTAGAGGGAATCTCATGGCCTGGTCGGTGACGAGGAGACGGTTGGTAGTGGCTACAAGAAAAGGGGCTGAAGTTTGGGATATTAGCGGTGCACCCTAGCTGGGAAAATTGAGATATAGACATTTGATTTTATTTAGTTTCTATTTTTACTAAATAGTAAAAAACACAGAGATTTCCTGACGCCACCATTTTCACAGACTTTGAGGGTAAACCCGTCACGTGCACGCATCGTTTTCAAAGGTCACAAATGCCAAGCGCTTTCCCAGAACAAGCGCCTATTGGGCAAAAGCCACCGCTGCCAAGAAAGTGGCTTAATTTAACGCCAAAGGAGATTTGATTCGTGCTTTTGCACATCCCGCGTTCGCACATCTCGACAACTGATCTTCCCTTCTTCTCTACCCGCTCTCCCTCACCTCTCTGCCACGCCATGCTGCTGGGGCCCATATCAAATCCTTCGCGGTGTTACCACCTTTCGCATCTGCGAGCGCCACTTTCCCAATGCTTCACTCGCTGCATGTGGTCACCACCCCCGGAGCCCGAGAAACCACCTGTTCCGTACAGGCAAGGCTATCGCTTCACTGCGCGGCGCGTCCAACCTCCACCCCCCTTCTTGGGCCAATACGTCAGGGTCCCCGACCGAGATTTCCGCCATTTCCTCAAGACGTATCGCTTCCCGGGCAAGGATTTCCTCCGCACCACAACCCTCGTCAACTACTGCATGACTGTCGCTTCAAAGCCGCTGCCATGCGAACCGCTCCATGAGACGTCGGATTTTGAGGTGTTGGAGGAGATCACCGTGGGAGATGGTCCGGGCCGCGGCCGTGGCTCGCAAGTCATTGTGTGCAAACGCCAAGGCACCGCAGAGCCGCCGCTCGTCGCAAAAGTCTTTGACCCTCTGTATTACCCCTCCTTCAACCCAGTTGATTCCCCCGCGGTCCCCATCAATGTAGTCTCCAGGGCCGAGCACGATTTTGCGCTAGAGTCGGCAGCCTACGTCCAGCTTGATCACAGGCTGGGGGGTCGTTTCATTCCTCGGTTCTATGGGTCCTGGATTTTGGATCTGCCGCTCAAGAACATTACCAGACCAGTCGGTTTCGTTCTGATGGAACACCTGGAAGGCATACCGCTTAGCGAACTCGATCCTGCAAACTACTCCCCCGACGAGCGTCTCCGCATGCTGGCCTTGTCCATGGAAGCCGAGGTGGAGATTTTCCACTCTGGCGTGTGGCATTATGGTATTTCTCCGCGCAATGTCATTTGCTCTACCGCGGATTTTCAGTCCCCAGACCTGAGTGTCAAAATCATCGACTTTGGAAATTGTCAAATCCTACCCCTCCGAGGGGCCGAAGCACCATGCGAATCTGAACCACTACCGAAATCACCGTTGGAAAGCTTTTGGAGCGGCGGACAGGTGGATATGTGGAACTGGCAACCGCCAGAAATGGGAGCATCGGAATGGAACCAGTGGCTTCAGGAACGGTGGGCTGGTTCGTCAAAGTATCAGCCTCCGCCGGACAATCTGATGCCTGCTACGAATGATGGGTAGAAGTAACCTTGTAAGCTATTAGAGATATGTCTTGTAGAAATTGAGTATCATGCCTACCTACCTAACTGCCTAGTCTCAATCAAACCCGCTTGATATTCCGCCCTATGTCTGACACTGATACCCTTTGAAGCTGTAGGCGGTGGTGGGGATGCTGATAAAAAAATTTTCTTGAGTACGAGAACAGGCAAAGAAATAACACGTCATTCATATGTATGTGTGTGTGTGTGTGTGTGTGTGTGTGTGTGTGTGTGTGTGAAATGGACGCTACCTACAGTAGATGGGCGGGAAAAGGTTGGCATTTCAAGTCAAGTGAGAATGAAGCAATGAATGAGGTGAACACCAAAACGGTTTGTTGGTTCATATCCCTGTCTGTTTAGTGAATGGAATTCCGTACTAATTACGGGGGGGGATTTAGCTTTCCACCACAATTTGCATTGTACGGGGCTAGATGTTCTGCCCCGGCCCCCTCCAAAGGAAAATGGCCCAGTGTCTCAATTTGATGTCCTCTGTTTGTATTCGTATCGAGTCCAAGGTTTTATCTGCTACGGCTGGTAAAAGCTGAGTTCACATTTTCACATTCCTCCCAGTGGTGGTTCAATTGGACAGTACAATTGGGACCAGTCCGTCACATCAATTCCAATCATTTTCTCCCCCCAACAGCTTGGCTCGCGAGCATCACGATAATTCCGATCCCATACTATCCAAGTTAGTACTATCCAAGCTTAGGTACCCATGTACCCCCACGGTTTCACGGATCCCAATGCCAAACTAACGATACAGCCAAGACACTGCGAACGGTTCGACTAACACAAGTTGCATTTTGTTGGACTTTGTTGGACCTTGCAGCTTTGCAATAGTTGGCGCATTGATAAACTGCTGCCTAGGTACCTAGAATACATGTAAGGCACCTTTACCAACCTACCTACCTGCGAAGTTCCCGACTATTTATCTCGTCCATCCCATCTATTAATCGCTAGTATTAAAGCGACACATGATTTAAACGATAGAAAGCTACGTCTGGTAGCCCACATAACCCCACAAAGCCCACAACGCGACGCCACCATGCTACATATACCACACCAATGAATGTCTCTCTCCGTAAATAGCCAAGGAGAGGCCATTCAGACGAAGGAATACCTCGCTGTGTGTGAGGTTCAGGCTGCACGGTTTTGCTGGTCTAGATCTTATGCCTCGTTCTATCAACTAACCCTACTTCGTACATTGCAATGTTTGTTGTCCCCAAGACGAAGATGTAGGTCGGTTAAGTGCGGCTTGGTTATGCTGTCTTTTCAGCTACAGCAAAGGACACTGGCCTAGTTAGGTCTAGATCCACTTTGCAATTCTGGGTTGCCAACCTTGGGACTCCACATGCAAATGTCTACAAAGAGATTGGCGCAGCTCCGTGGGCCATGTTGCATTGACCGCGTGGAAACTTGAGGGGTTGAAGAAAAAGACCCCTATATATACATGTGCTCTGCCCCCGGTTACCTGCCTCGACAACTCTTCAACCCCTGTTGCCGTTGCAACCGAGAATACTCCATGTTACAGCCGATGACGGATGACGATTGAGTTATCCCTACTGGGGAAATTGTCACATAAGGCTTGCCATTTTTTCATTGGATGGTCGGAGCATAGGCTAACTTATCGGCGAGTAGAATTGGGATACACCTTTGATCAGGCATCCAAAACCGCCAACCACGACAAGAGAATCACAAGGTCTCGTCTCGACAGTCACCCGAACAAGGCGATTACCGCCCACTCGCTCAATAGGAAGGATCTCCCTCCCGTTGACCCCTCCATCATTCTTCACCCTGTTGGGCCTGTGGCAGGTACGATGGAAGAAGGATGATGTGATCGCAACCCCACCTACCAGTATTTAGGCCACCAAACCAGTCACCTAGAACCCAACCTAATTCATCACCTTTTACCATCACAGTTGACAGCATCACAACCCCAATGACATCTCTGCCGTCTCCCAGCTCCTTCAGCCCATCGCAATATACGGAGCTGCACTGGACACGACGTCTTCCAATGAGACACGCCTCGCCCTCTTGGAGTCAGTCCGGGCCTTGGTTGTTGCTCTTGAGAAGCCTCGTGAGACTATGATAGTCATTGCTGGGGCGATCATGGACTCTTCGCTGTCCTCAAGTTTGGTATCGATGCTGGCGTGTGGGCCCACCTTGGGACTGACGACAAGCCCAAGAACGTCGCCAATCTTGCGGCTGTTACTGGTATTGATCAAGACTTTCTTGCTTGCTGTCTTAAGCACGCCGCGGCCATGGGTTGCATTATCGAGACGGGCCACAATGAGTCTCGCGCCATAAATCTGACCAGGGCGTTGACGGTGCTCATCATGGCGGGAGGGTATGGCTGCTTCTCTGGGCCAGGTTCAACCGGCCGGCTGGTTCTCCAGGACCTGGGTCAAGTGATTGGTGAGGTCCCTGCCAAGGGAGACCATGTTGAGCGAACAGTCTACGACTTCCACACCGAGCAACCCATCAAAGGCATGTCGACCCCCCCAGGAAATATCTTCTCCTTCTGACCGACCAGGCACGCGGGCGTATTACATGCATTCGGTCCTCCACGACTAGTCAGACGATGTGTGCGTGTCCATCCTGGACAGGGTCAAGGCGGCCATGAAGCCCGGCTACTCGCGGCTGCTGATCAACGAGAATGTTATCCCCGACACGGGCGCGAGCTGGGAAATGACGGGGCTTGGCTTGATGCTGGCGACTTGTTGTCGTCGCGGGAGCGGACTCGGGTGGAATGGATACGTTTGCTAGGGGACAAGGCGGGACTGGTCGTGACCAAGATCTACCGTTTCGCAAACAACGCGCGCAGTGGCGTCGAGAGCTTAATTGAGTGTCAGCTGCGGGCCTGAATGGATATGTTCGCTCCGCTGTTTTCTTGGCCCAAGGCAAGGTGGAAATGGTGGAAATGGCGTCTCCGCTGTCGCGTAGCAGGCCCAAGGAATTGCTGGGGGAATTTTGACCACTCACCGTCGCCCAGGGTTGCAAAAAGCACCCGCCGCCATGCTGCTCCCAGCTAGTCGCCTCGCACCGTTGACGGTTATTAGCCTTCCGCTGCCACGGGAATGGCGGGTTGAGTTTGCTAATAAGGAAATTGGGCCGGGAAAATCGGGCACTTCGGCGGGGCCAAGATGTTGCCATCCCTGACCCACGGGTGAACAACCTCCGTAGGTCAATGAGGTAAACTACACATGGAGACACCGACGCGAATAAATAGATTTGAAGATGACGCGAATTTTCAATCTTGAGATTTCTCCCCAGAGTCGGTCAAAATGCATCTCGCGTCTCTGAATCTCGTTGTTTGCGGTCTGCTCGCTGCGGGGGCTCTTGCAGGCCCGGTCGGTCCTTCCCGACAATCTGGCAAAGGCCGCCACGGAGGGAAGGGACCCCACCGACCTCCCCATGTCAAGGTTCCCAAGGGATTTGTCACGGTTGAAGGCGAAAAGTTCAAGCTTGACGGCAAGGACTTTTACTTTGCGGGAAGCAATGCCTACTACTTCCCGTTCAACAATGTTCGCAACTCCCATTTCCGCTTGCCTGAGTGATGCAATTGATTCTGACTCTTAACACTGTAGGACCAAGCCAATGTCGAAAAGGGCCTCACAGCAGCCAAAGAAGCCGGCCTTACCGTCTTCCGAACCTGGGGTTTCAACGACAAGAATCGGACGCACATCCCCAACGGTCTCCCCAACTACGGCGGCGAGGGCGCTGGCCCATCCGAGGTCGTGTTCCAGTGGTTCAACAGCGACGGCACCGTCACCATCAACCTCGAGCCCTTTGACAAGGTTGTCAATGCTGCGCTCAAGGTCGGCACGAAGCTGATTGTCGCCCTGACAAACAACTGGGCCGATTACGGCGGCATGGACGTTTATACGGTGAATCTCGGCGGCCAGTACCACGACGACTTCTACAAGGTCCCGCGCATCAAGGATGCCTTCAAGCGCTACGTCAAGGAGATGGTCACGCGCTACAAGGACTCACCTGCGATCATGGCCTGGGAGTTGGCCAATGAGCCCCGCTGCAGTGCCGACGGTACTCGCAACCTCCCCCCCAGCGAGAGCGGATGCAGCTCGGCAGTTCTCTCCGCTTGGGTTGAGGAGATGAGCGCCTACATCAAGAGCCTTGATCCTGACCACTTGGTCACCTGGGGTGGCGAGGGCGATTTCAACCGTCAGTCGGACGACTGGGCTTACAACGGCGCCAATGGTGGTGATTTCGACCACGAGTTGAGCTTGCCCACCATCGACTTTGGTGTTTTCCACTCGTATCCCGACTGGTGGAGTAAGACGATTCCTTGGACGGTCCAGTGGGTCCGAGACCATGCTGCAGCTGGCCGCAAGGCCAAGAAGCCTGTGGTGCACGAGGAGTACGGCTGGCTCACAGACGACAAACGCCAAGAGTACCTCGGCCGTTCCGACAACACAACACGCGTTGACGCTGTCGGCCAGTGGCAGAGGGTTGGCGTTGAGGAGAAACTTGCGGGAGACATGTACTGGCAGTATGGATACTCGGGGTATTCTTACGGCCGCAACCACAACGACGGCTTCACCATTTACTTGGATGATGCTGAGGCCCAGACCCTGGTATACCAACACGCCCGGGATGTAGCCAAGCTTAACCGCTCATGAATTTTTTTTTTCGCTTGTATATAGATAACCATCTAATGTTTTTGATTCCATCTACCGTGCGAACATGTCGTCACCCCCGACGAGGTTTCCTCTGGGAACACTAAAAATAATATCCTTTTCACGCAGCCAAGACGGTCCAAGCCGGGAGAGTACGGCAGCGATTGGGGCGCACGGAGCGATGGCGGGAGGCGTACAACCAAGCATGTGGCATTTTGCTGGCCCGCATAGTTTATTGTCGATCCGCCAAGGTCAGCAGTGGAACCTGATCAAGTCAGTGTGCCTGTGCATAGCAATGCAATTGCAAATTGCCATGTCACTGCCGCCTCCTACCCAAGTATAGGTAAACCGGACCAATACCCCTCACCTACCTTACGTTGGTCTGTAGGTCCACTGGGTATATAAGCTGCTGTCTTTTGCTCTCCTGAGAGACATAACCCCTCAGCCCTCGGTCGTCTCCTCTCCACCCACCAGCTTGACTTGTACACCGTACAACAAATGGCCGGGTTCAAAACTCTCTTGGTTGTCGCCCTCGCGGCCTTGGCTTCCGCAGCCCCGTCGCCGGACCCGGACCCGGCTCCCGCCCCGGCTCCTGCTCCTTATACCGGACCTTGCACGGCATCTAACTGCGGTCAAAACGGCATTGTCTGTCCACGCGGATATCTCTGCGTGCCGTATCCTAGCTTTGAGCCTTCAAGACGGGAGGGCTGCACTTGCAGCTATGGCTAAAAGGTATGTACATGGGAATATTATCTGCTCGTGATTTCAGTGGTGTGATGTGCTGGGCGTTGGGCTGACAGGATAGGTGGAGAAAAACAAACAGAAAGTACGACAGACTTGCATTAAAGAACCTAGGTTCGAACGCCGATGGACAGTGGACTGGATTCGAACATGCAGCTGAGGGGCAAATACATCAAATGGGGGTAGTTGAGGCGACACAAGAAAAATAAAAATATACCTACCTTGGGGGTTTCGAAGTATCACTTTAGTCTTTAGTGTCTCAATGGCTGTCTGGCAGCTCGCATTCGCATTCGAGGTTTGATGACGTCCGGTGCTGGAAGAAGAAAAAAAAAGTAAGCCTCAATCCAATCACCATCGCTTTGTCGCCCTTTCAAGATTTATCATTGGAACCTTGATCCTAATTTGATCGAGACGACGCACGACGGTTCCATGTACGTCGGGCGACTCTATGAATTTCTCCCCCAGTCTCCATCAATGTCCGCTCCCACATGCACCGACTGGAAATCGCCACAATCCGTTTCGCTTCAATCTCGAAGAATCACGTCCAACATCGATGCCTTATGTCCCTTTCCATTGTTGAAGCCCGCCCACAGACACAAAAGTCAATCCTGATTTTGCGGACTTCCCAACTCCCCACCTGGTCCATCGGCCTCGCGGGCAGCTCATCTCTTTTCATTTTCCCTCTGGGTGAGGCGTCCCTTCATGGTCCACTCATGGGGAGGGCAAGATAAGTAGGTAGGTAGGTAGGTAGGTACCCCAAATTTGTAAGCCACAGGAGTTGTAGCGTGGCCGGCCGGGTTCGTGAAAAGCGACTGGAGCGACCTGGGAGCTCCGATTAGACTTTGACTATTCGAGTCGTGAGATATTGCATTACAATCCACATGCGAGATTTACCTCTCCATACAATCTTCCGAGTGTCATCATGGCATGACAATACGACGGGATCGATGAAGTATAGGTATTATTGACTTAGAGATCGGGAACATGTTCAATGTCTGGAACGAAAGGGGGAAAAAAGTAACTTTAGGGTATATTTTCCACCTCTCTGGCGTCCTTACACTCATCGACGATATGCCCCTCTGTTTACTACGCCACGCAAGTCACCTCAGGCTTTCTTCGTGACGGAGGCGATACATGTGCTTTGGCGTTACCATCACTCTACCAGCAAGGACCAAATCTGTTAGCCATGTTTGTAAAGCAGAGAGAGACGACATCAGCTAACCAGAACTGGCTGCCTACCCCACTGCTAACTGCGTTTTAGTCGAAGTGTTTAAAGGACCCCCGCCCTTGCCCGCCCTACCCCCATTGCGAAGACTCTGCATGACGTGTCTCTAGCTACTGGCCCCCTGCGAATCTTCCGGAACTGGCCGGCGTTTTGCCCCGGGAAAAGCGCACGGCCTAATTCGCCTCACTCCTTGCCCTCGCGAAGCTTGGAATGCCACAGTGGTCTCCGGACGCGCGGACACCAGCTGGCGGGAAGAGACTCCTTGAGATCATTACAACTACTCGTTGACTGTAGTCTGGGATATGGGGAAGTGGTATACTTCTAGTGAAGAATTGTACAGTGTGTGGTGGTGAGGCACAAGGCCACAAGGCCACCACCACGGCTATCACTTTGTCCAGCCAGGACACTGCCTTTCCTCTTCTTCCTCTCCCGTTAGTCATGGTAGCAATCAATCAATGGCCTGCACCGACACCGTTAAAGATAAATATCGAATTCATGCGGCGAGGCTCAACAGCCTAAACCGAAAAGATCCAAGATCAGAACACAAGACAGGAACTTCCGATGTCTTCTTCACGTCCTGTTCCCACGGGACTCCCATCGGTTATATCCCCATTCAGGTTTAGCCCTGTTGTCCCGCCACGTGACATGCAACCAGACACAGCAGCACAGGCTGTGCTCCCTAGAGCTGCTCCCAGCGGGGTAGGCACGCAACTTGAAAACATCCATTCCCCACTGCGTTCAATTATCACCTTACGCCCTTTCGCAGTGTTACATCGAGTCAAGCCCACAATGAGGCTAATCAATGTAGCGAATTACAGCGTTTCCGAAGTCAACGGGCCTGACGACCATGACTATGCCATCCTATCGCACACATGGGGCCAAACCAAGGACGAAGTCTCGTTTGGAGACATGAAGGATCTCGATTCGGCGAGGAGAAAAGGCGCATGGGAGAAGATCAAGCAGACATGTTCTCTAGCATGCGACCAAGGCATCCCCTTTGTCTGGATCGACACCTGCTGCATCGACAAGTCTAGCAGTGCAGAGCTTGCCGAGGCCATCAATTCCATGTTCGAGTGGTACAAGAAAGCGACAGTGTGCTACACCTATCTTGGCGACCTACGCAGCAGTCCAAACGGGAACCCAGAGTCAGAGTCTGCCAAAGGCCAGCTGCGAGCTGACTTGGGATTGTGCCGGTGGTTCAAGCGCGGTTGGACCCTGCAAGAACTGATCGCGCCAAAGATGGTCGAGTTCTACGATCGTAGCTGGACCAAGAGAGGCACTAAGGACTCTCTACGGCATGAAATCGCTCACATCACTAACATCGACCTGGCGGTTCTCTCTGACAGCGAGCAACTCTCAACACTCCCAGTCGCTCGAAAGATGTCATGGGCCGCTTCAAGACAGACTACACGCATCGAAGACGTCGCGTATTGTTTACTGGGCATCTTCGACGTAAATCTGCCCATGATCTACGGCGAAGGTGGTAAGGCCTTCCTTCGGCTGCAAGAGGCTATCGCGCTGGCAACAAACGACCTCTCTCTCTTCGCGTGGTTCGAGGATGCCCGCAATCCCAGTCTTCAACACTACTATGGTGCCCTAGCCCAGTCTCCCCGGCAGTTCAGCGGGTGTCGCCAACTAGAGCATATCACCGACCCACTCCGCCATGATAGTCAGTCCTTCACCATTACAAATCGGGGCGTTGAGTTTCAGACCTCACTGAAGATTGACTACAACAAAAGAGACTACTTGATGCAGCTCTATTGTCGGGATGCCGCTGTGCAGAGGCCAGATGGCCGCCTCGGTGTCATTGCCATCCGTCTCACCAAGACATCCTCCGGCTTCGCCCGCCACTCCGCAGAGGAGGTGTTCGTCGATGATGACGATGCGACCGAGCCGGCCGTCCATTGTGACACTTGGGACCCGTTTGTGAGGCCAGTTCATATTGCCAAGCTCTTAACTCCTGCCGATGCAGCCCAACTGTTCTACCGCCGCCATGAAGCCTTCCGGTTTAAGGTCCAGGCTCCGCCAGGGGTGACATGGGAGATAACGACGCATCACCCCAGCCCGTTGAAATCAATTCAGTTCCCCGGCTCGAAGCGGCCATCCTACTGGGACCCTGCTCGATCCATCTTTCTGACCGAAGGCTACCAATACTTTACTGGGATGTTGTACATCACATTCTCCTCGCGCCCAGATGAACCAATCATGGTTCTATGTGGATTCTTGCCATCCCAGACCACCGGCCCTGCAACTGCGTCCAGAATCGCCCCTTCGGAGACCGGGATAAAATCCTGGGCTGCTCTCCATCCACCCATACTTCCTTGGTGGAGGATTGGATTCGATCCGCCCACGTCTGACCGCGTCGACGACTTGGAGTCCATACTAGCCCAGAAGACAAGCATTTGCCATCCGCGCTCCCTAGCCCGCCTGGGCCAGGCGATAAGGGCCAGAGTGCAAAAGGGCAAGGTGCTACCGAGCATGGCAATGATGAAGTACAGGGTCTCAACACCAGTCCTGGAGGGAAGTTACCACCGGCGCATCGGCATTGGTCCCTACTACTACCGACTGGTCATCGTTTCGGGTACAACTAAAGAATACAATGGCCCGGGATCACGCATCCATGACGTTTTGGTCACTCTAAAAGAAAAGCAGGTAGGATCGGCAGCTCTTCCTAAAGCGTTTCCCATTCGTGACAAGGATGGAAGGCTTGATGGAAATCACGAGGAGGACTTCGAGCGGGGTGTGTTGGAGGAACCTGACCGATGAGATGATATGTTAAGTTGCATTAATGCCTTACGGATGGAAACGCGAGTTCTTTTGTACCTAACTTCCAAGGTAAGGTACGTAAGTTGTCTAACTTGGATACGCACCTAGGTACCTACGTATCATGTGTTCAATATCCCCAGTTCCACTGGCGCGTTCCTCTCTGGTAACCGCACCCCGGGTCTATGTTCGATGAGCTCTGCGGTTATCACCGCTTTTCCGTCGTCGTCTATGTAAATGTGGGGCTTGCGCAACACCTCGGTCCGCGTCCCCGTCTTCCACTGCCATACGCGCAGGCCTGCCCACCACAACACACCAATCATAAGCGAGAGCAAGCCGACAAGCGGACCGACCCAGTACGGCACGGCCCGCTCCTCCTCGCGGATCTGGCTGGGCTGGGCAAAGATGGCAACCGACAAAAACAACAGCATTCCGGTCGCCATAAAGGTTGGGAACGGGTCAAGCCACGGCTTCCAGCGGCGAATCCGAAGCCACTGGCGGCCCCTTGACTGTCCACCGGGTTCCTCCTCCTGACTCAGAGCACTATCATCCGTCTCATCGCCAGGTCCGGTGCCGCCACGCACTGGGGCGCGAATGCCGTGCACCCACGAGTCGATCTTAAGGTACGCCAAGCCCGCGACCGTGAAGAGGCCAAGCACGACAATGATGGAGTAGATTCGCAAAAAGGTGAGGATCCGGTAGGCGCGCGACGGCTTTGTGGGGATGCCCGCTACGATGACCAGCAACACTGCGAAGATGAGGTGCAGGAGCGTGGCGGCCATAGGCACTTGTTCTGGGTGGTCCCTGATGATGTAGTCCTCATTGATCTGCGGGGTGGGCTTGCCCGATCGCCACGCCTTCCACCGTGCGTGGAGGGAGTCCTTGGCCTTGGCAATGGTGAGCGCGAAGGGGATGACGGCCTCTTTGGCGATCTCCTGCTTCACCCTAGAACCGGTGAAGGTTTGCGCCATGATGGTCCCGAAGATGACGAGGGCCAGCAGCACGGATATGCTCCTCTGCGAGTCGGACGTGTCGGCGGATAGGTTCCCGTTGCGGGTGATGATGTCCCAGAATGCCAGCGCCATGTTATCCGGCACGCTGTCTGGCCCGCTGTATGGCACAACGCAGAAGAACCCGACATTCGTGAGCGGGAAGAGGGCTATGACAGTTCCCAGGGCGATGAAAACGTATTTCGCAAAGATTTCTCTGGGCCGATCGACCTCGGATAGGACGTAGAAGGGTTGCTCGAAACCCGTGTAGCTGTACATGCTGTAGAATATGGCCAGCGCAATGTCTCCAAACTCGCCACCAGCGCCACGGTTGGACCAGGCGAGGTTCTTTCGACAGCCGTCGCCGTGGCTAGTACCGTAGATGATGCCGGTTAGTGCCGTAGCTGCGACGAGCAGAATCTTGGCACCAGCGAGAAAATTGTTGATGCCGATGAACAGCTTGCGGGTTGCAATGTTCAACAAGGCGCAAAAAGCAAGGATCCCGATGGCCCAGCCGAGAACGGCGCCCTTGTTGAAGCATGCATCATCCTCGGTGCATTCAGGCGAGATGGCATTTTGCATGTAGATGCCAAACTGAATTGCGTTGCCGGCGAGATTGCCAAACAGGATGAATGTGATGCCAAAAAGGCAGCTCATAAACAGCCTAGGCCTCTTGTATATGTATTCGAGGTAGTTTTTATCTCCTCCACTCCGGGGTCCCCACCGAAACCGCCCCATCTCCCTGACGAAGAAGCGGGGAATGGTCAGTCCCAGCTCGAGCCAGCTGAGCGCGATGGAGAGGATGATCAGCCCGCCGACGACCCAGAGGATGACGGCGACGCTCGGGCTACCCGTCAGATACAGCACATTGGACGGCTGTGCGAAGATTCCGGTCCCGATGGTGCGGTTGAGGATGAGGCAGGCAACCGTGGGTCCGCCCAGCCTCTGTGTCAGGGTTGGGCCGAAATCTATACGCTGGTTGACAAAGTCAAGGGTTAGCCGAGGTGTCTGCAAGGACCCGCTGCCATCTCAAGAATGATTGGGGGAAAGATTCTGGGGTAGACCACTAACATCCTCCTCTCTTCGTTCTTGAACTCGCCTTTCGAGTTCCTCGATAGAAATGGATTCGTAATGCGCAACTTGCGCGCTAAGGAGCTGCTGTGTGCTCGCTGGCTGCGACATGGTTTTCTTTTCGTCATTGCCAGGTATTCTAACTTCTTCTTTCAACCCGGAAGTTTTGGTTTGGGTTTGCGGAGGGGATATATGGGGGGACCCCGAGCTGCCGCAAGAACATGAAGAGTGTGTTCTGACACCCCACTGCCGCTGTGGCTTCCATGTAATCGGCTTAGCGCATTGTCATATCTGCCTCGCATTCTGCCTGGGTGGCCAATCACAAGCACTGTAGGCGCGAGGTTGTGGCCAATGTTTCCTGCGGCCTGTGTGACAGGCTTCCCATGGAAGCGCTTGCGGTTCAGCAGCAGCATCTCTGGCCAATCACATCACACCATGGCTTAATAGAGGCAAAGCGTGGCGTCACTGGCAACCACTTCTGGGACGTCAGCTGCAGGAGTCTGCATTACTATGTGTACGAATTGGGTGTGTGGGCCTCCCGCATTTCCATACTTGTACAATTGCTCGCTCAGTCACATTTACCAAGGGCGGCAGGCCTCCTGCCGGTACCAGTCACTGCAAGACAGCCTGCAGGACAGTTGAGGCACGCATGGAACCAGATAGTTATCTCCATTTCATGTCTTCTCTTGGAAGCCGCCAGTCGACTCCACCCTCTGGGTGACCTCATGTCCTGCTCGTTTTCCCCGCTAAATGTCGCAACCTCACATCCCCACTGGCAGCCGATCCACCGCTGTCCTCCCGGAGCGCGAATCTGTCACATTATCGCTCTACACCGTCGTCGGCCGAGAGGAGCTGAATATCGTCCAAGAGAGTCAACATTCTCTAGCGATTACCACGAACACTTATCGCGATGGGGATTCAGAGCCGCGCCCTGATCGGCGGCACTTCAACTTGTTAAGCGAGGCCGCTGTTCTGCGGTACGCCATTAGCGACAACACCGATGTGGAAAGACTATGGCAGATCGACGTGGTTTACGGGTCTCGACCCGCTCTCACGACTGTCGAGTATCTACTCAAGCATGAGCGCGACGCATTTCGCTTCCAGCGTCTGATCACGGGGTACTCCCCATATCGGAGATTCAGCAATGTGTCCGCTTCCGCGCTGGAACAGCATTTCTGGGGAAAGGCCAAGGACATAAACATCAGCGGCGAAGCTCAGGTGTGGTCTTTTGTTCCGCTAGAACCCGAGGATGAGCAGCCTCCCACGAGTCCCGCCCCGCCAAATCTTCAGGACAAGGGAATGTCCGTAACAATGGCTAAACCACCTCCGCTGCTTTTGATTTTTGCAGGGAATGAGACAACTAGCACGTATAAGATCATGAGAGTGGATAGTAAGTCATGACCGCTTCTTTTGCGTCTTGGTGCCCTGCTAACTTCTCCCGCAAAGTCACCCATCTTAAGATTCGGCCCTCTAGAGACCCCAACACCTTCGACTTGATAAGCTTATCAGGCGACGACTTTCTCGTCCATGTGCTCTCGGTCACACGAGCAGAGTCCTGGAACATCTGCAAGCTTCGGCCAGGGGTGTATTCAAAGTTGTTCAAGAGACATGAATGCAACGTCCTAACCTTGCGGCTAAAGAACCAAGAAGAAGTCGACCGCTTTAGGTGCAGCTTCCTCGTACTCCAAGCGCTAGCCGCAGGCGCGGGGCCATCCCAGTTACTCAGCATAGCCGGGGGCAGTATTAGGTCCGTGATGGGTCGCGATCCGAACGGCGATAAGCCGTTAGCGTCACCTACAGAGATTTCCGACGATCCGGACGTAAAGTCCCAGCTATTCACGGACGACGGGAAGGAGATGAAATCTGCAGAGGATGGGTCGCCCGAGAATATGATGCCAACGCGCGGTAGCACGGCGCCATCGTCGATTTTTAGTGAAAGGGTCCAAGGCGGGGGACTTCCACCGCAGGCGGGGCCGCCATGGCGCAGGTAGTATGTGTGGTTCTGTGGCAATGGAAAGCCGGTGATGGATTGGCTATGCTGATGAATTAGGTAGGTACCTACCTTACCTATGCTGATGGATGCAGGAGGAAAAGGTAGTGGTGTGGCTGGGCTGGTTGAAACCCGTGTTATTGGGCCTTGCCCTATCTCTAGGCATGCCTACATAGATACCCTGAGCATGAGCTGTAATGATTTCCATGTTGTTAAAAAGTTAAAGCGCGTTGTGTCGGGTGGTCACAACGAATAACAGGTGCAACACACTGGAGGTAATTGAGAGTCAGGATCATGCTGACATTCGAATGTAAATTTCCTTTCTGCATTGTCTCATCGTATCGGAAATTGGATCACAACAGCAAGTAAGAGAAGACGGGCTGCTGAGAGGGAGGTTACAATTACAAGTAGGCATCGGCATCAAAACGAAGGCCGGTCGAAGTGTGCCAACCTTGATATACTATGCGAAGTACCTTACCTAACTACCTAAAGTACCTAGGTATTGAAGGTACTTGTAGTGCGTGAGGTCCAGTCAAGTGCCAGCCTGGATTGTTGTAAGGCGAGGAAAGAAACCGTGACCACATAGATCTGGATGTTGCTAACTTGCTAGTCTAGGTTAGGTACCTAGGTAGGTAGGTAAGATGTAAATACGATAGGTACTGTGGAATGACTGGGATGAGATATTTGAGAACTTGCATGTATGTCTATTAGAACTGTTCTATTGCAATGGATTTGATTATGAAAAGGCATTTGCTAGTCGCGCACCCCCAAGATTAGGGTCCAAAGTGCCAGTACCCAACATAATAATTCCAAAGACTTATGATTTTAACCATCGCGCAACCAACTTTCTATTACTACATATACCAGGAAAATACAATTTTAGCTATCTCTAATCGCTGGCGCAGTGTAAAGGTATATTTTTTCAGCCTAAATAAGGTTCTAGATCGCTAATTCCAGGCTTCGCAAAGGCTACTGTTGAAATTACAGCCCAGTTGCCCTGTAGCTACAGCACCCTTGGGTGCTGTAGCCTAGTTGATCTTCTGCCCTGGGAGTGCTGCCGACTGCACTATGGTAAAGTGCAGTCACCACAACCACAAGGAGTTGGTGTTGTGGTTCAGGGGGGCTGCCAAGCCCCCTGGACCCACTGGAACCCACTAGAACCGACGGGGAGTTCCGAGGACCCACCACCTGTAGGCTTGGCCTACAGGGGTAGACCCACCACCACTGTTACGTCAGCCAACTCGTTGCCCTGGAATCCTTTGGATTCCAGCGCCAACGTAAGCACTTTTTCCTCTGTAGTATAGGCTTTCCTTTTGTGTTTTAGGGCCCTCACCCCCTGTAAGATTGACCCACACCCACTGAGGGCCCTATAAAGAACCATCTCCCCTCCTGTATTTCTGGTGTCTGATCTTTTTCCCTTCTTCTACCTTAAGCAAGATAGTTTATATATAGCCTGCGGGCAACCTTTTGACCTTCGTGATCTCTGTGCAAAGCCCACTGTAGTCACCCTGTTACAGGGCATAGATCCCTGTATCTCTGCTTGTTACAGCAGGTTGGTCTGCTGATCTTAGCTTCCTTTGACCCCGTCCCGGGCAAGCGGTTGACAAAAAAACAGAGATTCATTACCTTTCGGGTACTTTGCCACCCTTACAATTGCCAGCCAAATTAGGGGTATCTTTTTGTACTACCAGCCAGTCATCTGACCCTCGCCCGCTAACACATCTTGCATCCGCACTACCATAGAATCCACCAGTTTGTTGATTGTCTCCCGTTTTATTCGCCTCCAGCCCTCAATAATCAGCAGCCCCATGTCTGAGCCCAGGCGATAATTCGCCCGTATATACTGCTTGACCGCACGCCAGCAATTCTCAATTGGCGAGAGATCGGAAGAGCCAGAAGTGTTAAAAAAGTGCTTTAGGCCGTGGTCCTCTTTCCACACCTTGACGATATTACGCTTGGCAGAATTTCCACCACCATACCCAGAATCACCATCTTCCTCCAGGACAAACTAATCACCTCTTGCCAACCACTGGGCAACCATCCCATTAAGAATAACATCCCGATAGACCTGTATACTTATTTTGCCGTTAGTGTTAGTTGGTACCTCGTAAAATTGCAGTTCAGATTTGAAATTCCACCTAATTACCGCCCAAACGTGGTACCTTTTGACAATTTCGTCGTCGTCGTCGTCCTTCTCTACGTAGTAGATGCAATCAGGGCAATATCGCTCCCCGCGTTTGCGAATAATCCTGACCTTACCTCCGGCAGTTCTCCCAAAATAAACCTTATCTAACCAGCGGATATCGCGCCAATCTTCAGGATTAAGGCGATAGAAAAGGGCGGTCTTCGCAGCTTTAACCCGGCGCTTAGTATTATAAGGCGAGACAAACCCCTTCTCGCATACAATACACTTGCGATAACCAAAAGTTCCTAGGCAAAAATTAGTAAAAGAAAAAAAAAGAAAAGAAAAGAAGGGAGAATTTTACCCATTGCTCGCTTAATCGTACGGGCGCAAAGGCCTGGAAAGCCTGCCTCCAATGCCAGACCTTGCCAGGTCAAGGTACGTGCCTGGAATCCGTACTACCAGATAATTTGCTCCATTCTCTGGAGGTCGGCAGGCGATAGCAGCTTTTTGCGGCCCCGAGTCTCAACCTCAGGATGCCTCCGCTCGTGAGCTGGACCGTTGGCAAGAATCTGCCACCCTCTGGGTTTGCTGACCTAATTGAGCCGAAATACATCCATTTTAAAGAAGGGAATTTGGTGCTTTTGCAAGTAATTAACTGTACCAAGAATCCTGGATTTCTTAGGGGTCGTATGGTGAAGATCGCCGACGAGACCCATTGCTGCAATTATGATAGTAGTGGTGGTGGTGGTGGTGGTAAGTTGGCGGTGTGAGGTCTGGTCTGGTGGTGGTCTGATGGAATTTGGAGGAATTGTTAAGGCCACTGTTAGTGCTGACGGGCACGTGCCACTTTTGCAGTCTCTGTTTTTTTGTCAACCGCTTGCCGGGCAGTCATCGTACCCTCAAAGCCTTCCGCTGCGCCCGTTACAGGGGACTCACCCCCTGTAACCTCCTGTACTGGACCTCACTGAGACCAGTCAGGCCACAATCTTATTAAGCCCGGAGTAGTTTGTACTTAGTGCGTACTACTAGGGGTAGAAGAGATATACGTAGAGGAAACTGAAACCCGGAAAAGCGGGGGGTAATACTGTAGAGTAGCGGTGGTGCTAAGGCCTGCTCCGCAGGCCAAGGTCGCCCCAAGTAAATCTAAATCTAAATCTAAATCTAGATCGTGACGACTGGCACCCCGGCGCAGGTCTTAGAGTTGTCGATATCCAAGAAAAATGGAAATGATTGCGAGGAAGCAGGCTGCGACACCAATTGTAATGGTTTGTATGCTGCTTGAGTCGAGTGAAGTGACTTGTGCGTCAGATGTTGGGCTGGTTGGCGTTGGCTCCATGGTCATTTTTTTGTGCTTTATACTGTTTGCAAATGCGAGAGGGGAAAAAAAAAAAACAGAGGAGCTTGGTGAAGGCATTCAATTTTGTGACGGCGGATGTTGAAAATGATGGGGGAACGCCAGATATTTGATGCCCGATTTTGTTGGAAGTAGAAATAGGGTATGAGCGATCAGAAGAAACAGAGGTTCGGTACGAAGTGTGTCAGGCTCTGGCCAATCGACACACAGAAGCAGAAGCAGGTGTCGCTGGCCATCGGGCACAAAACTTGTTCCAGTGCGATGACTTGAGGTGCGATGAAGTGCGGAGCATGATTGTGCGATGGTAGTTCAGAGGGGAATAGTCCGACAGGGTGCGCAGTGGACGCTAATTGGGCTCTCGACTGAACTAGGGCAACCTCCTGCTTGGTAAATTGCTCAGCCTATTCCCGATCGAGATCGAGAATCGGAGTCCAGTCATCAGCTTTGGCGCCAATAGTGTCCGTCCCAGAGCCTTCTCTGTTTCCCTCTGACCCACAACCACAAATCCCACGACCAAAAACACTCCCAACAAGTAACATTTATCACGACGCCAAAGATGATTTCGCAACCTTCCAGATCAGGTATCCACCGGAAACGAGGAAAGCTGAACCTGAACAAGTGTGATTTTTGCCGCAAAGACAAGCAGATGGTGCGACCCACAGTCCCCCACCCTCCCCTTGGCCATTTCTAACAAGAGAAACATAGTGCGAGCCAGTGACCCGTGTGTGGCCTCAGAAATGTGTCCGTTGCGATACAAGAGGGTTGCCATGTTGCCCAAATAGCAGAAAACGGACACGCGTTTTGGACCCTGAGCACTCGGCGGTGCTGGGTTTTCGTGAACAAGGGTTGTCGACAAACCCAACATCAGGGCCGTCGCCGACACAACAAGTACCGACCTCCGCTCACCGCTCTGGTGATAGTTCATGCCCAAGCCTCACTGTTATGTAAGTCGGCATTCCTATCCCTGCATTTCCGGTTAATCTATTCTGGTGTATGCGTATCTAGAACTAGTGCCTGGTCATTAGATCCTGAGCTCTAACAATTTTGTAGGTCCAACGCCGTGGCGCTGTATAAAATTCTTCAACGCGCAGCGGTCGAAGCAGAACGACAATTCGAGGATCTCTCACGCATTGGCGAGAGTTTTGATGAGATCAAAGACTGCAACACCACATATACACAGCAGCCGGAAAAATCAGAGCCCGCATTCTTGAAATCCTTTCTTCTCGGTTTCAAGAACTCTCTACCCAGCGCCCCAACAACGACTCGAGCAAGGAAATGCAAATCTTGAGGACATTTGGGATGACCATACTAGAGAACATCTTGGCGGTCGGTGGTGCTCGATATGGCTCAACAGACTCAATCGGCCTTGAGAACACAACTCTCTCAGTTCGCGCCCTCGTCGTTATGTTGGAGATGGCAGGGGAAGTGGGGAAGGCTCTTGTCCTCCATAATGACAGTTCGGAACACTTGTTAGAAGCCTCACCTACAGTAGTGGAGGATTATCTTGCTGAGACTTTCCGACTGCGGAGAAATTTTGCGCAGCTGATTCCGTCCATTCTCGAAACCCTCCAGATCGAGCTCCCACTGGAAATTTCTGGCCCACATTGGCGACTCCGACCTCTTGTTTTTGACAGCACGCAATGGATGAGGCTTTTCGAATTGCCTGGGTACTGGAGTTACCAGGATTGTCTTGGTACTACAGTCCTACACTTCCTCATTGAGCAGCTTGGGTCTGGTACCCGCGGCATCTCTCACCCGGTCAGTTCGGAACGTCGAGCCCGATTTATTGCAAAGATGGCGGCACAGAATCTTGCCAAGTTCGAGAACACGGACAATTACAACCGGACACCGCTCCATGTAGCTGCACAGTGGAATGTCCTTGACGTTGCCACCGCTTTGCTAAGAGCCGGCGTGGGCCCCGATCGAGTTACCAACACCCAACGGACTGCTCTTCACTATGCGGCATCTCTGGGCCATTCTGGCATGTGCAACCTACTATTGGATCTCGGGGCCGATATCAATGCGCGAACAAAAGGTGGCAACTCACCATTGATGGTAGCTTTAATTCGGACGGACGAAACGTACAAAACCTTTCTCAGCCATCCCAATCTCGCGCTTGACATTTTGAACGACAGTGGGGATACTGCGCTGCATATTGCCGTCCATCAGGGAAACACTGTAGCTGTCAAGGATCTGATACCGATCTTGGAGGATTCTATCAATGAACAGAATGAAGACGGACAAACCGCCATTTGCGTCGCCGCCGGGTTGGACAATCACGAGGATGCAGCCCAAATGGTGGACTTGCTCTTAGAGTCGGAGCACCTTGTACCAGACTTGATGGATAACAACCTCATGACTCCTCTGCACCATGCTGTGATGGAGGGAAACTATGAGGTTTGCAAAGCGCTTGCATTGCGCATCGATGGCGGGCTGTTTATTGAGTGGAGCGGAGAGAGACCATCGGAGTTGGCAGAGAGGGAGGGCCACGTGGAAATCCACAAACTTCTAAGAAAGGTCGAGCAGCGTGGACATTCACGCGCCGATACTTGGGGCCGTTAACCACACAACAACATGTGGTCTGGTTTCGGGTTCAAAGACTTGCCGAGTCGAGATGCGGAAGTAAACCCTCTGCGAAGGATTCAGCAATGTTACTTTTAGTTGTCGGAACATTGGGAACGTACCAATCAAACTTGGTTTGTAAGACTTTTCCTGTTTAGCCGACGGGGAGAATGCGCTCGACTTTGACGGTGGGCTGAGTGCGGCCATTTGACCAGTCGCTGTTCTCAGAACGCTTTCCACTTCACAACAGAAAGAGCGTCCAAGAAAGAAAAAAAAAAAAAGCCTTCAAAATGCATTCCCAAGGGTTCGCGCTCGTCCTCGGTGTCGCTTGGTACCTCGCGGCCCCAGCCACAGCACAATTCGTCCCATCCACCACACGCCAGCTGCAAACCCCACGACACACGGTCATCTACACCACCACTCTCACTCGACAACAGCAGCAAAACCCGATCCAAACCGCCACTGCCACCGTTACCCTCCTCGTGCCCCGCGAGGTGGGCTGGCCCAAAGATGGCACCGCCGTAGCTGGCACTCCCGTAACCGGCACGGCTATTTCACACATGCGCGGCGACAGCACATTGACATGGCTGGAAACCTCCCAGATAACTTGGACCGTACAAGTTGGCGATAACCTCAACAAACCCACAGCAGTGGCGGCAGCAGGCCCTGCCATCACGGCCATCTTCACCGACTACAGCCACCAATCAACAGAAATCTACGGGGCCTGGTCAAGCGTGCACTACGATTTCTCGTCTACCGTGGTGGAGAAAATCGTCGAAACCCTACGGGAGGGGTATCCCGCAACCATGGTGCAGACTGGCTATTCGCAGATACGCGTGACAGCCACGGGCGGGCAGATTGGAGGGCCGGCGACGACGTTTACCGAAGGGGGGAGTATGGACATGGTGAGGACGACGACGCTCGTTAGGGTTGGCTAGGGGGGGACGAAAAAGCAAGTAACTTTGGTGGGTATCTAGGTAGGAAAAGAGAAGTCCGGGAGTGCCGACTAGTAATCATCGCTGCCCGACCTGCGCTGGCCAGGTAGGTAGGCAATCTCCCAACCAGACAATAATCCCATCTAGTACTAGTAATTTAGTATCTTCATCCCTGAGAAATATGGCTTGTCACTGGCGTAAGAATGTAATGGCCTCACAGAAGAAAAAAGAGACGGTAACAAAATCAACTCGAAACGGAGAGCTAGGGTTGTTCTTGAAAACGAGAGAAAAGACTGTCTTACGTATATGACTGTAGTAATTTAATAACCTCTTCATCCCCACCATTGATTGCCCACCTCAGTGCCGTCTCAAAGTTACTATCGCGCAGGGTTGGATCAGCCCCCTTTACGAGAAGGGTCTGGATAATGCCCATGTGTCCCCTTTCAGCAGCAACCATCAATGGCGTCCACCCAGATTTGTTCTGACAGTTAGCATTAGCCCCCCACTCTAAAAGAAGTTCCACGACAGGTTGATTCTCCGATTTTGCAGCCAACCATAGCAGCGTGTTGTCCTCGAAATCTTTACCGTTGGGGTCGGCCCCCTTATCAAGAAACAGCCTCACAATGGCCTCGCGTCCACATTTTACAGCCAGAACCATTGCTGCGTCACGGCCGTCTTTTGCTTCCATATCAGCACCCTTATCGAGCAGGAGCTGAATTGCAGCTTCTTCTCCCTGCTCCACAGCCCGCATCAGCGGGGTTTTACCCTCAAGATCCATGCTGTCAATGTCGGCCCCATGTTCGAGGAGTAGCTTGATGACGCGTTCATGTCCCCTTTCAGCAGCATGCGATAGCGCAGTCCGCCGGTTCATATCCTCGGCCCCCCCTTGAGCGCCCTCTTTGAGAAGTATCTGGACAACGTCTTCAAACCCCGATTCCGCGGCAAGCAAAAGTGGGGTCTTATCATGTCTATCCCGAGGCTCGATCCTAGCACCTCGACCGATCAGCAGTCTGACCATTCCCGCACGCCCCCGATCAGCGGCTACGGCTAAAGGTGTCTGAAGCCGCCAATCCACCGATTCGATATCAGCACCGTCGCCGAGGAGAAGCTCAACTATAGCCCCGTGCCCATGCGCAGCACCTAGTGACATTGGCGTCAGAACTGCCCCATGGCCCGACTCGTGGTTGGCACCCCGCTCAAGCAGGAGCTTGACCACATTCTCGTGTCCCTTATCAATCGCCGACAATAGGGGTGTCCAATGAGACGCTGTGTCACCCTTGGATTCAATGTCAGCACCATTGTCGAGCATAAACCCAACCAGGGTCGCATGCCCCGAATCTGCTGCGCAGAGTAATGGGGTCCGACCAGCAGCAGCATCCAGCTCCTCGATATTGGCACCATTATCGATAAGCAACCTGACCACGGCCTGGTGACCTGCATGCAATGCGCACCACAGCGGTGTCTCACTGTCCCAATGGTCCCTAACATCCATCCGGGCACCCTTCTTGAGCAACAGCCTAACCATAGCCTCGTCACCCCTTTTAGCTGCCCGCGCCAATGGGTTGTAATAATCCTGATACTTGGAGTCCCTATACTCTGTATCAGCACCGAATTCGAGCAACAGCCTCACTACGGCCTCGTGGCCGTGTTCAACAGCAGAAGACAGTGGCATCCAGGCATCTTTAGCTCTGGCCTCCATGTTGACTTGTTTGGTTTCCAACAAAATTCTGACCACCTTTTCGTGTCCAGCTCTCGATGCCAGAAGCAACGGTGTTTGGTATTGATCGTCTTGTGCGTCTACAAACGCCCCTGAATTCAGTAACAACCTCGCATACCGTTCGTGGCCGGACTCGGCACAGTATGAAAGTGCGGTCTTATGCTTCTCGTCCTGACTGTTCGGGTCTGCCTTCATCTCCAGAATGGCGCCGACGACCTCACTCCAATCGTTTCGGACGGCGAGAGGAAGTGCCGGCCGCAAGGACTCGGAACCAAAGTCTCCGGGTTTAACATGACACAAGTGGTACAGTGTATCCGCTCGTCTAGCGTCACGAATTGCTTGTATGAGACCATCGGCCATCGTTTTGGCTCGGGCAGGGTTGCGAAGTAAGTCTTGATCGGCCAGAGAGATTTTCTGCGCAATTCCTCGGTAACACTCAAGAATCTCGTTAACCTCTAGGTTGGCTTGGCCTACGTTGTAGTAGCGCTTGACCATCCACTCGATGCCGCGTATCCCGAAGTTCCTTCTCTCGTCGCCGGCTTGGGAAAGTGAAAACCGGTAGAGCTCGCCCGTTGCACGGAGAGCCGACACGAGGGCGTCTTGGTCACCGAGAATAATGTTTGCGCAGTCCTCGGTATAGCGAGAACCATGTTGCGTACATGCCCATCGCAATAAAGTCTGGGCTCGATCCCATTCCGATGCCTTGCGATACGCATCTGCAGCCGGAAGCACCAATGAAAGCATATCATCTGAAGAAGGAAGGGGAACTCTGCTGCCGAAAGCAGGCACGAGGCACCACAAGGCCTCCGAGGGAGATCCTATACCGTGGTCGATAAATGCCTTCTCAAAGATAGCGAGCGTAGCGTTTTCCAGTCGTGCCAAGCTGTTGTTCTCCGTGACGATTGTGTCGTCAACAGCCAAAAGATGGAGCATTGACGTCATAAGGGAAGTAAAGAGTTCTTGTGCGCAGAGATCCAAGAGCAAGCCTTGCGCTGGAACCGTCTGGACTTGAAGTTTGGCTGAAGGGTTGGTTTGCCGATTCATATTGCTGCTGATTAAGTCGTGAATGCAATGCCAACCACAAAGTCGCCGCATGTGGCTCCTATTCTGTGCCGAACCGTCACAGATTGGTTCCAAGCTCAAGTTGTTGCATTCTTGCCACAAAGCGGCAATGCCACGGCTGCTTCGCTCGGTGAGAGTCAGCCACTTCTGAGAAAGTGCCACCGCGTCTGTGCCAAGCCAAAGTTCCATTTCGCCCTGTTTATCGTCATCCAGACTACCCTTGTCGAAGCTAGCCGCAACGATCCTCATGGATTGGATGTCTTGGGCGAAGGACCTTCGCTGGTGGGAGTCGTCTTCGCTAACCACCCGCTCGTCCGAGGTCAGAGTCCACATCCAGAGACCGAGGATGGCTTCTATCTGCGCCGAGTCTATCCTCCAGTTGACTTTGGATGAGCTGGGCGGAAGCAGCGAGATCTCCACCGTCTGCCGGGAACACGATGCGTCCCGAACGCCAGTCGATGCGTCGGCTCGTATCCGAAGCGTAACGTCTTGGTTCACCAGTTGACGCCTCTTTGAAAGGCTGTCTGCCGCTTGACAGACAGCCTGGGAAAGCTGTACCGCCTTTGTCCGAACTTTGACTCGTGCGTCTTTCCAATTTTGGTGTTGCGACGGATGACTGAGAGCCGTATTCCCAGTTAGGTGAGCAAGTTGCTTTCGAATCCAGAGAAGATGCCGGCCGTCTATCAGGCTGTCGGCTCCGCTTGGAAGCTTCAAACTAGAAAGGGTTCCCGAGGGCTCCAAGTCGCCTGCTGGTCCACTCCTCGGAGTCCCAGCCTGCGTGGCGTCCTCAGACTGCCCCGTGGCGCTCCATAACGGCGTTGTCTCTTCCCCCCCCGCTCCGCCACCTTTCCTGGCCCATTTTCCCCTCTTCTCCCCCTTCACAGCCTTTCCTTTCTCGGAAATCTTGAAGGAAAGCCAGTCCAGTTCATGTCCAGCGACCATATCTGGCATAACAAGCAGCATATTGTCATTCCTGCCAAGACGTTGCATGCGAAGACACCCTCGCAGCGCGCTCATGACAAGGGTGGCGCCCAGCTGTGCCAACGAAACCCAGGCCCTCATTCCGCGGAGGCCGATGAACTGCATAATATAACCGACCAGTACAGCTAGGGTGGCCAAGAACGTGTAGGTTTCGAATTTCTCGTCAAGGTCCTTCCTCGAGGAAGTCCAGACTTGCAAAGGCTTTGCAGATGTACTGTCAAAGTAGACGAATGGATCGAAGCTCTGGTCCCCAATTACTTGGGGCCCAGGCTGGAGCCAGAGCAGACGCGGCTGGTGCGCCGAAGCGAGAGGTCCTGCACGCCGAAAGCGAACCTCGTGCGTAGTCTGCCCTATCAGAGCAGCACAAGACCACATTCCCCCGCACAAGAGGACGGTCCCCACGATAAACATGGCTGGCGCGTAGTCTCTCGATGCCGACGAGTCCGTTGCACTACTATTCCACTGAAGAATCCACACACCGGTGCCAGCCAGCGCGAGAACGCCAACCTGGAGGACTAATCCTGCCACTGCTATCGTGTAGAAGGCCCAGTCTGGCTTCTTGACGATACCAACATTAAGCGAGAGGTTGGGGTTAGGAGCGAACGCCGCGGCGGCTTTGCTGTCTTTGCTGTGCGGGACTTTGGTTCTCCCAAAAAGCCTTGATGTTGAACCATGCTCTTTTTCCCACCAACAATTGTCCGGATGTTCTGCGTATCCGAGATTGGCAAGGTAGTTTCTGAACAGGTCGACCTTTCCATCACGAGGCAAGTAGATCAGTTCGAGGATGTCGGGTTTGCCAAGCACGCGGGTGATGCCGCCTTTGTTGAACAGCTCGCATACATCGCGGCTCGTCGAAGAACACAGCTCTGCCTCGACGGCACCGTCGCCCTCCTGAGACCGGCCGATGAAGGCTCGGAGCGAAGGGTGGCCGCAAACGCGAATGGTGGAGACAATGGCGGTTATGATACCAATGGGCGCCATGGCAAAGATAAAGTAGTCGAGAAAGGAGGTGCTCTCGCTGAGGTACTGTTTCGTCATGGATTCGCCGAACAGGACGAGGAGAGGGCCGATGTCGGTCGCAAGGTTATTGGAGAAGTCGGACAGGTCGTCGGCGCAACGGACACGGACGCCAAAAATGGCGACGACGCATAGAAAGACCAAAATCCGTCGCTTGGCCATGCTCGCGCTTGCCCTAGGCGGTCTGGTAGCTTGAGTGGGCCGTTGTGGTTGGTCAGATCATTGTACGGTATCTTCGCTCAGCGAAAAGATCTGGGGAGAGGAGAACATCACCATAGAATTTTTAGCCCATTGCGGACCGCATCTGCAAAACAGTGGAGACGCACTACGTTGGGGAGCGACTGGTTGGGAGGCCTGCAATGGGGTTGGGGGCTGGTGATTCGGCGCCTTCTAGGCAACCACCGACAGCGCGGAGAACGCAAGAAAGCCTGCAACTTTTGTGAATGAGAATTGAGATTTGTGGTCCAATTTCTGGGCAGTCGGTTCTGCTCCCCGCCAACTTCCCCTAAATTCTGTCGTGGTGCATGTTTGCCCAAGGTCGCACCCGCCATCTTCAACACACCTGCTGCAACTTCTCTCCTTCCATCATAAACAGTCCAGCAAGGCTTCCAGTTCATTTTTGCCTCGTCACACATCACATCAGTACATTCCGTGCTTTTCTGTCGATATTCTTATGGATATAATGCTGCGGCCTTTGGGAATAATATTTGATTTAGGCTCAAAAGTTGTCTGGCAGCCGTCCCAAAGGCTCTGACGTCATGTCATGGCGAGATTTCGGCGTGGTCACTGTGCAGGGGCCCACAACCGAGGATGTACATCGACGCACACTGTAGGTACGTCGAAGCCAGGCCACCGCAGCCGCTGCCGCTGGCATACAAGCAGGCACGTGCGTCCTTGCGGTATTCGGGAGGGAATGGTTCACAGTCTAGATGGGACTAAAAGTTCCGGGAGTGCCGAAGGTTCAATACCTACCTACCTACGTAAGTACATAGTCAACTTGGGATGGGATGGGATGAGATGAGATGATGGCTCCAGGCTGTGGGAAAATGCCAAGTGGATGTTGCTGTGCCGTGCCGCATTGGTTTGGAGTTTTCTGACAGGCGTTTTTGTTCTAGCTGGGATTGGTGGAGGTGTTGGGGCAGTCGGTGTAACAATATTTTGTTGCATTCGCATTTTCTTTCATGCTTTTTCTGTCAAGGATCTTACCCTACAGGATTCTAAACTCCAAGGGGAAAGGCGCGGCGTGGCTTTTCTGTACGTTGCGCGGTACGCAGTAAGGGGCCCAAGGAGTTGGGTCGCACGTGCGCCAGTCTGACAGGTTACAACCTGGGTTGAAGTGGTTGTACTTTGCGGCACAGAATCGTCCAGTGACCCTACTCTGGCACCCTTTTGTCACTTTTTCAGGGGGAGGAGGTTGTGGAACAAAACAGGCCTCAGCCTCTTTTCCGTCTCGTCGATCACGTTTCCCCTTATTTTGTTCGACGCCCCCAGGCCAATACGCTCAGCTAGATAGGTAAGTAAGCCTTGCTGTGCACTAGCCTAACTGCGCCGCCAGCAAGGTCCTCGCTAGGTCGCAGAAACTTTCCCAGCTGTCGCAATGAAACCAATAGTCTCAAGAATAACATGTCCAACAGAGTCGGATCCCCCGGAAGGATGACACTTGACACGAACTTGGAATGTACAAATATTTGGGGGTGGCCCGAATGCATTGTCGAGAGAAAGAGAAAGAGAACATCACCAGTCCAACTTGAACACTTTCGTTTCCGGATAGAACAACAAAATGAAGTCAATCTTTTTGGGCGCATTCGCTGCTACCTTGGCTCTAAGCCATGCCTTTCCTTCCCCTTCGCTCTTTAAATCCCGCCAAGCCAAGCCCGACTTGAAGAACTGCAATGAAGCATTCTTCAACAAGGTCATTGCCGACAACAAACTTGGTGGAAAACTTGCGCCCAAATCACCTTATACGCCAGACACGGAGCCCTACGAAGGCACAGAGCGAGTTTTGTATTTCGCGAACCACGAAATCGGTCTTTCCATCGACGATATCTGTGGCGTGCGCGTCATGGTTACCGATAATATCGCTTTTGAGCTGTACCTACCCAACCCGACCAAGTGGAATAAACGGTTTTTAACTGTCGGGAACGGCGGGTTCGGCGGACGCACTAATCGCAAGGACATGTTTGCGCGGGCGGTCTACGACTGGGCGGCCATGTCCACTAATGTCGGACACGAAGATGCTTCTACCTCTCTGAAATGGGCTCATAACCAGCCCGGACTCCAAGAAGACTGGGCCTACCGAGCCATGCAAGCTTCCGTGCCTTACGCCAAAGCTCTTGTATCTGCATACTACGCCAACACTAAATCTCTCGGAAATTACTACTCGGGATGTTCCACCGGAGGTCGTCAGGGCATTCGCCAGATTGAAGTTGACCCAACCAGTTTCGACGGAATGCTCATTGGCGCACCGGCATGGAACATTAAGGGGTTTGTTCCTGTAATTTCGCGAATCGGTGTTCTCGCTGACACGTATAATCTCAAAAACACCCTCGCCGACTCTACCCTGCTCGGGCGCATCGCTCAAAAACTATTTGCGGTCTGTAACAGCCTCGACGGCTCGGCCGGGGACATGGTGATTCGCGATTCCGACGCCTGTGTCGCGGCAGTACGAAAGATAAGCCAGAACAGCACGGAATGGGCGGGAAACAACATTTCGCTCAAACAAGTCGAGGGAATACTCGCCATTGTCGGACAGGATTTCACCAACCCAAAAGCGCCGGGATTTGTGGGAGACCGGTTCGACATCACGGGGATTTACGACATGACAAATTCCGCATATCTTTGGGACAAGTCTCTGACGGAAAACTTCAACCAGCAGTTTGCGCAGTATTTCCTCGATGGGACAGTCACTACCGGAACACCGTTGGTTTGGGATGCCGACGATAATGGGGCCTGGTTGATTGGGAACATGACCAGCTGGGATGAGCGATTCCACGCGCAAGCCGACCCAGCCAAACTTGCCGGGGGATCCGGAGGTTACCAAGGAAAAACTATTCTTTACACCGGTACCGGAGACGGATTCCTCGCTACCAACGGAACGCGCCGCGCCTTCACCCTCGCGGGCGGTTCCACGAACCCTAACCTAGCGTATTTTGAAATCCCGGGAATGTCCCACTGCGTGGACTTTCAGACGGGAACCGGCACGAGCGTGAACCCACCTTGGTATATCGGGGGGGTAGGACTGCATTTGCCTCCGGGGAATGTGACCTATATGTCTCGAAAGGATTTGGTAAATGCACAGCATGATGCGTTAATGGCGTTGGCAGAATGGCACGAGAGCGGTCCGCAGGGAAAGAGGCCGGAGAGTTTGTTAGCCACGGCATTTGAACGGTGGGGTCCGGGAGAGTTGAAAGTCAGCAAGAAGAGACCGGTTTGTAGAGTGCCGAAACGGCAGACTCTGCTGTCGGGAGGAGAGGCGAGGGTCAATAATGAGACAGCGTGGTCTTGTCAGTAACTTTACCAGGGGGGGGTGTTTGTTTGTATATGTGGGGGGAGGGGTTGTTTTGTACATACGCGGGCACATACTAGATTGGATAGACAGAAAGAGCCTCAAGGCAAAGCACATGCACTCACCTATCCACAAGTCTGCCCGGTCTAAAGATGAGTGTTTGGCGGTAACCACAGATATCCCACGTAAAAACCTACTGCCTCCCTAGTTTATTAATACCCTAGTTTTAAAGCAACCGCACCCGCTCCTCTCTCGGAGAACAAGACTCCCAAGCCTCCGGCTCCAGCTGCCCAATCGCCAACCGCTCATACCCCTCTCCCGTATCCGATTTCGAAACTAGCATGACATTATAAAGCATCCAGTTTCGATCTCTATTTCCATTTCCACCTCCATTTCCATTTCCTCTTTCATTTCCTGTGGCAGAAGAAACCTTGGAAAGAGCTCCCTTCCATCCATTGTATGCTTCCCAGAGCCTTATGTCCTCTCCCCTAAAAACATAATCCAACCCCCCTTTTCCAAAAAGTCCGGATTCCGAAAGGCTCGGATACGAAGAAAGCAGCGTGGTGTCGTCAGATTGGATATTCGTTGCCGACAGCCTAAGCAGACGACAGCTCGGTAAGCGACGGAGGATAGTATCGGCGTCAATGCCATAAAACATTCCAACCGTCCTGCTGCCTTTCTGGGACGGTGTAGAAGTGGAGATGGAGATAACAACGACGGGCTGGCCCGGAGTGCGCGCGCCGCGCTTGTCGAAATGCGTGGCTGGATCAAAATATTCTCCTACCAGAGTGGTCAGGTGGAAATGTGACACTTCTCCAGCCTGTGCGGTAAAAGACAAAACGAGCCCAATCCCAGGCAGAGAAACCTCGTGGGTTCTTCTAACGTAGCGTTGATTTGCACCCCCCCAAATGGTCCATTCCCATTTTGCAGCCTGCCCGGTGCTGCCTACCGTGGCGGGTATATATTTCTTTCCCAGGACTTGGCGCTGTAGGTTTCGGTTTCGGTGTCGGGTGTCGGGTTGACCGCTCGTCTGTGCTGGAGCCTGTTCGGTTTCGGAAGTCGTAGGGTTTCGAACCGGTGAGTATTGCTCAATCTTCCAGTCTGTGACAAATGTCTTCAAATCAACCAAAGCATCGACATATGCGAGGTTATACGAGACCGGTCCAACCCAGCCTACCCACGACCATGACGGAAAAGGAGACTCTGACAAAGACCGGGGCTGAGGTCTCCTATGCATTCCACCCACGGGAATCCAAAGCAAAGCCCAATCAAACAATTCCTCAGCCAACCCATGCGTAATCGTCCATCCCGAATGCTGCTCCAAAGTCGCCGCAATCCCGGAAAACGCCGCCGTGACATCTTCGGGAAAAGTCAGCAGTTTCCACGAGTAATCCTGTATAACCTGAGCGTAAAACCGGAATGCCGCATCCCACTCTGCTTTCTCGACGTTTTTTCCCCAGTCGCGAACCGTCGACATGATGGTCAAGCTGAGGTCGATCTTCCCCGGAATTTGATAAAGGTTCTGGAATCGCGACGAGTTTGTCGCTGGTGGTTCTTCACACCACAGTTCCTTTTGACATTGGAAATAGACTTGTTCATCGAGAAAACAGAGGCATCTCGGAGATAAATGTCTCTCCTGAAATGTCCAAGCCCGAGAATTGTACAATGACCGATCAACAGCTTTGAGCACCAGCGCCGGACGCGCCGGGCGATTAAGCTGGACACTATTTGAAGAGTTCCAAGGCCGTAGCCAACGAGATTGGCTCTGTACCCCCGGAAGAAGAGACTCGGCGTTGTTGCTGCTGGCGGCAACGATAGTGAGAACAGCACTGGTGTAAATGGTAGCCATATGGGCGATTTGGAAATGCTTAATGGCAAAATCGTCCTGCGGGATACACAGGGCATCCACCCAGAGGAAACGTTCTCCCATGGAACGGGCGGCGGTGATGGCGTCACGAATCGTGTTGGGCAGTTCTGTGACCGGAAGTCCGTTTGGTTGAAGCAAGTCGGGAAGAGTCGCGGTGGTGGTTTGAAATTGCTGAACCTGGCCCCAAACATAGCTTAGCGCTACATAGCGGGTAGCGGAGGTTGCTGGGACGAGACAGTGGTTGAAAACGTCGACGAGGAGAGTATCGATGACTTCGGGTGCTTGGATTCGCGGGGCGCAGTCTTCGCCATGTTCGTTTTCACAGGTGCGAAGCCAAAGCCTGGCAAGTTCCCAATTAAAAGTATCTGTTTGGGGGGTCTGTTCGTCTAGTTCGTCCATATTTGACAGGATTTGATGCCGGAGTTGCAATATCGGGAAGGCAGGTAAACTTGGAGCGGGGAATGTTTGGACTGGAACCTAACGGGCAGATAAGCCAAACCCCAAATGGGACTCTTAAGGCTCGCGAACGGACGAGCATCACGTGGTTACACTGTCCATGTACGCTGCAGGCTGCAGGCTCATTCCCACAGGAACCAGTGTTTCCGACAGCCTCCAGACTGTCCTCAGCATGTCACAAAAAAATTTTGATCCTCTCGAAATTACTTTAACAAACTTGGATATTTCTCCTCTTTTTTTTTCTGCCTTTAATCATTTTTCAGCCTTTTCAACTGAGACTTTAACACTACCGTTATCAACAAGATATTCTCGCCACGAATAAAATGACATTCACTTACGGTCCCCCCCTCCCGTCTCACTCCATCCGGCTCCTCACCCTCCATCCCGGCCGCGGTGCTCTCCGACTCACCTTGACCACTCACCATCTCTCGCATCTTCCTGCCTACGAGAGTCTCTCTTACGCATGGGGTTCACCCCGTCCTGCGCATTTAATATTCATCAACTCGACCCCCCATTTCATTCCCGTAAACCTCTTCCACGCCCTCTGTCAACTCCGTCGCAATTCTCAGAGTCTCCCAATATGGATCGACGCGCTCTGTATAAACCAATCTAGCAATGTTGAAAAATCCATCCAAGTGCGCATGATGCGTCAGATTTATGCGAGGGCAAATCACGTGCGCATCTGGTTGGGAACTGCTGGAGAAAACGACGCGGCCGGTCTGGAATTACTGAGAAAAGTACACGCTCAATGTGGTGGAGATGAGATAAAGCCAGATCAGCTCGAAAAAGACTTTTCCGCTTTGGAAGTCCTTGGATTGCCCACCCTCGAAGACAACTCTTCTTGGAAAAGCCTCGCGGGGATTCTATACCGTCCGTACTTTACGCGAATCTGGATCGTCCAGGAACTACTCGTCGCGAGGGGATATACGTTTTTACTAGGGGATTGGTCGGTTGATGGGGAAGTGGTTTTGGGCGTGGCGGGGGCGTGTGAGCGGTATAGGTGTGTCTACGATGCCATCGGTGTCCACGCGGCGGTTTTTGTGAACCGGAAAATTCCTATTCCTAATCCTGGAGACCTCCTAGAGAGTGCAAAAGAGGTGGAAAAATCCATGGCTGTTACCCCGTCGATTAAAATCCTCTGGTTTTTGCGCTTCACGCTCGCCGAAGCCGGCGGCATCGCCATGTTAGAGTTATTAAACAACACACGCACCTTCCAAGCCACCGATCCACGAGACAAAATCTTTGCGGTAGTAGGGCTTGCAAGTGATTTGGACCCGGCCTTTGTCGAGACATTTGTGGATTATGAAAAGACGCTCGTGCAAGTGCAGACCGAGTTGGCAGTTTGGTTTCTGCGGCAAAACCGGAGAGCGGCGACAATGTTACTATCGTACGTGGAGGCGGTGGGGCATTCAGATCTTTTGCCTTCGTGGGTTCCCGACTGGACAGGCGAGGGTTTATCGCAGTGCAGTTTGGCGGCGACGTATTATTCCTATGAGGATTTCATGGCGATGCCCAACCCGGTGGTCAACCGGAGGATTATTTCCAACAGTGTAAGTTTCCCTCTCTCTCTCTCTTTTATTTTCTTTTCTTTTTATTTTTTTTGGTTTTGTTTTTGTCTAAACCGGATGTGATGTGCACTGACAAACAAAAACAGAGACTAAAACTCGACGCTCTCATTCTCGACCAGGTCGCCGAAACCATCAACCAAGTTCCGTACATGACTTCTTCCCCGTTTCTTGTCGATTCGCGAGTCATGGCACAATGCACGCAGGAGATGGAAGACTGGGACGATGCGTGCTGGGATCTCGTCACCCGTTCAGTTTCCTCTTCATCATCAGAGATAGATACAGGGAGAGGGACGCGGACAGGGACAGGAACATATGTTCCGACAGGAGAACATTTATACGAAGCCTACTGGAGAGCTTTAATTTTCGACACGGACCCAGAACAGCGCGGCCAGCGAGCGTCTCCGGGATTGAAAGACGCCTATGAAGCTTGGGTTTCGAGCTTTGCTACCTCGAATGAGATTACCAGGCTGAAACTCTCCCAACCAAATCCCCCTACTCCTGAGTATCAACAACAGTTAATTGGCGTGAGTCTCCGCCTGGGAATCCAATCGCAAGCTGGATACCCTTTTGAGACTGCATTTCAGCAATATACCGCAGGCCGCAAGTTTTTTGCCACAAAACGGGGGTATATAGGTTGGGTATCTGTGGCAACGCGTCCGGGCGATTTTGTGTGCTATTTGGAAGGGAATCCGCTTCCTTTTGTTATCAGACGGTGGGAAATGCAGGGTTACAAATTGGTAGGGGATTGCTACCTCCATGGCTTAATGCGCGGTCCGGAGAGAGAAGGGGAGGGCATAGGGGTGAAGAAGATTGTGTTGTTTTAAGAGGGGCGGTGGTTGCAGGTGCAGATGCAGGTGCAGGTGCAGAGTGACGTGGGTTAATTGTGATGGTGGAAAAAAGAATTTGTAAAATCTTAGTTTAGTGGAAGTTCAGTAGACTGATATCAACCCGGGAACGCATCCACCCCGTGAGTTCAGTTACCTACCCGAGGCTGAGCGAGAACGAATGATTTCCTCCACAAACGCTCTTTTGCCTATCCAGCGTTCACTCGCATAAACTTGCTTTAAATGCTCACAGGCCAGGGTGAAATATCTCCCCTCGAGGGAGATGACAAGTTCTTGGACTGCCAGCCACATTCTTTCGCCCAACGCATCCTCTGCCGTTTTGATCTCTGCCGTTTTGGTTAGCGTCGAGTAGATGAGCGAGTCCCTCGCTTCTGAGCTCAGGCCCTGTATATTTCGCACAAGGGTCCTTGTTCCAAATTGGTTCCCGCTTCGAACTAGCTGCTCTAGGATCAACTTGGACACTTCAGCGCGGTCTTTATCCTCTATTCCATCTTGTAGCAGAATCTGCACGGCGTGGCCAACTTGGCTTTCCGCCGCCTGGAGAAGTGCATCCCTACACATTTTCTTCCGGACAAGAGGGCTGATTCCCTTGTCCAAAAGCACAGATATCGCCGTGGCTTGGCCGGAAGCCGCCAATCGCGAGAGAATAGGCGGTCCTGGTTGCATCCGACGGGATTGATACGCGCAAAACGAGGTAGAGGCAGCAGAGTTTGGGAGTACATGTAACCTTCCAAAGGTTTGTGCCGAATTAGAGAACAACTGACGTTTGTACACATCTCCCACCCATTTCAGAAAGAGGACAACGGGGCGGTTGCGAGCGCAAGGCAGATATGCAAGAGTAATCGCCCCGACCGGATCGTGTATGACGGGTACAGTTAAATGGATGCCTTGACTGCTGGTTGTAATGATATTCGTAGTCCATGCTTGTTCTCCAGAAGTAGCAGAAGCACAAGTGACAGACCAAGCATAACGAAAAACCTCGGGGGAAGTTGCCAGCAGGCTCCCGTCATAATCGGCGTAGTCCTTGTCGGTTTGGGGATCCCATGCCAATATCGTGTGATCTCTCGGAAAGATTTTGATAATTTCCTCCTGGAGCCGGAGAAAGGCGTTATACCGCTCGCCATAGAGCAGCGGCATGTTCACGCCAAACAAGCCCATCAGCGAGTAGGCTCGATCTTCGATTCTGGTCGTAACCCGGTCAGCCGCCCAGGACATGCGCTGGGCAACGCTGGCAGTATGAATATCTTTGCCGTGGAGAATGACGCCTGGGATCCTAGTTCGGGCGGTAATATGCTCCCAGAGACTCAGCTTCGTGCCGACCTCGTGCCAGTCCTCGTTGAGGAATACCACCGCATGGGGTGCAAGAAGCTCCTGGAGGGTCCATCCACGATTGAACCACTGGCTAAATTGGAATTCATTCCACTGTTGGGAATCCTCAAGCTCGCAACCCATCCGCCAAGCCATGTTCCGACCATGTTCGCTGATATCAACGAACTTGGCGGGGGTGACTGGTCGCCAAGTCGATGGCAAGTCGGCCAGGTAGACATAACAGACGGTCGACTCCTCATACCAGCGATACATTGAGTTGATCGCCTCGGAGAGTTCAGCGCTGTCGCTCTTGTTAATGCAGCACGTGTCGATCCAGGCCCAGCGGATTCCAGCTTTGGCAGCGGTGGCGCAGGTCATTTGGATCTTGTAATAGCCCGCCTTGGTCTTGGCCGTGCCATTTTCGAGATCCTGGAAAAGCACTTCATGTTGGCCCCAGCGATGGGAGAGAATGGCGTAGGAAGGGGGGTCACCTTCGAAAGTATGGAGGGTGAGGGTTACGGTGCTCAAAAGGCGCATCGTTGCGAGGGGATTGCGTAGATGTGACGTCAAAACTGAGCTCAGGCAGGCGCGCAGGACTAACATTAGCCACGTGCCCGAGGATGTTTGGGGCTGCACAAAAGTCACGAGACGCAACACCGCCGATTGGTGTTTTCAACTCTACCAAAAAGGGCCGTCTCTCAAATTGTCTTCTCTCCGTTTTGTGATGTTGGGGACTATCTAAACCCACACTCATTGCTCCCAGGCACTAGACCCCGCCCGCAGCAGTTATCGCTTTACATAAGGTATCTACTGGGCAGTTGCAGCTTCAAATACGGACTACTTTCCTACCAAAAGCTACCTAAAAGGCCAGTTCAAGGCTGGGGTCTCTCTGGGAGCTAGACACTTTGAAAGTCTAAAAGCCAGTCTGAATCATAATGGAATCTGCTCGTTTACAAGCCCGGCGCTTATGTGCCTCTCTCAAGTTACACAACCATTGATTTGCATCCTTCGCGATCGCCCCAGCCTCATCAATCTTGGCCCCCTACCTATCAAAGACTGAATTTTCGTCTGCCTGAAAAGCGACAGGATTTTGTGCCACAGACTTTGCTCGTTCCTACACTCAAAAGAACCCGGGCCGCCAAGGTGCGCACCAACAACCGGGTCGGGTCTGTCTCAGGATCTAAATACAAAGCCCTGACCTGAAGAGAAGAAAAGGCTTGGGTAGCATGAATGGCAGTGCATCGCCTCCCAACACGGCACACGGCACAGGCCACACGTAGGAAGCCTCGTATATCCTAGTTGGACGTTGGCGGTCGGAATTCAACTTATTCGAGATAAAAAAAAATGAATTTGTTAGTATTTAGTATATAGGGTCCTGACCACACTGCAAAGGATCAACACTTTTTTTTTTCCCAGCCTATGGTGAATTTTTCTCTTTATGGAGATCACGGGAGAAAGTTTTCATTCCCTTCAATTTTTTCATTTTTGGAACTGTGATATGGCAGTCTCGACTCGGAACCATTCATAGACAAGACTTTTCTTCGACACTCCCTGATATCGAATTTCCACAAACCTTCATTACAGACTGTGCTCATAATGAAGCAACCCCTTCAACGCCTCTCGCTTGCTCTCCTCTTCACCCAATGTCTAGCTCTACACATTCCTTCCACATTACCTCTTCAACACAACAACGCGTGCCCTAGAAAAGTCATCGGGTCAGGCGTAAAACTGCGAATTTTACCCACAGGAGATTCCATCACCGTCGGCTGGCTTAGTGACGACCACAATGGATACCGAGAAAAACTACGTCAAAATCTAGCCAACAACAACAACAACTACGAAAATGTCGTCTTTGCGGGGACAGAACGGTACGGAAACATGGAGGATGCATACCACGCTGCGTGGTCGGGAAAGACGATTCAGTTTATCAACGACCATGTTGATGCCGCGCTGGAGCAGAGACCGAATCTTATTCTCCTCCACGCTGGCACAAATGATATGAACATCAACCTCGGGGTATCTGTGGAAGGTCGTGATCCGTCGGCAGCGGCCGAGCGACTTGGGAATCTCATCGATAAGATGGTGCAGAAATGTCCTGATGCGGTTATTCTGGTTGCAGTTATTATTAATACCTGTCGAGCGGACCAATCACCGCAGTAAGTCCAGTCTTTCCTTATCCTCCACCTTTCTTTGATTTCCTCCCTTTTTTTTCTCTTTTCTCTTTTTTTTTTTTTTTTTTTAAATTAAATAAAAAAAAAACAAAAAATATTAAT
>Ga0247765_1000215_pt1 | contig 46541 bp, 37 predicted proteins | sample UWRJL106311C6_FD_179949 | JGI IMG/M metagenome (GOLD analysis project Ga0247765, IMG submission 179949) | Plant litter microbial communities from Arlington Agricultural Research Station in Wisconsin, United States - UWRJ-L106-311C-6 | ecosystem: Environmental > Terrestrial > Plant litter >... | reverse complement strand
CAAAGCCAAGTGGAAGGGAAGGGGGGAGCAATGTGGCAAGCACATTGCCGCGCCGAGGCGATTGCCAAACCATCTATCTGAACAAGGAAGGGTATGGGAATGAGCTGGGGGGCGATGAAATTATCCCCCATTTCCATTGAAATACGTACCGGTAATTCGAACACGCCAGAACTAACTAACCTATTGTGAGTGGAGTCTGTACTTTTCATTGTGTTCTCCCAGTGCCAGTTCTCTGCCTTTCCTCTCCTCCTCTGTGTCTGTGCTTGTGTTTGTGTACCTCTTCTTTTTTTGTAACCAAAAGGCCCCTCCTCCTCCTCCTGGGGTTTGGTTGGGGGGGGGGGAGGCCGGTATGATTCCTGTACCATTTCGTCCCATCTCTCAGTCAGATTTTCTTCTTGTATTTTTATTTTTATTTTTAATTTTTTAGTGGCATTTCTGTTTCACAATATCCACGTGGCTTTTATTCTCTACATAATACCATACCATATCATCCCATGGTAGTAAGTCAGATGATATTATCTTGGCCGCGTGTGTATGTGTGTGTGTGTGTGTTGGTGCAAACCATCCGGCCGGCTGGCCGAGTGAGTCATCGCCGAGTCTTGGATGGTTTTTTTACTGGGGCATGGCATGTCAAAACATGTGTGTATGTAATGCATCCCGCAACAAACAAACAAAACAAGTTGGCGCTAGTTCCAGCCAAACAAAAAACAAAAACAGTCCGAGAGGCTGGGTTCCCGTTTTTCCCCATCTTTTTTGTTCTTTTGCCGTTCTGTCTCGACCTCAACCCCAACAATGGGCAGGCAGCCTGGATCTGGATCTGGGGTCAGGGTTCGGGATGAGCAGGGTGAAGCACGTGCCCGGGATTGTTCAGGCGGGAAAGTGATCAAGTGACTTTGATAGCATGGTGGCATGGCAATGGTAACGGGCCGGGGGTAGGTAGAAAGACAAAGAGACTTTCTCCCAACCGCCCGAAAAAAAAAAAGGTTTTTGCCTCCTGTTCCGGGAGATCCGGTGAGAAGGCAAGAAGGAACTGCATCAGGGTGAAACGGCTTCGTCAGAGACAAAATGGATTCGTGTTTGTGACGGCTTCGCCGGCAGATGCTAGAAGCCATTCACATAGCTTCACCGTGGGACCTGTGTGAGCGTGACGGATGCAATACAGCTAGAAGCGAAATTGGCGTCCGGTCGCGTGCACTCTATTCATGTGTTATAGACGCACAGACGTGCTGACAACAGTATGAATTCATTTTTATTTGCACGTAGTACTTGTGACTCATGGACGGGTACGTTTTCCCCAAGCCGGTTTTGGATTTTCCCGATCCGAAGAGCCGCGCCCGAATTTGGGACACCATGCAGCCCAGAACTGGGACGCAAATGTGTCATCACCTCTCCGCTGCTGACAGCGGCATCATCAACCGCACCACCAACCGCACCACGACCGCAATGGCGCTAAATCTTGCTGTGCACAAACGCGTTCTGATTCAAAGCATAATCGACAGTAACCTATAAGATGGTGGTGGTCCTAAAGATGACGAGATAGCAGATATAGCTGGCTGTTCCTCCCGCGCGGTACGCCGCATTCGATCGAACCTACTTCACTTCGGCACGACTACCGCACCGCCAAATGGCGCCGGCCGACCCAAGACCATCGCTCCTCCTGTGCTAACTGCTTTATATGATTAGTTTTTCTTTAACCTATGCATGCGGCTAGAAGATATGGCTGCCTTCCTTCGAGATGAGTTTGACGTCGAAGTGATATGTTTCAGTATTAGCAGAGTATTGAGGCAGGCCAAGTAGTCGAAGAAATGCACGCAAAATGTTACGTACGAGCGCAACTCCGATCTGCGGGACGAATATATGTATGAGATATTTTCCCTTCGCTCCGAATAGCTGGTATTTATAGACGAGATAGGTGTGGATAAAAGTATCGGAACCAAGTGTAAGGGTTGGGTTCCCTGCGGAAAGCGACCCCGTTAGATTAAGTGATTTTATAGAGGACGGAGGTTCCAGATCCTCCCGGCCTATACTAAAGATGGCGTGATATATTTTTGGGTGTATAAAGGTTTGACTGATGCCGAGATATTCGAATGCTTTATTGAAATACTGCTCCTATATTGCGGTAAGTGGCCTGAGCCCCGGTCTGTCCTGGTTATGGATAACGCTTTATTTTATTACTTAGAGAGAATATAGCAGATATGTAACGATATAGGCGTCGTACTGCTCTATTTACTACTTTACTCGCCCGATTTAAACCCAATAGAGGAGTTCTTTGGAGAGCTGAAGATATATATAAGGTAAGTTTGGGATAAGTATATTGGCTTTATTAGGGCTGATTTCCCCTTTTTTTTGGAGGAGTACGTTAAGGTCGTAGGTGTAAGGAAGATAAGTACGAGAGGTTATTTCCAACGAACTGGAATCTCTATTGATAATGAGCTGTTAGAATGAAAAGCTAGTTGATGCTTTGTCTATGTAACAAATATACTCTACTATTAGTTTTTAGGACGTACTATACTAATTAAGAAAAATTGTAACATTACGAATAAACCGCCGTGCCACTCCCTCTAATACTCCGCTATTGATGTAGAACTGAGTATTGTTGTCCCGTGAATGAGCTTAAAATCAAAACCTCTATTTAATGTAAAGTTGAGGGTTAGCCGGTACTGTTGCTTTTAATCCTCGCGCCTAACCTTAGAACAATGCCATTTACAGTAAGCTACTACGGCATCCTCCCGAAACCCAGGTATAGTAATAGATAGTGGAGGCGGTTGGGAAGTACGTATTAGGCTAGGCCCAGAGAAGTGTGGATTAGTTACGGGTGGGTTAGGGAGGGCTGGGATATAATTATTAATAACTATGGGTTGGCCGGATGCGTACGAGGCCGAGTCTCGTCGCTTCCGCTTACGGTTTAGATATTATTGGTCCTCGGTATAAAGCTGTATTTGGATATCCTACGGAACGTTATTATGTCTCTCCAGTTTGCAACCTTACTGTACGGACTTGGTAAGATTCCTTAAGTAGTGACCTATGAGTTTGTAATGCTTTTTGGAATCGGGATCCTGCTAGTAGTAGGGTCCCCAATTGTACGGGGGTTTTAGGCACCTAAAGATAGTGTATACCTGCCTCTAGGCGTCCGGCGTACCGGAAACCACCTGCTCTATATCGAGTCGAATATCTCTCTCGGTAAGCTGAGTAATAGTAGCCCCCTGTTTAGCGGTACGGGCCGTTTTCCCACTTTTTATATAGTTAAACGAGACGTTAACCTGTAAGGTTTTACCAATACGGAGTAGGTGGCTTTATGATTGGAGTTGCTTCTCCACTACGGGCTAGTCAATTTGCAACTCTTTGAAGTACTTTATTATATCCCTCTCGGAGCGGTCGTTTACGGAGATGGTGATCGTCGTTGAATTGGCGCTATACGGTTTGCCCTTCGACTGCGCGATATCGGCGATCTTGGATGCCAGCTCCTGGTTCCAGAAGTCGCTTGGTGCCACAATGAGGTTTTCTTCGGTCTGCTTGGCCGCTGCTCTCTTGTTTAGTATCAACTTTTATTCCATGATGTAGCGTATGTAAGTGGGTGGGTATTCTGTATATGACTGGCCTGGGACCCAGTCCTCATATGGTACGAACGGGAGGGTGTTGCGAGCAGGTCGTAACTCGCTCCGCTGCGGCAACCTCGCGCCACGAACTGGCTGTCTCGCGGAACTAGGATGAAGTTGGTGTTGCGGCTCGTCGCCGCTGGACCAATCATTTGCGGAGTCGTCTGAATCCATTGCCCGAAAGGTGCAGAGCGAAGGCAGATCGTGCGTGAGTGGCAACGTCTGCTCTCCCGCGAAGGATGACTTACCGAGCCGGGAAACAGGACCCGTCTTCGGCATTAATCACGTGATAATCCACCTGACTTATCAGCACACATCCAAGCCATTACCCGCAAGCAAATTCGCCTCCGTCGTATTACATGTGGCGTCAAGAGAACTGAAGCTGTTTATCTTCTCAAAGCAAACTACGTAATCATCTCGACATCGATGGAAAATGATAGAATTTCCATAGTATCTATAAAGCAACCTATCCTCCCGAACCCTTCTGGTGTCAAGCTAGGAAAAAGAAATAAGAGGATGAAGGGAAGAGAGTTGAAATGTACTAAACATCTCGTGAGAAGCCGATGGCAAAGACTCGTCCCGATGAACAGCCGATGTATATCATCCGCCCTTGGACGGCAGAACAGCTTGGGCGGTACTCCGGTGGTAGCCACAGCACGTTCCGGCCGTTACAGACAATCCATGTTTCGTCCTCTCCCAAACTATACCCATATCTCCCTGAATTATCCAGAGAGAAGGCGAAGGCGACCGAGCTAACTAAGGGGCTATGGCCTTTGAGCGTTTGTAGGCATCCTCCCGAGGCGGCATCCCAGAGCTTGACAGTCTTGTCGTCGGAACCCGACGCGAGCCGCTGGCCGTCCGGTGAGAAGGCGACCGACCTAACCGAGTTGCTGTGGCCTTCGAACGTCTGTAGGCATTCCCCCGAGGCGGTATCCCAGAGCTTGATAGTCTTATTATCGGAACCCGACGCGAGCCGCTGACCATCTGGTGAGAAGGCAACCGACCTAACCGAGCGGCTAGGGCCTTTAAGCGTCTGTAGGCATTCTCTAAGCGTCTGTAGGCATTCCCCCGAAGTGGGATCCCAGATCTTCACGGTCTTGTCGTATGAACCCGATGCGAGCCGCTGGCCATCTGGTGAGAAGGCAACCGACCTAACCGAGCCGCTAGGGCCTTTAAGCGTCTGTAGGCATTCTCTAAGCGTCTGTAGGCATTCCCCCGAAGTGGGATCCCAGATCTTCACGGTCTTGTCGTATGAACCCGATGCGAGCCGCTGGCCATCTGGTGAGAAGGCAACCGACCTAACCGAGCCGCTATGGCCTTTAAGCGTCTGTAGGCATTCCCCCGAGGTGGGATCCCAGATCTTCACGGTCTTATCGTCTGAACCCGATGCGAACCGCTGGCCATCTGGTGAGAAGGCAACCGACCTAACCAAGTAGTTATGGCCTTTAAGTGTCTGTAGGCATCCGCCCGAGGTGGGATCCCAGATCTTCAGGGTCTTGTCGTATGAACCCGATGCAAGCCGCTGGCCATCTGGTGAGAAGGCAACCGAGTTAACCGAGCCGTTATGGCCTTTAAGCGTCTGTAGGCATTCCCCGGAGGTGGGATCCCAGATCTTCAGGGTGTTGTCGTATGAACCCGATGTGAGCCGCTGGCCATCTGGTGAGAAGGCAACCGAGTTAACCGAGCCGCTATGGCCTTCAAGCGTCTGTAGGCATTCCCCCGAGGCGGGATCCCAGATCTTCACGGTTTTGTCATATGAAGATGCGAGCCGCTGGCCATCTGGTGAGAAGGCAACCGACCTAGCCGAGCCGCTATGGCCCTCAAGCGTCTGTAGGCATTCCCCCGAGGTGGGATCCCAGATCTTCAGGGTGTTCTCTTATGAACCCGATGCGAGCTGTTGGCCATCTGGTGAGAAGGCAACCGAACTAACCGAGCCGCTATGGCCTTTAAGCGTCTGTAGGCATTCCCCCGAAGTGGGATCCCAGATCTTCACGGTGTTGTTGTATGAACCCGATGCGAGCCGCTGGCCATCTGGTGAGAAGGCAACCGAACTAACCGAGCCGCTAGGGCCTTTAAGCGTCTGTAGGCCTTCAAGCGTCTGTAGGCATTCCCCCGAGGTGGGATCCCATATCTTAACGGTCTTGTCGTCTGAACCCGATGCGAGCCACTGGCCATCTGGCGAGAAGGCAACCGAGCTAACCGAGCCGCTATGGCCTTCAAGCGTCTGTAGGCATTCCCCCGAGGTGGGATCCCATATCTTCACGGTCTTGTCGTATGAACCCGATGCGAGCCGCTGGCCATCTGGTGAGAAGGCAACCGAAACAACCCACTTGTTATGGCCTTCAAGCGTCTGTAGACACGCATTCCAGTCGGCTTCTATTACTCGCTTCGTACTGAGCCAGTCAGGCTCTTCCGCCTTAAATTTCATTTTCACCAAGCTACACGTTGGTGCAAATACGAGGGCTGAAGCGTATGCTTGAAGAGGAGCTTGCTCAACTATCCATCTATAGGAGAGAGTGAACCGATGTGCATCTCGAACAAAGGCTGTTAATTTTCTTTGATCAGTAAGCCCCTGTATCTTATTAGTATAGCTCTTTGGCGTTGACAACTAATACCCACAAGTAGGCCCTCAAGTCGTCTTATAGCAATGATACCCTCCGACATAGCCCGGAGTAGACTGAGAGCTTCGAGCCAGTAAAGATACTTCTTCTCAAGGAAGGTCTGGACCGCATCCAGTGTATTGTATTGCGGTATGTCTTTGTCGGAAATCGAGTCGCGGAGATGGTCAACCCAGAAGACGCACGAGTACCGAACTGTGGCCAGCGGGTCTGAAGATGGCGTTTGAACCTGGTCGATTGAGAATCCTGGTGCCTTCAAGTCGTACATGTCGCGGCGCAAGACCGTAGACATTGCATTGAGTGACTTTAAGAGGATGATGTGGTTTACCCCTTCCACCCCCCGAGGAAAGAACCAGTTGAGAGCGTCTCGAGAAGCTTGGTGCTTGGCCTTGCCCAGCAGAAAGTCCTTGGCGGATTGGTGGACAAAGTAAACGATTTGTTCTCGGAGGGTCAAAAACGAACCGCAGACCTTGACAATCTCTTCTAAGGATTCCAGATCATCTGCAATATCTTCTGGCATCTCGACAAGAGCAGTAAGTTCCTGAAGTGTGATGGGTCGGTGAACAATCGTGGCGACGGCAAGTATTCGCTTGCAGAGATCTGCGTCCTCGGATTGACGAATCTGCTTCATCATTTGCGCATATAGAGAATCTAGCCCGGGCGGAAATGTGCGTAACTTGGCCAGGGTGTGACGCTTCCGAACCTTGGGGTCTGCAAGTGCTTGACAGGCCAAGGCAACCCAGAGAAAGGTGCCGTTCGCGTTCGAAGAGAGATAGTCATGTACAGTATTCTCTATCGTGCTGTCGTATCGCTTCAACTGTGACAGGTACATGACCTTATGGCGAATGAATGCTTTGACGGCAGCGGTGACGGATCCAGCGTTCAGCTCGAGGCTAAGCCTGGAGTGTTGCGCGACAATTGCCAGCTGTTCCTCAATCTGCACCCAATTGCGACTGGAGACAATCCACTTGACACGAGCAGACATCGATGATATCTGGACGATCAAACTGAGAAGCTTGGATTGGTCTACCACACATTCGTCCAGGGCATCAATCACCAAGTAGGTGACCTTTAGATTCGGATCTTTTAGCATTTCCCGTAAAGACTTCGAAAGGGCGATCCATGCCATTGCATCATCAGAGGGGTATGTGTTCTCCGGCAGATGTGAGAGGAGACGGGGTTGTCGGCGGGCAAGCAGGTAGACTAATCCTCGCAGCACAGCGGTTGCGTTGTTGATATGCGAGTCGGTGGCTTCGCAGAAGAAGTACGCCAAATTGCCACCGTCAGCGGTAATAGGCCCCTCTATCTCGTTGATGATGCCGCATAGCAACATAGTCTTGCCTTTACCAGGGTCCCCCTTGATCCAGAGCAGGCGATTCTCGGGGAATTGGTGCCATCGTTTGAAGTCGGGGTTGTCGAAGATCCAGCGATAAGCATCAGCCAGCAAACCACCTCTTTTCAGCTCGATGCGCTCTTTCTCAACGCGTGGGTCACGCGGGCCAGCGGACCACAACTTTGATAAGCAAAGGTAATTCTCGTCAATCTTATCTCGTAGCCGCTTCGAGGCCTTTTCTTTTCCTTCGCCGTATAGGACCGGTATGTGTACGTCGAAGATGCCGAACAGAGAGTACACCTTGTCTTCCTCGTACTTTGTCTCGCGCTTCTCGATCCATGCCATCCGTTCGTCAACGCTGAAATCAGACAGGGGGTTGCCCTGGAGGGCTCTGAGGGGAATCCCCGTCCTATTATGAATTTCTTTCTCCAAAGACTTCTTGTCTCCTAGAAACTCGCCTTCTCTGGAGAAGAATTCGACGACCGTTGGGGCAATAAGCTCTTGGAGGGTCCATCCTCGGGTGAACCATTTGCTCTGCTGGATGTCCGGTTTCCACCCAGGGCCGTCACCCTCCTGATGGGTTGAGACGTCCGCTAGGTAGACGTAACATTTCGCCGCGCCGCGGTACCAACGAAACATAGAGTTGAGAGCGTGCTGAAGCTCGACACCGTCGGACTTGTTGATGCAGCATGTATCCACCCAGAAGAATTTCAGCCCATCACGTTCAGCTTGATCTCCGCAAAATCGAATCTTAGCGTAACCTGCTTTGTTCTCGCCTTTACCGTCCATCAGGTCACTGAAGAGGACCTCCTCGTCGCCCCATGTGTGTGAAAGTATCGCATACAGCGGAATCTTGTTGCTTGGGAGGTCCTCCGTCAACCGGAACCCGCCGGTATCGTCGCGTTCCAGCAGTCGCATTGTACAAGACCGCCAGGCTCAGCTCTCTCGGCAGCTATCCAAACTTTGCGGCGGTGGGAAATGGCGAGCAGGCGCCCGATCGGATGGCTAATGTGCGCGGGACTACAACCAATCAGCAGCTGAAACTGTCTTAGCTGCCAGACAGACGAGAAGTACCTACCGTAAGCAGCTTCCGAGATGCGTAGCGTGAATCTCGGTCGGTGATTGAGAACGTCGAATGTGGTTATCGTCGTCGTCAAGTCGCCTTTGCCCAACCCCGCACGTTGGGCGTTTTGTCCGCGTGGCGTCTGTCCGCGACGCGCCAATCGCGCATAATTTGAAGCATCGCCATTGGCGGTATTTCCGCTAGTGTGAATCAGAATTAAGTCCCTCTGAATTGGAGTCTCGCGATGCCGCAGAAGCTGCTATGAGAAGGTGGAAATTCGTGACGAGCGCGCCAGAAATGCATGATGCAAATTGTCTGAGATGGGTGAGGGGAAACCCGCGGCGAGGGAGAATGCCAAGCCTGCTTTCGGGGAGTCACCAATGGATCCGTACTTGAGTCAGTGCCTGGCAGTACCCTCAATGTGTCATTGCACTGTGAGAAATCACGTAAGCGTCGGTGCAAGCCCTATTTACTTGATGCTACTTCGTGGTACTTGCGTGTCAGCGTACAATAGCGGGGAATGTCAGCCACGGTTGGCGTCATATTGTCCCTTGATGTTGCTCAAGTATTGCTGGTCCGTGCCCAAAAACATCAAAGAGTGCACGACCGGACGCCGGTTTCGCTCCTAGCTGTACAGTCAAGATGAAACAGACTTGATTAGTCTTGTGTCGCGCTGCCTGACGTTGCCGGGAGGTTATCCCCTGTCCTGAAAATGAGTACGTAATGGGTTGTCAGCGGATAAGACGGCCGTGAGGGAAACGCTGCTCTGTCATTCTGCGTGCGGCGTTAACGCATGGCACTGGAGGTTGGTGATGTGAGTGTTGACTTCGTCCTCAGCAGCCTAGGCTGCTCTTGGCGAGCCGGCTCGCCAAGGCGGCTGAGCACATCATGAAGTGAAGGGATGACCTCGCTGCCTGCAACGCCTATCTGTCCGTCTTACTCAATGCAAGACGATCCTTGAACCCGAGGTTATCCATGAAGAGCCATGCGTCAGGGAACCCACACGCCGTCTGGCAGGCCGAAAAGATAGGGGGGTATCACCTGTCCTATACACGCAGACTACGTTGACAGCGAAGACCGAGGGGCTTGAGAGCAATACCCAAAGAGGTCTGTATACTCCTTCAGAGTTACACCTGACTCGCTTCACCCCCCTCCCTGTAACCGGCGAATCCTCTCTTCGGCCGCTCTGGCTCGCCTCTCTCGATCCAGGCGCATCCTCTGTTCTGGCGTCAAGCCCCGGGCTTCTTCCTCACGCTTCTCCTGTGCTGTCTTAGCCGCTCCACTACCCAGCACATTACTGGCTTTCCCCCCAGTGGTCACTACCTTTGGCCCTTCCCTGTTGAGCCTCTCTTCCTCAGCTTTTCGTCGTTCGGCTTCTTTGGATTCTTTCTCCTTCTTTTCCCTCTCAGCCCTCTTATCTGCCTCTTCTTTCCTCATTGGCGGCGGCACTCTTGCAGCTTCCCAGTCAAATACTGCCTCACCGAGCTCTGAACGTGCCACGCGAAAGGCGTCTCTAGTGGCCCGGTCGCCTGCCAGCTCAAACGCCGTTTTGCCCTCGCCATTGAGCAAAGTCGGGTCAACGCCGGAGGCGCGAACGAGCAGACCAATAATCAATGGCGTAGCATTTTGAGCGGCCGCAAGGTGAAGTGGTGTCGGAGCATGGTAATTTTGCTGCGTGTCGGCAGGTTGGAATCGAAAGGAAGCCGGCAGGTCGTTGGCCTGGATGTATGAGAGCAAAGCCGGAAGTTTTGAGCGTCGAATTAGAGCTTGGATTTGAGTTGTATGGAGGAGGGCGATCTCTTCTTCCTCGGTGAGTTTGGGTGGTGCTGGTTTGGCCTGCGCCTTTAATTTCGGAGCGTCGGTCGACGCAGGCTCCGGCGTTGGAACGGCAGCAGGGTCGATCTCCTTGACCTTCAAGCGGGTCAACTCGATGAAGGAGCGCATGAGCTCGTTCTGGGTCGCACGACGGGTGCTGAAAGGGAAACCCCGTATCCGGGGATCGTTGACACGCAGAACTTGGCCATCATAAGGACCAAATAGGGTCCGGCGGTTGGTGGTCCCCGTCGCGCGGATAAAGAGGAGGTCAGAGGTGTCGATTAGAGCCTTCCAGTCCTTCAGCAGCTGGCGGACATCTTCCACAAGGGCTTGTTCGTTGTATCGGCGGATCGAGGCACCGGCCGAGTGAGCCGCTCCCTTGGCGTTGTCGTTGGCAGACTGTGAGCCTCCCTGCTTACGACGAGTTGTGTACCGGTGGAAAGTCTTGTGTGCCAGGACAACAGCTTCCCTGTTGAGTGGGCCAGCAGAGTGTTTGCTCTGCTTGGGCGCCAACGAGACCACCATGGCAGCGAAATGCCCCCCGCCGATCATGCATAGGAAAATGTGTCGGCCTTTGTAGGTTGCTGGAACAGTACTGCCATCCTTGGGCGGCTTTGGCATAGATATGGGCGCTAATTGCCTCTGGCGAATGGCCTCAACAATGTCGTCCTCCTTTTCCAGCTCCTCAGACGTAAAGACAGCGCGGTATATCCCATAATACGTCTTATCGGGCAGCTTTGGTGAACTGAACCATATCAAAGGAGGCCTCCCTCCCGCCCTCTTAATTTTTGCAGTCGTGTCTTCTCCCTCGTCGGCCGGGCTGCGCTGCTTGTCCGCGAGCACGGCTTGCTTCTTCAGCAAGGTAGCAAGCGTCGTTTCCTTGCGCGACGCTTGCTCCTCCTCTTCATCTTCCGTATCAGATGTGTCCGAGCCAGAGATGCTCTCGTCCAGGTCGTCAACAAGTTTCTCGAACTGAGTTTCGGTGACGGGGTTCAGACCATTGAGCTTTTGCTTCAAATTATAGTGGTGCAAGTCAGTCTTGAGATGGTCTTTTTGTTCTTGGACCGTCGCAAAGGCCAAGCTGCATAGTGAGCACGACTGTGAGCCGACGGCGCTGCTGTCAGAGCTGGGTATCGCAGGACTCTGGCTTCGAGGTGGGAGTGGGGATGGCGCTGCGGGCTCGAGCTGTGTCGTTTGCCCCGCATCGGGTCTGAGGGACAGAGAATTGAGCACCTCGGGAGGGAGATCGTAAAGATAGAGGGGCCGCCTGAGCAGCTCGTCCGGTTTTTTCTCCATCGGCTTATTATATCTTTCACAAAATGGTGTTTGAAGGTGCAAAGCTAGCCAGGCGTTTGCTCAGCGTTGGGAGCTTGGGATGCAATGTTGGAGTTGATGGAGGGGCATTTTTATCAAGCTTCGATAAGAGTCATACCGATGTCTCGACCCTAACCCTTCACCATTATCTGGACTCCTCGTCGTTCACATTCCCGTTTTCTTCAATCGAGTTAAAGCTATTTGGTTAGTTTTATTACTTTGGATGACGAATACCGACTTGCAAGAGAAAGATAGCTTGCACCAACGAACACCTTTAACTTTATGTTTGGCCAGATCTATTCCAAAACATCACTTGAAGTAATCCGTCTACCACGTCAGTAGCTATAATCCCATCGTTACAACGTAGAATGATACATAATTCATGATTTTCTCCCGGTCATGTTCTGACTAGGCCGTGTCCAAAACAACCACTTCGGCTTCAGCCTCGCCAACACTCTCAACGGTAAGCCTGTCCCCTGCCGCGACCAGGTCGACAAAGGCACCATCCCCTTCCTCCAAGACCGTCTCGTCCCTCCCGTCAAGCTTGATCTTCGCCTTGCCTGCCTTGGTCATGGGCAGGTGAACGTAGACCTTTCTTTTCGTGGCCTCAGTAGTCTTTGCACCAACGATCCACTCAAACTTGGTCCCCGGAGCGATGATGCCGGCTCCCATGACAAAGTCGGCGTGAATGGGGATCGTATCAGGGATAGTTGGCTCAGCGACCTTCTCCTGCTCCGCAGTCGCATCAACACCACCCTTCAGCGGGCTAAGGATGGGAACGAAGCCAGCGCGCTTCGCCTCGTCGTCGAAGTGGCGTGTGTGGTAGCGTGGCGTAAGACCGTTGCGCCAGGGGCGCGCCCAGATCTGCAGAAAGTGCACTGTGTCGCGGTTGTGCTCGTTGAACTCGCTGTGGGCGATTCCGGTACCGCCCGTCGTGAACTGGACGTCTCCGCGGTGCATCCGATAAAAGCGGTCGCTCTGGCCACCCTCTGCACCCTTGCGCAACATCGAGTCGCGATGTGTCAGCTCTCCGGAGATAATGTAGCTGAAGATCTCGAAATCGCGATGTGGGTGAGTTGGGAAACCCGAGTTTGGCTTGACACGGTCCTCGTTCAAGACTCGGAGAGACCCAAAAGAGTGAAACCGGGGGTCGTGCCAGTCGGCAAAAGAAAAGGAGTGGTAGGTATTGAGCCATCCGTGGTCGCCATGGCCGCGTGCTGCTGAGCGGTGCGGCGTGATTTTGGCGTGTTGGAGGGCTTTGGACATTGCAGTGGCAGTGTTTTTGAACATAGGTATGCGTGAAATGGCAGATGTAACAGGCAGACTGCTGCTCTGAAGAATCTTCCCGATCGTGATAGAGATGTTGGTGTTGTAGAAGACGGAAAGAAGAAGCACCGAAAGCGACAAAACGAGAAGGAATTGCTTCATTTGTAGTTGGGAGGGGAAGGCATGTAGGAGACTCGAGAGATCGAGAATGCGCTGGCAAAAAAGATCACGAATTCGTTGGGTGAGCATGTCTAATGCATTAAAAGGACTTCTTCACGCCATCTCCACGCTGAGAAATCGCCGCTTGGCCATCTAGACTCGCCGGGCTGAGGTGAAGTCTTTGGTGATAGGGTTTATGGTTGCTGACCGAGGATTACATCATGCTTGGGAAGCCGATTTGAGACGGGGCTGTTAGTGTGGTATTCTATTCAGTAATACTTTGGCTGACTAAAAGGTGCTTCACTAACTGCTTTCATAATAGGTTATTTGGTATCGCGCTCTTTCAGGTGTGGGCCATCAGGCTTGGTCTGACAAACCATCTGAAACCCGAACATACCATCCAGTCCGCGACCAGCACAGGCATTCCGTTCTTTATTGCTTACAGACCAATGGCGCTGTTTAGAGTAGGTAGGTATTGCATATGCGTTGTTATGAAGCCTCGAGGCGAGTTTCACACAAGGGCTTTGTCCCCCCCTGGGTCAATTGATCCCCATAAAAATGGCCATCCGCCGACGAGATATCTCAATCATGAAAAATACCAGACTGAAGCCAGCTCCTGTGATCGGCTCCTGCGCACTCGAGTAGTTCTGTATCAGGGAACAAAACCACACCTAGCACGACAAAAGCACTCCAGTCGACGACCAAAATGTGCTATATTTCCTGGCGAGCCTGGACCGTCTGTGAGCACCACGAGCATGTCACAACCAAGTGTGTAGATAGGGAGCGAGGTGGGTGTTTGTCTCGTGATCTGCTGGACTGTCTTGGCTGGCCAAAGAAAAACGGGTGCCGCAAGCTCCTCAGGGTACCAGGTCCCGTTTTCCTCAACGGCTTCTGCCGTGCCTGCTGTGGCCATTACGAACGTCTTGGCTACAGCGTGGTAGGTAACAAGTCCGCATATCTCAACTACTGGCGCTACAAGCTCGGTCAGGGCTTGGATCACCCAGTCCCAGCTATTGATGTCCCTGCAGAGTTGATCTTTACCAATGCCCTCCCCAAACCGTTTAGTCAGTCGGACGTGAGCAAGCAGCTTGTTTCCTTTGACAAGGGACTCGGTGAACCATGGAGAACACTCCTGCCCGGCAACACGGAGCGCTTCGCCAATCTGTAGCAAGCAAAATATGCCAATCTGATTGGCGCGCATTCAGTCAATGGGTTCGACGAGGCTATCGCTCCTCTATATCCTCTCCTGACCCTTGGCAACCTCCATGAGGTGGTCAAAGAACTCGGCCTCGAGTCATGAGTGAACTGTTACCCACACTAAATGAATAAGTCATCCTAGCCCATGAATGTCCTGGCCCCAACCAACCCTATGTGATCTTCCCAAAGAGGCATGTGATCTCTTTTCCCATCATCAAATTTGGAGTGTCGTTCGTCCATATTTCAACGCTGTGCCTCCACGTTCTCTTTTTGAACTTTGCCAAGTCCGGTGGCCAGGCATCCCGAGCCTCACCACAAGGGCAGTGGGAATTCGATCTGGGCTGTCATGGTTCAGTCGATCGGTTGACCATGTCCATAGCATGACATCCGACATCCTCCTGCCTGACACGGCCAAACTCTAGTCGAGAATCTTGCAGATGTTTGCTATGACGCTCCCGGATTATCCTTACTCACTTCAATTCCATTTTCGTGGTCTCGATGCCAGCTGTAGAATGTTTGCCCAAGATAGTCCAGCCTCCAAGCGGCGATGTCAACCAAATCTCGGAAGTGGCCATCCAGCATCTTGTGTTTGCAATCGAATGCCCATTAAGCATGTGGGTCGTAGCCTCGCACCCCTAGACTTGACTGGGGAGTGGCGTGTTGGATTGGCGATATACGCGGCGCCGATCTGTACGAAGTGGGATTGCATGTGCGGCCCTCTGATCGGATGGTCACTCTGTCGATTGATGACGTGTGAACCGAGCCTAGCATATCGTAGCAGCCGAACAGCAAGTCTCGGCTGAGACGCTTGCTATATTTGGCAATAAGCTTGAGTGTTGGGCATTGTGGAATCGAATGAGGCTCGGAGGGAACTCGCAACGCTAGGCGACCGAAGTTGCGTAGCCGGCGGATTGTATGTGTCTGAGCGCTCTCATCAATCTCTCCGTCGGTTTGGTGCAAAGTCGTTGAATCAAGGCGTGTCGCGGACAACTAGGCTGGAGTTCTGAGGTGTCTATCGTTCGAGGTGTCAGCGATTAGTGCCACGGGCCACTTGGAGTGGAATGGGCATGACGAACCTGGTCGAGCTACGACGGGATTGCACGTTGAGCAACAGCCAAATAAACTACCTAATGAGGCCGGCAAGAGGTGATGATCTCTAACACTCGGATGCGCGACGCGAAATGACGCGTCTGCAGACGTGGGTCAACCCGACAAGTTGATCAGCCCGCCGAAAGCACCAGACATTCTGTACCACAGAGGTCGAACCTCAAGGACAGCATCAACGGTTTGATGATCACCTGACAGCGACCAGGAGCAAGCACTTCTTCGCCTCGCTCCCCAGAGGGAACGATGGAGATGAAGAGAAAGGGTAGAACGCAAATCGCGAAGTTGGGTTCCAAAAATTCCCCAGCTGGCCTCGGCCAACTGGGAGCGGTCAGGTTGTAGTTTTCAACTAGCAAAAACGTGATCTCGGACGAATCCTCACTGATACACGTAAAACCTCTGCACCGGGATGGAGAAAAAAAAGAAGAGGAAGAGAATTCTGGCGGCCAGCGGGAAACTTTATAGTTGACGGAGGGTGGTCTGTGCACAAACGCAAAATTCTAGTTGCCCCACTTACTCTTTCGGGCGCTGAGCGTCAGCCCTGCTCCACTGTCCCAACATCCAGTGGCTGGGGCCTGTGGCTGGTCCCTGCCATCCATCACAGCCCTGCAAGTGCGGTCATGCCAGTGCGGTCCCGTTACCTCGTAGCTGCAGGTCGACAGTAAGCATCTGCCAAAGGCGAGCTCTTGGTGGTGCTTTCCCAACATTATTTATTGGTTTCACCTTCCCGACTTTAGTTCCTGAGGCGTTCATTCTCAAAAATAAAGGAATTGAGTTTCTTGTACAATGGCGTCTCAGCTTCCAACTTTCCCTCGCATCATTTTCACCATCGTCGAGCCGCTCTCACTACTAGGTGGGGCTGGTGGAGGTATCTTTCAGCCAGCGTGGTTCATCTCGCAGCAGATACCAAGCCCAGGCGCTGTCGAGTCTACGGAACATAGCCGGTTGGTTGCGCAGCAGCTCGGGAACTGCTACTTCCTCTTGTTTTTGATCGCCGTCGGTGTCCTCTCATCGACGAGCGAGCTCAAGGTAGTCCGCAGCTACCTCATGGGGTTGTGGATCGCCGACATTGGACATGTTGGACTCACGGCATTCGGATTGGGTTACCATCACACGCTGGCTGTCGGGCAGTGGAATGCAATGACCTGGGGGAACATCGGCATCACTGGTAAGCATCTCCTGTCTTCTTGCAGCTCTTGCAGCTCCTGCAGGGCTGCACTCATGGCATCGTAGACAAGCTCACGCAGAGGGGGCATTGCCCTTGCGGAAACGACCAGGGTTTCTATGCGTGACGAGAACTGCATACCTGCTTGGATTGTTTGGTCCTGATAATAAGCCGTCTTCTTCTGCGACGGGAAAGAAGAGACAATGAGAAGCAATGTTGCTGCAGTGTAACGAACGGATGAGGGCCGGGTTTGGTGGATGGCTGGATGGACGTTTGATGCTGGATGCTGGATGCTGGATGCTGGATGCTGGATGTTGGATGCTGGATGCTGGATGCTGGATGCTGGATGCTGGATGCTGGACAGCGGAAGGCGGATGGTGGCTCCGGAGTGGGAAAGAGCCTGTGTACATGAGTGAGTACCTGCCCGGTACTTGGGCGCAACTTGCAGCTATGGTTTCGTCTGATGGTTGCTGTCGGCTGAGGCCCTGAAGCGTGCTTTCCCGCCTTGAGCTTCAAGCTTGTTCAGCACAAGCTGCCAAGCCAATCGCCGGCCATGATGCCTTAAACCCACCGTCCTAACACCCCGCCCGTAGTGGCCTTTGATGCTTTCCAATCCATTTGACCGCTCTGATCTCTCGCTGTCGTCACACAACCCGCGGGAGTTATCGGGGGTCAAGGAGAGCTTCTGAGCCGTGAAACCTCTCCATTACTAAACTGCTCATTCCCCCGCTCTCTCGCACTTCAATTGATGCGGCGCCAACTCGCTCCCATTTGTTTTTTGCGACGCAGCGCTGCACTTAGTCACTGATTTTAGCCATCCCAGCACACCACCTGCGACCGGGTTACGCCGAGCATTGCACTGCATCGCCATCTGGCACAAGGCTCTCCTGCAAGACGACATTTCAACCATGAGCTCGGGACAAGCTTCGGGCTCGGGACAGGGCCCAGACCACCCCGGCGGGGGCGGTGCCTCGTACCACTACACGCATTTCCCGCCGCACTTCCACACGCAGCCTGATGAGCAGCCTGATGACGAGCCTCAGCATCACCACAATCGAAGCAGTAGCAGCGCCGACAGCAGTGCCACCAGCAGCAGCAGCAGTCGCCGCAGCAGCCGCAGCAGCCCAGGTGCCCGTCCGGATCCCAGTGGCAATGGTGCTGTCCAGTTCCAGGAGCTGTTGCGCAAGTCATGCCCTGGACCCAGTCAAGTGATAGCTCCCACTAACTCCCAGATACAGCCGACGGTAACGTCTTGCAATTCACCCTCCAAGCCGAAGTTGTCGGCGAGGGTGAGGATGAACCGGGCGGTGCCGAGATGCTGAGTGAGGCAGAAAGATTGCTTCACGCCGCCATCTTTGACCTCATCTCGGGCGGTGAGATTTATCTGGCCCATTTTTTGTGAATGTCTACTGAAAGCCGTGTCTTGCAATAGAAAGCGGCCGGCCCGGCTACTTCACCCGGGGTCAACTGCTGGAACTTCTTCAGGGTCGCACATTGAGCGATGTGATCTTCGACCAGCGCGACCGGCGTCGCAGGGTGCGGAATCCGAACCGGTTTCCGCCGGTCCCGTCCGAGGTAGGCAGGAACCTCATGATGACCTCGGGCGTGTTCGGCGCCCATCATGTGCGAGACCCGCGGCCCAAGCCAACCTCAATCAGGATGTACGAACGCGAGCTGGGCCTAGGCACTCCAACCCAGCGCCGGGCCAACAGCAGGCTGATCGTTCAAGTAACGTCTACCCTCTCTGCTGTGGTTCGGTTCTCTATCGTATCTGACCTAGAGCTAGGAAATGCTACCAACCACTAAGCCGGACACTATCATCCACTACGATGATCCAGTGTGCTGCGGTCAGTTCTCTAACGATGGTAATTTCTTTTACACGTGCGGCAAGGATTTCAAGGTAAGGTTATACGACACGTCCCGCATGAACGACTGGAAACACTACAAAACTGTCGAGTACCCCTTTGGACAATGGACCATGACAGACGCACACTTGAGCCCTGATAACAAGTTCCTCGCCTACACGTCGCTCAGGAGCGACGTTTGCATTACCCCTACCGATCCGCGCGATACAGGAGACCCATACACGCTCGATTTCAGTGATCATACGCTTCCCGCCTACCGTGGAGATTTCCCTATTTTCTCAATCCGCTTCTCCGGTGATGGTCGAACCCTCGTCGCGGGGACAGGGCACCCTGCCTCGGTCATCGTTTACGACGTTGAGCGTCGTCAAGCCATCCACCGTGTCCAGGCGCACCAGGACGATGTCAACGCCGTGTGCTTCGCTGACAAGTTATCACCTCACATTCTTTATTCCGGCTCAGACGACTGCATCATCAAGGTTTGGGACACGCGCAGCATCGGCGATGGCCGCGAGGCTGCCGCATTTGTTGGTCACATTGAAGGCATCACATACGTTGACACCAAGAGCGACGGGCGATACGTCCTTAGCAACGGCAAAGACCAGAGCATGAAACTATGGGACTTGCGTATGGCCATGTCTAAAACCGACTTCGACGAAGCGAATCCCATGCATGTTACCCGCAATCGCTACTACGACTATCGCATAGAAGATTACAACGAGTCGGAATGGTTCCCTCACCCTAATGACAACTCTCTCGTCACATTCCGCGGCCACAAGGTCAAGCGCACCCTGATTCGCTGCCATTTCTCCCCCCCGGGAAGCACCAACTCGGGCTATTTGTACTCGGGCAGCGCTGATGGATGTGTGTACATCTGGAACCCCGACGCGACCTTGGCGGCCAAGCTGGATGTCGGGGCCGCTACCGAGAATACCAGGCCAGCTTCTAACGGACATCGACGTTATCGGGTTCACAACTGGGGTGGCAGGGGCTGGGGCAGCAGGAACTGGGACACTCTGGTTCGCGATGTGTCCTGGCATCCTCATGCCCCAATGCTCGTCGCCTCGTCCTGGAGCGGACATGACCTCATTGGCGGCACCGCTTCAATCCATACATACAATCTCGACATGGACTTTGAGACACGACAGGTCACTGACGTCATGAGTACCAACTTTGCTGAGGAAGGCTGATCTCTTGCTGATGTTTTTGCTTGTTCTTTGCTTGTTTTTCTTTTCCCTTTTCCTTACCGAGAACGAGATTTTGTCTGGCCGGGACGTGTCGTCTGTTTATTCTATGCTTGCTTCACCTTCCGCTTTGCTGTTCGCTTTTCTTCCATTCTACCTGCCTGTGCTTGAGAACACATGGCTCTTGGAGACTTGTTGCTTGCCCGGAGAAGACTTGCGCTATCGGTTCAAAAACTTGATATCTTGATAATTTGTTTGGTTCAGTTGGTAACAACTTCGAAAAGATATGCTAGGCGTTCGCGCGTTCGGGGATTTGGGCACATCAACGGTAAACGGTACACACAATTCGGGAGCCTAGCAATGACGTTACGATGATACTTCTTTTCTTCTTTTTGAGCATGAAGCACAAGTACGCTGGACAGGGAAGATTGAAAACAGGACCAGGAAAACGATATTGTTTCCTTGTGCGTTAGTTGACTGGCTAGCAAACCATCTAAAACCCACAGAATACACACGTATTGATGGGCCATTCTCGTGTGCAACTCTCAGTTCCAACCACTCCGCTCTCCCTCGGTCACGGATTTTCTGATGCCTTGGCCGCACCTCTGGCCATTATCGATCGGGCCCACGCTCGATGAATACTGGACCCCCTTCCGCCATGTCGCCATAATCGACAGGCACACGCAGACCACGGTGTCGGTTACAGCCGGAGGGCAAGGCAGGACAGGGGCATAGGGGACGTAGAAAGCTAGGAACCAGGAAGAAAGAATGAAATTTTCCGATACCCCGCTAGAACCATGATTATCCTGTCACAGCTCGAGTCCGGGAAGTCGCGATCCCGACGGTGACACAACATATGGGTGGACGGCAGAAAATGGAACGGGAAGAGGTGGGCAAAAACAAAATGGTGTTGGTCATTCTTCAACTTCTTTTCTCCAACCTTTTCATGCTTCAATTGTACATCGCTTACCTAACAAAGCTTTCCCGTTGCATCCGTCTTTTCCTGTTTGCGCTGTCGGCAATCTGCCGCTCGGCCGTCTTGGTCGTTTATTGTCTGCCGTGTCACTGCCGTGTTACCAACCATTTTGACGATCCAGACCCGTCCTAGGTGCAGAGCAAAGCAGAGCAGGTATATATATCTGCAGCTGGTTTGACAGGGGCCAAAGCTGTATGTAGTACGGTCCAGGGGAGAGGGGGAGGTGGGGAGGTGGGTGGGTGGCTTGACCCACACCGGTCAAGAGATTTGATGTTCACGATGTGAGCCCTTGTACCTGAGAGGTATCCGATTGAAGGCATCCAAAGTTTCCCAAATAGGAAGGTACCCTCCTTGCCTTTCTTTTCAGTCCCTTGTACCCCTTCCCCTCTTTGCTTGCTTGCCTGCTTTCGCTTCCCCGCCCTGCCCTGCCCTACCCGACCTCAATCAAGATATGTGCCGGTAGTGCATGCAATGCAATGGAAGTCGACGAACCTCTTCTCCAGACCCCAAACCTGAACCTGAACCTGAAAAAAAATGCCCGATCACCTAAATCGAACCACACCACATCACACACACACACACACACACACACACAACACCTACTACACACCACCCGTCCGTCTATCTACTCTCCTCCTCCTCTTTTTAAACTTCCGATACAGCCCATTTGGGAGACCCCGCAACCAAATGCTCATATATCACATACACACCTACACACCTACACACCTACACACCTACACCTCACACACACACACACACACACACATATATATATATATATATATACACCTGTGTATATACACACCCGACCTCTTCCCGGACGGGATACTCCCCAATCAGGCATTCCGGAGACTGTGTGGACACCACGAGACGCATACCAGAACAGACCAGACAGGTAGGGCTCCTAGAAACAGGGGTAAATCTCAATCTCAAACCAAGCCAGCCCCATCCCACCCCACCCTACCCTCCCTCGACTCAGGAGACGGAAAAAAGAAAAAAAAGAGAACAACAGCTCAGTTCGTTCGTACCTGCCTGCCTACCTACCTGCCTGCATCACCACCAGGTGCAGGTGTCTTGGTGAAGACAACAACACAAATTGCGCCGCCACCATCATACAGGTATAGTAAGTATATAGATGCCGGATATGTTTTTTTTGACGACCATCCATGGCATGGCATGCAACAACACCTTGGCCTGGCAGTGACATCACGGCTGACTAGCTGGACTGGCTCGCTGACTACCTAGGTAGGTAGGTGCCCGCCGAGGCAGGCATCTCTCTATACGTAGGTGTCGTATCAGATCAGACCAGACCGGACCATTCAACCAGAGGTAGATGACCCAAGGTTTGGACAAGACTGGATCGAGTGCGTGGACATTGGCGAGCAAGTTCGGCAATTAGAGACAGTCAAAATAGGCCAAGTCAACGCAAGTTTCCACAACCAATAGCATAAGCAAGAAGCACCCCTCCCACCAAGAACTACAAGCAGATTGAATGAGAATCATCTCATTTTGAGCTAACGAGTCGAAAAAAAAAAGAAACAGATAAATATATGACGATGATGATGGGTAGTGGTATAGGTTGATGTGTAAGAGACAAGAAATATCGTCTTTCGTAAGCCAAAGACAAGCCGTAAAGCCAAATGATTCGAAACCGCCCCTTTCCTTCGCCCCGAAATCCCGCTGGGTATGTAATGCGAAACAAAACACATACACTCGACTCGATTCGAGCGTGTGTGTGCATGCGAGTAACTGAGATATAGTGAAAGACACACACGGAGAGAGTGAGAGACATTAGTAATGTACAGGTTTACAAAAGGTGGTCCCCGCCGCGCCCCGAAAACCGTTACCAACACCTGTCCGCCTGACTTTTGCTTCTTCATAATAAACATGATGACCGCTCCTTCGCCGTCTATTCATCTTCAAATGCTTTTTCAGGGATCGATGCTCTTCTTCGAGAAGGCAGATAAGCCCCGTTTTCGAACCGTGTTAAGGTTAAACCTCCTCTGCCCTGTTACGATATCACCCAGGCCATGTGTCGAGTGTGACGACTCAATCCTACTGAGCCGCGCCGCCGAGGTGAAGTCGTTACTTGCTTCGAGACTGGGTCGGACACGGTCCATGGACATGCGTATCCGATCGTACGATGGTCGAGCGCGGTCTATTGACGGACGCACGGGGACGTCCTGCGTCAGCTCGTCTTCCCGCTGCACGTCGTTCGACATGCGGTCGCGATCATGCATAGTATAGTTCGTACCGTCGCTCCCATTCTGTGTCCGCGTGTTATGCGTGGCCACAGAGGGAGGGTAGATGGGCCGCCTGTCCTCATCCACGCTCGCGTACTGAGCGTGTTTTCCTTTCTTCGCCGACTTTTTACTAGACGAGTCCGACGAGCCAGAGGATGCACCTTGGATTCCCTCGGCGACTGCGATTGCCGACGGATCCGATGAACCGATGGGCTGATATTGTCCTTGCTTGATTTGTTCTCGGATGATGTCGACGTCGTACGGGAACCTCTGTTTTTGGATGCACTTTATGACGATGCGCGGAAGCAAGCAGACGGTCGGCGTGACAATGAAGACCATCCAGAACGTGAGCTCCTTGTAGATCTGCGGAGCAACCAAGTAGAACGGGCCTGCGTAGGTGAATGCAGTGAAGATGCCGGTCCAGAGGAAGATGAAGAGATCGCTGATGACGACGACCAACAAGATAAGCCAGTCCCACCGATACGTGTTGATCAGAATGTACATGTTGATCGTGACAACGGCAGGGTGGGCAATGTAAGCGCCCAGCCGGGTGCGTTCGGCAACATCCAGTCCGTTCCCTGCAGCCGAGGTGGTGAGGATCACAAATATGTAAGGGATGAAAAACGACATTATGGACTGATAGACACCGTCGACCATGTAGGCCCTAGAATCAAGTGTGTTAGCTATGCAATGGTCGGATCGAGGGCCGCGGCGAATCTTACCAGAATTTTGTTTGTGTCCATTCCAAACGCTCAATACCGCGTCGATACAGCTGGGGTACTGCGAGGGAAACCGAATCGCTCACGTCCTGATCCAACACACCCATGAGAATGACAGGGACGGACGTGAAGAACAGGTTGAACATGAGGATGTACGTGTAGTCGAAGATATATGAGATGTCGAAGTTGCAGAAGGCCTGATACCAGAAAACCGACCACGTCCAAACCATGTTCTTGTAAAAGAAATTGCTGATAGACTCCGCCAAGCGCCGGTAGGACCACCTTCCGTGGACAAGCACGAGTCTTTGCAAGAATCTGAATTGGGCAATGGCGTAATCCGATGACATTACTGCCTGGCGTCCCTCCTCGCCGGCAATACCGACTCCGACATCAGCTTCTTGGATCATGGCGACGTCATTGGCACCATCTCCAATAGAGAGAGTCATGACGTCGAGACCGATCTTTACCATGGAAACAACGGCAGCTTTTTGCGCTGGGCTCACACGACAGCACAGCACCGACTTGCACTGTTTACACAGCAGCAAGAACTTCTGCTTCAGCTCGTCACTGAGAACCCATCGCAGGGTAAAGCCATCAATGACCACGCCGTGTGTCGGTTTTGGTGGTTCGTGATCGTGCCTTGCTTTCTTAAGCTCTTCATCGCTACCCGTCATGCCGAACATGGCCAAGCCGTTATCGAGCTCCTTCTCGGCAAGTTGCAGGTATTCGTCTTCGGAAAGCACGCCGCTCTCGTCCTCTTCGACCTGCAGGCGGATAAGATCCATATCGTTGTGGAGTAGGTTGCACGAGAACCCAATGTTGATGGCCGTCTCAACCTTGTCACCAGTGAGCACCCAGAGTTTTATCCCGGCGTCGCCCAAAAGGGCGATAGTGTCGGGGACGCCGTCTTGAAGTCGATCCTCGATCGCAGTTCCTCCAAGAAGCGTAAGCTCTTGCTCAATCTTATCGGCCACTTCCTCGAGCTTCTCCTCGCGGTTCTCCATTGCACGGGCAGCAACGTCGTGTTCCTTTCGCCACTCCATGTACTCCTGCTCTGACAGCTCCCGCTGAGCGATGCAGAGTGTGCGGAGACCTTCTACGGCAAACATCTCGAGATGCTTGCCCGTTTCTGCTCGCAGTTCCTTCTGCTCGCCCTTCTTGAGGCGTGAATATATCACACTGTCAGCGCCCTTGCAAAACAGGATGATCTTGCCGTCGGGCATCCGGATGATGGAACTCATCCTCTTCCTGCTAGAGTTGAACTCGATGGTGTTGAGAACAGGGTAATGCCTTTCCTCGCCCATGACGTTGAGGTGGATACTATCGTTCTGCATACCAAGAACGGTGAAGCCCATATCCCGGGCAGTGGCGACAAGCGCGGCCTCGTCGGGAGACTGAGCTTTGTATATGACCTTGGGTTTGTCGCCAAGCTGCTTTTCAGCGATAACTGTGTGGCAAAGAGCCAACGCCAGCATGAAGTGTTCATTTGCACGTTGCTGAGCAGCCCCGTTTCTGCCCGAGAGATCATCGACAAAGTCAGGAGCAATAAAGGTCAGGTCTTCGTCGTGCAAGTACGGGTTGTCGTGTAGTTCTCGAAGACCACCGAGGGCTCGTGCTTTGGCTCTGGCGATCTCACCCTTGACCTGTGCAGCCTCGGCCACGACGTCAACACCAGCTCGCTTGTTCATGCCTTGCTGAGCCTCAGTGTATGCTTCTCCGTAAGGCTGGCCGTTGATGGTGGCCTTTTTGAATTCCATGACGTTTTGCGTCAGGGTACCCGTCTTGTCCGAGAAGATGTACTCGATCTGACCGACATCATCGGAAATGTTCCAGGATTTGGGAATGCAGGGTTGGTCTAGTTTTTCGTAGTACATGCCGAGGTCGCTGTAGATAAAGTATGCTTGCAGGGTCCTTACAATTTCCAGGGAGATGTACAGGGAGATGGGAACCAAGTTCTGAAACTGGATGACAGCAGCCCAGAAGGTAATAAAGCCCGTCAGTCCCGGTGTCCCCCCGATTGATCCGTATTCGAACCAAAACAGGGAGGCGTCAGTTTGGGCCCAAGCGATGCCGTTTGCGATCGCGGCGATCAGGCACATGACCAAGAGAACACCAAAGTTGCAAATGACGTTGAAGTTGAGCTCTCGAGCGATGCGAGCCCGTTTGCTTGGAGTGATGCCCGCATTCATCATAATCTTGGTATCGTGGCCAGTGTAGACAACCACGCCGAGTGCCCATTCAGTATTCCTGAGGTGACAACCACGCAGGACCATGTTGTCAATGGAGATGGCCTCCGACATTTCCTCCGGCTCGCCATCTGGATTCCACGGTACGTTTTGCCGCCACTTGATGGCGCCGTTGAATTTGTAGAGATTTGGCTGCGGCGCCTCGCCTTCAATCACAAATTGGGCACGCTCGCAGTCTCGCGCGTGCTTGATAGTGCGACCGCAGCGGAGAGCGGACCGGATTTTCAGATTTGTCTCGCCATCCAAGTTCTTGGTCTCGACGTAGCAAGCGCCGTCTTTGTCCGAAGTGGAGAGGATGATGATATCAGCCGGAATCTCATCGTCGTTGTAGATGCGAACAAAATCCCCGACAACCAGACTTTTCCAGTGGTCCTTGTGAAACCGGGCTTTGCCGGACACAGGCATATCGTGGTTGATCAAGTCCCCCTTGACGTTTTGCATTGCCGCTGCGTTCGGAGCGACCGCGGGTGAGGCAACGGCCGTGTCGATACTTGTAGGCAGCTCCATATTGTTCGTACGTGGCAATGGTGACGGTACGGGCGTCATTTGTATCTCTTCCCTGGCAGAGACAAACGACTGCCTCGTCCCCGGAGAGCCCGCATCTTCCCATGGCGTGTGGACGGTGTGAATCGAGACGCGCGGGTCGCTGTATGCTCCACCTCTCTGGTTCTCAGATTCAGGCTCTTTCGATTTCCAGAGCGACTCGATCGCGTGCCAAAGCGTGCCGAAGATGTGCGAGTTGGCCTTTTTGAACTTCCGCCACAACGAAACGTTATCTTCTTCAACATTAACGTTGTCAAATCCCACTAGACGGTGCACAGGGGCGTTGTTAAGCTGGATATCCAAAATGGTTCTCCTGTAGTCTTCGATGGCGTCTTTGATGGCAGTGACGACGATAATAAAAATTAGGGGGACTGCGTTCAATCCGGGGTTGACACCGCCGAAAATAGGGAATATCTGGGGGGAGAAAATTCATAGTCAATGCCAGCTCACGGGACCACAAGGCGGCGCGTCGATACTACGACGGTGTTACTCACAACTAAAATGACGAGGAAGAGGAAGAAAATGTTGGCGATGTTGTGGAATTGAAACCACAGATTCTTAGGAACGAAGGAGAGAGGCGTGTATTTGGCGGTCCGAATCTTGTTTCGCGGATATTGCGTTATTGGTCGGCCGTCGCTGTCCTTAAGCTCGGGTGGCAGTGGAAGGCTGAAGAAGACCTGCCTCGGGGGGGCGCCGCCGTCGTCGCTCGGAGCGCCGGCATCTCCGGACTGCGTTCCGTCGACCTGACTCTGCCTTAGGGACTCGGAACCCCCCGACGCCCTTTTCTTCTCGGTCGAGGCTTTCCGGTCGTGTATCCTGCCGAGAAGGGAAAGCCGTTTCATGGTACTGCTCTTGACCGTCAACTTTCGCGTCGCCCATCTCGACCGCTGCATTGAGAGTTCTGGACCGGCAGCGTCCCCATCCTCCACCTTATTGGGATCCATGGGAAGGGAGTTGCGGGCAGAGCCCGATCAACCCGCGCTTTCCGCCAGAGCGGCCGGAATTGGGCCCGTCGCTGTTTCGACGCCACTGCAATTGAGATCGCGCGAGGGCCGGTTCGAGGTGACGACTCGGTCGGAAATCTAATCGCGGACTGGCTCCAAAATGCTCTCTGGCAGCCAGGGGCAGAATCTGAAGGGTGCCGATGTGGTCTTGGCCGAGATCGTTGACCGATGGTGGGAAACGGGGGGCTGGCGTCGGGCGTCGAGGCAAGGAGCGTTGTTGGATATATCCTGGCAGCTGGCACCGCCCACTGTCCACGTAAAGGAATTGAGGGAGAATTTGGGACGTGGAGCTGGATTGGTCCAGTTGGGCTTTGGCGCTAGCCCCGGCGTTATGGGAGTCCGGGTAAGCCGGGGGGGGAAAGGAACAGCAAAAAATGTCAGAGGGCCACCTCTCTGGAGCAAGGGCGAACCTGGAACATTCAAAGACCCGGGAGGTCGATTGCATGAACCAAAAAAATTGGAGAGCAAGAAAGGAACAACCCAGGCGGTCCTTTAGGATACTTCGCCTTGAGGTCGCCGCCGCTTCATACCTCGAAAGCTGGTGCAAGGAAGAAAGTTGAGCAGATGGAAGCCCCGCCCAAAAAGGCCAGCTCTGCAGTTAGTTAACGGGGCCGCTCGAATTCGCGACCCTGAATTGGTAATCAGCCTTTTGGGCGGGAGGCAATGCGTTCCTCCTTCGCTCGCCTCGCCTCGCCTCGCTCGACAATTTTATTACGGTGTTGCGGCACGAGGGTGCTCGGCATTCTGGTTTACGATCTCAGCCATCCCACCTTGCTGCTGGCTAATGCAGAGGGCGCGATTACGCTACTCATCATCCTCAGTGCTACACCCATCAGGCGTCTGACTGCATCCTCGAGTTCCACGTCCAGGCATCTGCACTCGGTTTTGGGGCTCGTGCCCGCTTCTGGGAGTAGACAATCCCGTCGAAGAGGAAGAATACTCAACGATGAGCCCGAAGATCAATTTGTAGCATGCGGGTGGATGGTAGCTCAATGGGGACTCATTGGATGCACTCCGCGCCGAGGAGTTGGCCAAGAATTGCTCGAAGAGATCGAGATCCGGGCTCTTCAGCCCCGAGAAGCTGTTAGCGCAGGACATTCCTGCCAACCATAGGAAATTGATGCTTTCCGCTGGCGATTTAGAGATGCAGTATGGTTTCTCCTGCGGGCAGTTCAGCGGACATACTCTGGGCCTAGATATGTGACCCGGAGGCAAGAATTCTCATTTAAACGTCATGTCGACGATTTAATGCCTTGTCCAAACCACCTGCCTCGGGGGTTCAGCAGTTAACAATCCTTCAGGGGATGAACGATATGTGTCCATACGAGATCTTGGACCCTAGCCAGACATCTATCGGATTCTATTTCCAACCCGGTGCCCGAAATCCTGTGGACCCCTCTGGCGAAACCCACCGAACCCTTCGAGAATTGCGCTAGGATAGCGGCGCTGGGATTGATCATTGTGTGAGCGTCCTAGTCAGCGGTACTCCGTACGCATTTCACTATCTTGGTGGATGTCTTTTCAACCTATCTAGAATCTCCTCTTGCATTTTGAACCGCTTTGGGGTGTTGGTTCCACAAGGCAAAGCAACATGAAAACTCATGGTGATGATAAGCATCGCCCGGGCCAACCGAGCTTGTGCCCTTTGCGGCTGGTGGGGGGGAACAGTTGGCGAAGGTGTCCCCACGCCACAATCCTCGAACATCTCCCCTCGGAACCTAGGCTTCCTCTCCCTGGGCCCCAAGACAGCCCCGGTGGAAACAGCCGCTGCAGCTTAGATCACCGGCGTCAATTTCCAACAATAACTAGCTCTCGTCATCCCAAGTGGGTTTGCCTTTCTGTTTCTTGGCATAGACGAAAAGCGCTCGCTCATAGGGGTTTGACGTGATGAAAACCACAGGGCATTCTTCGAGCTCGCCCGCTTATTGCACATTTCTGAAAGGTGCACTAGAATTACCTATGGGAGCATAGAACCTGGAAGCATGGAATACTCGCGCCGCTGGTGCGCAGCGATAACCAACTCCCTATGGTTGCCGTGACATTTCTGGTGGGGGCTCACTCTGGAGGCTCGCGGCCGCATAACATCGTAATTTGGTACTATCATCAAGGGTGATCGTTGTAGTTCCAGAGCACTGCGTAACTATGTGAGGTTGACTGAGAAACAGCCACAAATCTGGGCGTTAGAAATTCTCACCAATGAATTGAAGTGACTCTGACTTGAAGTCTGGCGACATGATTGAATCTTCGATGCCAATTCGATCCTCTTCCTTCTCGGTGCGCCTTGCCAGCATGGTCGGCTTTGAGGGTTGCAGCGTTTCAACAAGAACCCCAGAAAGCTGTAGTTTCAGCGAAACGGATGTGTGTCCGTGCCTTGACCGGAGTCACCTTTGCCGTTACCCAAGCACGACATGACGGTAAAGTAGACTACATTTGTCCCAGCATGCTGGATACGTATAACCCTCTTTTCGTTGACTATGATCACCCAGACATACAAACTGGGGCTATTGGCTTGTTCGGTTCAACCCGAAGCCTTTGGGATGTGTGGCGTGTCTCGACAACCGGGATTAGCGGAATAGGCAGTTCTTCTTGAAACGAGTGGGATTGCCTTTTGACAGACCGACGCCCGACGCCCGACAGCCGTCAGGCACAAATCGCCGACAGCTCAGGGGCCGAGGAGCATCCCGCTTTTGTGATGTGACCCACCGAACCAAAAAGCGTCGAACCCTTTCCTCTTTGCGGGTGCCAGCCCGCCCCGATTACCAAGCAGCAGGTCTTGATGCTTCTGGATGAACACGGGGACAGCGGCTGAGCCCTCTGCGCGACCCATTGATCCAACTTGCGTCCCAAAAAAGCCAGCAATGCCTCTGGATAGCTCCTGAAAAGGCGACAAAAATACAGATCGGGTTCTTCTTGGACGGGCTCCATGCCCATCATAGGGCTGATTGCGGGACAATCGGATGAAGTCTGGGGTGGGTAGAAAGAGGACTCGGACGGTTGACTTGAAGGAGGCTTCAGGTCCCTGGGTCCTGCTGAGTTCTGACGCTGTCGTTTTGAAACCAACACCCCTGGCCCCTGCTGGGGGTCCCTGCCTCGTTTGTGTTGAAATGCCGATAAAGGCATTATTGTCATTGGAATCTGGGCTATTCCACTAAGCGTGGAGTTGTATTGATCTACCGAGGATCTTCGGGAGATGCCGCTGCAATCGACGTCAGCGCATTTTGATGGGGCGACGACGCGATGCGGCCGTGTGACGCGTTAACTAAAACCCAATGTTTGGCATCGCGCGATTCTGCAGCCTTGCACAGGGCAGCGGGCGCCGCACCCCGAAACACTAAGTTCGGTTTGGCCTGGTTCAGTCCCTCTGGGACCCAGGCACATGATTTTTTTAGCTCTTTGGCAAAGTTTTCTGCATTTGGACATTGTGATCAACAAGATGGGGAAGAACAGCACAATTACGACTTTCTTCAAGCCGATTCCAAGGTCTTCACAGCTGAGCTCTCAAACCGCACAGCCCCTACACAATAGACAACCACCACAGTGGGCTCCCACGCCTCCAACACCCCCTCGACGAGAAGAGGAGAAGCTGCCTCCATCATCACCTTCGTCACCCCCGAAACTCGGGCTCTCACCGACCCCAGAACCTGCCGTCCCTTCGGCACGAGGCCCCGATGCGGTCATCCGCGACTCCGACGACGAGGATGACGATGACCCCATCTCGTCGGACGATGACCTCCCGGATCTGTTCAAGCCGGCTCTACCAGTTCCTCCTCCAAGGTGGGGCAACGCTTGCGCAACCCCCCGCGCGAAGCGAACCGCCCTCACCCTGCATTCGTCACCGTTGACCATCATGCCCAAACACAAGTTCGACATAAAAGCGCTCATGAAGCACGCCGAGGCCGACGAAGCCCTCGAGGCTAGTGCCTTACTTATGGAGCAGGCTCTCACCGCGAAGACACCAAACCTCGACGTAGTTTCTGTTCCTGGCGAAGGACATGGGAAGCCGTTTAGTCTACACGACACCATGAAAACGATCCTCTCCGACGCCGAAGGTAGCCAGGAGGAATCAGCTCACAATAAACTGCTCCGTGCTGTGCAACGAACCGAAGCAACGGTTCACCGTCCCCGCTTTTACTTCTTTAGGGATGAGGCCCCGGTCAGCCCAGATACCGTTAAACGAAGCATCGTGGCCAGGCCAGATTTTCCCCGGGCTTCTGCTACAGGGGTGTGGCGGTTTCTGGCAGACGACAAGCACCGATCTGACTTTTTTGAGGATGGCATACCGTTCAATATCCAGCGCAGTGTGCAGAACAGCCCCAACTCCAAAAAGAGTCTGCCCGATGCTATTTTTCTCTGGGTTTTCCAAGAGGCCCATTTCGAGAAGTCCAAAAGCCTCCGGGACCAGTACCTCCGCCTTCTCGGCGTTTGTAGCCACGACCAGATCAGCCGGCTGGTTACCAAAGAGTTTATCGATCAACTCTTCAAGAACGTGGGTGCGTCGGATCGTGTCTTCGCGTTACCCTCAAAGCCGATGAGCGGGGGAGGCCCTGAAATGAGTTCTTCGTATTTGGATAGGGACTGGACGGCTTTGCAAGCAGCCCTCTTCTCTCTGACCAACACATCACAATGCTTGGGCCTTCCGGCTTTGACCCGAAGCGTGAGTATTCTACTCTGCCTCGGCATGGACAGCATCATGCGCGAGAGACCAGGCGTCGCGGAAAAGGTCCATGAGGCCTTGTGGTGGCTTGTCGGTGCTGTTCCGGACGCGTCTTGGGACATCTTTGTAAGACCTGCTTCGCCGTCCAGAATAATCTAGATGGTGCTAACCTATCCAGTGTGGCGATGTCTGTACGTCTCTATACAACCAAGCCGAAGAGTACCCTCTTCGGTGTGACGCTGCGTCATCAATCCCGCTCACCTCGCCGCGTCTGGTTGACCTCCGTCGCCGCCTCGCCCTCGTATGCGTCTTCGACGACCCACAGTGGGCACGCAATTATCCCGTGCAGAGGTTCAGCATGCGGTCTATCATCGACCGTCTTGAGGCCGACGAGTTCATCGTCGACCGCACGCATACCGATTTCGCCGAGCTGGCCGCCCTAGCCGAGCTGCTTGCCCTCGCCATCGGCGACGGGAACCCACCCTCGACACGGGGCGGTGGCGCAGCCACCAAGCAGTTCAACGCCGAGGTTGACGAGCTGACACAGAAGGTCAAGATCATGTACTCGGGCATCCAGGGCCAAGGCGCGGCGTATGCATCACGTCTCGACGCCAAGCTGTACTTGCAGGATCTGGAGCGCAAGCTCCAGAACGCCACGCGGACACGACCCCCACCAAGACAGAGCATACTTGGAATTGATCATGATGAGGACGAGGTTGAACGACCGAAGCAACAACGATTCATGCAGCGATTCCTTCACTCAAAGTTGAAACAACCCGAACCAGATTTGCCATAGCACTGGGGAAGCGTTTGATTGGAATACCGCACAGCAAGGGGCGTTCGGTTCGTCTTTTTGGGGGTGATGTATCACAAGCTTATGGACCGCAACAACGCTTTAGACTCATGTAACTAATGTCTCTTATGAAAGAATTTGGGAGAAGAGATAGGAAGTGGACCCGGCTCGACTCGGTTCGGTGGAATGTTTCACGGGGTGTTTATTAGCATGGACAAACAAACGCCACGGCAGCATGGCGTCCCAGTATCATACAAACTCTTGAGGATACCCCCCGGGATGCATGACCCTCCGTCATCGTCCCCACTAATTCCCTATGTGAACAAGAACGGCAACAATGTAGTTACACGCAAAAGCCTCCTTGACAATGAAGTCTCACCATGTCCGCAGGCTGGGTATGCAACTTCTACTTCTGTCTTGAATCTCTCCCTATACAGCTGACAGCTTAGTCAAAGAACTTGCGGTTGGGGTTCTTCCCAAACAACGCCTCACGCATTGCTGGCAGGGCACTTTGCCTAAGAAGCCCCAACCGCGCTTCGAAAGTGTTGTCGAGATCGATCTTGCCCCCTGTTCCAACGACTACAACACCACCAGCGCTGAAGAATATCGCCCGTCAGTCAGCAAAGCCCTTCCTTGCTCACTGTAAGTTAGGAATGAGTAACTCACCTCCCCTCTGCGACAGGGTTCTCCTCGTCAATCTCTGCGGAGATGTCCCTGCCCGTCTTCTCTTTGTACTCCTTCGACGCCGCCTCGATCGCCTTACGAACAACAGCATAGTCGGCCTTTCGCGCGCGCACCTGCAGCGAGGGTTCCGCCAACGCATAGAAGCCCTCCAGCACGAGGCCCTTGAGAATGGCCTCGTAGCGGCCCTTGTCCTTGACGGCGTCGGCAAGCCGCTTTTGCGCCTCCTCAAAAATATCGTCAAGCAGCTCCTGGCGGGCGCCCAGCACGCGCAGACGTGTCTTATTGGCTACCGTAGACCGAGCAGTCTGCTGCGACATGGCCGCTTGCTTAAACTTTTTCGCATATGTCGAGTCGATGGCGTCCGTCTCCTGGCGGACGAGCTTGGACTTTTCAATAGCGAATTCCTCATCTGCCTTGATGCTGATTTCGTGCGCTTTTTCGTTGGCTTCTTGCTTAATGAAAGCCGTCATCTTGCGGAGCTCTTGGCCGACCTGTGTGCGCAGAGGAATGAAATTAGTTGTTCCCGGGCAGTAAAAGGGAGGGGTTGAGGGTATTTGTAGGGCCTAGAAGAGGAGGCATTCGAGGACTAGGGGTTGTGCAGCAGTTGCTCACTCCGCTTACCTGGTCATCGGATAGGGCGTGAATGTGTGACATTTTGGCGGTTAGTTGTAGTGTCGAGTGCAATCGGTAAGGTCAAGTCAAACCAGGTCCGATCTGGTGAGGAGATAATGGGTCTCGGGCAGGAGGGGAGCTCTGGCGAGCCTCCAAGCCGCGGGACGTGGGTGGCTGAAGAAAACGAAACGTCTTTTATTAGGAAAATAAGCTGCGAAGCAATGTACAATGCTGGGAAGGGGCGACCCGGTTCGCTGTGGTTTGCCTGTATGCTGGAGATGAGTTGGCGATGGTTCACCAAACCGACGCCTTCGACGCAAGCTTCCGATGAATACTCACCTGCAGCTCTAGCCACAGGCAACTACCCCACCAATTCACCAGCCACGGACCATCCGCGTGCAGTGATCCCATCGGTGGCTTGTGTCATTGGGGTAACTGGGAATGAAATAGGCTTAGGGGGCGCCTAGGTGCCTAGGCGCGGCCGCACTAAGTTGGCGTCAGGCGTCGCCCTGTCCTGCAGTGCGACAACGTCTCCCGCGGCTGCCACCCTGGATAGGGCAGTTGACCAGGTCCGGTGTTTCGTCCATGCCAACCCTCGACCGCCGTCTGCCATTCCAACCGATCGCGACCGCCTTCCCCGTGACGATAGGCCGCTTGCGAGACAAACAGCCTTTTTTTTTCTTCCTTGGCTGGCCGCTGTGCGCATCCAGCCCGTGATTGCAGTCCGGGGTGGTGTCGCGGGAATTTGAACCTCAATGCACGAGTGCCGAGTCTAGCGTCATTGATGGCTTGACGGTGTCACGGCCCTGACAAGTGAGACAACAAAGACCGATCGATATCTCGACGTCCCTCCTAGACCAATCCTCGTCTTTTTCCTTTCACCCTGATTTCCCAAGTCGCCAGGTCAGAAGAAGACACACCGAAAGGCGGATCCCCAGACACAAACAAACGCCACCGCCATCCACATCCTACTTCGCTGCCATCTGAATCCTAACTTCCACCTCATAATTCTCTCCCATGCGAGCGCAATAAGAAGACGCCATTTTCCTTCGACTTACCCGATGACGGCCTGACTGCGGCCGCAATGGGTCTTATTGATGGCCTGTCACCTGGCGGGAGCATCGCTGTGAGTGTTGACCGCGATTCTCACCGCTGTTGCAACTGTCATTCGCTGACACGGTATGCGACAATAGCTCGGTATTGTAGTCGGGCTCATATCCACGAGTGTCCAGAGTCTGGGTCTCACTCTACAGCGCAAATCGCATATCCTCGAAGACGAAAAGCGCCCCTACGATGCGAGACGGCCACCGTACCGAAGGAGGAGGTGGCAGTTAGGCATGGGAATGTTCATCATATCCAACGTTCTGGGAAGTTCGATTCAAATATCCATGCTTCCCTTGCCAGTGCTCTCGACGTTGCAGGCATCCGGTCTGGTCTTCAACTCAATCTGCGCAACACTTATACTAGGGGAGCCGTTCACGAGATGGTCCCTGTGGGGCACTATGCTGGTCTGCGGTGGTGCTGTCCTGATCGCTATCTTTGGAGCCATTCCCTCGCCGGCGCACAAGCTCAGTGAGCTTCTAGACCTCCTAGGACGGCGACCGTTTGTGCTGTGGATGTCTTTCCAAGCCGTGCTGGTGATTGGCATCGGCGTCGCAACAGAACTCGTGGCGCATTTCACGACACTCAAGCAGGACCCGAGATTTCGTCTCGCGAGGGGCTTCGCGTATGGATGCATCAGCGGCATCCTCTCAGCACACTCCCTTCTGGTGGCCAAGTCGGCCGTGGAGCTGATCGTCAGAACGATAGCCGACGGCGACAACCAGTTTGTGCACTGGCAGTCTTGGATGCTCGTTATTGGTCTTGTCACTCTGGCGCTCAGCCAACTCTACTATCTTCACCGCGGCCTTAAGCTGGTTTCAACTTCTGTCCTATACCCCTTAATATTCTGCATTTACAACATCATCGCCATTCTCGACGGCCTCATATACTTCCGCCAAACCGACCTCATCAGCTCTCTCGATGCGTGTCTCATCGCCCTCGGCACTGCTATCCTCCTATCCGGCGTCTTAGCGTTGTCGTGGCGACTCAGCGATGAACAACATACCCCCGGAGTCGGCCAGTCAAGCCTGGCACCAGGTCTTGGGCTTGTCGAGGATACTGAAGGCGAGGAAGATGAAGAGGATCTTCTACTCGCCTCGGATGTAGGAGACGACAACGCCCCGGTTTTGCAACACGTCTCATATCAGACGTTCCGACCAGGGCTCACCAGCTCGGCAGCTGGCGAGCCATCACCACTTCCGCCGCGGAAACGACCCACAGCTCCGTCAACGCACTCAGCCATTGCACGTTGGGATGAAAGGGCCGAGATATGGGATGAGCTTGAAGATCGTGAAACGGCAGATTCGCTGTCACCCCGGATTCGCCGCCGCTCGACAACTATACCAGGACCCTCGGGGTCTTCGTCACCCTTGTTCTCCCGAAGATCAGCTACATCAACGAGCGATTTCCCATCACTTGGTCAGAGTGGCGATGGCGCTGAGGGGCAAGCCGCAACGACAGACTCTCCGCGGCGCAACTTCCGGCGGAGACGGAAGTCAACCGGGTTTCCTGGGTTTACCGCGCGGAGGGCAACACTGGGTCGCAAGAGCGCAGGTGGCGCCTTACAATCCGCAGTAGATGGACTCTGGAAAATACGCTGGTGGGGTAAAGGAAATGGAAATAAACAAAAATATCCTGCGGTAAACAGTCCAAGAGCGGTGAGTTCCCCCGCCGCGAGCCCTGCAGGCTGGACGAACGAAGATGCGGTGACATCGCCGTCCAGAGATGAGGATGACGTCCGACGCCCATTATTACCGCGCTTCCTGGGACAGCCATCGTCATCACAACCTGGGGCAAGTAGCAGCGGCGGGGGTGCGAAGAGAGGTAGCGGAGCGGGTAGTAGCAAACAGCAGCCGAGGGATCCTGGGTCTATGGTATAGAGTGGATTAGCGGGTTGTTGCACAAGCAGAGCGATTTGATTTTTTTAAAAAAATTTAAATTAAAAAGACAAAGCGGGGGGTGGAAAGAAGAAGCAAAAGGAGACATACCTACACATATATACCACGGGCGTTCCACGTTTTGAACTGATAACTTCGTATTATGCTGAATCGTTTTGTCTGGGTAAAGTGAAGCAGGCTACATTGTCTGGGGCATATGCATGCTGAAGGTACGGAGTCAGGCGACGAAGCGCACTGAAGATGGGATAGGGTTCCTTTTGATTTTTTTTCCCCCTACTTGGGTCGTACTGCATCGTGATACTTAGAAGGGGTTGACAAGTAGGATTGTTTATTGAGCCCTTTTGTCCAGTACTTTCTTTTCCGCTCCAGACAATCGAGGTTATATTCCCACCAAAACACCAACAGAGCGGGCGAAGCTGAGTACCTAGCCAGGACACTTGCGGAATATGGGATCAGATTGACAATGTAATCAACGCCCTGAATACAGATAGACCACAAGCCACGAATCAACGTTGTACACATATTCTATTTTGAAGTTCAAGTATATAACGGGGTGAATGTCTACTAGGTGAGACTAGGACTGTTGACAGAAGACAGTGACGAAGATTCCAACAACGAAACCAGAAGCCGGGCAGGTGGGGGCGATGGGAAACTAAATGGCGGATTGATGGGTAGATAGATGGTGAAGAGTTTGTTCGTCCACCGACGCGAACGATACCGAGTTAATCTAGACAGGCTATAACACTCCCCGATTTCCACCTCTGTGCGTCTCGACTCGGCCCAGACCAGGCCTAGCGTATTAATAACTCTTGCAGATTCCAGCCCGGCACGGGCGGCGACGAAAACTGGGTATTCAAGCAGAGGGTTCTGGCCACTATCGTGGGCGGGACTAGTAGGTGAAAGCTCCCCTTTCGCCGTTGTCAATGCCATATCCGGACGTGGAGAGGTGCGGTAGCCAACAGGGAGGGAAAATTCGCGCCTTCGAGCGCAAGTGAGAAGCTATAGGGGCGAGGGATGGTCCTAGAAGGCATCCCTGCGGCCACTCTTTTCGTCAATGTGGCGAAACCGCTCCCGCTCTTTGCGCTCCTTTAGCAAACAGGCTGTAGCCATGATGAAAACGGCGTCGATGCCGACCATCCCGAATACAGCCGTGAAGATGTCGTCGAGGAAGATGTTTGCGAATGACGTGATGGGTGTAGCGCAACCACGCATCAGAGCCGCAGCAGCGGGACTGGGACATATTGCATTCGTCTGGAATGCGGGCGAGGTGCTATTGAGATAACCGCAGCATTGGAACTATGTAATTTGTTAGTGACATGCCGGGTCTGGGGTTCCAATTCATAGTCAACCTACGGCAGTCTGCATGAGCTCCTGAACAGCGTCTGACTGTTGCCTCCAGATTGGCGCCATGTCATCCTTGGTCTTCAGCGTAAGGATCCACAGGTAAAGGCCAATGACCATGCTGAACATTGCGCAGAGCGTGGCCATGACACCACCCAACTTAAGCCAGCTGCGAGATTGGGTAACGATGCCCGGGAGCGTCACCACGAAGGTGATGAAGACAAGAACGGCATTGGCGATACCGGCTGCGAATGGCTATCAGCACTTCATCTTGATGTACACACACAATACGGTACGGACCTGTCAAAGGAAACCTTTGGTACAAAAGATTTCTTGCTGCCTGCCTCCCGTTCTCGGGCGCTTCCATCCGGATATTCTCGACGATGACGGAAAACGAGAGCATGAAGATGCCCATTAGAACGAAGAGGAAGTCGGAGGCCATGTAGGCCAAAGCCACTTTGTTCGCCATGGTGTCGTCGGGTGCCGGTCGTTGTCGAGTAGCCTAGACTCCCAGGAAAGACCGACTACCCTCTGATAGACCTATGATAGCCCTCCGATCCCTTCACTAATCCCCCTTCTTCCAACAAATAATTGACGACCGGCGTCGGCTTCAGTGCCTTGATGAAATTATCTCGACAATGACTGAGATACGGGCGAGATCGACCTGCAATTCCCAGCACCAAGTGCAAAATCCAAAAGGAGTGTTGTCGACCAAGCGATACGAAGCGAAAGAGGTAAAAAGGAAAGGCGACGAGGCGATGATATCACGACATTGAGAGTACTGTCGATGGCGGATTGAGGACCGTCGGCAGTCACCGAACCTGGCGGAGAAAGAATGCAAGAGAGAAAAACGTGGAAGAGAAATGGCGAGCAACCTAGAGCGCTAGTTGGCGAGATGGTCGCATCGCAGAGGCGGCCTTAGAAACGTTTGGGAAAAATAGGGGTGGGAAACGGGGAAAATGAGAAGGGGCGGCCTGGGGAAGAGGCCTGGCTTGTACACTATCGAGCCTACCACATTGCTTGGATTGTATCTGAAGCGCCAATGCAGAGACTCTATTGTGGGAGTCTGCCGCAAGTCGTGGGACAAATGCGCGATTGTTCGTCGAGATCCGCATGTCCCTGACAAAAGCCGTTTCAGATGGCGTCAAGAGACAGGGCGCGGGTGGGACCAAGGATCAAGCTCGCAGCTGTGGCAGCGATGCGGCGCTGTGCGCGGGCCGCCTGGTGCTCCGTGTCGCCCACGACCCAGCCGAGAGATCTGGAGAATCGGACCACTCCAGAACAAGGTAAAACCCGTCGATGCTGCCAAGAGTTTCCCCTTTCATCAAGGCCAGATGTCGAAGAACTGCCTTTTTGCCGCTGGAAGTCGCGACGATCAATGCGCGCATGCAAAAGCAAACCTCTTCGACATTCAACACGCTGTTGATTCTACTCCACGCAACAGAAAGGAAATTTCACTGACCAACTCCGATGCGCGCTCCGCTCAACCCTAGACAACTAGGTGAACCCCGCCGGCCAGTGTCTAACTATCCGACACGGTGCAACACACGCAGTGTCTACACTAACTACACCAGACTCTCCATACGTACGAGCCAACCCTCGAGATTAGAAGGACAATCAACAAACTGATGTGAAAAGCTCTGGAGTCATGTCTGACAGCTTCGCCCCAGTCACCGGGCATATATCATTGCATGCTGCAGCGGCGAAGCAGCAGCAGACCAACCCGGACTCCAAGACCCGGACCGAAGGACTGGCGCCGGGAGCAGTCATCATCCTGCTTCCTCCTTTGCGGGCACGAGTCCGAAGAAAATCTGCATCTTGAATCTTGGGTCGGCTCCGGGGTATATGCCGCCGAGGCACGGTTGGCTTCTCAAGGAAACGGATGGGCCATGTGTTAACTAGCGCCCGTCGCCAAGTTTCCATTATTCATCGCTCCGCGATGCTCAGGATTGGGGGTACATCAGTTGGTGTTTTCCTCGCTCCCACACAACCTTGCGGCCTCTCCGTACAATATCAGCTGTGGCTTGATCGTGTTACCCGAGGTCAGCACGCTGATTCACGGACTCACAGAGTTGAATGCTTTGCAGGCTGCAGTTGAATTTCAAGAGCCCGTGTGCGTCCAGAAAACTTAGTCAGACTCTCAATGTGACGGAAGCCATGTGGGGCCACCAGCCCATGTCTCGCTGGTCATCTCGCCAGGGCATGGTGCCTTGGCCACAGGTTCGCTCGACAAATCAGAACAAGGCCGGCTTCCGTAAGAAGTAGTTTCCATTTCAGTCACCCACTTGGCCTTTTTTTCCCAACCCGTCGCCCTCCAATTTCCATGTCATCAGTAAATTTTTATGCGGTCCGATCACCACGGGACGTGCCCACCTTTTTCAGAAATAAACGAGCAGTGACCATTATGAGGTGTCGAAAGCGGTGTGGGTGTTTGAACACATTCCAGTGTAAGAGCGCATCCGTTCAGCCAATCTCATGGCCCGGAAATCCATCCTGGCGTGCTTGGAAGTTGGGTCCGGGCTCCCCTCCACGTTTGACAATAACCTGCAGCGCCTTTCCTATCCAGGGAAAGACCAACCCAGCACCGTGCGGGTCCCCGCGCCCGCTGTGTTCCTTGAAGAGAGAGCTGAAGAAAGTCAATTGCAACTGCCATCAGATTGCAGCAAGGGCATTCTTGCTTCCATCTGCACCTCTATCGCCTCCTAGTTGCAGATGCTTTTGAAGTCTTTGCACAAGGGCTCTTCGCGGTACTTCCGACCTGACGCGCTCCTTTTTAGTCGGAAATCCTCCTCGCGCAATCACACGCTATCACCCACCCCCGCTCTCGAACCCTTGCAAGATGCACACTGTCAGTGGTCGTCACCAATCTTCAACCACAAGGCAAGCCTTTCGGCCTATACCCCGGTCATCAGCAAGGGGGCGGGGGGCAGAAAAGGCGGCACAATCGCAAGACCACTCCCACCGAGAACACCTTTTCTACGACCTATCACAAGGGAAGAAGCGACAGGAAGGGGGGGGTTAAAAAATTCTGGTCGAAGACGACGGGCTAGGAGCCTGCCCAGCCGCCCCTCGTTCGCGACACAATGACAGTTCGCCGCAAACATCGCGGAATAGAGGCACAGTGCGCGGTTCTACAGGACAAATATTCTGAAGGTCTAGCCTATTTCAGGGCAAGGATCAAGGGCACTAAATGCGGCGACCCGACGTCTATCCTCACCTCCAGGCTGTTAGCAGGGCCATCATTCAATTTCAACGATCCGAGGGACTGGAAAACCCAGCCCGTCCTTCACCTATTCTGGCCTAAGGGCTACTAATTTCAGACGGCTTGGAGCGTTACTCTGCCGTCAACCCCGGACAATAAGATGGCAGCGTAAGGAGCAACTTGCAGCACAAAATTGAATCCCCCCGCTATCGCTGGGCTGTCAAGCTGTTGATCCCTCGGCGCTGGCGGCAGGTTCGAGATTCGATAGTTAGTCCAGACCACAGGCCGGTCTCACCATCCGCGCCTGCATCGTCTCATGGGGGAGGACGTGCATCAAGATAGCGTATCTGTCGGCTCATTGGATATATAGTCCTTGAGTGGTTCGCGATGGTTGGCAACCCTTGTCCTGCTGCCTGCACCGGGGTGTGCGTGCCCGTCACCGTGTCGAGGGCCGAGGACGCGTGCGAACTGATCAAGGGCGAGCAAGCAGGCTGGGAATCGTTTTTGCCCAGTGGTGACAGCAAGCAACTGAGCGGCGGGACTGGCTAAAGGGTTAGAAGGGTCGGGGACCCCGCACCCGCAGCTCGGCCGACAAGCTCCCGTGTGCAGAGCCCGGTCGCGCAGCCACTGACAGCCACCAGACGAGATGCAAGCGGCCTGCCGGAAGCCTTACGCGCAAGAAATCCCTTTCCCCTCGCTTCTGGCAAGAAGGTGAAAATTGATGGACTCACTGGTGAACCAGCCTTTGACGTCCGATGTGTCCGACGGTCAGCGAGGAGAGATCCCGGCCCTCCCAAGTTGCCGCTTCCCCATCCAGCCATTCACTTTCCAAGCTCTAGAAAAAGAAAAGAAGAAAAAAACTGGGAGCAGTCGCCACGAACTGCAAGGCATTCCATCACCCGATGGCGTCGTCCTCCTCCCCACCACACCACGGCTGCCATGATTTCAGGCTCTCAACACCAAGTTCCTGCGGTGTCCGCCGTCTCCTTCACGGTCCTCTCCCCTTGGTTCCTTCTACTCTGTAGCTTTGTGCGCGACCCACTTCCTCATCAGGGAACTGTCAATATTATTCGTTGTTCTGCATTTGATGGACTCAACGTCCCGTGAAGAGCCGACTATCACAGTGTGTAATCTCTCTTCTGCATGGACCCCAACCGCCTACCCGCTCAGTCCCACCCCGCTTCGCCGCACTGTGTACATTGGCATGGAGGCAAGCGCCCCCTGCTGACGGAACCCTGACACCAGCGTTGCGGAGCTGGGAGCTGCGCCTGCTGCTCGCCGCAGGAGCAACCACACCAGAACAGGCATCGCTTGTCACCTGACGACGAGGCAAGACGAGGACCATCGAGGAGTTACTGCGCACAGCTCTTTCTCCACAGGAGAAACGGGAAGAAACGTCGACGTTTGAGTTGACATTTGCCCATTCCCCAGATAACCCCCGTGCTAGAGCAGGTCCGCTATGAACCGGCTGTTGCACTGCTTGCAAAGTACCTTGCCTGTGCACCGGGAACGCGACTGTCAACCGCAGCCACCATAAGGGGGGGAAGAATGTCAATTTGTTTAGTCCTTTCCAGTACGGCGTCCTGGCGCACCTCATCCCATGCTGATAGGAGTTGGGGACTTGGGCCTGCAGCTTCTTGCATGTGCTGGTCGCCGCTGGCCTGTCTCTCCGGCAGGCCTCCCCTCCCCTCCTTTACATCCATCCCCTCCCTTCCCCCCCAGTGAGAGAAGCACCAACCACCCCCCTCTCTCTCCTCGGTACCTTCTCGCACTGTGCTGTTGTCCTTGTTGAAGAACGCCACCCCCCCGCCTTTCGTTTTTCAAAGTTTGGTTATGGGCCGCAGCGTGCCACCGCCTCGCTATTCTCTTTTCAATCATTCCGCAGTCGCCAAACCCTTTCTGTCCAGGTGCACCCAGCAGCAGACTGGCATTTCTCGTTACCTTTTACGACAGGGGAAGCTTACAAGTCCCAAAAGGTATTTGACGAAAGGTCCAATCCAGTCGGCCATCACCTTGATTTCCTTTTGAAGGCGAACTTGGTATTTTGCGATTCGACGGATTTTGGCTGGTGCACCCGTTTCCAATCCACCCTTTCCCCAACAACCGTCGCATCGCCCTCCGCTGTCGCCGGACTGTGTGCATTGCACTGTCGGCTACTGGCACTCAAGTCCTGCGCACTCAGCAACCGACCAGCCAGAGAAACCCGCATACCAGAAGACGAAAATACCTAGGCTATACCTACCAGCGCCGCGCCAGTACCCAGCGCCAGGCAAGAGGCAAATAAAAATTAAACGTGATTCCTCGCTTCCTTCCGCCGGCACACCAAACTCGATACAGTGCAGCCCAACCAGGTTTCTGCGACAAAAAGGCGACTCCTCCGCTCAACCGCCAGATCAAGTCTAGAGCCATCGGCACAACGCTCAAAAGAGCATCTCCACCATTTTGCCTTTTTGGTATTTCTCGTGATACCCTCAACCACGTCAACCTTCAAAATGGCCGACATCGCCGACCCACACGACCAAACCTCACCGACTGAGCTTGAGGAATCGCACATTGGCAATGGCAATGCCATGATCGAGCCTCGCGGTGTCAAGCGCGCCCGTGCTAGTGCCGCGGACGACGATGATGACGACGACGAGAAAGGTGGTCGCGAGCGACGCAAGATTGAAATCAAGTTTATAAGCGACAAGTCGCGTCGTCATATTACATTTTCCAAGCGCAAGGCCGGCATCATGAAGAAGGTACGTTCGCGTCAACCCTAATCCGCGCGTCGGTCATGCTGTCCCATCGGCGAACAAACAATGCGCGCGCGCTTTCGCTCTGCTGTAGCTGGACCTCACCCGCGTGGCACCAATCACTAACTCGAAATCTACTGCGCGTAGGCATACGAACTATCTGTCCTGACAGGTACTCAAGTGCTGCTACTTGTCGTCTCCGAGACAGGTCTCGTTTACACGTTCACTACGCCAAAACTGCAACCGCTCGTGACCAAGGCCGAGGGCAAGAACCTTATTCAGGTATGAAATCACAAACGAGCTATTGCCAGTTTCAACTCCATTCTGACCAAGTGGTTGTGCAGGCCTGTCTTAACGCCCCCGAGCCAGCGCCAGGCGGCGAGAATGGCGTCGACGATCCGAACGCTGTGGACTCGCCCGAAGAACCTACAAGTGCCCACCTCCCACCGCAGCCAACCCGCGGGGGGATGCCAGGACATATGCCGCCCAACTACATGCCTGCCGTCGGGATGGATCCTCAACAAGCCCTCGCGTACTCGAGTTACGTGCAACAACAGAGAACGGGACAATACCTGCCCCCATCTGGTCTGCAGCAGCACGCTGCTCACCAGTCATAACCGGTACCCGCCAACCGCCAAATTTCTTCGACTTTTGAACTTGCGCGTCAATACCCAGCATTAATGCATTCGTGAAACGTTATTTCTCGACCTCTTGCGGGCGGCCTCTTGATCATCTGCAAGACGCCTTTCAGTCCGGCGTTTGATGGGGGCATGTCTCAATGCTCATTCCGTCGTTTACCCTCTTGTTAGCGGTCTTTCCTCTCTCATCTCATGTGCTCGTCGACACCTACAGACCAGAAAACAACACCCTGCCACTCACTCCTTTCTCTTCTTTCCCCCAGGAAAGTCAGCTGCTGCGCATACCCGAGGAGGGCGACCCCTTGGGTACAACCTCCACCACTTTCTCGGTGTCGCATGATGTACGTCCTTCACGGTTGGGTGATGAGCATGAGGTCATGATGCAAGAACCCGTCTACGGGGTAGGCGCGGATCCGGGAGGATGTCGTTGATGTACCTCGATGAGCTGCTTGATTGTTTTTCTATTTCCTTTTGACGCGGGGGCGTGGTCTGGCGTAAACATTTCCTGGCGCAGAATCCCTCTTTTGGACCGGCCCGTTACCCACCCCTCCGTATATCCATCGCTGTTTATAGGTCTGTCCCTTCACGAAACAGTTCTCCGTTCTCGACTCTGTCTGGCTGTAGCCGACGGCAGGTTCATCTTCCCGCGCCGCCAGGGACGAAAGAAGCGCTATAAGGGTGGGTAAGGCAGTAGATTCGACGCCGGGTTGTTTGATTTCTTCGCAGGTAATACAGTCGGATCTTAGGGGCGGCGAATGGAATGGGCAGGGGGGTTAGGGGCAGTAGCGGAATCCAAGAGACAGGACGGAGTAGGGGGGTTTTATGGACTTTTCAAAGGAACAAAAAGGGTTCAACCCAACTTGCAGCCTACCACTCGATGTATGATAGCGTAACCTCATTTCAAAGACCCGAACATCTACCAGTTATAATTTAACGAGAATAAAAAAAGGTTGGTTGTGCACGGGCATTTGAGGAACCTGCTTGACATTGTTCATGAATAGGTTTTCTACTCCAGAATTCTAGGCGGGCTCGGTTCCCCTTTTATATCTTTGACTCGGGTGGATATCTCTTGGGACGTATCGGGAAGTCCGACTCGTCCCCCTTCGTACCTTGTTTACAAAACCCGCTTATTAGGGTACTCTCCCGGCCCGACTCACGAGCCTTCCTTTTTCCCCCTTGTTTTATTGCCGAAAAAGGATTTAGGTCCGACGCCCGGTTCGCTGCTTGATCGCTTTCGGGGGATTCCCAAACCCAATTCGGCCGGGCGGTGCGCGATTTGCAGCTTGGGCGCGGTTTTACTTGTCGGGTCAGATGTGTGCGTGTGCACTGTGCTATGGGGGCGCGGGTACACCCGCCGCCATGCAGCAAAATCCCAAGGTTTGGGGGGCTGGGCGTTGGGACGACTAACTAGTTACCTAGTGTAGGTAGTGTCGTGGTTAGGTACATTGTGCTCAACTTGTCCAGTGTATAAAAAAA